>Ga0307515_10006928_pt1 | contig 22522 bp, 8 predicted proteins | sample 17_EM_MG_FD_194513 | JGI IMG/M metagenome (GOLD analysis project Ga0307515, IMG submission 194513) | Populus trichocarpa ectomycorrhiza microbial communities from riparian zone in the Pacific Northwest, United States - 17_EM | ecosystem: Host-associated > Plants > Roots > Unclassified | place...
GTCCCTTAGTTTTTTATTTTTAATTATACTTCAGTCTTAGCCCATTAAAATGATGGGCTGCCTTGAGTTCAATACAGTAAAGAGTCCGGGGATAGAAAGTTTATTTGAAGGATATTTAAGTGTGATTATTTTTTAAATATTTTTTATTTATAATATATTAAAATAATATTTTTTTATTTTTTAAAAATTATTTTTGATATTAAAATATTAAAATAATTTGAAAATATTAAAATAATATTAATTTAAAACAAAAAAACTAAAAATAAAATTTAAATTATTTGAAAGTTACTTTTAAAATTAAAAAATGAGCATTCCCTTGGCTTTTATTTGGTATTGCGTTTCAAATAGTTGGGTAAAATTTTTTAAAAAATTATATTTTTAAATTATTTTAATAAATGGGTATCAAAAATAATTTTTAAAAATAAAATATAATATTTTAAAAAATAACTATAAATCTCGTATCCTATAGAACTAGGCCGACTCACCAAGTGGTGGCAAGTGAATTTGATTTCTAATGTTATGAAAGCAAAGGAGCAAAATGTTCTTATAGGTTTGGATTTGAATGATTTGCCTAATACCTAATAAGAAAAATATTTAAACTTATATTTAATATAACTTTTACAAATTGATTTAACTTGTTTTTGAAATTTTGACTATTTTTACTATAAAACAATTATAAATATGTTTTAGAAATAAGTTTTAATTTAACTATAAGTTTATTATAAAATTGATTCAAATATTCTAACTTAATAAAAGATTTTAGATTTTTAACTTTTAAATTATTATTTAAAGTCAGTTTGATGTAATTTATGAGAAGTAATTTTTTACTTTGAATCATGGTTTAAAACCTTTTTTTTTTATAAATAATTTATGACAAAATAGTTTTAAGTTAGAAATATATTAGGTAAAAATAACTCAAATCAACTTTTATAAAAAAAAATAAAAAGACATTTAGTATGAGTAGAATGTAAAAGTTAAAAGTTTTTTTTTAAAAACAATCTATTTGCAAAATCATACGAAACGGAATCTAATACTGTATTCTTTCTAAAACAATTTATTTAAATTATTTTTATCAAATATATTTCTAACTAAATTTATTTTAACTCATTTTTTTCTTAAATTATTTATGAAAATAACTTTTATTCTATGATTTAAAGTTAAAAGTTATAGTTCAAAGATCTTACTAGACGGATTTGATTCACAGTATAAAGTTGACATAGATTATCTTAATTGTTAAAAAAAATAGGTTTAATTATTAATTTGCAAGAGATTATTGTTGGTAATGATGATTGTGGATTTTACTTTTATTTCTTTTTTTTTTTGTTGTTATAATCACTTTTTCCGCCATTAATCCCCTGAAATATCGATTATTTCACTTATAATTGAAAATTTGAAAATGGTTGCAATGGGATCAGCAGATTTGGAGTTTCCAATGCAAAAAAGGCGCCAACTTCATCCGTTTGTTAGAATTTTATTTAAAATTATTTATTTAATGAACAAATTTGATATCAAATTAAAAGTAACATCCAATCATTTTTAGGGTTAAACTTTATAATTTAATCTTTAACATAAACTTTTTAATATAAAACATTAATATAATTTAAATAAATTATAAATTAATGAGGAATTGATCTTAAAAAAACTTTTAATTGACATGATTTGATGAAACTCAAAACTCTATAAAAAAACTTTATCCCACGTAAAATAATCAAAAACACAATTTTTTTTTGGTATTTATACAATGAAAAGTTGAGAAGTTAAAATTGTGCATATAAGGCACCTAAGCTTTTAGAGTTAAAGAGATCCTAAAAATAGTGGGTTTTTGGTTTAAATCAACAAGCGTGCGATTCGACTCGGCTCCGGCTTTAGGTATGGGCCTGGGTTTGGATTTACTATACAATAATTTTCTAGACTATAAAAGATTATTTTTTGTCAATTTAACTTTGAATTTGGCCTAGTACTTGGAGAATTGTTTTCTTCAACCCATTTTTTATTCCATATAATAAATCTGATCAACTTCTTTATTTTTTTTTCAAAACCGACTCTTTATAACCTAGATAATTTTTCATCTCTTTAAAACCAAAAAAAATATCAGTTTTAATTTTAATTTTATAAAGGATAATCAAAGTTGTTAGTGACGGGAATTCCATCAATTTTTGTTCCTAAAATTCTCTATAAAATGGAAATGAAGAAGAGTCTTTCAAGTTGGTTATTTCTATAACTCTGGCCCTATGAAACACTACAAAATCTAGTGTGAAAAAGGGCAACTCGATTATCTTGAGCAAAGTATAAAACCATGGTGAAGGGTGGAGATTAGCCCAAAGGGACCAATGGTCATGATCATGCCACAAAGAAGAGTTTCAAAACCTTCACCCTTGTCTATAAATAGAGAAACAAAGAAAAAAAGCAAACGATCCAAACTAGAGAGAGAGAATACCAAGTTAGAGAGAGAAAGAAGAAAATGATAGTTTTTTAGCCGGAAATGAAGGTATTTTGAGATAGGAAACAACATAAAGGAAAGAAGAAGAAAAAGATCTGAAGAGAGAGAGCAAACCCAAAGAAAAAAAGAAAACCGACCAAAATCAAACTAATTTGTGGCCTAACCACCATCTCTGCCACTAGTAGCCACCATATTATCCCTTCCTGTATTTGGAGCCAAACCCAGGTAAAACTCTAGCTCTTTTCCCTTTTTTTGATTTTTTTTTATTTTCACTCTTGGCTTTTGCATGAAGGTTGCAGTAAATTGTTTTTACCATCTTTACAATAGTGTTAGTTTTATTTTGTAAAATTGTGTTGTCGCCTTTTTACATATACATGTATGTATAACATTTATTTTTGAGAATCGACAACTTTTCACTCATGCATTTTTTATTTTGATTTTATTTTATTTATATCGACTTCACAATAGAGTTAATTTCATTTGGTAAAATTGTAATTTCATCTTTTTACGTATGTATATGTGTGAAAAAATTCATTTTCAAAAATCATTAAATTCATTTTCGAAAATAAGAAACTTTTCACTCTTACATTTATTTTATTTTATTTTATTTTTAAAGGCTTCCAAATAATGCTATTAAAACTTCATAAAACTTTGTTGTTGCCTTATGTATGAATGTGCATGTAAATATTTATTTTTCAAACAAAAATAAAAACTACATCTACAAGTTTTGTCTAGTTTGCATTATGTTTTGATCAAAGCTTAGATTTAAACAGTTATGAAAACATGTCTCCTATTTTTTAGAGACCAACATAATCCTAGCACGATGTTTTTAACTTTAAAACATATTAAAAAATATGTCGACAAGTCTTTGTTAAGTTAACAACTTTCTTTGTTTAAACTTGGATTTAATGATTAAGTCGATGAGTCTCCTAGTTTAAGGTATTGGTGTAGGCCTAGCACGATACTTTAACAAAAAAGAAATTTTTAAAAAAATCAAGTTGTGAAACTTCTAATTCAGGGTTCAATGTTAACTCGACGAACACCCACCAATAACAAATGACTCACGAATAAGCTTGGAAATAATTTAAATAATTAATGGCATGCTTAGAATAAATTTAAGAGAAAATACATTGCTAAGGTAACATTTTGCTTTAAAAGGATATGGTAAGGGTAATGTCTATTTTTTCTTAAGCATAATCAACCTCTCACTTAAATCTCTAGAATTATAGCATATTTTAGGTTTCTTTATTTTTTTAAAATCTAGGTAGCAACTCTATTTTTTCACAAAACTTTTTTAGATTTTGGAGGTCCCATTTATGTAAAGTATTGAAAGCATGGTATAATTTATTACACTCTTCATCACCAATTTTTCAACTTTGCTCTTATGGCTTAATTATTTGTTTCCTCTCATTATTTTCCTCCTAATCTAGAGTTTAGTCCTTATAAAGAGGTCATTGAGTACAATTCATTTGGTTCGTTGGACCTTGTTTAAGAGTGCATTTAAACAAGAAGGTGATGTTGAAATCGCACGAGACTTGTTAAAGTAAATTATTTTACACAAAGTGAGGAGTAATAAAGTTTTAAGGATAAATAATTTATCATTGATAGTAATAAAATTTCAAATTTATGATATTTTAAGAGCTTTAATAATTAAGTGTTTTTATATGCTTTAATTTAAGTATAATTTCTATGTATGATTAGTTTGGATGCTAGGATTGTATTTGAATCTTTTATGCAAGTTTATATATTTTCTTATTAAGCATACTAGATAAGGATTAGAATAAGGAATTGAAAAAAAGAAGTAATTGAAAATGCAGCCGAACCTGACTCTTGAAGGTAGCGGAAAACAAGGTAATTCAATTCCACTGAGGTGATGGAAGTCATTGTAACGAAAGTTCCCGGTACTAATGGCTGTGATTATGTAGCACATAAAATCATACGGGCTAGAGCGACTAAAGGTTGAGGGGCAGCGCCGATGAATGTGAAGGAGACGGAAGAGCTCTGTAACTGAAAACCAAGTGAGGTTTTTTCTTAATTGCTATCTTGCAGTTTTTATATTAGGTGACTTTTTATTTTTATAAAAAATATTAAAAAATATGAGATCAAAAGTGTTGAGTCCGAAGAGAAAGTTTAGAGATTCAGTTGAGATTTTGCATTCTGTTTGAATAAGTCTTAGATAAGTCCTAGTCTTTAGGGTACTTGGTTAGCGGTTAGTATTTCCTGATTCTTCTAGGTGCACTCATCACGTTGAGTAACATGAGCTGTTTTTTCTCATTCTGTTAAGTCAGTAATAGGCTATTTATAAAGCCAAAGAATGTTCAATAAAATAAGCAGTCATTTCCAGAATTGTTGAGTACTCTGCATTTTGTATTTTCTATTCTTAACAGAGTCCGGTTATAATGATGGACTCAAAAGTATTAAGTTTATTTAATTTATATGTCCAAATTTTTATATTTTTTAATTTTTTTTAAAAAATTGGTTTTTTCAATAGTAATAATAGTATTTTTTTAAATTTTTTTATTAATGATAACAACAACAACAACAATAATAATTTTTAATTTTACCCTTCAAATCAAATTTAAAGTTGTTTTTTAATATTGATAATAATTTTTTAAAATTTATTAATTATTTAATAAATAATATTAATTATAATAAAAATAATAATATTTATAATACAAATAATAATATTTTTTATATTAATACGTTTAATTATAATAAAAATAACAATATTTATAACATAAATAATAGGCAGGACCCAAGCAAAATAGGTCCTGAAGCATGACCCATTAACTTGGATCCTAATGCATGACCCATCACCCTTGGGTCCTGATGCTTGACCCAAGAGAATTGGGTCTTGACACAGTACTTAAGAGAATTGGATCCTAAGACATTACTCATTTCCTTTGGGTCCTAACGCATGACCAGAATTGGGTCCAGACTCAACACCCATTAGTCTTGGGTCCTGACGCAGGACCCTAATAGAATTGGGTCTTGATGCCGGACCCAATCGAGCTGGGTCCTGACACTGGACCCATTAGCCTTGGATCCTAACACACGACCCAAAAGAATTGGGTTTGAACCTAGTGCTTTTGGATCCCCGAACTTATTGGGTCCTGTTGTGCAGCCAGATCCAAAGCTATTTTGGGTCTTGCCCCCAACAGGACCCAACACTAATGGGTCCTGCCTCGGCAGGATCAACACATAATTTATTAATGTATTTAATAATATATATATATATATATATATATATATATATATAAATTACTGAATAAAAAATCTAAAAACAATAAAACTTTGAATCTCATACACTAATGTTATAAAATTAAAATGTCTTCTATTACCCAAAATAATATTATATTATAATATTTATAAATTATTTTTTAATGGATTTTATTGTTAAAAAATTCTATTATATAATACAAATATATAAAGTATATGATGTGAATCAAAAATTTATTGAGAGCTCCATTAACTTTAATATGATAATAATAGAGAAAAAAATTAAAATTTTTCAAATTTTTTTCAAAGAATTTTTGAAACGCAAAAACAAACATGTTTTAATAAGAAAATTCAACACAACCTCAAATGAAAAAAAAAAAAAAGACCATCCAACTTTTAAACAATATAAAATAACTCTCATCAATTTATTTTCTTTTTACTATATGAAAAATATTACATGAGAGAAAAGAAAAAAAATTGAAAGCAGTGGGTCCTGCTAGGGACAGGACCCACACTGATGGGTCCTGCTCGCAGCAGGAGCCAACGCTGATAGGTCTAGCTGCGGCTGGACCCAAAACTATTTTGGGTCCTTCTAGAACATGACTCAACTCGAATGAGTCCTGCTGGGCCAGACTCAATCTCAATATATTTAAAAAAAATACAAAAACATCAAAAATATTAATTTGAAATAAAGAAAATAATAAAAAAAATTCAAATTTTTTTCAAAGGATTTTTGAAACGAAAAAACAAACATGTTTTAATAAGAAAATTCAACCCAACCAAAAAAAAAATATCATCATTCAACTTTTGTATAATATAAAAACAAAGTCACATTAATTTATTTTCTCTTTACAGTATGAAAAAAAAAATCAATAAGAGAGAAGAAAAAAAATTTCAAGAGGGAAAAAATAAAATTGGAAATATCTTAAAATATTTTTTTAAAAATATTTTGAGATAATATTTTTTATTTTTTAAAATCTATTTTTTATATAATCACATCAAAATAATACAAAAACATCTTAATATGAATTAAGAAAAAAATATTAATTTGAAGTAAGAAAAAAATAAAAAATTATCAAATTTTTTTCAAAGCATTTTTGAAAAACAAAAACAAACATGCTTTAATAAGAAAATTCAACCCAACCTGAAAAAAAAAAAAACTTATCATCACCCAATTTTTATAGAATATAAAAAAGTCTCATCAATTTATTTTCTATTTATTGTATGAAAAATAAATTTAAATTAGAGAAAAGAGCAAAAAACCCTAGACCCAATATCTTTAGGTAAGGTTGCGCAGCCAGATCCAATACTAATAAACCTTTTGGAAGTTTTATGAATCTGACTTGGCAGCCAGACCTAACAACGTTGTTGGGTCCTACTGCCAAGTCAGAACCAGCAGCTTTTGACAGAGAAGGCAATGCCCCCATGTGTGCGGGCTGCAGATCCGCTCGCCTGGGTCTGTAGTCAGGCGTGCTTGTCTGGCCCAGGACGTGGCAACCTCAGCTCCAGGTGTCTGCAGCCCCACCAAAATCGGAACTAACCATCCCCTCCCCAACCATCCCTTCAATGCCAAATGTATCATAATGAAAAGACAACCCCACCCTCCTCCTACAGTCTTTCCAACTCTCTGTGGCAAGGGCAACTTCGTCATTACACTGCTTCAATCTATAATGTTTTGTGTCTAAATAAACATTAACAGGGGCACTAATCCCTTTTACTATATGGTATAATATATTTTATATTTCAATTCAGACGGGTAACGACAATTCACATTTGAAATGTGGGCTTCAAAAAGATGGATGGACTGTTTTAGTCCACTGTTATATCCAAAACAAATGAATGACCCACAAACATGGTAGTCCAGCCCACATGAACTATGACCCGATAATAAATGGGCACATTGATTTGCGGAGCCCATGAACATTATGATGTTTCATAAGAATAAATAGATACATAGATGATTGATAATCTAGTTGACCATGCTCATGAATCAGGTTAATTTCTTATAATAAATTTTTTAGCATATTGAAAAATTTTACTATAAGCAAAAAAACTTGAAGTGTTCATTTAATAAAAAAAAAAGAATTATATGTATGAATAAATGTTAAAAAGAATGTTGATATTAACCAAAAAGAAAGTTGGGAAGTTGAATAATATATGTAGATTAAGATATTTAATCTCATGTTATAGAGAACCGTTTAAAAAATTATATTTAATTATATGGTAATAAATTTATTTTTTTTTATAAGAAAAGTACTAATTTAAATTCTATTAAAAAATAATTTTCTAGTATAATTCCTCCTTGCCTAGATTTTTTCTACAATGAAATATGACTTTTTTACTTTATTTTACTTATTTAATAAAAATCAGAAACCAATCAGAGCAAATACAAGAAAAAAATTTAATGATTTAAAATAACAGTAAGAAAGACAATTCTCAAATTAAAATCCTCTTATCTAACTAACACATTCCATTTTTTGCTTGGCGTTTTCATGCTAGAATAATTGTAAGTTAGATAGATTATGATAATTTTAACACAAATATAATTAAAAAAAATAAGAATAATATATTGTCAACACGTTGTTGTGGGAAATGTTTTCCTAGTGTCTCCATATTTGAACCCGATTTCAAATTGAACCTAGTAAGAGTTAACCTGATGTGTCCCAATTGACTTGGAGGGTCTAAATATGAATTGGTTAAAACACGACTTGATTTTAAAAAAATATTCAAGATATCATTGTTTTAACAATTTCTTTTTATATACTTAGACAACGATGTCTTGGATCGATTCAGATCAACTAGGTTAACTAGTGAAACTTGCAACCCTGACCATGAACCCAATTAGGTTTGATTTGTTTTTTGTTATATCTATTTTTATTTAATTATATGAAAATAAAAATTGATTGACATGCGCAAGAAAGCCACCAAATAAAATTTAAGGAAAAAATCATCCCAAAGAATTGTACAAAAATGAGCATTTGGTCATGTTATAAAAGAATGTTGTAAGCTTATTCTAAAACAAACCAAATTTCAAATGGTATTAATCATGTAACACACCAAAAACACACTCTAATTAATTTATCCGGAGTAATTGTAAAAACAAAAAAAATATCCAAACATTGGGCTTAGGTAGGCTTATGCACTTGGCCTTTATCTTTTTATTTTCCTTAAAATAAGGAAGATGACGTGTTATTCACTCATTTTTTTCAAAAAAAAATAAAACAATAGAGCAAGTGACGCATCATTTATAACAACAGGTGACGTGTTGCCTATTAGTTTAACTCTAGCCACCTCGAATGGTAGGAAAATCGAGCCCCACCCTCTTAGTCTGAAAAACTCATTTTAAATTTTTTTTTTCCACCTACAAACACCTAAAAAACACCATAGAAAACCTTAATAGACTCATATTTAATATCAAAACAATATTTAATTAGTCAAAAAAATAAAAATCAACTCGAAATGAAAACCTTTCTCAAGCCTCAATCTACGTTTTCCTGTAATATAAGGGATTAAAAATATATAAATTGAACTTTTCTTGTCAAATGAAACTTGTTGACATCAAGATTAACCTTTTTTATTCCTAGAATATGGGCACCGAGCTCCTCCATCATTTTTCAATGACTCTCTCTCATTTTTTAAACTCAAGGATTGGATGTGAACAAAATGAAAAAGTGTTAAACTAAAGGGATCAAAAATGAAATTTTCAAAACACTAGAGCAAAAATTGTTAAAAATACGCCCAATGAATAATGTAAAAAAAAAACTTCCATTCTTGTCTCACTATGAATTCTAGTCCCTTTATTTATTTAATTTTTTTCAAGCAATAAAACGAAATTTTTTCTTGTAAAATTAAATATCAACTCAATATTTGGACTTTTTTTTACATCATGATAACTCAAAATAAATAATCAAACCCATTTCTCAGTAAAGGCAATGTGATAGAGAATATTATGTTTGACATGGCTATAATGTGACAAAGAATTCACTTTAAAACGACTATTTTTCTAGATACAAACATCTCGAAAAAAAACATATTTTTGTTATTCTATTAACATTTTTACTTGCTCCATCATTTTGTTCGACAATGCTATAAAATGAAAGCCTAAAAAAAAAGGAGAAAAAGAAGGCCCAAACCAAACAACATGTTAAGAGAAAGGTCAATCGAACAACTATAGCCCAATCGAAGAGCAATCCCAATCAAATAACACAAGTCCAACAAAAAAGAACAAGCTTAATCAAGAAGGAAACTAGAAAAGATGAAACAAGAAAGGAAAAAAAAGGCCCAAATCGAGAAAGTGAAAAAAAAGCCCAATTAATCCTAATAAAAGATGAGAAGGAAAGGGTAATCAAAACCCAGGGTACCAAAAAACTTATCAATCCTCTTTGCCTTCTTTCAAATCCACAACTCTCCTTTTTTGATGGACATGGCAACAAAAATAATGATTAAGAATCATCACAACTATCCATCGAATGCTCCTTACAAGTTATTAGTGTTAGTGCATATATCTTGTATTAAATCATTTGATTACATGTGGCACTGACTTTGTTCTTGCAAAATATATTTATAATTAATAAAGGCTTTTCTTTCTCTTTAATATTCATTTAGCTTTGATTAATAAAGCTAATATTTGTTTAATAAATCTAGAGTAAAGATAAAGTCATTAGGATAAAAATATTTTACAAAGAAAATTATAAAGTGGTTATAATTATGAGATTCATATAATATTAAAACATTGTTCCTAAATGTTTCTAGTCAATGCTCTATTAAGATTGGACATTAATTTGAGCTGTTGAGACTAATACATATCATATTGTTTCTTTTATATAAAGAAGCAATTGTTCTCATAAGCTGAGGTATAAAGGATACCTAGAACTAATATTTATGTGCTTGTTAGAAGACTTGTGCATTAAACTGACCCGCACAAGAATTTTATATGGAGAGATCACATGTATCTATGACAAGGCAAATGTGAAGTTGAAAAACAAAGTGGAAAGAGTATTATGACACTTTGATCTGATTAAAGTGGTAAATACTTGAGTTAAAATTTTCAAGATTATTTAAAAAAAAAATGAGATTCTCTTATAATGGATGCCCCTTGAAACACCACAACATAATGAAGTTTTTAAAAGAAAACATTACACCTTATTGGATATGATACAGTCCATGATGAGCTATGTAGACCTTCCACCTTCTTTTTAGGCTATAGCCAACAAACTATTACTTACCTTTTAAATAGAGCTTTAATAAAATCTGTTGATAAAAATCCATATTAGATATAGAAAGATAAGAGAGAAAACTTACCATACTTAAAGATTTGAGGTTGTGACACTTATGTGAAGCATATTATATCTTAAAAGCTAAGAGCTAAGTTAGATAAATATAAGTTTATTGGATATCTAAAATAAACTACTAAATATTTGTTTTACCATCTTGTTAAGTAAAATGTGTTTGTCTCAAAACATGCTTCCTTCTTAAAGAAAGAATTTGTTCTTAAAAAGAGTAGTGAGAGGAAAATAGAACTTAAAAAAGTTCAAGAATCATAAACCGACATCCAATTAGAACCTAATCTTGATGCTATAACATTTGATATTCATTCTAAAGCTAAAAAAACATATGAACTCTATAGATTTGGTATGACATGTCATATATCAATGAGATATGGACTTCTTATGGAAACAAAAAATGAAAAGTTTCTCATACTTAATGAGCCTACCAATTACAGAAAAGAAATATCTAATTTTGATTCTGAGAAATAACTTGAAGTTATGAAATCTAAGATGGATTTCATTTACTCTAACTAGGCATGGACCTTGGTTGAACTACCTAAAGGGATAAAATCCATAGGATGTAAGTGGGTCTTTAAAAGATAAACTGACATGGATGGTAATATACAAACATACAAAGCTAGAGTAATTATTAAAGGTTATAAATAAAGACAAGAGGTTGACTTTGATGAAACATTCTCGCTGCTAGCTATATTAAAATCTATAAGGATTTTACTTATTATAGTTGTATACCATGATTATGAGATTTGTCAAATGGATGTCAAAAATACATTCTCGAATAAAGATCTTCACAAAGATGTGTGTATGACACAACCTAAAAGTTTTGAATATAAAGAGTTTTCCAACAAAGAATACAATTTATAAAAATTCATTTATGGATTTAAGTAAGCTTAAGAAGTTGGAATATCTATTTTGATGGGATAATCAAATAGTTTAATTTCATAAAAAATATGGATGAGTATTGTGTTTATAAAAATATTAATGAAGTTTTTTTTTCTAAAATTACATGTAGATGACATATTATTGATAGAAAATAACATTCATTTACTCTAGTTAGTAGAGATCTGGTTATCCAAGAATTTCTTCATGAAGAATATGAAAGAAGCAGCCTATATATTGGGAATGAATAATTATAGAGAAGGGTATAAAAGGTTCCTATGATTATCCCAATCCACGTTCATAAATAAAATGCTACAACAATTTTGCATAGACGAATCCAAGAGGGGATACTTATTTATTTTATATGAGATACATCTTCTTAAGAACATGTGTCCTAAGATATACATTAAAAGAGATAGGATAGAAAAGATTCCTTATGCTTTGACTATAAGATTCATAATATATGTGATGCTATGTACAAGACTAGATGTATTATACTTTGAGCATAATGAGTAGATATCGGTCTAATCTAGTAGCGTCACTAAAAAATAGTTAAAAATATTTTTAAATATTTAACAAGAACTAAAAATATATTTTTGGTCTATAAAGGAGATGAACTTATAATTCATAGTTATTCATATGTTATTTTTCAACCATATATTGTTGATAACAATTCTCAGTCAGAATATATTTTTACTTTAAATGGTGTTGTTATGACTTAGAAGACTTCTAAAAAAAGAGACCATAATAGATTTTACAACTAAAGTTGAATACATCTTTATGTTTGAGGTGGCAAAAAGGTTATTAGGATTAAGAAATTTATCGCTGAACTAGGTGTTGTTCCTAGCATTATTGATCTAGTAGCCTTATATTATAATAACAATGGAATCATTTTACAAGTAAAGGAACTAAGGTCTCATCAATAATCGAAACATATACTTAGACAATTCCATTTATTAGAGAAATCATAAAAAGGAAAGATGTATAGATAGAGCGAGTATCCATTACAAAGAATCTTATAGATTCTCTCACTAAAGCATTTTCCTAGCAGAATCATGATCACTGTATAAAGGGATATGTCATAATATACACAAGCGATTGAATTTAATGTAAATAGGAGAATGTTAGTGTATATGTCATGTTGGTTACATGTGACATTGACTTTGTTTATGCAAAATTTATTTATAATTAATAAAAGCTTTTCTTTATCTTTAATATTTATTTATCTTTGATTAATAAAGCTGATATTTGATTAATAAATCCAGAGTAAAGATAAAGTCATTGGGATAAAAATATTTTACTAAGAAAATTATAAAATGGTTATAATTATGAGATTCTTATAGTATTAAGCATTATTTCTAAATGTTACTAGTCAATGCTCTATCAAGATTAGACATTGATTTGAGCTGTTAAAATAGACATATATTATATTCTTTCCTTTAAGAAATGAAGTCACTGTTCTCATAAGTTGAGGTAAAAGAGATACGTAAAACTAATATATAAGTGCTTGTCAAATAACATATACACTAAACTGACCTACGTGAGAACTTCATATGGAGAGATCACTTGTATCTATGAAAAGTCTTATGTGATAGCTATGTAAGTGATTCTTAGACTTGAGATTACTAAGTTATCTTATACAGTGAATATTATGCTTTGATCATGACTACACATTGTCATAATCAAGGCTAATAAAAAGGCGTACATTGGATATAACATGAGTTATATGAAGGCATTTGAGTGATCAAAAAAGAATTCATCACTCTAGGTGAATTAGGAAAAATGTTTCACATTTTCTCAAATAGTATTGGTGTGAAGTCTTTACATAATATGAAATTAGATTTGAAAAGAGCTTTAAATCTTATTTAAAGAATCAATGACTATAAGTGTTGAGAGCAAACATAATTTGACAGAGCAAACACACTTCATGTTATAATGTAAAAAAAATAAAATTCTAAAGGGATAATAATTACACCGAGAAACTAGTCACTTAAAGGTTAAGTCAAATCACATATGACTTTTCTAATATTTGGGAGATCATGACATGTTCCGAGACGGTATACTTGATTTTCAAATATATATTGATCAATTATTGAATTGATAATAAATTAAACTAATTAATTTTTTAATTCTATTTTAATTGGGATTATAATTTATATTTAGGCCAACATATTAGGAATCTAATGGATTACACACAATAAAATCATTGGTCAAAATTTAACTGTGATAATTAATCAAGTTGACTTGATTGAAAATAAGTTTTAGAAATTAAGAATTATAATGTAATTAATATAGGGATTATAGTTTTAGACTAGAAAAATCAAGTAGGAACTTGATTGAACACATTTCTTATTTTTTTTCTAAAATAATATATATGATTTTATTCAAGAGACAAATTTATATTTTACTGTTTATAGGGTTATTAAGATTTCCTTATAAATAGAATACCATGCTTATATTTTGTCGATAGATGTAAAGAGAAAAACTATGTAAGTTACAATACATACGTACAAAGAAACACAAAAAAAATAAAATAGAGAGCTAGCACTCAAGGTCTTAGGAGATCTCTCACAGGTGGTTCATGTATATCACTATTAGAGGTTGAACACTTGGATGACTCGTGATTTTGACAACCCAACCTGATAAAATTGATTAAACCTTAGAAAAAAGATATGATATTTGGGTAATTTTTGTACAAACCCTAAACAACTTTAGATAGTCTAACATGATTATTATGACTCCTAAAAAAAAATTAAATTATCATTTTTGCTGTGTTTATATGCTTAAAGAAAACCCAAAAATTAGTGTTGTGCCTACCTGAATATCTTATTTCACAATTTAATAATATGTGCTCCTATATGAATAATTCATCTTACAAGCTAGTAACACAATCGTTCATGATAAAACCACTAATTCTCTATGATTAATCCTATAAGTATGATATATAATAGGTCTGCAATGATACTCTTTGTAGTACAAACTAATATGATCCGAGGGTGTATTAATGTTGATGATTGCTATTTGAACTCTAGTACTCTTTGTAGTACAAACTATTTTTTTAGGTAGTGATTGCTATTTGAACATTTAATGTTGATGCATGAATTTTGTTAGGGTTTGGGTCAACATTCACTTGAATTAGTATGATTAACAAGAGTTGAGTTAATTTTTGGTATCGTTGGATTATTAAGTTGATGAGTAATAAATAAATAGTTTGTATTGTGGTTAAAATAACTTGATTAAAAGCATTTTTGGGTTTTGCATACGTTAATTTGATAAGAAAAGTAATCAAGAATTAAGAAATGCACATGTTAATGGCTGAAATGCTTAAAGAACATTTTTTTTTTGCTTTTTTTCATTTTTTTAATCTTTTGAAAATACATTGAAAATTACTAAATGAGTGCAATGACTTAAAAAACTCTTAAGTTATTTGAAAAATATTAACTTAAATAGAGTTTTCTCACCAAATTTTAGCAAAACGCAACTATAATTCCTTTGAATGTTGGCTTTATAACTCAAAATCACACTGAAATTCCTCTGTAGTGAGTAGAAAAGGAACAAGACTATTTTTATGTTAATTAATAGCTGGCTTACAAGTCCCAATATGATGAACACTTGCCTAAAATTATGAAGACTAAGATAGAAAGAAGACAAAAAAAAAAGGTGTAATTGTTTTGATTTTGTGAAAGTTATAGAGTGAGAGCACTTGCAAACATTATATAAACATGCTCGCCGTTAATGGTGGCCTTTAATCTCTTGACACTTAATAACTTCTCATTTGTTAGTTTCAAAATTCAAAAGTTCTAAATCTTTTAGGATTTCCCTCATGTGGTTGTCATAATTGTTCTTGGGGAGATGAAATGATGTGACTTATATCTACACTTGGGATCGACATGGATACAACATAAAGTCTTTGTTTCATGATATTTTGGGACATTTATTAGACCTAAGATTTATCTTATCCATTAGTTAGCTAACCTAGACAAATCTACCATTAGCTTTAGTACATTGACCATCTAGTCAAGCTTTATTATTTCTTATGTTTTAAAAATATACATTCAATATTAATAAAAAGGCATGTAAATTAACATCTAGAAACTTATAAATCAATCACTCTTAGTTGACCCAATAAATACTACATTGTTCTCTAAATTTATAATTAATGATTGGTGCTGCATCATTCAATAAATAGTGATTGATGTAGATGAGCTTGACAAATGAGTTTCATGTTGTTAATTACTATACCTTTTTATTAATATAGGATGAATATTTGTAAAACATAAGTATTAATAAAGCTTAACTAGATGCTCAATGCACTGAAAATCATAAAGTTGTTATATACTCAAGGTAATTTATAAACAAGTCACAAAATAAGAACTAGAAAGCTTAATATTTCATAATAGGGATTTGTCTTTGCTGGAAAATAATAAGTAACATAACATGCTAACATATTTGGTTGGGCTACAATTTACATTACAAAATGCAAATGCTTTAGCATATCGAGGAAATTCAAATAAGAAAGGTTTAGTTTATACCAAACAAGAAAATTTTTATCATGTTCAATACAATATTGGACTACCTGCAATATTCTAAATGGATTTACTATTTGTATAGATTTAATTATGATGAAGTTTAAGGCAGATTGCATTGGATTTAGGCCTTTTTAACAAAAAAAAAAAAAAACAAGGTTAAAAAGTTGAAGAAGAAACATTGCATTGGTCATGACACCTACAAAACATGTTCTATTTAGAGCTTTGGGGACCCTTTGATTCTTAGGTTTCTTAAGTTGTATAATGGATATAACTTTAAAGATTGTGTTTTGTATGTAATAAAGTATAATTAAGAAGATGATAAATACAAGTGCTTAGAGAATGAGAATATTTATGTATGCAGGGAATGAAAGAATTAAATTTTTTACCTCAAGTTTCATGGGTCTTTTTAAACTCATTAAACACACCAATGTGCATGATGAATGGGGCATATATAGAAAAACACTATTTGACCTAGTTTAGAAGCAATTATTTGAGTTAATCAAGCCTACTAGTTGATAGTTACATTGTTTATTGATAAAATATGGTGTTAAATGGGCCATGCTCTAGCATTGACATGCCTTAACATTATTCTATAAACCTAACTATGATAAGAAGGGTCCTATTAGCATTTAGAGCTAAGTACCAACAACATAGAGGGTAGGTAAAGAAACGTAGGTTGGGCAATCCTGTCATTAGATTCAGGCTTGTCCATCTGAGAGACGTCCTAAACTCAAATGGTGGTTCGCATATAGTGAGTTAATGCAACCATGTTATTTGATAGTTTTACCTATATTTACCTAGTATTTTGCCTATATTTTATATATAAAATGCCTTGATATTCTTTATTTTATGTTTTGAAGGCACTTTTGGATGTAAGATTAAAAAAGAAGTAAATTGAAGATAATTGGCAGATTTGACTCCGATGTTTTGTGTAAAACTTGAGCTCTAGAGGTCAAAACAAAACGATTTTAATGTCATTAGAAAGCTAACACTCATACCTTTCTATACATATATGGCAAGAAAAAAAAAAGAGCATGGAAATCACAGCCTTCAAAGTCAAACCTTGCATTCTGCCAATGTTGACCTTCGACCATTCCGACTTGAATATCTTAAGCTAGAGAAATCCATTTGATGCAAACTCAATTGTTTTGGATTTTTTACTTGAAAACCTATCAACCTACCAAATTTCAGTAGAAAACAAGCTCATATGAGAAAGATATGATTTTTCTAAGATAACATTTGAAACAAATCCAAATTACATCCCAAAGCATCCAAACCAACATCCAATTCTTTATTCGGCAATTTAGCTCCTTTAAGTCAAAAGTCAAAGCTTGAAGATTTTATGTAAGACTATTTTTCTTTTTTAGGAAAATAATTATTGTAACACTTAAGTATAAATTGTCTACTTAGGAAAGGAATATTTTGTAGGAAAGAGATATTAGGGTTTTGTATCAAATAAAAAGAAAGAGAGAAAGGAAAAGGGGACGACGGCCAGCAAGAGAAGAAAAACACCCTTTTCTTCCACAAACCCAAAATCATGCATTCTTCTTTCTTTTTAATTAGTTGTTTAATGGACATACAAGGTTAAACTCTTTTTCTTGGTTGCAAAGACACAAAAACCTTCGGATTTCAAGAATTGTGAGATTTATTTTACCTTTTCTTTTCAGTTTATATGATGAATGAATATGTTTATTCTCCTATGCTTATCAAAATCGGAGATTAATAATTGTGGTGGATCCAGATTAGTAATCTTAGGGAGAACATTAGATCAATTAAATCAAACATGGACTGCAGACAGTTATGTTGTCTAGATTAATCAACTCATCTAGTTCTTAAAGCTGCCATTAAATTAAATTACTAGTGCGGACACTGTGGTTGTTTGATGGTTAGGATTAGTTATACATCGAATCTGTTAACTAATCAACATAAGAAAAGATAAATATTCAGAGTATAAATTAATGTTTCATTTCCATGATCAGTTCTGATTTTTATAGGTAGACGTTTACTTGCGACGAAAGTTTGTTTTTCTTGATAAATTTTGATTTTTTTTTATTTAGCATTGATTGCTTCTTTCTGTTTACTATAGCATAGCATAGATAACTTCACACCCCCCCGGTTGCATATCATACAATATAAAAATTTGAACTGAACCTTCCTCGTGGGATCGACCCCTTCCTTGCTCTATACTATCTTGTTTATTTAAATTAGGGTAATTAATTTGTGCGACCGCGACATCACAACAAACATGGGTTGGGCAATCCTGTCATTAGATTCAAGCTTGTCCATTTGAGAGACACCCTAAGCTCAAATGGTGGTTTGCATGTAATGAGTTAATTAGACCAATTGGAAGATTGTGTCAATTAGATCAACCTGGCTTCTTGGAGATTAGGTTAGTTGGGTCAACTAGAATTTTTAAAGATCATGTTAACTGAGTCTATTAGGTTTCTTGAAAATTATGCATCATTTATAATACTTGTTCCTAAAAGGAGAAGCGAATTCTTAAGATGGAGTGTTTGAATAGGAGTTGTGGCCATCAAGTTTTTAGCAGGTAATCTTGATTTGTTTTGCCTCATATTTAATTCCTAGAATTGAGCCTATGATTCGAACTAGGATTTCCCATATCAATCACCTGGATATCGTGGACAAATCTACCATGAATTTCAATACATTGAGCATCCAATCAAAATTTATTATTATTTATATTTTACAGATATGGATCTAAGGGATGGGCATTAGCATTCAGAAACTCATCTATCAAGCTATCCACCTTAATCTCTTTGTTGAATACGCGCTTCCAACCTAGAGAATTACAAAGGCATTTGGTGTAATCAGCAAAGCTTCTGAACGTTCTTGCTGTTATTTAAAACTTCTCATCTGACAACATGAATTAACCTGTGGGGATTGATACGATAATAGGAGGCCCTTAGAGCTCATTCCTGACCCATGGGGATCATCTGGAATCATTAATTCTTAGTTGAGATACATTGCAGTATCTGTTGTATCTGAGTAATCATCAATTGGGAACGAATTAGAACTCAGGTTCTGCATAACTGGGAGTGCTGAATCTGATGAAACACCTGTTGTGGTGTTGTCCTCATGTGCCTCTCTATGCACTGCAGTCTGTTGAAGTTGCATTGCATATTCTAAATCCCAGCACACATCAATCATATTAGGCCTGTCTGCTCCTTGTGGCTTCAAACACTTCTCAACTATTTCACCAAATTTTCTCAGCGAATTAGGGTTGATGTGACCTGCCAATAAAGGATCAATAATCTTTTCAAGCTGCCCTTCCTTTTGCCAAAACATCCCCCATTCAGCTAAGTTTGTTTCCTCCCCCCGCTGTGAGTTTACAATAGGGGGTCGAGCACAAAGCACTTCAAGAAGGACCACACCAAAAGAGTACACATCTGACTTGTTGGTTAACTGAAAAGTTCTGAAATATTCAGGGTCAAGATAACCAAAACTACCTTTTAAACCCACGCTTATATGGTCCGGATCAGGCATTCCTGATTGGGAAAGACCGAAATCAGCTACTTTGGCCACATAATGTTCATCAAGTAAGATGTTTGTTGACTTAACATCACGGTGAAAGATTCCTCCATCTGGACCAGTGTGCAGGTAATGGATACCTTTTGCCGAGCCAATGCAGATTTCAAGCCTTTGTTTCCAAGTCAATTCAGTTTTTTCAGATGGATTCCGTAAGCACTCCTTCCTATTGTATAAGTCGTCTCTCAAAGTCCCTTTTTCCATGAATTTGAAAACCAATATCATCTCTGATCCTTCATCGCAGTAGCCAACCAAGGAAACAAGATGCCGATGTTGAATCTTTGAAAGGACCATGATCTCAGTTTGGAACTCTGGAAGACCCTGGCCATGACTTGAATCGCTTCGTTTCACAGCCACCTTCATACCACTCTCAAGAGTTCCTTTATAAACTTTGCCAAACCCGCCCTCACCAATCAACAACTTTGGATTGAAATTATGAGTCGCAGCCAGTATTTCAGCTAAAGACATCTTCAGTTTGAGGTTTAAATTAGTAACGTTGGAGGCATTTTCAGTTCTTAAAGTTATCCAACTGGGAGACCTCCCTTTTCCATAAAGAAACTCAGCTTTTACGGGCTTTGGTCGCTTTAATCTCAAACATAATGAGAATAATAAAATCAAAATCAAGGCTAGAGCCACACCTCCAGCTGAACAAATTATGAGAGCTAGATGTTTTTTTGGCTCATGTTCATCAGGCACTACAATTATCGTGTTCCCCACAAACTCCATGATCTCCAGTCCATTCAGAAAAGCAATTTTTTTAATAGAATTATTTCCTGGGGCTATACTAAAACTCATATATCCGGAATCATCTGAAGGAACCACAACATCGTAGAAAAATGGAGATGCCATTTCATTAGAATTAAGATCGATCACTTGACTCAAATTGGTAGATATATTGAGATCAAATTTCACAGTACCTGGCGAATCACTGAAAAAGTCACAAAAGTGCAGGCGAACAAGATGCCTAGCTTTCTTACTCACTTTAAAACGCCAAGTTATATTTGGAAAATTGGATGCCCCTTTATTGTCCACCCTCGCTTCTTTGCAAGATCTGTACACAGAATAAAGGGCAATTTGTTGGACAATCAACCCTTGGCTGGCCTCATGAAGTTCACCATTATAATAATGGTTTGCACCCGAATCCCCAAAAGATAGATAATCATCATCTGGTACCCAATTCCTCCACAGGGCATCGGTAACTTCTTCTAGACCTCCAACATTGATCCTATAAAGTGTCCTAAGAGCTCCATCTTTGGTCCGTAAAGGAGGAATTGTTGAATTATCCATGAAGAAATTTGGTGGGAGAAGAAAGGCTTCTATGGCATTCACGAAAGCAAAAGTTGTTTCTTCAGCTGGTTTGAAGTAGATTTTGAAATTTCCTGCAGCAATCGTGAGAAAGAACTCCTTGATCACTGGGAACTCAGTAGTACTGTTGGGGACTCTAAAATTTGATAAGAGTGAAAAATTTGAAGCAGACACATCGAACAAAGCATCAGCAAGATGAGTCCCTTCGAAGCTGAATGGAAAGAAATGAAGGCGGACAAGGTAGGAACCATTTTGAGTGATATCAAGCATATACGGGGTTAATTTCGTATAGATTCTGGCTGTATTATAGAGGAGTGATATGCCGGGTAAAGGGTTTTCATTTTGGATAGATTTGCTTTTTCCTACAGAGAAGGAAGAGTTAGAGTTCTCATCACCAACAAAAGTCCGGTAACTGCCAAGATCGACATTGGTGCCTGATCCGCAGTTCATGAAGTACTTAACCGGAGGATCGTAAGATACTGAGGATGAAAGAAGAGAAAGAAGAAGAAGAAGAAAGAGAGGGTGAAGAGTGAACTCCATAGAAATTGGATGAGGATATTGGATGCTTTTTCTTTGAATGGAGGAAAGGTTGTCAGGAGCGGAAGATATGAGGGAGTACTAGCATGTTTGAAATTTCAGAGGAAGACTTGTTGGCTTGTATCTGTCACTCTCTGTACAGGTGTTGACAAGAGCAGTTTTGATCGCCAACGAAAAGAGATTAACCAATTGAATGAAGGAGAAGAAAAGTCACATTCTTGCAAGGATGTCATGTTCGCTTCCATTTCACTAGCAAGCACAGAGGAACTTCATCAACGAGAAATTATCACAACCATAAATTGACCGTAGATCAATTAATTTTTCCCTGTCGTTATAGAATCTCATGGACTGTTCTCATTCCTTGCTTGACCCAGTTTGCGAGTGTCTTTCTAATTGTTTAGATATTTTTTAAAAGTATATTTATTTTAAAAATATATTAAATTAATATATTTTTATTATTTTTATTATTAATGTAATAAATTTAAAAAATGTTTCTTTGATATATATGTTGAACTAAAGAAAATACTCCACACAACAGTATCTAACACATATACAAAAAGATTTTTTTTGTTCATTTGTTGTTCAATGTTCTAGTAATCTATCCTCCACTTCAGCCTTTACTTTTACGCAAGTATCTTAACGAAACTTGTCCCTATAAATTATAATAATCAATTGATTAGTTTATATAGTTTGAAAAACAAAAAAAAAAACCTCATTCATATATATATATATATATATATATATATATATATATATTTATTTTTTAATTTTTATTAAATAAA
>Ga0307515_10006929_pt1 | contig 22517 bp, 16 predicted proteins | sample 17_EM_MG_FD_194513 | JGI IMG/M metagenome (GOLD analysis project Ga0307515, IMG submission 194513) | Populus trichocarpa ectomycorrhiza microbial communities from riparian zone in the Pacific Northwest, United States - 17_EM | ecosystem: Host-associated > Plants > Roots > Unclassified | place...
ATTAAATAATGAAATGAGATCATATATTGCCTTTATTTAAGTGTTATCATGGCATGGAGTACCTTACTTTAGTAAATAAGATTGAAAGTACCTTTGTGTCCCTTATTTTGAAAAGAAAAAAAAACTATAGTAGAAATTAAGATAGTTTCTTAAAAATAAAAAGAGAAGATATTAAGTTAGTCTGTACTCGATTACTCATTATTATATAGCACATGAATTCAGATGCTCATTAAATAAATAAATAAATAAAAAATCTTCCAACGATATACTATGCAAGACAGGCTGGTAATATATAGTGGAAATAGCACTATAAAAACTTAATTACTCTGGAGTATCCCTGCTCGTATAGTGGTCTGTGTTAGCTGGATTTGGATGAAATTAATTAATTGAGTGGATGTCTGAGATTTATGGTAATAGTAATTTTTTTAAAATATTTTTTATTTGAAAATATATTAAAATAATATTTTATTTTATTTTTAAATATAATTTTTAACACTGAAATATTAAAATAATCTAAAAATATAAAAAATAAATTCGTATAAAACACTGTTGAGAACCAAATTCAAAGAAAGTAACTTACGGGGGCAGTTGATGGGATTGACTTCTTGAAAGCCTCGTTTGTCATACGTTGTTTTGACTAATATGCCTTCGTTCTCACTTGACAGCCATGTTGCTTTGTGTGATGATAATCTTTTTGGGTAATTGGCACCTTTTCTAGTGGAACAGCAACAGCATTAACCCAACATGTGTAATTGTATATGCATATCGTTGTCTTGTAGCCCCAACTTGCTAGAAAAGTGATCAGTGCTGCTGACCCATCACATTGTTCGGCATAACGGTGCGTTTAAGAGTTTTTTAATTTTTGTTGACACATTTTTAAATTAAAAATAACATGTACCGTATTTCTAAATTAATTATTCATAAAATAGGATGCCGACATTTGCTTTAGATCTGATCAAAGCTTGGATGTCCGTATAATATGATTTGAATGTCATTGAGACTTGTTAGACAAGCAATCTGGAGTGTAAGAGCTGACGTTCGGTCAAATAGTTCAAATCATTTACGATAAGTAAATATACGCACCGATTTATTAAAATATATGGAAGAAAAATGCATGGAAGTTAATTAATTTCCGACCCTGATCGGAGAAAGTCGTTAGATGAAAATGAAGCTCTGCGAAGAAACTAATCTTACTCGAGGGACCTGGTCGGCTGCTTGGTGAGGTTAGTTGTGACTTATGATCACCTCATTAACTTGCTGTGGCGCTAAAGTCCCTGCTATTTGGTTAGTTGACAAGTCTCTGATTGGTTTGGTTTGAGCAGATTACGTAATTTGAAACCCATAGACTAGTTTGGTAAATTAAACTTTTGATATTTAATCAAGTTCAACAATTTAAATAGATTATTCAACGATAACACAGGTTGATCTAGGTGCTAGAAATTGACCGGCCGAGTAAGATCTATCTCTCATTGCGTTCTGCGAAGGAGAGGGATTATAAATTTAATTATTCGTGAATAGCTGAGTTGGTAAAGTAAATGTGAGTCAAGATGTATGCTTTTTATTTGGTTTTTGGTTTGATTCTCTCTGCCAATTAATACCGGTGGCCATGGACTGCAGGGTGTAAGTTATGTTTCTCAAGCCTTGTTTGGGATGCAGCGACCTAATTTGGTATGCGTAAACTGATCCGAGATATTTTATATATAAAAAACATTGTAATTTGTCAAGGGAAAAAAATGAATTGAAGAGAGAACCATGCTGTGCCAAATTTTTTTTTTTTTTTTGTTAAGGTTAAAACCTTTGATTAGATTGTGAGAAGTAAAGTTTTCATAAATCTAGAACATAAATAGTTTGCATTTAAATAAATAGGAAAGGAAAGGTAGACTTAGTCTCCTATTAATTAATTAATTGAATGTTTGATCAGGTGGTGGGAGGAAAACCCTGTGAAGAGATGGACTGGTTTGGACCAGAGGAGCCGGCCCATAACTGCCAATAAGATATTGAATTTAACCCATTGGGCTCATGTCCATGGTTGCTTACGTCGGCCCAAAATATACTTTCCATTCCCCAACCCCGTACAGCTAGTGAATAAATACATGTATAGTTGTTGTTAAACCCTTAAAACCTCAAGGACTTGTGTAACGCCATAGCAGCCAGCCATAGCAGCAAGCATAAGCAGCAATGGTCAAGTCGTACCTAAGGTACGAGCCAGCGTTATCGTTTGGTGTAATAGCATCGGTGGAAGGTAACATTGCATACGACAGCTCAGGGAAGCACTTACTCACGCCGGCGCTCGAGAAGGTCGGTGTTTGGCACGTCCGTCAAGGCATCTGCACCAAAACCCTAGCTCCTTCTACCTCTTCTTCTCGCAGTGGTCCCTCTCTCGCTGTCACTTCTATCGCACCCTCGCCTTCATCCTCCTCTCTGGTACAAATATTCTTTCTAAATTTGTGGTTGGAATTCAATATTCTTTGTTAATTAAGCTGAGAAGATCGAAATTAAGTGAATAGTGATACTGTTTCTATTTCATTCAATCTAATGGAGAAATGGAGTCTAGACTATGAAGACAAAATGGGGTTTCAAAAAGTTTTAGCCTTTTTTCGTTTTGAAGGATAAAAATAGGGTATAAGCTTTAGCTATTTTAGTCTTATTATCTTGCTGTTATGATAACGAATTGCGGACTTTTCAAGTCCAACTTATTATATATATGGAAATGGGAATTTGTTGGTTTATATGGTTTTTAGTATCCTTAAGATTTTGAATCTTTTCAAGAATACCTAGGGGTATGATACCGTAAATAGGTTGATATAGGGGAGAGTGGAAACAAATTAATTTGAATTTGAATGCAGGTAGCGGTTGGATATGCTGATGGTAGTATAAGAATTTGGGATAGTGAGAAAGGAACCTGTGAGACCACACTGAATGGCCACAAAGGGGCAGTGACTGTTTTACGTTATAACAAGCCTGGGGCTTTGCTTGCATCTGGAAGTAAAGATAATGATGTTATACTGTGGGATGTTGTTGGAGAAACAGGCCTTTTTCGCCTTCGTGGGCATCGTGACCAGGTTTGTTTCTACAGCCTTTCATTTTAGCGGGGGAAATATCATTTCCATCACTTGGTTTTCTTGATTATAATTGTTTGGCATAAAGTTCATTTCCATCTGTGTCATTTTCATTTTTCAGGTTACTGACCTTGTTTTCTTGGAGTCCACTAAAAAACTTGTTAGTTCTTCAAAAGACAAATTTTTGAGAGTATGGGATCTAGAAACACAGCACTGTATGCAAATAATTAGTGGACACCACAGTGAAATTTGGGCAGTGGATGCTGACCCAGAGGAGAGATACTTAGTCACTGGTTCAGCAGATCCAGAAATTCGATTTTATACAATCAAGCATGACTCAGAAAATACACAAGCCATATCCAATGAAAAAGGAGCTGTAATTGTGAACAGTGGAGATATGCCTACTCAAAATAAATGGGAAGTCCTGAAGTTGTTTGGTGAGATTAAGAGGCAAAGCAAAGATAGAGTCGCAACTGTGAGATTCGACAAGTCTGGAAGTTTACTGGCTTGTCAAGTGGCTGGGAAGACTGTGGACATATTCCATGTACTAGGAGATGTCGTAGCAAGCCGTAAAGCTAAACGCAGGCTTCATAGGAAGAAAGAGAAGAAATCTGCCAAGGGGGCACTTGGGACAACTGAATCTAAAGAGGATACAAAACATGCATCCGAAGAAGATGGAAATACCCCCACAGTTACCGTTTCTGATGTTTTTAAACATCTTCAAACTGTTCGAGCTGGCAAAAAGATCTGTTCCATTTCATTTAGTCCAATTACTCCAAAGAACTCCTTGGCTACTTTAGCTTTGTCTTTGAATAATAATCTATTGGAATTTTACTCCATTGAAAGCAGCACAACCACAAAAACTCTAGCAATTGAGCTACAAGGGCACCGTTCTGATGTCAGAAGTGTTACACTCAGTTCAGACAATACTCTTTTGATGTCAACCAGTCACAATGCTGTAAAGATTTGGAATCCAAGTACTGGTTCTTGCCTTAGGACCATTGATTCTGATTATGGACTATGTGGTTTAATCATCCCACAGAACAAGTATGCTTTTGTTGGAACTAAAAGTGGAAAGATAGAGGTAATTGACATTGGTAGCGGCACTTGCATTGACACATTGGAAGCTCATGGTGGGCCTGTACGGTCTATTGCTGCTCTTCCAAATGAAAATGGTTTTGTCACAGGCAGCGCTGATCACGATGTTAAGTTCTGGGAGTATCAAATCAAACAGAAACCTGGTCAAGTATGGCCTTCTATTCTGTTCCTGTTATTTATGTTTGTGTTATACAATTTTTTACTGTTTGCCAGCATTTTTCCTATTGAAAATTCTTTGCATGTAAACGTTATCATGCTTTCTTTTGGAGCATAATATGGTGCAAACCTTAATGTCCATTTGAACAAATGTTGCATTTATCATAGGCAATTTTTTTTTAGTTGGAAGTGTTGCAGCACTTAGCATATGTAATGTGTTGCTTACCACATAAGAAGCCACGTGAATATGTTAGTAAAAATATTCATATCTTTAGCGTTATTATTTGAGAAACTGTCTTTCTAGCCTATTTTTTAAGTTTTAGGTAGCTAGCATGTTTTTATGATTTTCAACCTGAGTAATTCAGCTTCCACAGTTATTGTGTTATTGAGGCAAGATTATTTCTGTTTAATTTACAGGACTCGAAGAACCTTGTTTTGTCAAATGCAAGGGCTATGAAGATGAATGATGATGTTCTCGTGGTTGTAGTTAGCCCTGATGCTAAATATATTGCTGTTGCACTGTTGGATTGTACAGTCAAGGTCAAGTTGTCTTTTCTGATGCTATATGATTTGAACTTGATTTTTTTCATGTCAGTTAGTTTAGTGGATGGATATCTTCCTTAAGATCTTGCTAGGTTGTATCTATGCTAGGTTATTGCCTAATCATCTTTGCTCTTTGAAAAAACATGCTATGGTAGATTTTTTTTGTTCACTTATATTTGATCTACCCCTTCAACCCAATCTTTTACATTTGTCAACTAAATTCATTTTCTGAATATTCTTTCAGTTTTGACATTTCATTATATTATTTTGTCTAGTAATATGAAGCTTAGGCTGATGGCATCTAGATGAACAAAGTGTATTTGATACCTGTATTAATATCCACCTAAAATGCTTAGGGCCATCTTGTCAATTCTATTTTCCCTCACCTAATTGGATTGTGTTAAATTGACATGGTGCAAAAATTTAACTCTTTCTTGTCTGTTAGAACCCATCAAAGAAATTTGTGAAATGCCCTAGTGGAAGGTCAAGCCATAAAATTGTGTTTTAATGGATTAAGACTGCAAGCAGAGGCCAATAAAACTTTATCTGTGACCATGGAATGGGATTTTGATTCTTTGGTGGGTCCCTTTCAAATAACATGATTACTAAAGTGAGGCTTCTTAGCTAACTCCTGCAACTGTGTTTTCCTTACTGCTAGTTAAAAGTCATTAAAACCTATTCGTCTCACTTCGGCCACCATTGATAATCATATCATGTAAAAATGAACAGAAATGGAGCAGATGCTAGTTTGGAGTCAAGATGATTGAGAGGGAGAGATGCTAAGTTATACATTGATCACATTCATTGATTCACTAAAGTGAGCTATTAACTCTGATATATGATTGAACATTATGCATTACAAAGCAGCAAAGATGGAGTGCTGTGAGTGACAGTTAGACAATCTCGTAAAGTCACCTGGTGTGTTTCCAAGAGAACTAGGATGGGGGGGGGTTCAATTGAAGGATGTGAGCGCTACTGACCATTATGAATTTCAATAAAAGGTTTCCTGTTGTTGGCTCGGAATTAAAGTAATTGGTATAAAGCACTGGAAATTAATTGGCCAATTAAGCGGTGATTCTCATTACAGATTTTATGATGGGTGCTTATTGATATGAAGCTCTTAATTTCTGAATCCCTTGATGAGATTGCATAGCTGATAAAAGTTTTTGTTATCGTAGTCCCTTCACTTTAGGTGGATCTTGTATATTTGAAATAATATATTCAATATTTCTTTGAGCTTCTTATTGTTTCGAGTCTTTTAACACATTTATACAATGGTATTCAGGTTTTCTTCTTGGATTCGTTCAAATTTTTCCTTTCATTATATGGTCACAAGCTGCCTGTGCTATGTATGGATGTTTCATCAGATGGAGATTTGATTGTTACTGGATCCGCAGACAAAAACTTGAAGATTTGGGGTTTGGATTTTGGTGACTGCCACAAATCCCTTTTTGCTCATGGTGATAGGTGCTGCTTACTTTTTCTGAAGGCACATGAAGAAATTTTTTTCCTTTAATTTCTTATTGCGTGGACGAGGGCTTAAGAGTAATTCTAATGAGCTATTTCTGTTTTAGTGTCATGGCAGTGCAATTTGTGCGGAATACCCATTATATGTTTAGCGTTGGAAAAGATCGGCTTGTAAAATACTGGGATGCTGATAAATTTGAGCTTCTTTTAACCCTTGAGGGACATCATGCAGATGTTTGGGGTCTTGCAATCAGTAGTCGTGGTGATTTTCTTGTTACAGGATCCCATGATCGATCACTACGTCGTTGGGATCGTACTGAGGAGCCTTTTTTCATTGAGGTGCTTTCTTATTGTTGTTTTTCAAGTTTGGTAGTTAATGTTCACCTAATGTACCTTTGGTGCAAATAATGGCTGAGATTGGTTTTCAACTAACATAATGCATTATTGGATTTGCAGGAGGAGAAAGAGAAAAGGTTGGAAGAAATGTTTGAAGCTGACATTGAGAATGCATTTGAAAACAAGCATGTGCCTAGAGAAGAACTTCCAGAGGAGGGAGCTGTTGCCTTGGCAGGGAAGAAAACACAAGAAACCCTTTCTGCAACCGACTTAATTCTTGATGCTTTAGATGTAGCAGAGGTAGAATTGAAGCGTATTGCTGAACATCAGGTATGTTTTTCTTCTCTATTTGATTACAATAAAACTCCCTTTCTGCCCCCTTTTACCTGATTCTGTTAGCTATTTGTATACTGAAAAGAAAAATAACGAAGAGAAAAGTGAGCAGCAAGCGTATATTTTACTAGTTGATGATGATTGTCAACCAAGCTAGTCTTTGAGTAGCAATTCTTGAGTCTCAGCGAACTTATAGGTAAAAGAAGAAACAAACAAACAAGAAAGAGAGGTAAGTGAATGGGAGGTGTAGATTTTCTGGTTAATTGATGACTGTCAAACAAGGTAGTCTTGGAGTGCTAAACCTCGAGTTTCAGCAAACTATTTTGAGTTTTATATGCATGTTCTTGATGTTTTTTCCCCATCTTCTTCATATCACAGTTTATTCTAGAACGAGTTGAGCATTAGGATCGAAAGACACAATAGAATAACATTGGAATTTTAGTTGAGTCGGATGTTTGGACACTTTGGTCATGGACACTAAGTTGTACGTGGTTGAGTGGAAGTGATTAAAAAGTACAGAGGCCTGAAACATGATTATTATTTTTAGGTCCATTAGGAGGCCCAACAGGCCCTGGGCTACCCAATGGAGGGCAGCCCTCCCTATTACATTATTATAATGTAAACTGGAACCTTGCTTGCTTCACTGAAGGAAGCTACCGAGTGTACAACCTCTAGGCTAAGCTTGCTTGTGTTGAAACATGATTGTTATTGAAAGCTATTTGCCTACGAATTTTTTTCAGGAGGAGAACACCAAGGGAAATGTTACAGAATACCAACCAAATGTTATCATGCGTGGGCTCTCTCCATCTAATTATGTTCTCCATGCTTTCACAAATGTTCACACCAATGATCTGGAGCAGACATTACTGGTACTTTAGCATCACACAATGTTGTTCTCATATAGGAGTACTATTTTCTCCATTTATATGTGAAAATGTAGGTGAAATAGGTCCTTTCTATATATGTGGTAAATATCTGTATTACTTTATACAAAGACTTTGTCGGGGTAAATTGCCATGGATAAGAAATTTTACAAGTCCATCCATCACTCTATATGAAACTTCAATAAGTTTATAGATTCCATGTTCCAGTATCAATTAAGTTCCAGATCACTGCTCATTAAATTCATTTTCTACCACTCTGTCTAGCACAGAAATTATGCAGAATATAACCAATTTATTCAGTTCCTAGTGTGATCCTCCACAGGCAACTTAAGCTGGCCAAATTTGCAACATCAGCTGTCCTAGCATTACCTAATCCAACCTCCTAAGGGTGCATACTGTAACCTGGTATTTGGAAAATGTGTGATTGTCGCTGCTGTCATACCACCTCTTCTCATTCTAGTAATTTCACCTACACTTGGACCTTCAAAATTCTCTCTATCACACACACATGTGCGCACACCCAAATTTTGTTCTAGACAGACAAATTTTGTTCTAGACAGACGAGATATCAATCATCCAAACAAATAGCTGTTGTGGAAACAACAACGAAAAATGACAAACCCTTTTTTTTTTCATGTTGCTACTACATGCACCTTCTTTGTTCCTGTAAAGTTAAAAATGCCTTTCAAAACTGGGCTAAAAAACCGATCATTTTTGCTCTCTCTGGCAATTGATTATGCTATAAGCTCGTGCACATGTGATTAGGAGGTTTATGATTCAGATTATTTTCTTGAAGTCTAATGGCAAATGATTTCTGTGCAGGCTTTGCCATTCTCAGATGGCTTGAAGCTTCTGTCTTACTTTAAGGACTGGACCTCAAATCCCGATAAGGTTGGTACTAATAGACTTCCAGTCTTACATACAGAAGTGGTTGAATTTAGAGGGTTTTGTTTACATTTATTAAATGGCATGTGAAATGTTGTGATCTTTTTAGTTTCTGTAATTAAACATCAACATGGAGATTAACAACTGGCCATACTATAAATCATTATATCATAGCTTTTAATAGTGATCACTACATCAATCCATCTGGAGATCTATGAGGCATGTATGTCCATTGCTTTGCGCATGCAAAGGTGTGTTTTTTTTTGTTGCCTTCAAATAGTTGTTGATAATCATTTTTTACACCACTTTCCAGGTTGAGCTTGTTTGCAGGCTTGCTACTGTGCTATTGCAGACACATTACAATCAGTTGGTTACAACCCCAGCTGCAAGACCGGTGTTGACTCTTCTCAAAGACATTCTTTATGAAAGAGTCAAGGTAGTCAAACAATTCAGCATTTAGAGTCCTTGCTCTTATCTTAGTATTTCTTGGATTGGATAGTGAAATTCAGCCCGTGACATGATTCTATTTGAACTTTCATCTAGTTATGCTGGACATTCTCAATGATGTTCTTGACAAAATGTCTCGTTGGTTTTTTTTTCCTTTGAACAATATCCGGGAACATAACTTCTTTTTTAATAGTTTTTAAATGTTTATGACAGTGTTTTCCCTTTTCTGTTTTGTGAGAGCATGAGAAATATATGATCCTGTATTAACAATATCTCATTTGAGCTTGTCTCAGGAATGCAAAGATACTCTGGGTTTCAATCTTGCTGCGATGGATCATCTCAAGGTGTGAATTAGTTTTAACTTCTGGCAATTGTGATTAAAAAAAAGCAATTTTTTTTAATTCTTTGTTTTGCCTATTTTGTTTGTCAATTCAATGTATCAGCAATTGATGGCTTCAAGATCAGATGCACTCTTTAGAGATGCAAAAGCAAAGTTACTAGAAATCCGCTCACAGCAGTCAAAACGTCTGGAAGCAAGGACTGATACAAGAGAAGAAAAACGTAGAAAGAAAAAAAAGAAAACATCAAGTGACATGCATGCTTTGACAGGATTTTGAGCAACACCAACTCTGTGTCCTAGAAATGGAATAGTTATGGTTAATCAGTAAACATTACAAGTCTAATGCCTGGGAAAGGACCGCATCCAGATTCCGAACTTGCTGCTTGGTACTTTATCAAAGCCTTTATGCATAAGTTGGAAAGAAATTCATTGCTGGCGAGGCAAGGATGAAGGATGCTTCAAGTTAGCAGCAGGTAGTTTTGGTGTCTTTATTATCATGTAGTATATGTAAAATGATTGTTTGATAACGGAAGTTTGAGTTTTGAATGAGGTATGAGATGATCGCGCAGTATTTAAAAATTATTTTATCCTTTTTTCCATAGAAAAATGCTTTGATTAAATGTAATGATCATCTCACTTGTTTAATCGGAATTTTCCAGACAAATATTTTGTCTGGAGCTGAAGGCATTGTGATTTGTGGTTTAGGAACTGTCTGGATTTCCACATCGACTGCAAAGTGATTCATCACATCACATCTCATCTTAAATTCTGGAAGGTATATTCATTTGAGTTTGTTAGACCCATGTTTTGGAGTGAGATGGTGTCAGAAATGTGGAGAGCATACTATTCGTTATGTTCTGTCATCCATCGCTCAATTTATAGTTCTGAATCTCTCGATGTCTCCCGTCACGTATCTGCACTGAAAAGGAGGCGTTTGCTCAGGACAGCACTGTACCAAGTCTAGCTTATATGTGGTTAAGAATTCAGAGGCAGCTGCAACTCCACGAAAATTGGTGGAAGGAGAAGCGAAATAGTAATACACTAGAAGTATCGATGATGTAGTGATGATAATGGGAAAAGGAGGATAAAAAAAGTGGAATTCATGGAGAGATTGAAGAATACAAAGAAAAGGGATGAGCAAACTTCGTGGAAAGCAAAGGCAATATAAAATCTTGCTTATTGTCCTGTAATCACAACCGATGCCAATTGGACCGTTACTCTCTTCTGCAGTCAGCATCACGACAATGGCCGTTAGTATCAATAAATCTACCCTGGACGCTAAATTCTATTGATTCTGTTAGTATGAAGTCAGACGTGTATGTCCATAGCCTGCAAACATTTACACATTTAGCAGTCATAACTCGGATACCTTCCCTCACTTTCTTGCACTCCAGTTGAACACTCGTGTGTCTGGCCGAATGGCCCGTTTTGTTGGGCACACGTTTTGATTTTCTGTCTCATCCTTCAACCGAAAAAGAAAAAAGAAAAAAGAAATGTGTATTATAAAAGAGAATGGGCGAGGAGAGAGTTTGTGTGTGAAGAGAAAATGTGTAAACTATTCTAGTGCGTGCATGAAGTCCACAATATTACCTGGTGTGTGTTTATATGCTCAGTCACTTGAATTTAACTCACGAAGAAGAAAAATATTTTTAAAAAAGTTTAGTTATTAATTGTTGTGTCATGTTTGTTATAGATAAAAATATTGATAGTTGTCACTGCTCATGGTGCTCGCTTGCTAATGATGAGAGAGTAGGTTCCATTCAAGGGAACATACCGGAAAGAAATTACAATTAATTGAAAAAAATGGTACCGTAATGATAATTGGTAAGCCAGTCGAGATATGATACTGTACTGTCTATCTTTAAACCCGTCATTGCTCTCTTTACCTGATGATTGTGTATTAATATGCTTCAATTATTTGAAATTACTTCATGAAAAAAAAATATTTTTTTAAAAATTGAGTAATTAGTTATTGTGTCATGCTTGTTATTAATGAAAATATTTATGATTATCATTGATTTATAGTGCTCACTTATTAACAACAAATGTAACTCACCAATAGTTTTGCTTTTCATGATATCTATAAATTTTTTACTTTAAGATATTTCTGACTCTAAAATTATTGTTATTGGAGGTATACCATGTATTCAATGTTCTATTCTCTTTTTTATTTTATTTTTCTTTTCCTTCTTTTTTGTTTTCTCTCTCCTGCTTTGATTTTTGTTCCCCCTATTCCTCTCTCTTTCTTCCACCCTTGGATCTCCTTGCTCCTACTCCGGCCATTGAATCTATGTTGACTGTAAAATGTTCATTATATTGGGAGGGCACATTTTGTTTATTTTTCTGCCTGTTTGGGCTTTGAAGGCAAGGCATCTGGGCTGGCCTGAACGACATGGAGGGCATACTGTTTGGGCTTGACTCGAATAGAGTGAAGTGTAGGTCGCTTGGGCCTAGCATCAACAGTTGGATTTCTTTTTGGGCACCGTACGACCTCTTTTAAAAGAATTCCTACAAAACTTGTTGTGACGGAGAAAACATTGCACTTTCCTAATATTAAAATATAAATATTGATATGATGATCTTCTGCCATTTTTATATTTTGATATTTAAATAGTGATTCTGTTTCAAAATATTTTTTTATTTAAAAATATAATGAAATGATATATTTTTTATTTTTTTAAATTTATTTTTAACATTATATATTAAAATAATATAAAAACAAAAAAATAAATTTTTTTTAATAAAAAAAAAACACTTTTGAAATGATAAACTCCTACTGTGCTCCCATTCTTTCTTTCAAGTTTTTCTCATCTCAACTTTTCTTAAATACTAACATGAACAAATGCCAGTCATCAAAACAAACTCGAAGAAAAATACTAAACTATTTACATCATAACATTAATTTTCATGAGATTTTAATAAGATGTGTGCTCTCATATTATTAATACTATTTAAACTTACTGCAGTAGAAATTTATTTTATTTAAATATAAAAACTAGTTTAATCATCGTCTTCATTCATGTCCCATATAGATTTTGGTGCGAATTCAAACAAATAGAATAGAAAATTCTGCATGGGTTTGCTAAACCATTATTTTCCCTCCAATCTGCGAAGAATGGCCTGCCTAATAACGGTGTATCAATTGCTTGTATGCTTCCTTATTCTGGGAGTAATAGTCAATCTCCGCCTGCAAAGAATTCACATAAAACCATGAGAACTTGCATCATGCAGGAATTTAAGAAGATATCAGAGCAGCCTCTCCTTTATTGCACCGTGCAGCTTGGAGGGTCCAAAGCATTATTGTGAACAGCTTTCTCGATCACTAGGTGCAAGCCAGCACTTATTTTGTTTCAAAGCAACTTCTAGGACCATTTCTACATAATTGTTAAAACAAATTTGAAATAAAAGAGTTTTTTAGACACCCAAGGCAACTGAAATCCCGCCTCGATGTCCTTAGTTTAACAAGTAAACCCAACATCGTCCATCTATACCATAGCAGATCCTCACTGATTTTATGTCCTTGCATGTTACTATTTGTTAAACCAAAACAGGACCTGTAATGGTCTACTGCTCTTACATACCATTATTCTAGCTGATAAATCCAATATTTATGACAGTATCACCAACGTTTGGTCGAAACTGTTACAAGCAAACCAAAACTGAAGGCTTCATTTAAGCATGCACTTCCTGGACAACTCAATTATGGGAAAAACTAGTGCAGCTGTAAGAATTAGCCCAAGATGGATCAAGGGCATGAACCCCCATTTAAGACTTAGCTGATAAAGTAGGATTCCCGGATTTCCATGCCAAATTGAGCTTGAGAAATAAGAAATTCTAATATTTTATTCAGATTCTTAGTGAGTAGGTTCAGCATCATCATTCGAAATGATCTTCGTAGACATACCTTGCGAACTCCTTTTATAGCAACCAAAAGCTTTTCCCCAAAAAGATCCTCCAACACACTGTCTTTCTTAAGAGCTTCTAGAGATTCAGGAAGTGATTGAGGCAATCTAGGAAGGTTTGCACAGAGAGAAGGGTTTTTATCTGTTTCAATGTCAAGAATGAATACATTAGATGCCAGTGCAATTTTCTTCAAGAACAGGAGCAGAGGCAAAGGAATATCACTATGCAAAATCAGCTACACAGGGATGTAAGAACAGAGCTCAAGTCAATGTTTGAGATAATGTGTAGAGAAAGAAACACATATGCAGATTTAGGAGTTCACCCAGGCCTTTAATTTAGCAATTAATATACAACTTTTCAGTTTTTCCATATGGTAAAGAAAGAATAAAATTTGCAGTAAAAAAGAAAAATGAGTATACGGAGTGACCAATAGCAATATGGATAAACAAAAATGTTAGAAGGTCGAAGAAATGACCAAAAAATAATGGTTAAAGTAGTGCAGAAAAATCCTTATGCCAAAAAAAAAAAAAGCAGTTGCGGAATTTTATATCAAGCTAGATTGTACAGCACATTACTGGTGATAAAAAGTTTGCTTGCGCAGAAAGCCTTTGTTAAAGCACCACAGGGGAAGTGAATAAAAATACAGATCTTGAGTTCTAAGAAACTTGCTCAAGTGCTAACCACTAAGGAAGTGGAAATTCATTGGTGTGTGGAACACTGACAAAAGCTTGTCAGTCTACTGCCACACTAGGTATCAGTGTTCCACAAGAAAACCACTTTCTACGACGTTGTTCACATTTATGGAATTAAAACCAACCTTTTGACTAAAAAAAAGTACCACTGAATTTAAAAATTCACTAGCTAGATGCAATGTGAATAACTCGTGTCAATTAAGCTCAAAACGAAAAATACAAATGAAGCAATTCCATAAAAGCTTCCTTCATGTCTGGAATTATCAAAGATGAAATAAACTTACCAATAGGTTCAGGCAGACGAAGATGCTTTCTAAGGCCATCTATGCCAGCAGCCCCTATAGCAGCCAAGCCCAAGTATGGATTTGCACATGCATCGAAAGATTTAATTTCAAAGTTGCTCACCAAACCATCTATGATACCAGGTGGGCAAGCAGTTCTTAATGGAGCTTCCCTGTTTTCTTTTCCCCAACACTGGTATGCTCCACTCCATGTGTTTGGTTGTATTCGATCATAACTACAGACACCGACAATTGGATGGGATATAAATATAGTGTACAAGGAGAAAATTTCCAGCAAGTAATATTGAGTAACAACCTATTTAGAGTAGCATTGAGAAAGTTAAGATTCCCACAAGTTGTGCATCCAAGATGGAAAGGTGCACGTGCACTTGGCTGTTTTTCAGTTAAAGTCCTTTGGAATCTTACTCGAATATAAGACCTAAAACTGAAATTTGATTGGCAAACTAAAAATGCAGTATTCCTATGTTAGGAAATACGTTAGAGGAGACTATAAGCTTAAGTTTTAGCAAGAAAACCCCTCACGTCATTTATCCATAACGAGAATGAGAAAACACATCAATTAGAAGATTAGGAATCACAAAGAACCAACATAAAATATAAAAAAGACAACCTATTTGGAATTGGCGCTGTGAAGGCCAAAATCGAAGGAAGATGATGCAAAACCCCGGCCATAAACTCCTCTCCAATGCTTGAAATCCCATGCTTGGAAGATCCACCAGATGCCATAAAAACATTTTCTCCATTTCTCAACAAACTAATGTGCACATGGGATCCAGAACCAATGTCATCTAATGCAAGCCTAGAGAAAAAGCAAATGTCTTTAGATTAAGATTAAGCAGAGCAGAATATTAGGTTCTATAAAATTCAGAACCAGACATGAACAGTGCTTAAAAAATATAGCCAAGTAAACTTATAATGTCCATTGTCGGAGCATCCAAACTAAGAAGATTGTATTAAATCATAGACGATAGTTTTGCACAAGGTATGGTGATACTTTGACTTCAATAAAAACAAAATGAAACAATTATTCAAGCGAAATAGGTAAAGCATATTGATGATGCCTATATTAAAATGAAGTTATTATTTTCAAATCAATACTTGTCATTCAGCGAGCATCTTCTTATATTCAAAACTCCAATAGCAGAAAAAGTATTTTTTCCAGTCTCATACTATGAACAAGAAAACAAATATCTACCATATAAAAAGAAAATAGTGAACCTACTTTGGAACAAAAGTTGCCAATAATCCATGTTTCCTTGCAATAGCCCTAATAACTTCACGGGTATATATTAAGTTGTCAGCAGAGAGTGGGCAGGTCGTGTGTCCCATGGCCAATTCAAACTGACCTTTCCCAGATTCTGCATGTAACTGTAAGAACATACCAAAATGAGAGGGAGGGGGGGCAAAAGGACAAGAAGAGAGAAAAGGACTTTCGATGAAAATTAAAGACTACATTATTCAATATTTTTCTACGGAAAACCAAACCTGTTCTTCTTCTCAGTCTATTGGAATGCATAATTGAGAAAGCTTTTATACGATAACAGAAATGTATAAGCTTCAGTAAATCATTTCCCAATTTTTTAGTAGTGAAACTGCATAACTAAAGCACTATGAGTCTGTGAGCTGTTTTGGTGGGGAAATCATTGAAGACTGGTCTATAGAAATAGAATGTGCTGGAAACAACAGTTTGAACTGCTTTGTCTTAGGTGGTTTTTAAATTCATATGCATTTTTTTTTTATAATCAGTGTTTTAGTAGTCTGTTTGATTCAATGTCTTATTTTCATTTGTGTCAAATTAAGGAATACAACTGAGTTTCTAGATTTATTTTGAAGGCTTGGAGCCTAGAGTTTTTCTCCTTCTCCTGTTCTTCTATTTTTCACAAGTTTTCTTTTTTGCTTGCTTCAATATTCGGATAAAAAGCTACTGTTCACAGCCTATTCCTAACCTATTACTTCTAAAACAAGTCTTATTCAACCTTAATTCCACATTGATTTTAGTATCATTCAACTAAGTCATTGGCAAGCACTTTATGGTGTGATTTGAATTCCTATGGTGAGCCCTGATTTTTCCTTTCTGTAAACAGTCTTTTAGTCGAGAGCAGCGGTTAAGGCATTTTGTATCAACACTTAAACATGAAAAGGTCAGACATGTCTAACTACCAATAATGGCAAGATATAGTTGGCATACTTCTGGTTTATTGAAAATGCTTCTAAAATTTGAATCTGTTAACAACGTTTGAGTTGTCTACAATACCTGCTCCACTGTAATATCCAAGGAATGAAGAGCACCAACTATTTCATCAAGTATGGGGGAAACTAAATCAAATGATGCTGTAGAGCAGTAGGGAGCTGAGTCAATGGGCACCCATTCTTCTTTCCCTTCCCTGAAAAAGATTTTCTGCTTCAATTTAACAACAAATGTCACAGCCAATTTGATGCTTAAAGGACAAAAGGTCATATACCATGATACACTCTTCAAGAGCACAAACTCATTTTCAAAACCTGCATCCATTACCTGAATATAGGCACTAGAAAATCAGATGACAGATATCTAATATGAAAATATAAAATAAAGTACTTCCCATTTATAAGTATCAAAGATATAAATGCCGGACATACCAAGTCGAACTCATCCTTTAAAACTTTTAAAACCCTTCGTAAGGCCTCTCTTGGGCAATATTCCCAAGGTTCACCAGGTCTAAGATGCATGTCAGCCAAAACCATTTCCTGCCGTTCCATCCTATAGTGGAAGAAACAGTATTAGTACAAATAGAGAGCAATTATAAGCATTTTCAAATCCCCTCAATAGACACTAAGGGAACACAAACTGAGATTTTTAAATTATATGTGAACTTTTTATAACCTAAGAACATTTGTAAAAAGTATTTCTACACCATCTTCTCCTTGCAAATTGGTTATGCTGTTGAATGAGCAATCTGCAACATTTTTATTTTCTGCCAAACAAATGTGACTTTTAGCTAAATCAGTGACTCAAGATAAATAAGTGGTCGCCCAGTACTTGTAATTTTTTTTAGGAACTTAATATTGTCTATTGTAGGGATATAAGGTGGTTTTTCGAATGAAATGGAGAAGTGAGACAACCACCATAGCAGTTCTAGGATACGAAGAGGACAGCTGCCAATGCTGTTCATTCAGGATGACATCATATTAGTTTTAATTTCTGCGGTCCTTTTGTGAGATAGGATGTAGGATAGCACCTTGCATCCCTATGGTGCAGCTTTTTGAGGGCTTTTAGAGTTGTTTCCCCATCTGATATTCAATTTTAGAACTCTTGTCTTGATTTTTTGTTCCTTTTCTTTATTGGAGGATGTCCTCCTCGCCAAATTGATAATGCACCTCTTTTCTTTCTAATCAAAAGCTCTTTTATTTTAAGAAATAGCAAATTAACTTCTCCTCTAAGGATAACCTTATATTTTTTTGTGGCCTGAGTTGATAAAAGTCAGGCACAAGTATCTGGTGATCAAGAACATGCAATATCCAAGTGGAGTGCCTTTGCCTAGGGATCTGATAATGAGAATAAAAAAGTGGAACTAGAGCATAAATTGTTCTCTCTGGCAATCTTCAGTCAGATGCCTGATCTGGTCTGTACTAGGTCCCTGAGCACTAATCTTTCACAGGCATATTGACATGTTTTAGTTGCAAATGAAAATTTTAAAAACAGAAAGTGCATGGAAATACATGACAGCATAAAATAAAACACCAGTGACAATCTCAGATGTAGAAATAGTACCATGGAATTTTCTTTCTGGTTGTTACGTCAGGTATTAGTCTGATCTCACCTACTCCAGTAAGACCAGTCTCATCTGCTGGAGAATCAGCAGCTGAACTCATCCCCATAGATGCATGAGTCAAGCCGACACCATTCTTCCTAACAATGTCACTGAAGCGCTTTACTGGAACAGCCTGAAAAGACAAATGGAAATTAAAACTATAAAACTAACTATGCTAGAAGACTAATAGTGAGGTCTAGAATGCTTTCAAGTTTTCCCATATGTCACACACCAAAGGAAGTTTATAATTCTTTTCTATGCTTCCTTAAAAAATCTCTCATGGAATCATGACAAAGGCAGAACCAAGCTACGGGAAAGCACTATCAAAAATCCAAATTTAAAAATAAAACTTACACGACATCGGTGCTGTCCAGAGGTGTCAACCCACATGACACGAACAAGTGAACTGCTATTTTCTAGAGCTCTACTCTCAATCTTCACAGGGTTGACAGAAACAGTATCCTTTGAACTAAAAGCATTTGCATCCACATTAATCTTGTAAAATTTAATAGCATTTAGAGCAAAAATGTCTTTAGCTGCTTCAATAGCTTCAGCTAATGTGAGATCACCATCAATGCATGCATCACGTAGAACAGAAAATAAACATTCGCGTGCTTTCTTTGCACCTGAAAAGGCATGAGCAATAGTTTTAATTGATAATCTTTATAAAGCTTCCAAGAAATATGGCAACTCCATAAGTTTATTAGAAGGAAAAAAGCATGGTCTTTCAAACTTCCTAATTTACAAAACCAAAAAATACAGGTACCCCATCGATGCTTCCACATGCTCATTTTCCTACAAACTAATTTGGTAGTGATGTATGTATGCATCAATGACTGATTACTCCACTAACAAGGGAGCATATCAGCATGCAGAAATGTTCCAAGGACAACAGAAGCCTTTGCTTGGGATCAAGTATTTTCCTTACTTTTCTTGAAGGAAGATTGATCCTAAGTTAAACAAGAACAAATCCCTAACCATGTGCAATTTTTTGAAATATTCCTAGCTGTCACCTCCACCATAATGAAGTGACAATATATGAAATACTAGTCTTGTAGAGATTGAGAAACATCCAATGATATGAAATATAAAGAAAATATATTCTGACATGGTTGCCACAGGAGTCTAGTATAAAACTTGTATCTTATGTAACCATAGATAGATACATTTTGGACAGTAAATTAGCTATTTTCTTACATAAAGGACACAAAAATTGATAAAGTATGTTAATCCTAAGAAATTAGGCCACAGTCCAACATCATCACATACAATAAGACACAAAAGGAACAGTGCATCTACTTTATAGTCATGTGCAGAACACTTACAAAATAAACTAAAGACTTTAGATCAATGAAAGTTCAGGCAAAACATGCATTATTATCAAGACTGGATATAATATCCATTCACAAGAAAATAAACAAACCTAAGTAGTAAGTTTCAGGAAATGCATAGCCATCTGTGCTGAACATAACCTGCAGGTTCGTTGACATTGACATCAAACATCATTAGTATAGACAAACTTCATGAGCATCATTGGAAAAGAACAAATAAAACTCATTGAAGATAGAGTTCTGAAATGTGTAAACTAATCACTATGTACAGAATCCATTTTTTCTGTATTTTCTCAATAGGGACTGTTGTCACCTTCTTTATTGGGGCTAATTCCAAAAGTTCATTGACAGAAGATATCATGCCATGGACACTGAGTTTAGGAACAGCCAATCCAAAGTCAAGGTACACCTGAAAGTAAAGACATTGGATCATTTTCACAAGAATTTGTGGGCAAGCATCGTAATTACATGTATAGAAAGTAAAAAGAATTCATTGGAAACTAATGATTTCACCTGGGGATAAACAGAGGCAAGGTATGATGCTTCCTTTGAAAATGGGTATGATGCATGTAAGAGAACAACTCGACACTTGGAAAATCTCTCATCGTCAAGAAGCATTCGAAGATGAAGAGGATTGGACAACCGTAAATCCAAATCTTTGTCTCCAAAACTAAATTTGAGAAAGAACAGTTATTTAATAATTAAAAAAAAATGTAAGAGCATTTAGATTATCAATTCCTTGTCTTAGCTATAAATAGGGAAACGAAAATAATGATTGCATGTGGATCAAGCTGAATCCATCCACCCCACCCACAGAAACTAACAGTTTCCTTTAAACTATTTAGTTACGGCCATTAGAATTTACATGGCAATACTTGAATGAATGAGGTCCTTAACATTAACTTCAAAATTAAAACTATTAAGCTTCACATATTGGGTTTTCAGCTCAATGGTACTCTTGCCAAGCAAGAGAGTGAGGTCTCAAGTTCATGTCCCACCTTTGTCAATTCATCACTGATCTCAAAAAATAAATAAATATATAAACAACAGTCAGCTTTGGACTGAAGTCTAGGTTTCCAGTTCCTTTTCCATAATTCCCAGAAATAATCAGAGCACAAGTGCAACTAGTTTAACAAAGCCAAAAATCTTTTTTACCCGGTGTGTATCTGCATCGGCAAGTCAAAGCTTAGAGAAACCTCTAGACTCAGCGTGAAAATATAGTCGATAAAGCTTTTGTTTGCTATGCGAGTAGGGTTCCCATCTGCAAAGAAGAATGGATCAATTATTAAATGCAATAATGGTAGAACAGAAAAATCCACATTTCACACTCACCACGTAAAACTTCAGTGAGGCCTTTCTCAGCATCTTTTCTAGCAACATTTGTATTAATTTCTAGACCACTGCGGTATGCAGCTATGCTTTTCAAACCAACTATCTTATCAGCAACTGTAATAGATTGTAAGAAACTAACAGAAAAAAAGGACAGCTCTACTTATAACCATTAAAACATAAAATAGCATATGCACAAAAATGCCCACAGCTAACTAAAAGGATATGATTTCAATTTTCTAACAAAAGCTTCAGTGAACTTGTCCAGTGTCCAGCCATCTGGTATCTCCTGTAAAAACACAGAATAAAAAGAACAGCCTCATAAGACCCTAAAATTAAAAGGGCCATAGAGACACTGATGACTGCATATAAAAATTCTGAATTTTTAACAAATAAAATAATATCATTCCATCAAAAAAAAAAAATAGGTGAGTGATTTTAAGAAAAGAAAATAATAATCAGAGATCAGAAAAAAAAAAATTAAGAACCAGTCAAGGGTCATTATTAATTTCTACCTCTTGATCAAAATTGAAGTCAAGGTTTATATATTAATGCCTCATTGGCCTAGATATTAATGCCTGCTTCATAATACACAACCACCATTAAAACAAAAAGGTATGACCCCAACAACCCATGAAAGCTACAAAGAATTAATATCACAGACTGGCTTAAATACTGATAACATTAATTTAGTGCAAAATATAAGAGTATCTCACACTATCAAGAATTTCCTCAGCTAAGGTTTCAATTCTCAAAATTCGACCAACAAAAGGAGCCAAACTCCTGTGCCACTCAATACCAAGCTTCTCATCCAATTTCAGTCCATCGTCAATCAATATAGCAGATATCCTCGCAGCTTCAAAGCATTTCAAGCTACTAGATTCCAACCCTGACGATCTGCGATATTCTTCAACACCTTTCAATGAATTCTCACATCCATACAACTCCGCAATCTCCCTCACATTTCTCTGCCAAAAAACAAAATAAACCCATAATTATTATCATTATGATTGCATAAAGAAAGAAATACGTGAAGATATACGTGTTATTTTTGTCCGTGTGAGGAGGGTACCTTGAAGGAGAGGGAGTGAGGGGCAAAGGACAAGGCAGCGGTGCCAGTGGCTTCAGTGAAGGCATTGATGAAAGAAAATGAAGAATCGAGAGCTACAATGTTGTGAGCATGAGCGTCTACTAATCCCACCTTCTCTATTGCTTCTCTTAACTCTGAAAACTCCATTTTCTTAATTTCTTGTGTGTGTGTCTGTGTATTGCCTGTTTATTTGACCAGAGGTAGAAGAAGCGGTCCTTTTTGTGTTCGGTTTTGGACCTTGTTCCAGTTCAGTTAGAGCATCTTCAGTGGGAGATGCTATTTTAAAGAGATAAAATAATAAAATAGTATTTTAAATAGTATAAATATAATTTTTTTTATTATACATGTTTCAATGAAAAAAAACTATTTGAAAAGTTAATTTTATTAAAATGAAATAAATAAGTATTTTTTTTTTTTTAATGATTTTAATGTTATTTTTTTTCCACATGACTAGATTTAATTGGTTTATTTTTTTGTTGGCCTCACTTTGTTAGTTTTGACTCTTTTAAGAGATATGTAGGAATAGCTTTT
>Ga0307515_10006930_pt1 | contig 22516 bp, 17 predicted proteins | sample 17_EM_MG_FD_194513 | JGI IMG/M metagenome (GOLD analysis project Ga0307515, IMG submission 194513) | Populus trichocarpa ectomycorrhiza microbial communities from riparian zone in the Pacific Northwest, United States - 17_EM | ecosystem: Host-associated > Plants > Roots > Unclassified | place...
AGCGGATCGGGGTGGGGTGGGCGGGGGCGGTCATGGGGGGCAGAAAACCTTCGCTACAGTGACAACCAGTCTTGTGGTCTGTCATCAGTTGTCGTACAACTTGAGTTGACTGTACGGCCCTGACGCGACACGCCCCATAGGGATAACACTTAAGCACGATGAGCCTGACCCCGCCCACCCCCCGCAAGCCCCGCACGCTGGCCCTCGAGCTGGTCGATGCGCTGGGCGATCGCATCCGCGATGGCCGCCTGATGCCCGGCGACAAGCTGCCGACCGAGGCCGCGATCATGGGCGAATTCGGGGTCAGCCGGACGGTGGTGCGCGAAGCGATCTCGAAGCTGCAGGCCTCGGGCCAAGTCGAGACGCGGCACGGCATTGGCACCTTCGTGATCGGCCTGGGCGACGCGCCCGGCTTCAAGCTCGGGCCCGAGCAGTTCAACACTCTGCGCGATGTGATTGCGGTGCTCGAGCTGCGCATCGGCGTCGAGACCGAGGCCGCCGCGCTCGCCGCGCAACGCCGCACACCGGCCAACCTGGCCATGATGCGACAAGCGCTGGACGCAGTGGCTCAGGCGGTGGACGAGGGCCGCGACGCGGTGAGCGCCGACTTCCAGTTCCACCTCGAAATCGCTCGGGCGACGCAGAACAGCCACTTCGCCGACATGATGGCCACGCTCGGCAGCTCGATCATTCCGCGTGCCCGGCTGACCCAGGTCGAAGGGTTGAACGAGCCGATGAGCAGCGAGCGGCTGCAGTACCTGCGCCGCGTCAACGGCGAGCACGAGAGCATCTTCGATGCGATCAACGCCAGCGATGCCGACGCCGCCCGAGCGGCCATGCGCACGCACCTGGCGAACAGCCGCGAACGCCGGCGCCGGGCACAGCAGGCCGAGGGCGGCTAAAGCGCTGCGCGCGGGTGCCGGCGCGCACCCGCTCGATGTCTTTCACGTCCGACGAGGGCGCGTTCTTGCCCAAGCGAGGGCACCAATGTCCATCGACCTACGGGGTCTCACGTAGACGGCGGCTCTATTCAAGTTGTACGATGACATACAACTTAGTCGGCTTTTCGACGCTGCCACCCCCTGACCGGAGACCCTGCCATGTCACCCCAAGAGCTCAAGCGTGTACTGCAAGCGGGCCTGTTGTCGTTTCCGCTGACCGACTTCGATGCCCAGTTGCGGTTTGCGCCCCGCGCCTATGCCGAGCGGCTGGAATGGCTGCAGCCCTATGGCGCATCGGCGCTGTTCGCCGCCGGTGGCACCGGCGAGTTCTTCTCGCTTGAGCCGCAGGAGTACGCCGAGGTGGTCCAGGTCGCACTGGACACCTGCCGCGGGCGCACGCCGATCATTGCCGGCGCGGGTGGCGGCACGACGCTGGCGATCAAGTACGCGCAAGAGGCCGAAAGGCGTGGTGCGCAGGGCATCTTGCTGCTGCCGCACTACCTGACCGAAGCCAGCCAGGAAGGGCTGGTCGCGCATGTCGAAGCGGTCTGCAAGAGCGTGAAGTTCGGTGTGGTCGTCTACAACCGCGGCGCCTGCCGTTTGACGCCCGCCAGCCTGCTGCAGCTCGCAGAGCGCTGCCCCAACCTGGTCGGCTTCAAAGACGGTTTCGGTGACATCGAGAAGTTCGTCGCGATCCGCCAGACGCTGGGCGAGCGCTTCGCCTATCTCGGTGGCCTGCCAACCGCCGAGCTGTTCGCCGGTGCATACAAGGCCATGGGCTGCCCGGTCTATTCGTCGGCTGTCTTCAACTTCATCCCGAAGACGGCGATGGCCTTCTACAACGCACATGCGGCCGGCGACAGTGCCACCTGCGACCAGCTGGTGCGCGACTTCTTCCTGCCCTACGTGGCGCTACGTAACCAGGGTGAGGGGTATGCCGTCTCCATCGTGAAGGCCGGCGCGACGATCGTCGGCCATTCGGCCGGCCCGGTGCGCCCGCCGCTGTCGAACCTGAAGCCTGCCGAGGTCGACACATTGGCCACGCTGATCGCCAGACTCGGCCCGCAGTAACCGGCCCGGCTTGTCCGGCGCGCCTCGCCGCCGCCGCACAATCCAGCCCATGCCGCCCGCCGCCTTGCTGCAGGGTTTCGCGGGCGCTTCCCATTCCAAAGAGGAGATCCCATGAAGCTGAACCTGATCGGCGGCGCCTGGACAGAAGGCCCGCGCAGCTACCGCAACATCAACCCGTCGGACACGCGCGACGTGGTTGGCGACTACACCGTGGCAGGCCGCGAGCAGGCGCTCGAAGCGGTGGCTGCCGCGCACGCCGCGTTCCCGGCCTGGAGCTTGTCGACACCGCAGCAACGCTTTGACGCGCTGGACGCCGCAGGCAGCGAGATCCTGGCCCGCAAGGCCGAGCTGGGCGACCTGCTGGCACGCGAAGAAGGCAAGACGCTGCCCGAGGCGGTGGGCGAGGTCGTTCGTGCCGGCAACATCTTCAAGTTCTTTGCCGGTGAGGCACTGCGCACCGGTGGCGAGGTCGTGCCCTCGGTGCGCCCGGGCGTCGGCGTCGAGGTCACACGCGAACCGCTGGGCGTGATCGGCATCATCACGCCGTGGAACTTCCCGATCGCGATTCCCGCGTGGAAGATCGCGCCGGCGCTGGCCTATGGCAACTGCGTGGTGTTCAAGCCGGCCGAGTTGGTGCCGGGCTCGGCCTGGGCGTTGGCCGACATCCTGTCGCGCGCTGGCATCCCGCCGGGCGTGTTCAACCTGGTGATGGGCCGCGGTTCGGACGTCGGTGCGGTGCTGCTCGAAGACGATCGCGTCGCCGGCATCAGCTTCACCGGCTCGGTGGCGACCGGCAAGCGCGTGGCCGCGGCGGCGGTGGCGCGTGGCGCCAAGGTGCAACTGGAGATGGGTGGCAAGAACCCGTTCGTCGTGCTCGATGACGCCGATCTCGGCGTCGCCGTCGGCGCAGCGATCAACTCCGGTTTCTTCTCGACCGGCCAGCGCTGCACCGCGTCGTCGCGCATCATCGTCACCGAAGGCATCCACGACCGCTTCGTCGCCGCGATGGTCGACCGCATGACCGCGCTGAAGATCGGCGATGCGCGCGCGCAAGGCACCGACATCGGCCCGGTGGTCGATGACAGCCAGCTCGCGCAGGACCTGGAGTACATCGCGATCGGCCAAGCCGAAGGCGCCAAGCTCGCCGCTGGCGGCCAGGCCATGGCCACCAACGCCGATGGCGCGCCGGGCCACTACCTGGTGCCGGCGCTGTTCACCGAGACGACGGCCTCGATGCGCATCAACCGCGAAGAGATCTTCGGCCCGGTGGCCAGCGTGCTGAGGGCGAAGAACTATGAAGAGGCGCTGGCCCACGCCAACGACACGGCCTTCGGCCTGTCGGCCGGCATCGCGACGACCTCGCTGAAATACGCGACGCACTTCAAGCGCCACGCGCAAGCCGGCATGGTGATGGTCAACCTGCCGACCGCAGGCGTCGACTACCACGTGCCGTTCGGTGGCCGCAAAGGCTCGAGCTACGGCCCGCGTGAGCAAGGGCGCTATGCGGCCGAGTTCTACACGACCGTGAAGACGGCCTACACGCTGGCCTGATCGGTCAAAGGCCTAACGGGGCAGATTCACGCCCCGGCGCGCAGCCATGTCCTCGGACATGGCCTGCCGCTTGGCGGGCTCGGCCAGCGACGCGGCAGCCGGAAACACCAGCTTGTCTTCCAAGGCGAGATGGCTGGCGTGCAGCGCGGCGAAGCTCTCAGCCTCGCGGCGCAACCGGGGCAGGCCGGGCAACTGCCCGTCGGCAAGGGTCTGCAGGCCGGTGGCCAGCTCTGCCCACAGTGCGCGGAAGGTCCGGTGATCGGCCGCCATCTGCTCGGCCGCCTCGACCAGTTCGGCCCGCTCGCTGGCGTAGAGCAAAGGCAGCAGATGCCTTTCCTCGTCTTCGTGGTGCAACGGCGCGGCAAGGCTGAAATAGCGCAGCACGTCGCGCGCGGCCTCGGCGGCCTGGGCATCGGGCCGATGCTGCTCGGCGTGCGCGATGAGCTTGAGCAGCAACGCCAGTGAGCGTTTCACCCGCTCGTGGCAAGCCGCCAGCAGCTCAAAGGGTTCGTCCAGCCCGGCGGCAGGCGCCGCGTGCAATGCAGCGCTGTGAGCAGTCTGGCCACTGGTCGGAAAGGGCAGGGACGTTGCCATTCCGGCATTCTCTGCCCCCAATGAAAAAGCCTGCTGGCGCGGCCTGGTGAAGGGCCTTGCGCCGGCAGGCTTATCGACTCGACGTCAGCAGGGTCAGAACAAGCCGAACATCTTCAGCGAGACCAGGCCGAGCACGCCGGCGATCGCGTAGCGGATGAAGGTCAGCGGCGCACGGGTGCTGATGTACGAGCCGATCAGCACGCCGGGGATCGAGCCCAGCAGCAGGTTGACCAGCAGTCCGTAGTCGGTGTGCCCCAAGGACAGGTGGCCCAGGCCGGCAATCAGTGCCAGCGGGATCGCGTGGGCCAGGTCGGTGCCGACCAGCTTGCTCGCGTTCAGCCGCATCGGGTACAGGTAGACCAGCATCACGGTGCCCAGTGCGCCGGCGCCGATCGAGGTCAAGGTGACCAGCACGCCGAGCACGATGCCGGCGATGACCGTGGCCACCGGTTGGACGTGCTTGAAGTAGCTGGCGTCGGTCACGCGCAGGCTGCGGCCGACGCGGTGCAGGTAGTCCTTGGCCAGCATGCCGACCGCGGTGATCAGCAGGGCAATCGCGACGGCGCTGATGATGAACCCGCTCTTGACCTGGTGCGCATCGCTGTAGTGCATCCAGGCCAGCGTGGCGGCCGCGGCGGGCAAGCTGCCCATCGCCAGGCGGCCGACGATGCCCCAGTCCACCGTGCCGTGGTTCTGGTGAACCGCGACGCCGAACATCTTGGTGATCGACGCGTACAGCAGGTCGGTGCCAACGGCAGTCTGCGGCGCGATGCCGAACATCAACACCAGCAAGGGCGTCATCAGCGCCCCGCCACCCACGCCGGTGATCCCGACGATGGTGCCGACCAGCAGGCCGGCCACGGCCCTCATGCCATCAATTTCCACGACTGCTCCCGTCCCGATGAATGCGCAAGTTGGGTCTCGTCGCGGATGCGCACGCCCTATGCGTGACGGCATTGTGAGTGGCGGGTTATGCGGAAACCGGCTATCGATACGCGCCCTCGGCATAACCTCGCACGCTGAGCGAGTCAAGGTGAAAAGCTCAGAAGCCTTCCGCATGAGCTCAGAACATGCTCGCTCTCCTGCTAAAAGCGCCGTTCCAAGCTCGAAAATCGCATGATGCGACCTGACCGCTCGCGCGGCCTTCATCCCCAGTTTGACTACGGGTAAATCCTGAGGAGCTGGGCGGCCACGGACACCGCGATGACCCCGGGCTGTTTGCCCTCGATGCCGGGCAGGCCGATGGGGCAAACCATGCGCGAGAGCACCTCTTCGGCGATGCCTCGGTCGCGCAAGCGGTGCTCGAAGCGGGCCCGCTTGGTGGCCGAGCCGATCAATCCGAACCAGCCGAAGTCACCTCGCTTCAAGATCGCCTCGGTGATCGCCAGGTCCAACGCGTGGCTGTGGGTCAGCACCAGGTAGAAGTCGCCCGGCCGGCCGTTCGCGACCTCGGCTTCGACGGGCTCGACGCAGACACGCTGAACCTGATCGGGTGAGGGGCTGGTGGGGAACTCGCTCTCGCGTTCGTCCACCCAAACGATCTCGCAGGGCACGCCAGCCAGCACCTGGACCAGCGCTCGTCCCACATGGCCGGCGCCGAACAGGTGCAGACGGAACAGCTGCCGCGGTGCTGGCCAGGCCGCGATGGTTGCTTCGGTCAGCGGTGACAGCCGCAGCGTCAGCGCACCGCCGCAGCATTGGCCGAGCGACGGGCCGAGAGCGACGGGCCAGTCCAACGGGGTGATGTCATTGGCGGCGAGCCGTTCGCGGGCCCGGGCGATGGCTTGCCATTCCAGGTGGCCGCCGCCGATGGTGCCGACCACCTCGTCCGCACTGACCAGCATGCGCGTGCCGGCTTCACGGGGCACCGAGCCGCGTGCTTCGATGACCTCGATCAGCATGGCGTGTGCGCCGCTGGTCAGCCAGTGCGCTGCGGTGTTGCGATCCGGGTCCAGCACTCAGGTGCTCCCGACGGACGTTTGCAGGGAGGGCATGCGGAGGTGGTGGCGGCAGGGTGGCGGCGGTGCCCCCGTTCGCCGGCCGCTCGCGGGCCACCGTTGGCGGACTGCATGCTTCATCTCCATCAACACCGTGGTGCCCTGCTGGCGTTGGGGCGACCGCGAATGAGGTCCGGCGCCCGGCGGCACCACCGCCACCCTGCTGGCACCGTCGGTGGCATGGCACGCCTTCGCGTGTCGACCATGGTGCCTCGAGCTGCCCACCTCATATCAAGCGGCATCGCGCACCGCTCGGACAGCGCACAGCAAGGCTTCGGGCGTGGCTGGGGCCGACAGTGGTGGCTGGCAACCCGGTGCGCCACAGGCCGCCACCGCATCGCGCAGTGCCAGGAACACCGAGAACGCCAGCAGCAATGGCGGCTCACCCACCGCCTTGCTGCGGTGGATGCTGTCTTCGGCGTTGCGGTTGGCGAACAGCCGCGTCGTGAACGCATCGGGCACGTCGTTCGCGGTCGGGATCTTGTAGGTCGATGGCGCGTGGGTCAGCAAGGCGCCGGTCTGCGGGTGCCAGACCAGCTCTTCGGTCGTCAACCAGCCCATGCCCTGCACGAAGGCGCCTTCGATCTGGCCGATGTCGATCGCCGGGTTCAGCGAAGCGCCGACGTCATGCAGCAGGTCGGCACGCGTCAGCTTCCATTCGCCGGTCAGCGTGTCCAGCAGCACTTCGCTGACGGCGGCACCGTAGGCGAAGTAATAGAACGGCCGACCGGTCAGCGTGGCGCGGTCCCAGTGAAGGCCCGGCGTGGCATAGAAGCCGTCGGACCACAGCTGCATGCGGGCTTGGTAGGCCTTCAACACCAGCGCGTCGAAATGGATCGCGGCACCGCTGGGCGCAACGACCTCGGCGTTGGCGAAATGCAGCTGGTCGGCAGGCGCACCCAGCGTGTCGGCCGCCAGCGTGGCGAGCCGATCGCGGATCTTGCGCGCCGCGTCTTGCGCGGCCTTGCCGTTCAGGTCCGAGCCGGTCGACGCGGCAGTGGCCGAGGTGTTGGCTACCTTGCTGGTGTCGGCTGCCGTGCAGCGCACACGCGCCAGCGGCAGCCCCAGCTCGTGTGCCACCACCTGCGCCACCTTGGTGTTCAGGCCCTGGCCCATCTCGGTGCCGCCGTGGTTCACCAGCACCGAGCCATCGGTGTAGACATGCACCAGCGCGCCGGCCTGGTTGAAGTGGTTGACGTTGAACGAGATGCCGAACTTCACCGGCGTCAGCGCGAGGCCCTTCTTCAGCACCGGGCTGGCCGCATTGAACGCGGCGACGGCCTGACGACGCGTGGCGTAGTCGGCGCTGGCCATCAACTCGTCTGTCAGCGGCGCGATGACGTTGTCGCTGACGGTCTGGCGATACGGTGTGACGTTGCGCTCGCTGACCCCGTACCAGTTCGCACGCCGCACGTCGAGCGGGTCACGACCCAGGTGGCGGGCGATCGTGTCCAGCACCACCTCGGTGACCAGCGCACCCTGCGGTCCGCCGAAACCGCGGAAGGCGGTGTTGCTCTGTGTGTTGGTGCGCGGCAGGTAGCCATGAATGGCGACCTCGGGCAGCCAGTAGGCGTTGTCGACATGGCAGATCGCGCGTGTCATCACCGGTGGCGACAAATCCGCCGAGTGGCCGGCCTGGCCGAGCAGCGTCAGCTCCAGGCCGAGCACGTGGCCCTCGTCGTCGAAGCCAACTTCCCAATCGAACTCGAAGCCATGGCGGCGGCCGGTGACCATGAAGTCATCGTCGCGGTCCGGCCGCAGCTTGACCGGGCGGTTCAGCTTCTTCGCGGCCAGCGCCGCGACGCAGGCGAACAGCGCCGACTGCGACTCCTTGCCGCCGAAGCCCCCGCCCATGCGCCGACACTCGACCAGCACCTGGTTCGCGCTCAGCTCGAGCGAATGTGCAACGACGGCCTGCATCTCGCTCGGGTGCTGCGTCGAGCAATGCACCTTCAGCCCGCCATCGTCCTGCGGCAGCGCGTAGGCGATCTGGCCTTCGAGGTAGAACTGCTCCTGGCCGCCGAGCGAGAACTGGCCGGCCAGCCGGTGCGGCGCGCCGGCGATCTCACGCTTCACACCGGCCTCGCCATCGCCGGATTGGCTGCGCGCCAGGTGCATTGGTGGCACCACGTAGTCCTGCTTCGCATGGGCTTCGCGCACCGTCAACACCGCGGGCAGCGGTTCGATGCGCAGCACCTGCTTGGCCTTCGCGGCGGCGCGGCGCGCGGATTCGCGCGTGTCGGCGATGACGGCGAAGACGGGCTGACCGAGGTAGCGCAACACGCCGTCGGCCAGGATCGGGTCGTCGTGCACGATCGGCCCGCAGTCGTTGTGGCCAGGGATGTCGGTGGCGGTGAACACTGCGACCACGCCGGGTTCGCGTTTCAGTGCGGCGACATCGACCGCGAGCAAACGGCCGTGCGCCACCGGTGACAGGCCCAACGCGCAGTGCAGGGTGCCGGCGAGTTCGGGCAGGTCGTCGATATAAGCAGCACGGCCGGTCACGTGCAAGGTGGCCGATTCGTGCGGCAGCGCCGAGCCGACGACCGGCCCGCCGGCAGTTCGGGGTGGGGTCATTTCCATCAGGCGAACACCCGCAATTCGTGCAGCGCCAGTGGCTGCGAAGGCCGTGTGCTCAACCACAGTCGCTCCAACAACGCGGCGGCGGCCTGGCGGCGGTAGTCGGCGCTGGCGCGCAGGTCAGTCAGGGGCTGGAAGTCGGTCGCCAGCGCAGCTTGCGCCGCGCGCAACGTTGCTTCAGTCCACGGCTGGCCGACGATCGCTGCTTCGGTCGCAATGGCGCGCTTGACGATCGCCGCCATGCCGCCGAAGGCCAGTCTCGCTTCGGCCACGTGCTCGCCATCGAGCCTGATCGCAAAGCCGGCGCTGACCGCCGAGATGTCGCAGTCGAAGCGTTTCGACAGCTTGTGTGCCTGCACCTGCCAACCGGGCGCCGGTAGTGGTACCGAGACGGCCTCGACAAACTCGCCGCGGGCCAGCTGGCTCTTCATGTAGTCGAGATAGAAATCCTGCAGCGGCAGCTCGCGCGTGGCCTGGCCTTTGCGCAAGGTCAGCGACGCACCCAGCGCGATCAGCACTGGCGCGGTGTCGCCAATCGGCGAGCCGTTGGCCAGATTGCCGACCAGCGTTCCCGCATGGCGCACCGGCGGGCCGGCGAAGCGGCGATGCATCTCGGCCAGCGACGGCCAGCGCTGCACCAGCGCGGCCCAGCCGTCTTCCAGCGTCACCGCGGCGCCGATCCTGAGCGTGGCGCCGTCGTCGTCGATCGTGCGCAACTCGGCCACGTCGCCGAGGTAGATCAGCTGCGGCAGCGCGCGGAACTGCTTGTTGACCCACAGGCCGATGTCGGTCGCGCCGGCCAGCAGTGTGGCATCGGGCTGTTGCTCGCGCTGCGTGGCCAGCTCGGCCAACGAGCGCGGTGCGTTGAAGCCGTCAATCGATGGCGAAGGCTCGTCGCGCAGTGCGCGCAGCTGGTCGGCCAGCCCCTCCAGCGGCAAGCGCGAGCCGGGCAGGGTGTTCATTGCCTCGCCCGCATCGAGGATCGGGCGGTAGCCGGTGCAACGGCACAGGTTACCGCTCAATTCGTCGGCCAGTTCGGGCCGCGTCGGCGCCGTGCCAGCCTCGGCGTGCCGCTCATGGCACAGCGCCAGCGACATCGCGAAGCCCGGGGTGCAGAAGCCGCATTGCGAGCCGTGGCAGTCGACCAGCGCGCGCTGCGCGGGGTGCAGCTCGTCGCCCTGCGACAGGTCTTCGACAGTCAGCAGCGCCTTGCCATGCAATGTGGGCAGGAATCGGATGCAGGCATTGACCGGCCGCAGTGCTAGCCCGGCCACCCGCACCGCGCGACTCGGCTCGGGCACCTCGTCGGCCAGCTCGGCGACGATGACGGTGCAGGCCCCGCAGTCGCCCTCGGCACAGCCCTCTTTGCTGCCGCAGGCACGCGCGTCTTCGCGCAGCCATTGCAGCACGCTGCGGGTCGGTTCGGGCACAGGCACGCTGACCGGCTGGCCGCGGTAGACGAATTGGATAGTGCGCGTGTCACTCATCTTTGCGAAGGTACTCCGGTCGGCGAAGTCATGCATGTCGTCAGACACCTGAGTATCATGCGTTTTGACGTATGGCACAGCCGCCGGATTTCGCGAACATCGACCTCCACTTGGTGAAGGTGCTGTACACCGTGGTTTCCGAGCAAAGCGTTTCGCGTGCCGCCTTGCGGCTGGGCAGTGGGCAACCGCTGGTCAGTGCGCAGCTTCGGCGTCTGCGGGTGCTGACCGGCGACCCGCTGCTGGTGCGCGCCGGTGCCGGCCTGGCGCCCACCGACACCGCTTTGGCCTTGCTGGCCCCGGCCGAGCGCCTGCTGCGCGAGGCGGAAACGCTGTTCGGCCCGGCGCGCCCCGGCCGTGCCTTCGAGCCGGCCCAGGCGACGCTGACGATGCGCATCGCTGCCAGCGACTACCTCGACCCGCTGTTCCTGCCCGGCGTCGTGGCCCGGCTGCAGCAGATGGCGCCACTGGCCAAGCTAGAGCTGCACCCGCTGTCGGCCGAGTTCGACTACCGACGCAAGCTGGCAGCTGGCGAGGTCGATCTGGTGGTCGGCAACTGGCTGGAGCCGCCGGACGAACTGCACCTGGGTCGACTGTCTTCCGATGAGGTGGTTTGCCTCGTCGCCGCCGATCACCCGGCGGTGAAGAACCCACGGGCCTGGACGGCCGCGCGTTACCTCGACAGCGACCACATTGCGCCGACGCCGCTGCACCCCGGTGCCCGCGGCGTGATCGACGAACACCTGGCACTGCAAGGGCTGGAGCGTCGTATCACCGTGCGCTGCGCCCACTTCAGCCTCGCGCCGCAGATGGTGTCTCAAAGCCGGTTGGTGCTGACGACCGGGCGCCAGTTCTGCCAGCGCTTCGTCGGCGGCCAGGCCGCGCTGCGCATCGTCAAGTGCCCGGTGGCCTTTCCAGCGATGGCGTACTACCAGCTTTGGCACGAGCGCAGCCACACTTCGGCCGCGCAGCGCTGGCTGCGCGAGCAGGTGCGCGGCGTGGCGAGCGAATTGGCTGCACCGGCCGCCACCAAAGCGAGATCATGAGCGCATGACCCGCCTGGCCCTGCAGGGCGACCTGCTCGACTTCATCGACACGCCGGCGCTGGACGACACCATCAGCCCCGCTGTGCGCTACCGCCCCGGCCACTGGTTGCTGATCGGCGATGACGGCCGCATCGCCGGCGTGCAGGCCGAAGCACCGGACGAATCCTGGCCGCGCGAACAGCACCCGGGCCGGCTGATCCTGCCCGGCTTCATCGACACCCATGTGCACAGCGCGCAGGTCGACGTGCTCGGCGCTTACGGCACGGCCTTGCTCGACTGGCTGGAGCAGCACACTTTTCCGGCCGAATCGCGCATGGCGGATGCGGCGCATGCGGTGGCCATCTCGGCGCTGTTCCTCGACGGCTTGCTGGCCGCCGGCACCACCGCGGCGATGGTCTTTCCGACGGTGCACAAGGTCTCGGTCGATGCGCTGTTCAGCGCGGCCGAAACACGCGGCATGCGGCTCATCGGCGGCAAGGTGTTGATGGACCGCCACGCGCCGGACTTCCTGCGCGACGACGTGGCGCAGGCCGAGCGCGACTGCGTCGACCTGATCGCGCGCTGGCATGGCCGCGGCCGCATCGCCTATGCGGTGACCCCGCGTTTTGCGCCGACCTCGACCGAGGCGCAGCTGGCGATGGCCGGCTCGTTGATGGCCGGCACGCCCGGCCTGTACATGCAGACCCACGTGGCCGAGAACACCGACGAAGTGCGCTGGGTCGCGCAGCTGTTTCCGCAGGCGCGCAGCTACCTCGACGTCTACCGCCACTTCGGCCTGCTGGGACCGCGCGCGATGCTGGCCCACGGCATCTGGCTCGACGCTGACGACCGCGCGCTGCTCGCCACCCATGGCGCGGCGATCGCGCATTGCCCGTCGTCCAACCTGTTTCTCGGCAGCGGCCTGTTCGACTGGGCCGCAACGCGCGCAGCCGGTGCCGCGGTGACGATGGGCACCGATGTCGGCGGTGGCACGAGCCTGTCGATGCCGCGCACGCTGGCCGATGCCTACAAGGTGCAGGCGATGGCCAACCGGCGCGTAACGGCCTGGGCACTGCTGCACGCCGCGACCCGCGGTGCGGCCGAGGCACTGCACCTGGGCCATGAGATCGGTTCGCTGGAGCCAGGCTCTCAAGCCGACATCGTCGTCTGGGATCGCGCCGCCAGCCCCGTGGAAGCCCGCAGACAATCGGTGGCGCGGGACTTGCATGATGCGGTCTTCGCCTGGCTGACGCTGGGTGACGAGCGCCATGTGGTGAGCACCCGCGTGGCCGGCGTCGAGCGCTATCGACGCGGCGCCCTACCTGCTGAATCCAACAACGACCTTTGCTGATGCCGCCCGCCGCACCGTTGCGCCTCGAACTGCGAGGGATCACCAAACAGTACCCGGCGGTGCGAGCCAACGATGGTGTTTCGCTGCGAGTTTCGCCGGGCCAGATCCACGCGGTGCTGGGTGAGAACGGGGCCGGCAAATCGACGCTGATGAAGATCATCTATGGCGCCACGCAGCCGGATGCGGGCGAGGTGCTGTGGAACGGCCAGCCGGTCCAGGTGGCGAGCCCGGCGGCGGCGCGCACGCTGGGCATCAGCATGGTCTACCAGCACTTCTCGCTGTTCGACACGCTGACTGCGGCCGAGAACGTCTGGCTGGGGCTGGGCAAGCACGAGGCGCTGGCCGAGGTCACTGAACGCATCCGCCAGGTCGCCGCTGGCTATGGCCTTGAGGTCGATCCGCTGCGGCCGGTGCACACGCTCAGCGTCGGCGAGCGTCAGCGGGTCGAGATCGTGCGGGCGCTGCTGAGCAAGCCGAGCCTGCTGATCCTCGACGAGCCGACCTCGGTGCTGACGCCGCAGGCGGTCGAAAAGCTCTTCGTCACCTTGCGCCAGTTGAGCAGCGAGGGCTGCAGCATCCTCTACATCAGCCACAAGCTCGACGAGATCCGCCACCTGTGCCACCACTGCACGGTGTTGCGCGGCGGCAAGGTGACGGGCGAGGTCGACCCGACGCAAGAGACCAACGCGAGTCTCAGCCGCCTGATGATCGGCGCAGAGCCACCGGCGCTCGCGCACCGCGAAGCGAAGACCGGTGCGGTGGCGCTGGATGTGAAGCGCTTGAGCCTGCCGCAGTTGGACCCGTTCGGTGTCAGCCTGGCCGAGGTGTCGCTGCAGGTGAGGGCGGGTGAGATCGTCGGCATCGCTGGTGTCTCTGGCAATGGCCAGCAGGAGCTGATGGCCGCGTTGTCGGGCGAAGACCGGCGCGCGCTGGCGGGCAGCGTCACGCTGTTCGGGCACGACATCGCCGCGGCGTCGCCGCGTCAGCGCCGCGCGCTGGGCCTGCACTTCGTACCCGAAGAGCGGCTGGGCCGCGGCGCGGTGCCGTCTCTGAGCCTGGCGCAGAACACGCTGCTGACACGCACCCAGACGGTGGGCCGCGGCGGCTGCCTGAGGCTGGCCGACACGCGCGCACTTGCGGCTGACCTGATCACGCGCTTCAACGTCAAAGCCGGCGGGCCGGATGCGGCGGCGCGGTCGCTCTCGGGCGGCAACCTGCAGAAGTTTCTCGTCGGCCGCGAGATCGATGCGAAGCCGAAGCTGCTGATCGTCGCGCAGCCGACCTGGGGCGTCGACGTCGGCGCGGCGGCGCAGATCCGCGGTGAGCTGCTGCGTTTGCGCGACGAAGGCTGCGCGCTGCTGATCGTCAGCGAAGAGCTGGACGAGCTGTTCGAGATCAGCGACCGGCTGCTGGTGATCGCGCGTGGCCGTGTCTCGCCGCCCATCGCCACGTCGCAAGCGACAGTGGAGCAAATCGGCGAATGGATGTCGGGGCTGTGGCCCACGCAGGAGACGACGCATGCTGCGGCTTGAGGCGCGGCCGCAGCCTTCCAAGGCGATGTCGATTGGCTCGCCGTTGCTGGCGCTGGTGATCACAGTCTTGATCGGCATTGCCCTCTTCGCAGCGTTGGGCAAAGACCCAGGGCGCGGTCTGCAGGTCTTCTTCATCGAACCGGTGAAGAGTGCCTATGCCTTGTCCGAGCTGTCGATCAAGGCGGTGCCGCTGGTGCTGATCGCGCTCGGGCTCGCGGTGTGTTTTCGCTCGAACATCTGGAACATTGGCGCCGAGGGCCAGTTCGTCGTCGGCGCGCTGGCGGCCGGTTGGGTCGCGATGCAGGCAGGGCCCGGCACCGCGTGGCTCGGCAAGGGCATCGTCGTGCCGATCCTGCTGGCCGGCATGCTCGGTGGCATGGCCTGGGCGGCGCTGGTCGCGCTGTTGCGTGACCGCTTCAACGCCAACGAGATCCTGGTCAGCCTGATGCTGGTCTACGTGGCCGACATGCTGCTGGCCTACCTGGTCTACGGGCCGTGGAAGGACCCGGCGGGCTACAACTTCCCGCAGACGATCACCTTCGACGCGACGACCAAGATCCCGCGCCTGATCACCGGGCTGCGCCTGAACATCGGTCTGGTCGTTGCGTTAGCGGCGGTCGGCGCGTTGTGGGTGTTCCTGTTCCGCACCTACCGCGGCTTTGCGCTGCAGGTGGGTGGGCTGGCACCGGCAGCGGCGCGCTACGCCGGTTTCTCGTCCCGCCGTGCGTTGTGGACAGCGCTGCTGATCTCGGGTGGCCTGGCTGGCCTGGCCGGTGGGCTGGAAGCCGCTGGCCCGCTTGGCCAGTTAACGCCGTACGTGCCGGCCGGCTACGGCTTTGCGGCCATCATCGTGGCCTTCGTCGGCCGGCTGCACCCGGTGGGCATCGTCTTCTCCGCCGTGCTGATGAGCATGTTCTATATCGGTGGCGAGCTCGCGCAATCGCGGCTCGGGCTGCCCAAGGCGCTGACCGGCGTGTTCCAGGGGCTGTTGCTGTTCTCGCTGCTGGCCTGTGACACGCTGATCCACTACAGGGTGCGCTTCGGAAAGAGGGTGGCTGCATGAATGAGCTTGCTCTGTTGCTCGCAGCCACGTTGAACGCCGGCACGGTGCTGGCGATCGCTGGTCTCGGCCTGCTGATCAACGAGCGCGCCGGCATCGTCAACCTCGGCGCCGAAGGGATGATGCTGGTCGCCGCGATCGCTGGCTTTGCCACTGCGGTGCATTCGGGCTCCGACACGCTGGCGTTTGTCGCCGGCATGGGCGCCGGGGCCTTGATGGCGGCTGCCTTCGGTGTGCTGGTGATCTGGCTCAACACCAACCAGTACGCCACCGGGTTGGCGTTGAGTCTGTTCGGTGCCGGCTTCTCGGCCTTCGTCGGCATCTCGTTCACGCAGCAGCGCATTGGCACGCGGCCGCAGTTCGCGGTTCCCTACTTGGCTGACATCCCACTCGTCGGGCCGGCCTTGTTCCGCCAGCACCCACTGGTCTACGGTGCGATCGCGCTGGCGTTGGGCTTGACCTGGTTCCTCTACCGGTCGCGCGCTGGCCTGGTGCTGCGCGCGGTGGGCGAGTCACCCGAATCGGCCCATGCGTTGGGCTACCCGGTACGGCGCATCCGATTGGCGGCGGTGATGGCCGGCGGTGCGCTGTGCGGGTTGGCGGGTGCCTACATCTCGGTCATCTACACGCCGCTGTGGGTCGAGGGCATGGTCGCCGGCAAAGGCTGGATCGCGCTGGCGCTGACGACCTTCGCCACCTGGCGGCCGACGCGGGTGCTGCTCGGCGCTTACCTCTTCGGCGGCGTCACGATGCTGCAGTTCCACCTGCAAGGCGAGGGCGTGCAGATCGCCAGCCAGTGGCTGACGATGCTGCCCTACCTGTCGACCATCGTTGTGCTGGTGCTGATCTCGCGCAACCCGAACTGGATCAAAGCCAATATGCCGGCTTCGCTTGGGAAGCCCTTCTTTCCCGGCAACTGACGGCGGCGCGCGCCTATCATTTCGCCCGCGCAAACTTCATCACCACACGGAGCCCTTCATGACCCTCTCGAAGCGAACCCTCGTCGCCACCGCGGCGGTCGCCGCCCTTGCCGCGCTGGTGGGCTGCGGCAAGAAGGAGGAAGCACCGGCGCCCGAGGCCGCGAGCGCGGCAGCATCCGCGGCAGCCAAGCCGGAGCCGCTGAAGATCGCCTTTGCCTACGTCGGCCCGGTGGGCGATGGTGGTTGGACCTTCGCGCACGACAACGGCCGCAAGATGCTGGAGAAGGAGTTCGGCGACAAGATCGTCACCAGCTTCGTCGAGAAGGTGCCTGAAGCCGCTGACGCCGAACGCGTCTTCAACGACATGATTGGCCAGGGCAACAAGCTGGTCTTCGGCACCACCTTCGGCTATATGGAGCCGATGCTGAAGGTCGCCGCCGACCACCCCGAGGTGAAGCTCGAGCACGCCACCGGCTACAAGACGGCCGCGAACCTGCGCACTTACGATTCGCGCACCTACGAGGGCGCCTACATGGCCGGCGTGATTGCCGGCTCGATGACCAAGACCAACACGCTGGGCGTGGTCGGCTCGATCCCCATCCCCGAGGTGATCCGCAACATCAACTCGTTCACGCTCGGTGCGCAAAGCGTGAACCCGAAGATCAAGACCAAGGTGGTCTGGGTCAACGAGTGGTTCAACCCGCCGAAGGAAACCGAGGCCGCGACCTCGCTGATCAACGGCGGCGCCGACGTGCTGATGCAGAACACCGACTCGGCCGCGGTGCTGAAGACCGCCGAAGACAAGGGCAAGCGCGCGGTCGGCTGGGATTCGGACATGTCGGCCTACGGCCCGAAGGCCCACCTCGGCTCGGCGGTCATCAACTGGGGCCCGTACTACATCAAGGCCACGCATGACGCGCTGGAGGGCAAGTGGGCCACCGGCCAGTCCTGGTGGGGCGTCAAGGAAGGCGCGATCGACTTCGTCTCGGTCGCCGCCGACGTGCCGGCCGAAGCCAAGGCCAAGCTCGACGCGGTGAAGGCCGGCCTGAAGGACGGCAGCTTCGTGATCTGGAAGGGCCCGATCGTCGACAACACCGGCAAGGAGCAACTCGCCAAGGACGTGGTGGCCGACGACAAGTTCCTCGGCGGCGTCAAGTTCTACGTCAAGGGTGTCGAGGGCAAGGTGCCTGGCGACGGCAAGTAACCCGTTTCGTCAGCGCACCATCGGTGCGCTGCACGCCACCCAAGCCGCCGGGGCCAACCTGGCGGCTTTTTTGTTTCTCTTTTGTCATCGCCTGTCATCGACATGCGCCCGGCACGGCGCTACAAGGTGGGTCCGCCAAACGGCACTAACCTTCAATTGACAGGGAGCATTCGATGACCCAACGACGACCTGACCTCAGGGTCGACACCAGCCGCCGGCGCCTGCTGGGCGGCGGCGCTGCCAGCTGCGCGCTGGGTGCCTTGGCGGGCGTCGCCCCGCTGTCCGCATTTGCGCAGACCCGTTTCGACTCACGCGGCCGCTACAAGCTGCTGGCCGACTTCCAATGCCCGCCTGAGGGCGATTACCTGGTGCCGTGGGACGACGTGCAGTTCCAGACCGGGTCCGACTTCAGCCTGCAGCCGGGCGGCAAGGTGCTGTTCCACACCCACGGCCTGTATGAACTGGTGGTCTCGGCCGACTGGCAGATGAAGACCGGCTTCGACATCGACATGCGCCAGGTCGGCCTGCGGTTGCAGCGTGCCGACCAGCCCGACGAGCCGCTGCCCCCTCACGAGCGCATCGGCTTCTTCAACACCCCCGCCTCCGACCCACCACGCATGGCCCGCTACCAGGGCAATTGGGCGCCGCCGGCGATCGCGCCGGGCGGCACCGTCAGCACCGAGATCAAGGTCGAGCCGGCCGGTACCGTGCGGGTGGGCGACATGGCGATGGCTTCGCACATCAAGGTTGCGCCCGACGTATTGCCGCCTGAGGTCGCGAAATCACTGATCGTGCACGCCAAGGTGATCGCCGACGACACCGTCAGCGTCTCGATCCACAACCCGTTGACGACGGGCGTGCAGGTCAGCCCCGGTCTGATGAAGGTCGTCGCGATGAGCGCCACGGCCGTGCGCGGCAACTCCGGTGATGCCTGGCAGATTTCGCACAGCGCGTCGACCGAGATCTTTCCCGGCGACCGGGTCTACACGATGATTCGTCACAAGGTGCCAGGCACGGTGCTGCAGACGACCCGCAGCACCTTTCTGCAAATAGACCGAGTGGCGTAGCGGTGGGCCCCCACGCCCGCTCCGGCGGGCTGCCTTGCAGGCCGCGCCGGGCCAGAGGCCCGGCCGCTTGCTAGGCACGAACAGTCCTCAGGACTGTTCATGTCCGAGCAAGCCCCCCCCGAGGGGGCTCGCGCAGCGGACTGGCAGAGCCAGATCCGCGCACGCCACTTGAGGAGGCCCGGCGCTTCGCGCGGGCCATTTGTCCCTATGTGGCCGGTTGCACTTTCCGAGGCAAGGTGATCTCGAAGCGCGTGCCATGGCCCGGTTCGCTCCAGACGTGGACCGTGCCGCCGAGCACGCGGTACACCAGCTTGTAGACCAGGTACAGGCCGATGCCGGAGCCGCCCTGGCCCAGCTTGGTGGTGTAGAAGGGGTCGAAGATCTTGTCCAGCTGGCCGCTCGGGATGCCGCAGCCACTGTCGGCGAACTGCAGCGCCAGCTGGTCGTCGGCCCGCGGCTGGGCCGAGATCGTGATGCGCCCTTTCAGCTGGTCATCGAAGCCGTGCCGCAGCGCGTTGCTGAGCAGGTTCGACAGCACCTGGCCCAGCGCGCCGGGGTAGCTTTCCAGCTCGAGCGTGGCCGGGATGTCCAGCGTCACCTCGTGCTGGCCGGCGCGCAGGCTGGGGTCGAAGCTGGTCACTGCGTCCTGCACCACGTCGATGAGCGAGAAGCGCTGCAGCGGCTCGCTGCCGACATCGCCCTCGGCATGCTTGAAGTGGTGGATCAGGTCGGCCGCGCGCCGCAGGTTGCGGTGGATCACGTCCATCGTTTCGCGGCACATCTGCAGGAACGATTCGAGTTCGGCCCGTTTCAGCCGCTGCTCGGCCAGGTCGGTTTCCAGGCGCTGCGCTTCGTCGCCCAGCGTGGTGCCCGACAACAGCGCGTTGCCCAGCGGCGTGTTCATCTCGTGCGCAAAGCCGGCCATCAGCGAGCCCAGGCTGGCCAGCTTGCGCGAGCGCGCCAGTTCGGCCGTGCGCTCGGTCACCTTGACCTCCAGCTGCTCGTTCCAGGATTCGAGCAGGGCCTTGGCCTCGGTCAGTTCGTTGACCTGCTTTTGCAGCTTGCTGGTGACGCGGTTGTAGTCGTCGCGCACGCGGCCGAGCTCGAAGCGCAGCCGGTCGTTGTCCAGCAGCGCCACCCGCTGCGCCTCTTCGTGGGTGCAGGCGCGGTCGATCGCCGACAGCAGCCCCGCCAGCCAGGCCTGCATCTCGCCCCAACGATCGGCGGGCGCCGCCAGCAGCCACAGCAGCGGGCCAAGGGCCTGCTCCGGCGGCGGCCGGTCGATCGATGCGCCGTCGGCCTGACGCAGCAGCACCACCCCGCGCATGCGTTGTTCGAAGTCCGGCAACACGGCGCGCAGCTCTTCCAGCGAGCGGACCAGGACCACCACCGTGCCGCCCAGCAGGTGGCGCTTGCTCAACTGCACCCGCTGGAAGCCCGGTGGTGCCGGGTCGACGGTGCTGTAGAACAGGCTGGTGTGTTCCATCAGCCGGACCGGGCTTGGCCGATCAGCAGCAGCACGTAGGTCATGTTGTGGAACAGGTTGCGCGTGTAGCCGCCGTCGGCAGCCTTCAGCGGGCCGATCTCGCCGAACGACGCGAAGCCGATCAGCGGCAGGTCGATGCCAAAGGTTTCCGACAGCGCCAGCGTCTCGTGGCGGATCTGCTCGCCCAACAGCCACTTGCGGCCGTTGCAGCTGACGAAGAACGCAGCGGCCGGCTCGAAGTGGCGCGAGCGCGCTTCGGCCGCGATGCGGTAGACCTCGCCGATCAGTTGCTCGGGCTCGGCCAGGCACACCCGCACGTGCTTGCCGGCATGGATGCTGCCGTACAGCCCGAGCGAGCCCGACTCGACGCTGAAATCGGGCACGATCGCGCGCAGGATCTTCTCGTCCCGGCGGTCGCTGTCGGTCACCGTCAGCGCCAGCACGCCGCGGTCGGTTTGCAGCACCTGCTTGCCGGTTTCGCGCTCGATGAAGGCCATCGCCTCCAGGCCGTCGATCTGCATCACGTTGGTGCCGCTGGCCCGGTCGACCAGGCCGGCGCTGCCGACCGGGCTCAGCGAGTTGCCGATCGAGATGTCGAAGTTCAGCGCGCCTTCGACCGCCACCATCACCACATGGTTGGTCAGGATCTGGTCGTTGCAGAACACGTAGCACTGCTGCATCTGGTTGTCGTCGGCGGCCAGTCCGCCGATCACTGGCACTGCGATCTCGTCGCGCACCACGGTTTCGATGCGGCTGGCATCGGTGCGGAAGTCGCTGAACAGGAAGTACAACGACGGCGCCTCGCGCTGCTGTTCCTTCAGCTGGGCCAGGCAGCGGCGCACCGCGTCTTCAGGTTCGTCCTGCACACCGGTTGCCGAGGCCACCCGGAAACGCACCGCGCCATGGCTGGTCAGCCCCAGCGCCGCGACGCCCAGGTTGGAGGCCTGCCCGGGCACGAAGTAGCCGTCGCCCGAGTTGCCGGCCACGATGACATCGCGGCGACCCAGCGCGTCGTACAGGCCCTCCAGCAGCTCGGGGTTGCGGGCATGGTCCACCGCGGCGAACACCAGCACCAGCTCCGGCTGGAGCTCGGCCAGGGCGGTGCCCAGCTCGATGCCGGCGCGGTACGGGTCAGATGCCAGTGAATGGGTGGACTTGGCGGTGATGGGGCCCGTGTGGCCGGGGCCTGTGTCGCCCGCTTCATTGCTCTGGCTCATGGCGGTTGCTCCGTTGGGTGCGGCCCATCCTTGGCCCGGTCGGCAGCCAGCACGCGCCGCAGCTCGTCGGCGGTCATCGGCTTGCCCCACAAATACCCCTGCGCCTCGTCGCAGCCGAACTGGCGCAGCAGCGCCGCTTGAGCCTCGGTCTCGACGCCTTCGGCCACCACCTGCAGGCCCAGCTTGTGCGACAGCGCGATCACCATCTCGACCAGCCGCGTGTCGGGCTGCGGCGCAGCCAGCGGGCGGATGAAGGCCTTGTCGATCTTCAGCCGGTCGACAGGCAGGCGGTCCAGGTACGACAGCGACGAATAGCCGGTGCCGAAGTCGTCGATCGCCACCGCGATCTGGCGCGACTTCAGCTCATGCAGCGCCCGCTCGATCGCGCTCGACCCCATCATCGCCACCGATTCGGTGATCTCGAGCTCCAGCGCCTGGGCGGGGGCCTCGTGCTCGCGCAGCGCCCGCTCGACAGTCGCCAGGAAGCCAGGGTGGCGGAACTGCACCAGCGACACGTTGACGGCCACGCGTAACAACGGCCAGCCTTCGGCGCGCAGCGCGTCCAGCAGGCACAGCGCCTGGTGCAGCGCCCATTCGCCCAGGTCGACGATCAGGCCCGACTGCTCGGCCACCGGGATGAAGATCTCGGGCGAGATCATCGCGTCGGCGGTAGGCCAGCGCATCAGTGCCTCGACGCCGACGATGCGGTTGGTGGCCAAATCGATCTGCGGCTGGAAGGCCATGTACAGCTCGCGCGCCTGGAAGGCGTGGCGCAGGTCGGCCAGCAGCCGGGTGCGTTGGCGGCTTTCTTGTGCGATCGCTTCGGTGAAGTACATCGCCTGGCCCTGGCCGCCGGCCTTGCCGCGCTTGATCGCGATCGAGGCGTCCTTCAGCAGGTCGGCGCCGGTGCCGGCGTAGCCCGTCAGGCGCACCAGCCCCATCGAGGCCGACACCCGGTGCTCGGTCCCGGCCGGTGCAAACGGCGCTTCGAACAGGGGCATCAGTACCTGTGGCCGGACCAGCGCCTCGTCGCCCAACACGCCGAACACGTCACCCGCCACGCGCGCGACCACGCAGCGGTCGCCCAGCGCATCCACCAGCCGTGCGGCGATGGCCTGCAGCAGCCTGTCGCCGTAGGCGTGGCCGAACATGTCGTTGGCTTCGGCGAATTCGTCGATGTCGATCAGCGCCACCGCTTTGCCGGCCAGCGCCTGGCGGCTGTGCATCGACTCGATCCGCTCGATGAAGGCGACGCGGTTGGGCAGCCGCAGCAGCCGGTCGGTGAAGGCGTGCTCGCGCAGCTCGGCCAGCAGCTCGACGTTTTCACAGCAGATCGCGATGTTCGAGCAGAACACGTCCAGCAACTGGTCGTCGACCGGCCGCAGCGCGGTCTCGGATTCGAGGTAGACGGCAAAGGCCTGGCCCTGACGGCCACG
>Ga0307515_10006931_pt1 | contig 22512 bp, 22 predicted proteins | sample 17_EM_MG_FD_194513 | JGI IMG/M metagenome (GOLD analysis project Ga0307515, IMG submission 194513) | Populus trichocarpa ectomycorrhiza microbial communities from riparian zone in the Pacific Northwest, United States - 17_EM | ecosystem: Host-associated > Plants > Roots > Unclassified | place...
CGGATCCCTCGGAGGTTGCGGGACGGATTAGGCTCGTAGGCGTGCAGCCGCCCGAACGTCCAACCGGCCCGGTGGGGTCGCCATCTGCTGCACCCTTGTCGGGGTCTACCTCGGCTGGGCCGGTGCCGGTATCAGGTATTCCGACGTCTTCCCTCGCGTCCCAAAAGCGGCCAAATCGCCGACTGAGATTATGGTTGGCGATGGGCGCCGGGATTCTGGCGTTGCTTTGCCTCGGCGGTGTGGGTGTAGTCGTGTCTCTCTATGACAGCGCAACTCAGATAAAGCGCAGCGCTCCGGATGCGGTGGTCGATAACTTCCTGCGGTCATATCTAGTGGACCGAGACGACAAGCAAGTCGCGCTCTATGCCTGCAAGTCGGGTGCTGATTTGACGGCTATTGCGGCTCTTCGCACCGAGCTGGTGAACCGCGAAACCGAGTTTGACGTCAAGGTCAACGTTAGCTGGGGCAGTCTGACAGTCACCGGCACCGAGAAGGACAGACGATCCGTCGCTACGGATCTAATCATCGCTGGCACGAAGAATGGCGAGACGCTGAGCCGACGGACAGAGTCATGGAGCTTTGGCGTTGTTGATCAAGATGGTTGGCGGGTTTGCAGTACCGCAAAGACGTCGTAGAACCCTACTCGACCCAAAGGAGGTGGACCGGCACTTCGAGCGTTCGTGGTGCGCGTCCGCTCCAGCCCCATCGGTACCAGTCCAGTTCCGTTGCTACGCGTGCGCAGATGTCGCCGTTGTCGCTGGTGTGTAGCTCGGTGACCGCACGCAAGTCGCGGCGTTCGCCGCCGTCTTCGAGCAATTGCACGACGCGGCGGCCGGTGAGGGCGTCCGCGTCCAGGGCTGCGACGGGCGTACGCCGGGGCGGCTCGTCCATCGACACCAATCGGGACATCACGTCGCTGGTCGGCGTTGCGATGCCTGCCATTCCCTCCTCCTCGACCCAGACCCGCTCCACTGGTACCAATGGCGCGAAGACCTCTGTCTGTTCGGCCTCGGCGCGGTACCACTCGGACTCGGGCATCACCGGCACGTAGGTGCGGCTGCCCTGCACTACCTTCTCGTCGGCTCGCAGGTCGCCGCGCCAGCCGTGGCCGGGCAAGCCGATCAGTACGCGGCGTCCGCGCAACTGCCCGCCCATTGTGGCCGGCGTCGGCACGATCGGTCGCGGCGGATCCGGCGCCCAATCTGACCTTCCGGCGAACGGGTCGGGCATGGACCCACCGGTCATCCACTGCCTCCCAGCGGCGCTCCCTGTTCCTGCATGAACGGAACCGGGTTGATTGCACCGACGCTACGGCGATCGTTGTTCAGATGCACCTCGAAGTGCAGGTGCGGACCGGATGAGTTGCCACTCGTGCCCACCCGGCCGATCTGCTGTCCGGCCACGACCTTCTGACCCACCCGGACGGCCGGTCGTTCGACCATGTGGCAATAGCGGGTCATCACGTCTCCGGCGTGCACGATCTCGACCATCCAGCCGCAGCCGCCCTTGCCCGGGTAACCGTCGACGTTGCACGTCTGGCGGCCGCGGTGGTCCTGGTCGCACTTCACCACCGACACGACACCGCTCGACGCCGCGTGAATCGGGGTGTAGCGACCGACGATCAGGTCGACACCCTGGTGGGTTGGGCGGTCGGGGGTGCGGAATCCGGAGCCGACGACCGCACCCTGCACCGGAATTGTCCAGCCGGACGCCGCGATCTGCCCGACCGCCGACAGGCAGACCATGCTGGTCAGGTCGCCGACCGCGCGGGCGGCACCGTGCGCTAGCAGGTTCACGATCTGCGTGGCAAGGGCTTCATGCTTGGCGTACGCATCGGGGTAGGCACTGATTTGGACCCGTTGTGCCGCCTGGGTCAGCGAGAGTTTCTCCCAGCCGTCGATGGTCTTCAGCTTGTCGTAGAACTTGGTCGAGGCGTAGACGGGGTCCATGACCTGCGCCGGCGTGCCCCAACCGGCGCTCGGCCGCTGCTGGAACAGGCCGAGCGAGTCGTGGTCGTTGTTCGCGCCGAGGTTGCCCAGGTTGGTCAGCCGCGATTCCTGCATGGCCGTGGCCACGGCGATGACCCAGGCGCGCGGTGGCATCCGCAGGTCGGACCCCGTCTTGATGATGATCGCGGCGTTCCGGATCTGGGTGGGCCCATAGCGGCTCACCCGCGGCAGCTTGCCCTCGGGATCGACCACGCCGCCACTGCCGCAGCCGGTGGCGGAATACAAGTCGTCGTTCTGGTCGTCGCCGAACTGGCCGAGCAGCAGTGCGCTTACAGCTCCGCCGCAACAGAGCAGTGCGAGCGTTGCGGCGAGCGCGACGAGTAGGGCCACCTTGCGCGGCCAAGGAAGCCTCACGCGCTGTCCCAGTCGATGCCGTCCACCAGCCAATGCTTGTCGGGGGCGACCAGACGCAGGGTCAGCTTGCCGGCGTCGGTGGTGACCACGGCGCTGACCAGGCCATCCCCTACCGGAACCAAGCTGGGTCGGCCGAGGACCTTACTTGCCGGGACGTCGGCGGGATCGACGTTGTTCAGCTCGTCCGAAAGGTTCTTGGTGGCGTTCGGCATGATGCCGTCGTGCCAGGTCTTTGCCGACACGTTCTTGTGGTCCACCCAGGCCGCCGCGAATGCGTAGGCGACTGCCTCAGGCTCGGCCATTCCCGGATTCGCGGTCGGCGACGGGGGCGGCTCGGCCGAGATCACGCTGTCGTCGTCGTCCGGGTCGGCGCTGATCGCGGGTGCGGGTGAGCCGGTGTTGATGACCGGACTTGCCGTGTTAGTGCCGTCCGAGAAGAGCCGGCCGACGCCCACGACCGCGAGCACCAGGACCAGGATGACCAGGCCGACGCCCCAGCGGGAACGGAAGATCCGGTTCAGGCTGAGTTCCACGAAGCGGGGCATGGCGGGTCACTTCGCCTCGGTGCGCACTCGCGGCGACGCGGGCTCCCGGGTCGTGCTCCCGGTCTCCGGCCGATAGATCGCATAGGACGCCGGCCGCTCGGCCACGTCGGGCTCGGTCCAACCGGCGGAACGACGCGGCCTGGCCGACCCGCCGGTGGGAACTGGGGCGCGGGTGGGGGAGTCCTCGCGGGGGCTCTCGTTGCCGTCAGGTCGCGTCGACGTGGTCGACTCAAGCTGATTGGGCGCCGAGGTGGTGACAACCTCGGTACGACCGGACTGCGACGGGTCCTCGTGGCGAGCCTCGGGACGAAGGTTGCTCTGATCGACGTAAACCGTGCGGTTGTTGCCGACGGTGGGTTCGCGAGTCCCGCCACCCTCGGCGACCTCAAGGCGCGCCGCTTCGCGCATGTCCCGGAAGAAGCGCCGGTGCCACCCGCCGGCGGAGACAATGGCGGCCGTGCCGTCCTTGCCACCGAGCTGAGTGATCCGGCGGTAGGGGCGCAGTAGCAGCCATCCGACCACACCGCACAACCAAACCAGCACGACCTGGAGCCACCCCGGCAGGCTTGCGGTATTCATGATCAAGTCAACGGCGAAAAGATAGACTGCGGCGCCTGTTCCGAAAATCGCGATATTGAAGATCGCCGCGACGACCGCGTTTGCCAGTCGTCGGATCCCTGAGCTGGCAGGGCGTAGCAGGCCGACCGTGCCAAGAATCGGGGCGGCGATGACCGCCCAACGAAAGATCAGGAAGCCAAGGAGCACGAGCACAGAAGCGGTCAAGTCGAACATCGCGAACATGATCGAGGCAAGCACCGCGATAAAGCCGGCACCAATCCGATCCATGCCATTGACACCCTGCAGGTACTCGTATGCCTCGGGGTCCTCCTGCTTGACCTGTTCGGCGACCTTTTCCCACTGCGCCTTCTTGCGGTCGAGCGTGGCGGCACGGGTATCCGGGTTCTCGCGAATCTTCTGGGCTTCGTCCCAGGTGAGCGAGCGGGCGTCGTAGAGTGCTGGTCCATACTTTTGCGCTGTCTCGCTGTCGGCTGAACCGAGCAAGCCGCGCATGTAGTTGCGATACAGCATGGTCTCTGTTGCTGTGTCACTGGCTCGCACAGCAGGCGGCCGGTTGTCCTTACAAGCGTCACCACCCAGAGCGCAACCCTTTCCGGGGCTTTCAGGGCGTGGCCCGATGGCGTCGTGTACAACCCCGAGTGTCGTAATCAAACTCTGGTCGGCGAGGTTGGCGGATCGGACCGGCCAGGCAGCGATCGCGGTCACGGCGACCATCACGAGAATAGCCCATCCTGCAGTCGTGGTTGCGGCTCCCATTTCGGCCTGCCGGGAGCGCCAAATGAGATAGAGCCCGACTACCGCCAGGGTGATCACGCCGAAGACGCTAAACACCTTCTCATAGACTGCCCGAGTGGCCTGCTCGACCAGGGGGTCCGCCCATCCCCAGAGCGTCTGCGGGTCCCAGGCGCGCTCACGCAGGGCATTAGAGGCACCGATGACCGCCGTAGCAACCATGAACTCGCCGTTTGCCACTGTGGTCTCGAACTTGTAATCCGGGTCTATCAACGTGGACGCGCAACCGCTGTCCAGGTCGTAAGTGGTGTAGGCGTAACCTGCATAGCCATAGTCGCTGTAGAGGCCTGGGAAGCTACCGGGTTTTGACGACTCGGGGCGTTCGGCGAACCATCCTGCGAGGCCTGAATCGGGTGTGCTCGGCGTCGGTGGCACCAGACACTGCGCACGGTCGGAGCTGACATCCGCCAGCCGGTCGACACATGACTTGAAGTCCTGCTTCCACTCTTCGGTACTACATAGTCCACCGGGTGCCTTCGCTGGACTAGCGGACGCGGCGGTCGGTGCGGCAACCGCCCAGGCGATGGTTGCGACCGCCGCCACCAGCACGGTCAGCACCATCGCGCACGCCCGCCGGACCATCTCAGACCTCCAGATCGGACAGCGCGGAGGGGATCGCCGTCGGCGTGGCCTGCGCGGCCGCCGGCGTCGTGTCGAGGTACTCCAGCAGGCCGTCGACGTACGAGACGTCGACGCGGATCTTTTGCACCCGGCCGTCCACGTCGCGCATCACGAACTCGCGGAAGCCCAGCCGGTTCGATGACGACGCGTCGACCTGGGAGAGCGAGGCCAGCGTGGCCTCGTACCCGTCGTGCACCGGGACCCGGAGCAGCCGCAGGGCCTCGGAGGCGATCTCCTGGTCCTCGGCGATCCGGCCGACGAACACCGTCGACACCAGGTTTTGTACGTCCAGGCCGAGGATGTCGCGCGGGTTCTGCGAGGCGACGAAGGCGGCCAGGTTCCACTTGCGGGAGTCGCGGGCGAGCCGGACCAGGAACGAGCGGCCGGACCGCCAGCCCTCCATGAAGTGGGCCTCGTCCAGGCCGACCATCTTGCGCGACGACATCGAGCCGCCGTAGCAGCGCCGGACGGCGAGCCGGTGCGCGGTGTGCAGCATCGGCAGCGCCAGGGACTCCTCGGCCGACCAGTACTCGCGCTCGATCTTCATGTCCGGCAGTCGCAGGCCGGCCATCGTGATGACGGTGAGCGCCGAGTCGGCGCTGAGCAGGTGGGCCGGCGGCCGGCCGAAGAACAGCAGCGCCAGCGGCATCTCGGCGGTGTCCAGGAGCAGGTTGGCCAGCTCTTTGCCCTCGTCGTCCAGGCCTTGCAGGCAGGCCACGACGTCGTCAAGGGTGGACGTCTCCTCGGCCGGCACCTGGCGTACGGCATGCCGCAGCAGCGTCGCGGTCGAGGCCTCTTTGGCCACCTGTGGCGGGACCAGCATCGAGCAGATGTCCTGGACCAGCATCCGGCGCTCGGCCCGGGCGTTGGAGACGGCGATTTCGTACTCGCGGTCGCCGGCCGGGCCGGTGCCGAACTCCCGGCGTACCGGGGTCGGGATGAGCGCATAGGGTGCCAGCGTGCCCTGCTCGGAGCCGGTCAGATTCAGGACCCTCGAGTACGGCCGGAGCTCCGGCATCGAGCAGAGCCGGGCCAGCGGGCCGGACGGGTCGAGCAGTGTCACCTGGACGCCGCGCCGGGCGTTCAGGTAGCCCAGCGCGCCCATCAGCGTGGACTTGCCACCGCCGGGCTCGGCGACCAGCACGCCGAGGCCGGAGCGCTCGCGTACCTCCATCGGGAAGTGCAGGTCGAGGAAGACCGGCCGCCGGCAGGTGCCCGCCGTACGCCCGATCAGGTCTCCCCGGCGGTCGCCGACCGTCGAAGCGGCCTGCGGCAACGCGGCGGCCAGCAGTTTCACCGGCATCCGGCGTACGTAGCCGGTGTTGGCGATCGGCTCGCCCGGGATGAACTCGCGGGCCAGTTGGTCCTGGTTCTTCGGGTGCTGCAGCGAGATCCGCAGCTCGCGGGAGTAGAGCTGGATCAGCCGGCGGGCGCGCTCCAGGCACTCCTCCCGGGTCCGGCCGCCGACCGCGATCCGGTGCCAGCCGTGCGCGCGGGCCGACTCGACCGGCAGCCCGGTGGTCATCTCGTCGCCGATCACCAGCGCCCGCTTGGCCAGGCGCTCCAGCTCGGGCGGGGCGTCGATGCCGTGCTCGGCGTAGTCGAGCTGTTGCGAGCGGATCATCCGGAGCCGGTGCTCGAGGTTCTTGAAGGAGCTGCCCGAGCCGAGGATGTCGATCCGCGACGAGAGCTCCATCGGCCACGGGAGCCGCTCGTGGAAGTGCATCCACGGCTCATGCTTCTCGGGGATCTCCAGCGGTTCCATCCGGCCGACGGAGAGCACGGCGACGTGTCGCTCCTCGCCGGTCATCCGGTTGACCAACTTCACCGTCGATCCGTACGGCGTGCGGTAGCGCTCCACCTGCTCGGTCAGGGCCAGCAGGTCGCCGGAGTCCCACTGGCCGTTGGTGACCGGGGACAGCGGTCCGGGCGGGGCCATGCAGAGCGCGACCGACCGGAACAGCAGCCACTCCAGCTCCTGCGGGGTGACCCGGCGCCCGCGCATGCCGAACGCGTTCAGCACCTCGTCGAACTGTTCCACCGTGCGGCCCAGTTTGCGCCGCTCGCCGTCGGATGTGCCCTTTCCGAACATCCGGAGGATCCGCTCGGAGAACGTGTCGCCGAGTGACCGCCGTGCGAACGTCACGCCGAGGTAGGTCTGCCCCTCGGCGTGGTTGACCGAGAGCAGGTGCCGCTGGGCCGCGACGAGGTGGTCGGACCAGGACGTGGCGCCGGCGACGTCGGCCAGCGGCTTGGCCGTGAACGAGTCGACCGTGCGGGCCCATTCGTCGGCCGGGAACGGCCGGCTCGTGCGTCGCAGGTGCAGCCGGAACCCGGCCAGGCCCGCGTACTGCTCGGAGATCGCGGAGAGCAGGGCCTCGCGCTCGGCGTCGGGCCGGAACGCCCAGCGCACCTCGGGCAGGTAGTACCAGGCCGTGACCGTGCTCTGGGTGAAGGTCAGGTGCCCGGCGATCTCGCTGATCTCCAGCTCGATGGCCGGGTCGCGGTCGCTGAATTTCAGCTTGTGCGGGCGCAGCGGTGCCGGCTTGACGTCCTTGGTCTTCTTGACCGGCACGGTCTGCAGGCTCGTGGGCTCCTCGCGGTCCTTGCGCGAGCGCCGGGCCGGCTCCTTCGACTTCCGCCGGGCCGGGGCCTTCTCGGGCATCGGCGCGGGCAACTCGGCGTGCTTGTCGGGCATGGGCGCGCCGGGCCGGTACGCCTGCACGGCATGCACCCCGGGCGCCACCTGCGGGCCGGGCGTCCCGGCGGTCTGCCAGAGCGGCGGACTCGAGACCGGCTCGACGGCGGCCGGCGCCGCGGGCGGCGCGGAGACCGACATGGCCGGCGGCGCCGATCCGGGCCGCGCCTCCTCGGGCCAATCCGAAAAATCGGAAAAGTCCGAGTCATCCCGGCCAGGCTCGGCGAAGAAGTCGGCAACCGGGCCAACCGGTGCCCGGGTGAACGGAGAGCCGGCCGGATCACCCGCAAAAGGCGGCCCCGAAGCGGGCGGCCCGGAAACGGGAGGTCCGGAAACGGGCGCCCCGGAGACCGGCGCCCCGGAAACGGGAGGTCCGGAAACGGGCCCCCCGGAAACCGGCGCCCCGAAAACGGGAGGCGCGGAAACAGGGGAAACGGGCGGCGCGGAAACCGGCGAGGCAGAAACCGGCGGCGCGGAAACCGGAACTCCGGCAATCCGGGCGCCAGGAGCCGACGGAGAAGTCGGCCGCGCCGACTGGTCGTCGAAGTCGAAGTCGAAGTCCGGGTCGCGCTCCTCGGCCGGGAAGGCGGCCGGCTGCATCGGCGCGGGCCCCCCGCCGAACAGGTCGAGGAAGGGCGAGTCGATGTCCATCGGGTCCACCGCCCGCCCGGCCGCACCCCGCGGTCGCACCGGCTGCGGGGCCTGGAACACCCCGACCGCCCCGTGATCAGGACTGGTCACGAGCTCCGGGCCGTAGCTGCCGTCTTCTTCGGGAATTGATGGCGAAGAGTAGCCGTCTGAACGCGCACCGTTACTCTGCCTGCCGGGTGTCGAGGCGGCCGCGCGGGGACGTCCCGGCGGAGTGGGATCGGTCATGCGGATACCTCGCTCGGGCATGCCGCTGGACTGGCCAGACCGGTCATATCAGCTCCTCCCGAACCCGGATGCGAGTGGCGACAAGTCTCGGATCGCGTTGCTCGACGGCCGGCTCGCGGGTGCGGCGCCAGTCGGTGAGGGCGGTGCGGATGACGACCCGGGCGGGCCGGTCGGGGTCGACATGGCGGAACACGTACGACGTCGTCACCATCGCGAGCGCGATCTCCCAGGCCGGGAACGCATCGAAGCTGAAGGTGAGGAGGTAATGCAGAAACATGAAGATAGGCACAAGGAGGACGAACATCCCGTACTGCGCATATGGCAGGTGCATGGGCAGCGTGTAACCCGGCGGGCCTAGGTAGACCAGGCGCGCCCGGTAGATGTCGTCGTCTGTGCGCAGCCGCATCTAGTCTCCAGCGGCTCTCAACTGAAGATCAGGTTGATGATGTAGTCGCCGACGAAGAACAACGTGGCGGCGCCGGCGATGAACGCCAGCCCGACGATCGCGATCGCCGAACTTGTCAGGACCTTCGAGATCTCACCCCGGCTCGCCCGGCCGATGAAGATGACCCCGAGGATCGCCAGCAGGATCGGTGCGATGTTGCTGGCGAAGAAGCTGACAACGCCTTCTGTGTTGATCCCCTTTGGCGCGGGCTCGGCAGCCAGCGTGCTGCCGGCGTGCAGCACCGTCGCAACCTGTGCGGCCAACTCACTGGCGATCATCGGTAAACCTCCCGGGTGCTCGGCGAGGGGCGCCGAGCACGCTGCAGTTGTGAAGCCTCGCTGACGGCAACGCCCATATGGTGCTACTTGCAGCTCACCACGTCGAGTGAGCCGTTAGGGCGTTCTCGTCCTGACCAAGCCCATCTGCTTCCTTCGGTCTCTAAATGATGCCCAGTCCGAAGCGTACGGGCCGTCCGTTCTACCTACAAGCTGCCTGATTCGTTACCCAAGGTAAAGGCGTGACTGAAGATGAGTCACGTTGGATCGTACACGTGTTCTAAATTGCCTTGCCCGGTACCCTCTGACGGTGACATCGACCGCCGATCGGCTGCTGCGTCTGGATCACCCGGTCGTGATGGGCGTGGTCAACGTGACGCCCGATTCGTTCTCCGACGGCGGCCGCTACCAGGACTTGGACGCCGCGGTCGCGCACGGTGTCGCGCTGGTCGGTGACGGAGCCGACATCGTGGACGTCGGCGGCGAGTCCACCCGACCGGGTGCCGACCGGGTCGACGCCGAGACCGAGATCGCCCGCGTCGTTCCGGTGATCCGCGAGCTCACTCGCGCGGGGGTGCCGGTCAGCATCGACACCAGCCGCGCGGCCGTCGCCGCCGCTGCGCTCGAGGCGGGCGCCGTCGTGGTGAACGACGTGAGCGGCGGCCTGGCCGACCCCGGGATGGCCGCTGTGGTCGCCGCGGCCGGCTGCCCGTGGATCTTGATGCACTGGCGCGGTCATTCCCGGCGGATGGCCGATCTGGCCGTCTACGCCGACGTGGTGGCCGAGGTCCGGGCCGAGTTGCTCGACCGGGTCACCGACGCGACCAAGGCCGGCGTCGCGCCCGAGCGGATCATCCTCGACCCGGGCATCGGCTTCGCCAAGACGGCCGAGCACAACTGGGCCCTCAGCCGGCATCTCGACGGCCTGATCGAGCTGGGCTATCCGGTGCTCTTCGGGGCCAGCCGCAAGACGTACCTCGGGCGGCTGCTGGCCGGCCCGGACGGCGCGCCGCGCCCGGTCGACGGGCGTGAGGCGGCGACGATAGCGACGTCCGTGCTGGCCGTGGCCGCGGGGGCGTGGGGGGTCCGCGTGCACGACGTGCGGGCCACCGCCGACGCGCTCGCGGTCTGGGCCGCCACCGGCCGGCCCAGACTGAGGAGTACGCCGTGACAGATCGCATCACGCTGACCGGGCTGCGGGTGCGCGGCTTCCATGGCGTCTTCGACTTCGAGCGGCGCGAGGGCCAGGACTTCGTGGTCGACGTCCAGCTCGAGCTGGCTCTCGCCGCCGCGGCCGCCAGCGACGATGTCGCCGACACCGTGCACTACGGCGAGTTGGCCGAGGCGCTCGCCAAGGTGATCGCGGGCGAGCCGGTGAATCTGATCGAGACGCTCGCCGACCGGCTGGTCGGCGTCTGCCTGAGCGACCCGCGGGTCGCCGCCGCCACGGTCACCGTGCACAAGCCGGGCGCGCCGATCCCGCTCGAGTTCGCCGACGTGGCGGTCACCCTGCGGCGGGCCCGGTGACCCGCGCGATCCTGTCGATCGGCAGCAACCTCGGCGACCGCTACGCCCACCTGCGGGCGGCCGTGCGGCTGCTCGGGGAGAGCGTCGTGCTGGTCTCCGGCGTCTACGAGACTCCGCCGTGGGGCGACACCGCCCAACCGGCGTACCTGAACGCGGTCCTGCTTGTGGTGGATCCGGACGCCGCGCCGGCCGACTGGCTGCACCGCGCCCTGGCCGTCGAGGCCGCCGAGGGGCGCGTCCGCGATCCCGAACGGCGCTTCGGCCCGCGCACGCTCGACGTCGACGTGATCGCCGTCTGGGGCCCGGACGACGCTCCGGTGCAGAGCGACGACCCCGGGCTGACATTGCCGCATCCCCGGGCGCACGAGCGGGCGTTCGTACTGAAGCCGTGGTTGGATCTGCAGCCTTATGCGCAGTTGCCCGGGCACGGCCGGGTCACCGATCTGCTGACCGCGAACGCCCTCGCCGCGGACGTCATCGCGATGACTCCGCGCCCCGATCTGCCACTAGAGTCTTTGGCATGAGCAGCAACCCCGGCGGCGCCCAGACGGACCCGTCGATCCGGCCGACGAGCATGTCGGTGCTGGTGGTCGCCGCCCTCGCCGCGGCCGCGGTGGGCTGGCTGCTGCTCAGCGGTTTCTATGCGCGGATGCCGGCGCTGCCCTGGCCGCCGATCATCGCGCTCGCCGCGCTGGCGGTTGCCGAGGGCATCCTCGCCCAGAACACGGCGGCCCGCGTCCAGCGCCGCCCCGGTGCCGGCCCGGTCGACGCGCTGGCCGTGGCCCGATATGCGGTGCTCGCCAAGGCCTCGTCGCTGGCCGGGGCGCTGTCCGGGGGCTTCTCCGCCGGCCTGCTGGCCTGGCTCGCGCTGGAGCCGACCAAGGCCGCCCGCGACGACATCCCGGCCGCCATCGCCGGCGTGGTCGCCGCCCTCGCGCTCGTCGGCGCCGCGCTCTGGCTCGAGCATGCCTGCCGCGTGCCCGACCAGCCCGATCGCAAAGACGAGGACGGCTCGGACAAACGTTCCGGGCGACTTTGATCATCGTCCGCAAGGACTTGAACTGCGCTGTGTGTCTATCCGTATGCTGAGCATGGGGAGGCGCCCCCGCCGCCTTGACCACCCGAGGAGGGGCGGACCATGGCGTACGACGACACGACCTTTCGGCGGCAGACCGACGACCAGGGCACCGGCGACCCGGCCGCGTACCGGACCGGCTATGCCGCCACGGACTACCGTGCCCGGCGCCGGGACCCCGACGACACCGCCCGGCACGCCGAACTGGCCATCGAGCCGCCGCGCCGCTGGGCCGAGGACGACGGCCGGGACCGGCTCGGCGTCCACGTCGGCTGGGAGATCGTGCTGCTGCTCGCGGTCGCCGCGCTCGGCTACCTGCTCTACCGGCTCGACCCGGCCAGCCTGCGCCGGCCGGCGCTGGACACGCTGCTCATCTCGGCCACCGCGATCGGTCTGCTCACCCTCGGTGCCGGCCTGACGCTGCGGGCCGGCGTGCCCAATCTGGCGCTCGGCCCGATCGTGCTCGCTTCCGAGCTGCACTACGCCGAGAACGGCGACCTGGGCCTGCTGAAGTCCACGCTGCCGGCGCTGGTCGTCGCCGTCGCCGGCGGCCTGGTCGTCGGCATCCTGGTGCTCGCCCTGCATGTGCCGGGCTGGGCCGCGACGCTGGGCGCCGGCCTGGGCGTCATCGTCTACGACCAGCTGCGTACGGCGCCAGTCAACGTCCAGGGCGACTACGACCCGTCCAACCAGGCGTTCTACATGTTCGGGGCGTTCGCGCTGGTGGCCGTGATCGCCGCGGCGATCGGCACGCTCACCCCGGTACGGCGCTGGCTCGGCCGGATGCGCCCGGTCGGCGACCCGGCCACCCGGCGCGGCGGCGGCGCGGCGCTGCCCGTTCTCGGTTCGCTGGTGCTGTCGTCGGTCTTCGCGGTCGTCGCGGGCGTGCTGATGGCCGCGCAGTCGACCCAGCCGATCGTGCCCGGCACCGGCCTGGAGTGGACGGGCATCGCGCTCGGCACCGCGCTGATCGCGGGCACCAGCGCCTACGGCCGGCGCGGCGGGATCTTCGGCACGCTGCTCGCGGTGGCCGGGATGGCGCTCTTCCTGGACTATTCCGCCCGGCGCAACCTCGACATCGCGCTGTTCGCCACCGCGGCCTGCGCCGTCGGCGGCGGCCTGATCATCACCCGGCTGATCGAGACCTACGGCCGGCCACTGCCCGTCCCGGTCGTCGACGAGGAATGGAACGCGGCCGCGTCGACCGCCACGACCTGGCAGCCCGACCGGCCGGACACCTGGGCGCAGACCGCCTCGCCGCAGCCCCGCTCCGATCGCTGGGACGACGGGCCATGGGGCAGTGCCCGCTGATCCGGGCGGCCGTCACCCTATGCTGGCCAGCATGACCGATTCGACCTTCGCCGAGCTGGACGCCCTGCCCACGGAGGAGCTGCGTGAGCGGGCCTTCGCCAAGGCCCGGGAGAAGCGCGACCTCGGCTTCTTCTGGGGCGTGTTCAAGCACCTGCCCGACGCCGACGAGGCCGCGGAGCTGGACGGCGCGCCCAACTCGATCGGTCCGACGATCGACGAGTTCGTAGCGCTCTGGCGGGAGCTGACTGGCCATCGGTACGGGGAGCAGGAGCCGCTGCTGCGGGCCGCCTTCATCGACTACTTGCAGCGGTAATAGTCACCCAGTTTGAAAACGTGTGACTGCTGGGAATTAGCGGACCATGGCTCTCGGCAACCGCTACAAATCCGCGCCCGGTGCAGGCACACTCGCCGCACTGATACTGGTCCTAGTCTTCGGCAGCCCCTGGTACTCGGACTGGGTGAACAAGAACACCAACCCCGCCACGGCGGGCGGTTGGTGGCTGCGCCTGCTGGCGTGGCCGCACTGGCAGTTCAACTCGAACGACTCGCTTCGCGAGATCATCGTGGGTGACCTGCGCGCGATCCTGCTCGTCCTGCTGACCTTGCTCTTCCTGTTCCTGCTGCCCGGCACGCAGTTGGCCCGGGCCCGGGGCACGATCAGCCAGTTCTTCGCGGGCTGGGCCGCGTACATCTTCGCTGGCGGCTTCGCCGCCCTGCTCACCACATTGTTCCTGGCCAACCCGTCCCTGCTGGGCGCGTTCCGATCGGCCGGCGAGGGCGCGACGTACGGGCTCTTCGTCGGCTGGCTGATCGGCCTCGCCACACTCGGCGGAAGCCGCGGCACCCGCTGACCCCTCGCCCTCACTCGGCAGGGGTGGACCCCGCAGCGTGGCCGGGCCGATCTCCCCGTCGGCCCGGTCGCGCTGCGGCCGTCCTAGACCTTCGCGCCGGCTTCCTCGTTCGGGACCTCGAAGATCGCCGAGCGGGACACCGTACCGATCGGGGTGCCGTCCTGCTCGACGACGACGTGGAGCGAGTCGACCGTCAGCATCGCGGCGAGCGCGTCATAGAGCGTCCCGGACGCCGGGACGGTCGGCAGCCGGGCGATGTCCTCGATCTGGCCGACCGGCCGCATCGCGTCGCGGATCGGGGTCACCGCGAGCCGGCGGATGCCGCGGTCGGCGCCGACGAACTCACTCACCGCCGTCGACGCCGGCTTGCTGAGCAGGTCGGCGGGCGTCGCGTACTGCAGCAGCCGGCCGCCCTCGGCCAGCACGGCGATCCGGTCGCCGAGCCGCACGGCCTCGTCGATGTCGTGCGTGACCAGGACGATTGTTTTCCGTACGGCGTCCTGCAGGCGAAGGAACTCCTCCTGCAGGCGCCCCCGGACGATCGGGTCGACCGCGGAGAACGGCTCGTCCATCAGCAACACCAGCGGGTCGCCGGCCAGCGCCCGGGCCACCCCGACGCGCTGGCGCTGACCGCCCGAGAGCTCGTGCGGATAGCGCCCGCCGAACCGTGCCGGGTCCAGGCCGACCAGCTCGAGCAGTTCCGTACACCGGGCGGCTATCCGCTTGCGGTCCCAGCCGAGTAGCCGGGGGACCGTGCCGATGTTCGTCCGGATCGTCTGGTGCGGGAACAGGCCGACGTTCTGGATCACGTAGCCGATCTGCCGGCGCAGCTCGACCGGATCCTGGTCGGTGATCTCCCGGCCGTCGATCCTGATCGAGCCTTTGGACGGCTCGACCAGTCTGTTCAACATCCGCAGGATCGTGGACTTGCCACACCCCGACGGTCCGATCAGTACGGCCAGCTCGCCGGCGCGTACCTCGAGGCTGAAGTCCCCGACCGCGACGGCGCCGTCGGGATAGACCTTGCCCACGTTCTCGAGCGTGATCGAGGCCGCCGTCCGGCCAGCGCCGGAGTCGGTGATCGCGGTAGCGTCCACCTATGTCCTTCCTGTCGAGGGCCGCGGTGCCGGCGTGGCCCTTGGCCGCCCCCGCTGACGACGGTCCGGGAAATCCGTGGTTCTCCTGGCGCTACGTCCACGACAACTTCGGTGACATTCTCTCTGCCTTGCAGTTCCATGCCGGTCTCACGGCCCGCGCAGTGCTCATCGCCATGATCGTGGCCGTGCCGCTCGCCGTCCTGGCGTACTGGATCAGACCGCTGACCGGCCCGATTCTTGCACTCTCCGGCATTCTCTACACGATTCCGTCGCTGGCCCTGCTCGCCCTGCTGGCGCCGCTGGTCGGCACCACCACCGATACGTCCGTGCTCATCGCCCTGGTCCTCTACGCGCTGCTGGTGGTGGTGCGAAACTCGCTGGCCGGGCTCAGCCAGGTGCCCGGCGAGGTGCGCGATGCCGCGCTGGGCATGGGCTACGGGAGGTTCGGCCGGCTCTGGCGCATCGAGTTGCCGCTCGCCGTGCCCGGCATCATCACCGGCCTGCGCCTCGCCACGGTCTCCACTGTCGCGCTGGTCACCGTCGGCGGCCTGATCGGCCAAGGTGGCCTGGGCGACATGATCCTCGGCGGCTTCCGGAACAACTACTACAAGGCTGAGATCATGACCGCGTCGCTGCTCTGCGTGGCGCTGGCGCTGGTCCTCGACCTGCTCCTGGCCGGCCTCGGCCGCCTGTTGACCCCCTGGACGAGGGAGCGGCGGTCGTGAACTACCTCCAGGAAGGCTTCGTCTGGCTCAACGACCCACTCAACTGGACCAACCCGGACGGCCTGCTCGACCGGCTCGGCGAGCACCTCGTCATCACCTTCTGGGCGGTCCTGCTGGGCTGCGCTGTCGGCTGGCCGCTCGGCGTCTGGCTCGGCCACCGCGGGCGGGGCGGCGCGGTGATCACGGCGGCGAATCTCACCTTGGCGATTCCCACGCTCGCCCTGCTGACCATCCTGCCGCTCACCCCGCTCGGCTTCGGCAAGCCGCCGGTCATCGTGGCGCTCGCGGTGTTCGCGGTCCCGCCGCTGCTGGCGAACGCGTACACCGGGCTGCGGCAGATCGACCCCGAGACCCGGGAGGCGGCGAAGGGCATGGGGCTGTCCGGCCGCCAACTGCTCTGGCGGGTCGAGCTGCCGCTCTCCGTGCCCTACCTGGCCGCCGGTCTGCGGACCGCCGCCGTGCAGGTCGTGGCGACCGCCGCGCTGGCCGCGCTCGTGAACGGCGGCGGGCTCGGCGAGATCATCAGCGCCGGCTTCGGCATCGGCATGAGCAACGGGGGCGGCGGCCAGATCGTGGCGGGCGGCATCGTTGTGGCGCTCCTCGCACTTCTCGTCGAAGCGCTCCTGGCGATCGTGCAACGCCTGGTCACACCCCGTGGGCTGCGCCCCGCGCGGCGGCGGCGGGCGGCCGCGGTGGTGTCGGCCGGGTAACGCTCCGGCATCGTTCTGCAAAGTTGTCGCACCCTGCGGGTAGGAATTGCAGGGACTCCCAAACGGGCATCGTTTTCGACTGCCCGTCGGACACGCGGCGCGGACCCGACGGCCGCGCCGGGACACAGAAGGCGGCAGCATGCGTCGACAATTGCTCCTGACGGCCGGCACCCTTACGACGGCCGTCGTCATCCTCGCCGGCTGCGGCAGCGCCGGCTCGTCCGGCACCGCGGCGCCGCCCAGTTCCGCCACCGGGTCCGGCTGTGCTCCCGTCGCCGGCGACACGCTGGTCGTGCTGACCGACGACAAAAACCTGCAGAACACGGACAACGTCCTTCCGGCGATCAACAAGAAGGCGTCGTCGCCGCAGCTGATCGCGGCGCTCGACAAGGTCTCCGCGGCGCTCGACACGGCCAAGCTCGTCGAGCTGAACAAGGCCGTCGACATCGACCGCAAGTCGTCCAAGGCGGCGGCGCAGGAGTTCGCCACGGCGAACAATGTGACCGCCGGCATCGAGAAGGGCCCGGGCGGCAAGATCACGGTCGGCGCGGCGAACTTCAGCGAGAACGCCACGCTCGGCGAGTTGTACAGCATCGCGCTGACGGCGGCCGGCTACACGGTCAAGGTGCAGCAGATCGGCAACCGCGAGCTGTACGAGCCCGCCCTCGAAAAGGGCGACATCGACGTCGTCCCCGAGTACGCGGCCACCCTGGCCACGTTCCTGGCCGGCAAGGTCGAGGGCAAGAGCGCCAAGGACCCGTCCTCGTCCGACCTGACCACGACGATGACCAATCTCACTGCCCTCGGCGAGAAGACGGGGCTGGTCTTCGGCACCCCGTCCACCGCGCAGGACCAGAACGCGTTCGCGGTGACCACCGCGTTCGCCGACAAGTACGGCGTCAAGACGCTCTCCGACCTCGCGGCCAAGTGCTCCGGCGCAGCCACAGTGCTCGGTGGCCCGGCCGAGTGCCCGCAGCGGCCGAAGTGCCAGGCCGGCCTCGTGTCGACGTACAACTTCCAGGCCGGCAAGTTCAGCTCGCTCGACGCCGGCGGCCCGCTCACCAAGACCGGCCTCAAGCAGGGCACGATCAGCGTGGGCCTGGTGTTCAGCTCGGACGGCGCCCTGGCGGCCGGCTGACCCAGCGGACGTCCGGACACGGTGGACGGCACCGGCGGCTCCGGGCATCGCTTCCCGCGGTGCCCGGCGCTTGCCGGGGTCTGACCAGCATCGATTTTCCCCCGCCTGTGATGTGAGTAGCATCGGCGACCATGCCGGACCGGGATACCGAACAGCAGGGCCATAGCGCCCGTCTGCTCCGCACCCTCATCTGGGCCGGCGTGGGCCTCGCTCCGGTGGCCGCGATCGCTGCGCTGGTCGGCTCGGCAGGCTTCGCCGTCGTGCTGACCGCCGTCTCCGTCGTGCTGCTCGGCGCGTCGCTGCTGATCCGCAACGACCCGGTGCTGCTCCGGATGGACGTCGAGGACCGGGTCGCCAAGGAGGTCGGCGCGCTCCGCGAGGAGCTGCGTGCGGAGATCGCTGCGGCCGCCCGCGCGACCCATCACCGTGTGCAGGCCCTTCAGAACGAGCTGGGTCAGGGCCGTCCGGTGGGCGCAGTGCCGGCTCCGATGGGCGCAGCCGCCGTGAGCAACGGCCAAGCGGTCGCCCCCGCGGGCAATGGCTGGCCGGTGGCGCCGCTGGGCAACGGTCGACCGGCGGCCGCCGTGAGCAATGGCCGGGCTGCGGCGGCACCCGTCGGCAACGGCAGGCCAGCGGGAGTCGTGAGCAACGGCCAGCCTGCGGCCCCGATGGGCGGCCAGGCAGGGGCCCCGATGGGCGGCCGCGCGTCCGCGCCTGCGGGTAACGGCGGCCGGTATGGGGCACCCGTGGGCACCGGCTGGCCCGAGTCGGCTGCACCGAACGGCGGCCGCGCGGTTGTTCCGCCGGCCCCGGCGGGCGTGCCGGGCCGACCGCTTGGGGCTCAGCAGGGCACCGGCTCCGGCCCGATTCCTCGCCCGCGTGGCGCGACCGCGGGGCCACCGCCGATGGCCCCGGTGTTCCACCCGCCGATGGGCCCCCGATCCGGCCCGCCGATACCGGGCATCGGCACCGGCCCAGCCATGCCGTCCCCGGGCTCCGGCCGGCCCCTGCCCGGCGCGGGAGTGCCGCCCGGCGGGGCTTATGGCACACCCCGCCGACCGGACCCGGAGCCCGCCTACGACGGTGAGCCCGGTTACGGCAACGAGTCCGCCTACAGCAGCGCCGCGGGCTCCGACGACGGCCAGCTCCACGACTACGGGTCCGGCTACGACGACGGCCAGCCCTACGGCTCGACCTACGACACCGGCGAGTCCTACGACACTGGCCAGTCCTACGACAGCTACAGCGATGCGCAACCCTACGGCAGCGGCTACAACGACGGGCCGGCCTACGACACGGCCGACTACCGCCCAGGAACAGACGTCCTCCACGACGACCCGATCCCGGCCGCCCCCGAGCGCAGTGGCAAGCGCCGCGCCGACGTCACCGCGGTCGACCTCGGCTACACCGGCCGCCGCTCGCGCCCCAACCACGCCACCACCGACCCCGACCCGGACCCGGACCACCCGGATCCGACCGACGGGCAGGACTACTGGCGGCAGCCCAGCGAGCCCTGGTAGCACCCGTCACTTGTCGATGTCACCGACCACAAAGAACATCGAGCCGAGGATCGCGATCAGATCCGGCACCAGGCAACCCGGGATCAGCGTGGCCAGGGCCTGCACATTCGCGTACGAGGCCGTCCGCAGCTTGAGCCGCCAGGGCGTCTTCTCGCCGCGGGACACCAGGTAGTAGCCGTTGATCCCGAGCGGGTTCTCGGTCCACGCGTACGTGTGTCCCTCGGGCGCCTTGACCACCTTCGGCAGCCGCACGTTCACCGGCCCGGAGATCCGGTCCACCCGATCCAGGCACTGGTCGGCCAGGTCGAGCGACACGTACGCCTGATCCAGCAGCACCTCGAAGCGCGAATGGCAGTCCCCGGCGCTGCGGGTCACCACGGGCACGTCCAGCTGGTCGTACGCCAAATAGGGCTCGTCGCGCCGCAGGTCGATGTCCAGACCGCTGGCCCGCGCCACCGGCCCGGACGCGCCATAGGCCGCCGCCTGCTCGGCGGTGAGCACGCCCACCCCGACGGTCCGCGCCAGGAAGATGTCGTTCTTGCGGATCAGGTTGTCCAGGTCGGGCAGCCGCTTGCGGACCAGCGCGATCGCCTCCCGTGCGCGCCGCGTCCAGCCGGCCGGCACCTCCTCCTTGAGCCCGCCGACCCGGTTGAACATGTAGTGGATCCGGCCGCCGGAGACCTCCTCCATCACGGCCTGCAGCGTCTCCCGCTCCCGGAACGCGTAGAACATCGGCGTGATCGCGCCGATCTCCAGCGGGTACGAGCCGAGGAACATCAGGTGGTTGAGCACCCTGTTCAGCTCGGCGAGGGCCATCCGCAGCCAGGTCGCGCGCTCGGGCACCTCCATGCCCATCAGCCGCTCGACGGCCAGGGCGACACCCAACTCGTTCGCGAACGCAGACAGCCAGTCATGCCGGTTCGCCAGCACGATGATCTGCCGGTAGTCGCGCACCTCGAAAAGTTTTTCGGCGCCCCGGTGCATGTACCCGACGATCGGCTCGCAACTGACCACGCGTTCACCGTCGAGGGTGAGCTTGAGCCGCAGCACGCCGTGCGTCGACGGATGCTGCGGGCCGATGTTGAGCACCATGTCGGCCGTGTCCAGCCCGGCCCCGGTTCCCACGGTCATCTCGCGCAAGTCGCTCACGAAGGACGATCGTAATTGTCCTAGCCGTCCGATGGTCGCCGCGCGGGCACCGATTCCGCGGCGGCGGCCAGCCGCACATCGACGCCGATCCGGTGCAGAAGCCACCAATGGCCGCCCAGGCCGCTCGGATCGGTGAGCTCGGCAGCCGCGCCGGCCGCGCTCAGCGCCCGCAGATAGCCCGCCGGGTCCGTGCTCGCAAGTTCCCGCGGTGGCCGGCCGCCGTCGACCCCGAGCGCTTTCAGCGCCACACGCTGGGTGGTGATTTCGTACGCCGCCCCGGCCGCCGCCCCCACGGAATCGATCGCCACGTGCGCGGTGACGTCGCAAGTCCCGTCCGGCACCGGCGTGACCTGCCGCCCGTCCCGGAAACCGGTCAGCGTCCCGAGCACCGGCCGATCGCCCCGCAGATGCCCGTAGTCGACGGCGAGCGCGCATCCCCGGCGTACCGCGCCGACGGCGTCGGCCCAGGCGACGTCCCGCGGCCACCCGATCTCGGCCCGGTCACCGGGCTCCCGCAGCCCGGGCCACCAGCGCGCGAGCCAGTACGCGTCCGCCGCGTCGACCGCCCCGCCGAGCGACTCCGCCCCGCTGGCCGGATCGACCAGCACCCGCCGAACCCGCCCGGCGTCGTCGACCTCGGCCACCTCGAGCGGCACATTGTCGAGCCATTCGGTGGCCAGCAGCAGCCCCACGATCGCGTCCGGCACGTCCCGCCGCCAGCCGATGTCCCCAGGCAGCGTGCCGGGCCGCGGCGCCACCTCGACCCCCGTCCACCGCACCCGGTCCCGAAGACTCCCCGCACCCGCGCCGCAAACCAGCGCCCGCACGGCGGCCAGCAATTCGCCCCGCCCGGCGCCGACGTCGACCACCTCGAACGGGTCCGGCCGGCCCAGCGCGTCGTCGATCCGCGAGATCAGCCGAAGGATCGCGGCCGCGAACAGCGGCGAGGCGTGCACGCTGGTCCGGAAGTGCCGGGCCCGCGTCCGGCGCGACGAAGAACCCCTCGGCGCCGTAGAGAGCGTCCGTCATCGCCGCCCGCCAGCCCATCGCACCCACCCGCTCACCGTATGCGGTAGCCACGCCGGCCCCAGCAGCCCCAGGCGATGCGGCCGCGTCAATACCGAATGCAGTTGTTCACAGGCGGTTGTCACAGGCGTGTTACATCGGCGCATACTTGCGGTCGACCGGTACCCCTTTCGCGAGGACTGGATCTACGAAAATGAGCGCATCGCCGCGCGCCCGTGGACGCGCAAATCCCCTGGTCGTCGGCGTTATCGGCGCGGGCCGAGTGGGTGCCGTGCTGGGCGCCGCGCTCGCCGCCGCGGGCCACCGAGTGGTGGCCGCCGCAGCCGTCTCCGCCGCCTCCCACGAGCGCGCCGCCCGCCTGCTCCCGGGCGCCGAGATCCGGCCCGCCGACGAGGTGGCCCGGGCCGCGCGAGACCTGCTGCTGGTGGCGGTCCCGGACGACGTCCTCGGTGACGTGGTCGCGGGCCTGAAGAGCACAGGTGCCCTGGCGAACGGGCAACTAGTCGCACACACTTCCGGCGCGCACGGGCTGCGTGTCCTCGGCGACGTCAACGGCCTGGCGCTGCACCCGGCCATGACGTTCACCGGCGAGGACGCCGACCTGACCCGCCTGCCGGGCATCGCCTGGGGCGTCACAACCCGCGACAAGGCGTTCGCCACGCGGATCGTCGCGGATCTCGGCGGGGTCCCCGAGTGGATCGCCGAGGACGCCCGCCCGCTTTACCACGCCGCGCTCGCCCACGGCGCGAACCACCTGGTCACTCTGGTCAACGAGGCCGCCGATCTGCTCCGCGCGGCCGGCGTGCAGCGCCCCGGTGCCGTGCTCGACCCGCTGCTGCACGCGGCCCTGGACAACGCGCTGCGCCTGGGCGACGCGGCGCTGACCGGGCCGGTGTCGCGCGGCGACGCGGGCACCGTGGGCCGGCATCTCGACCGGATCGCCCCCGAGTCCCTGCCCGCATATCTCGCCCTGGCCCGGCGCACCGCCGACCGGGCCATCGCCGCGGGTCGGCTGCGTCCCCAGGACGCGGTTCTGTTGCTGGATGTGCTGGCCGAGGCCGGTCAGGTCAAGGAAGGTGCCGCATGATCACCGAACTCGTACACACCCGGGCCGACCTGGCCGCCGCCCGCAAGATCCTGCCGGGCCGCGTCGCGGTCGTGATGACCATGGGCGCGCTGCACGAGGGGC
>Ga0307515_10006932_pt1 | contig 22511 bp, 15 predicted proteins | sample 17_EM_MG_FD_194513 | JGI IMG/M metagenome (GOLD analysis project Ga0307515, IMG submission 194513) | Populus trichocarpa ectomycorrhiza microbial communities from riparian zone in the Pacific Northwest, United States - 17_EM | ecosystem: Host-associated > Plants > Roots > Unclassified | place...
TCTGTTGTTTTTTTTTTCTGTTTCTGCTATCTTCCTCTGTTTCTCTGCTCGGCGCTACTGGTGGCTGTGGAGAGGAAGAGCAACGGTGGCGCTGCCGGGCTGAAGGTGGCCGGCGGTGGTTCTTCTTCTTCCCCCCTTCTACTCCTCCCCTAGTTTTCTTTCTCTCGGTTCTGTTCTGTTTCTCTTCTCCCTCTCTGGTTCTGCTGGCGTTGGCAGCATTGATGGTGGCAGAATGGCGGTGCTGGATGGTGGTGGCCGAATGGCTGTGCTCGCAGTGGATGGCGATGCCAAACGGCGGTTCTGCCCTTTCTCTGCTCTGTGTTTTTTTTGTGTTTCTTCTCCTTCCCGTTTCTGTCTCCTGCTCCTCTGTCTCTTCTTCCTCTTTCTTTCTCTTGAAAGATGGCTCAAGGTGGAGTTGCTGCGGGGCGACTAGGAGGAACGGTGGAGGCGGCTATGCGGACCACAGCCGGTGGTTCTTCCTCTCCTCTCCTCTGTTCGGTTTCTCTCTTCTCTGTTTTCAAATGTTCTCCGTCTTTTCTCCTTTCAAAACCATCCCCTCCCCTTTTCTTCATTTCCCCTGTATTTATAGGCAGCCGGGGGAGAGGCACCATACCCTGTCCAAGTGCAGGGCATGGTGGCGTGGGATGGCTCCTGTGCAGCCGCTGCAGGGCATGGCCTTCTTTTCGTCATGGTGGGGGGGCATGGGTCTCCTGTTTCTTCATTAATGAGGGTATGGGTTGTGTAAGTAGTTAGGCAAGTGGGGAGGTAGAGAAGGAGAAGTTAGCGGGAAAAGATTTAAAATCTTCTTCTCCCCTGTCTCTGCATTTGCAGGGGAGAAGAAGCTGCACAGTGTCGTTCAAAACGGCACCGTGCAGTTTTTTTTTTTGAAGAAAAGGAAAAAAAATTGGGAGTGACCCAAAAATGGGTTATGACAATGGTGCTAAGTATCATCGTAACGTATCCTTAGCCACTGACACTACGGTGACCAATTATCTATCATTTCTCCTCTAATCTCAAAGTCATTGTGTATACTCAATCCATACCAAGGTATGTAAGATAATCACATCTATCAATGTATGCAAGGTAATCATATCCATTCTAATAATAACATAATTAATTTGATACATAACAATGCACATAAGGTATTCATGTTCGTTCAAACATTATCCTAACTAAATTTGATCCATACCATTGTACACAAGGTACATTTGTTCATTCAAACATTATCCTAATTAATTGATCTATACCATTATACGCAAGGTACGCTTATTAATTCCAAAAGTATCATCACAAGTTTGATACATATCAATGTATGTAAGGTACTCATATTCATTCCAATTATATCATAACTAGTTGATACACATCAATGTACGCAAAATACTCATATTCATTCCAATATTTAGCGAAGCAATAAAACAATAAATTCTGAAATTTATCAATGAGTTTTCATAAATTGAAAAGATAAGTTGTGATGCACCTACCTATTTCCCTAACCGACCGAGTCCCTTCAACTACCGATGACCCTGCTCCAAGCATCTCTTCTATTTAAGAAACAAGAGATACAATTAATACCCTCTTATAATTTTATCACAATGTGTGTTCTCATACTATTGCAATCTCATTCACATGAATTCATAACCATGTTTTAATTTCATTTTTCGATTATTTCCTTCAACTACCTCATTACACTTCCTAGATCAGTTTTCACTTGAGAACACTGTTTACCATTTAATTCGTAAGTAAAGTTGTAGACTTCGGTTTTAAGTATGGCTTAGCTTCTTAGAAAGATAACACAGTTCTACAACTCTACTACAGGATCAAAAGCCCAATTCTGCACTTAACACCCCTAAAATTATTTGTTGTAGTACTCAACATAATTTGTCCAGTACAAGATAGTTTGACCCTTCTTCCATTTTCAGTCCATATCTGGAGTTATATAACTCCAAATTACATGAGGTTAGTTTGTTTTGAAAGATAACATACATACTTATAACTTTGTGAATAACCTAATCTGTAATTTTATCATTTGGGTGCCCTAACCTCAGTTGAAAGGTGGATGATCAAACTATTCAGTCCCAATACATGGATTTGACAACCAATATCTCCTTTTTTCTACTATTAATAATCTGGACGAACATGCCTAAGGAAAGACACCAAGGATTGTATTCAATTTAAATCATAATTAGCATGCTTTTGATGGTTAAACACAAATTAAGCCACCACACTTTCCATTATTTCATTCTTGCTAACCTAATTTAAACAAACGTTTCAGTAAGGTTCACATTTCTCCTAAGTTAATCATAACTAATGAAATCCAAACGGTGAAGTTAACCATCATTAAGTCATGCAACACATAACAAAACATCAGAGCATTTTAATAGATAAATCTTCCTAGATCGAAATAAAACCAAACTAACCTGAAAATTGACAATATATTGTTCACTGATGAATAACTTCTCATCGGAGTCTCTAATCCCGATCTCCACCGTTCATAATGAAGAGAACATCAATATTCCTAACATATCAAATATTAAGTAGGATCTAACGATAGACGGAGGTGGAAACTACTAGTGACCGTGACTGACCTACAGGCAAGTTTTTCTTAAAATGTTGCGAGGGCTATATCTCTCACACAAAACCAGAATGTTCAGATCCCAACAGTCATATGTTAGAGGGTAGGGAGGAGCATAATATACCCAAAACTAGCCTGATCCAATAGTGCAATACAGATATATGGTCATTTGAGTTTCTGTTCTCAAGATACTCTCTTTATCTCTCTCTTTTTCTTTTATTCGGCCATCCTAGGTATTTTCTGCATAATTTTGCTTTTTATATAGAAAATCTATCCATATTTACTAAAACACCCTTATGTCAAGTTTGGGTACCTTTTTGGTTCAACCAAATGTCTTTTCTTAGTCCGTTTTTAAAATACCATGCGAAAAATCTTTCTCTCTAAAATTTATTTTCTAATAATTCAATACTATTTCATTTTATTTTATTTTAACTAACCCATCTCATTTCCGGTTCTAAATTATCACTAATTTTATTGACATCATAAAATTTGATCGGGGGTTTACAATTTACCTCAATTTCTATTTTATTTCTCAATATTCAATTCATCATGGTGAAGTCTTTTGTTAGGGTTTTATAGAGATTCGATCGAGTCATCTGCATATTTAAATTATAAATTTATGGGGTTTCACATAATGTAACCCATTGATACCATTAACTATTTCTAAACTGAAATAGTTAATTAGTTCCAACAGTACCTTAAAATATCATCGGAATTGTCGATGTTAAGGATCGTTGACATTGTTAGTCTCCATACCAGGAATAACTAATCAAGTTTTCATGGAAATGTCGATATCAATGTAGTCCATTGATATCATTAATTATTCTTAACCTGGATAGTTAATCAAGTTCAAAATCCTCCATATTTCATGGTGATCATGCTGATGTTAGCAAACTTTACTAGCATCATTAGTCTCCCGTACCCGGAACCGACTAATCAAATCCAAAGAAATACCAATATCGAAGGAACCCATTGATATCATTAACAATTCCTAACCGGGATAGTTAATCAAGCCTGTTTCCATTTCTCATCTGTTTCATTAGATATTTCCCTTTTTTACAACACACACACACACATGATCATGGATGAATTCTACTCAATAAAACATCGTCAATGATGACTTAGTTTAAAGTTTTTTTTTGCCTATTTGTTTCCTTTATTTTTATGTTTATATTAAATATCTTTAACTTTTAGTATTTATTGAGATGTAATAAAATACTACATATAAAAAAAATAAGAAATTCATTTTGTTATAATTATTAAACTTATTAAAATGAAATTTAATTTTGTTTTTACTTGTATAAATGTATCTTGGCCTTCTAGGCTAAAATTTCTAGTTTCGTCCTGCTTGTTACTCTCTTGCAAGACAAGTAGACAACGGTATATGAAATATAACCTTATCCTTTGGGGAAGCTAATACTAATGACAATTGATTAGAGGAAATATTATTACAGGCGTTTAAATTGGCTCAAGGTAAGCATAAGAGCCTAACATATATTTTACAACATATGAAGCAGCATAAAAAAAAATGATGAAATTATAAGAATAATTTTAGAACCTGGAGGTACCAGGTTCATATATCAAGAGTTGCAATCTTTTAACCCTGAAGGGTGTGGCTCAACTGGTCAGGCCCTAGGTTTGCTCCCTAGAGATCACCAATTCGAGTCCCACAAACCTCAGGACCACTGGAGACTTACATGGTTGTTAACTTCAAGATCCGTGGGATTAGTCGAGGTACGCGCAAGCTGGCCCGAACACCCACGTTAATCTAAAAAAAAGAGTTGCAATATTTTTTCTTTCTTTTTTTACCGAGTCAATGTTTGATCTGCTAGCTGAATTAGCTAGGTTTTACTAGGTTTGATCAAGTTTATCTAATTTTGATGGGTCTAGTGCAATTTCAAAAATTTAGTGTCAACCTAAACTAGTTAGATGATTAGGTCATTGGACTTTCAATGGGATATCTTAGTCCGAGTTTGATAACACTAGTAAAAAATCACTAAGATGCTTGGTAATGTTTTAATGACACAAGATCATATTCTTTTCACACTTTTTTTTTGTTTGGGTACAATTATAAGTGGTGTTTTTAGATAAACTTGCATGTTAATCGAAAATAAGTTTTTTTTTGTAACCATGGGTGTCTAGGCCAGCTTACATGTACCTCGATTAATCCCCGAGGCCCTGAAATTAACGACTATGTAAGCCTTCAATGGCCCTGAGGTTTGTCGAACTCGAGATGGTGACCTCTGGGGATCAAACCCAGAGCCTGACCAGTTGAGCTGCACCCCTCAAAGTTGAAAATAAGTTTTTTCTTAATTCCTCTAAGTGTTATCCACGAGATCATTCCTTAAAATTTTCACGCCTAAAATTTTGGAAGAACAATACATAAGTTTTTCTTTGAGACAAAAGCATCATCAATACCAGAGCAATTAACTAAATATGTGTTTGGTAATGTGGTGCAAGGTTTTTTTTAACTGAAAATACATCAAAATAATATTTTTTATGAATTTTTTTTTAACATCAACAGATCAAAATCATTAAGAAACACTTGAAAATGCATCAATTTTAAGGCAAAATGATAATTTGAAAAGCACAAGTTACCGCAATGTCAAATGGGTATTGCACTCGTTGCACTTTTAAGTAAGCGTGAGAAAAAAACCCAAAAAACTTATTAAATCGAGAGAACCGAGAAAACCGAACTGAGAAAAAAAAATTAACTGATTAGAAAACCCAAAAGCATTTCCGATTCGGTTTAGTTTTGGTTTTAAATGCCTAAAATCGATTGAACCAAAATGAACCGAACCAGTTCAACCATAACTCTAAAAAGATTAAAAAAAAAAGACTATAAAAAGATAGTATAAATAGTCACTAACCTAAACCATAAAGCAACACTCCAACACTCGCAGCTGCCCCCGCCCCCGTCCCCGTCCCCGCCCCCCTCCTTTTTTCTCCCTGCCTGCATCTTATCTTCTCCATCACATTCTCTTCGCTCTCTGGCAACAAATTCATGAACTTCACCTTTTACTTCAATCAAGCTAAACTACATGTTGGATATGTCCATCTGCTTCTCTTTCAAATAGAGCCTTTGCTCAATTGTTGCTTCTTTTAAAAAATATATGGATAGCATAAATATTTGATAGAAGTACAAAATTTGAGCTCTTATTTTGATACAACTCGTTCACTATGGGCAAAACTGTTTTCCTTCCAATCTTGATTAATCTCTAGTTTCTATTTTCCTTGATAGTTTGTGGGTTTTTTGTTTTTTTCATTATGTTGTAATTTATGACTTTGATTTTGCTTGTATTTTAAATAGAATTCAATCATGTCTTGGTCATGCAAACTGGAACAAGTTCTTGAACAGCAGAAACGGGATTTGCTTCTTGGTTTTATTGGTTTTTGAACAACAAAAACCAGACCGAAACCAGTCGGTTTGAACTAGTTTGGTTCGGTTTTAGTTTTAAATTTTAAAAAATAATAATTTTGATTTGGTTTATTTTTTCATGTGAAAACCAAACCAAATCGAAAATGATCACCCCTACTTTTAAGTTGTAACTGTATATCTTTTCTCTCTCTTCCACTTTTTTCTTTTTTTTTTCTTTTAAGAATATGTTTTAGGCTCATTAGTTTTACAAATACCTCGTACCAGAGCATGATACCCACTTTAGAAGATTTGCTTAGGCTCCGATTATTTCTATGGTGCAGTTTGTATTTTGCTCCAACTATAAAATTAAAAGTGTTTAGTTGATCAATACACATTATAATTTTGCATAGATTTCATTGAAAACTCTCTTTTAAAATCTTAATGAAAAAAAAAACTACAATTTATAGTTTTGTTTAAAGCCCGATTGAAAATCACCAATTTGATTGTGGTTGTGGCTTTTAAGTGTTTAGTAACACTTTAAAAGCTAATATTGATATCATTTCCATTTGTTATTTTTAAAAGCTATAACTTATTGCTTTTCAAAAGCTAAAGCCACAACTTTCCCAAACAGATACCTGTTTGGGAGTGCAATAACTTTTGCTTTTGAAATCTTTTTAAAAGTATATTTGTTTTGAAAAAATATTATATTAATTATTTTTAATGTTTTTTTATGATTTTAATGTGCTGATGTCGAAAATAAAATAAATCTAAAAAAAATTATTTAAATATTTTTTAAACGAAAAACACTTTATATAACAATATCAAACACACTTAGTGTGTTTGGCATTGAAGTAATTTTGAGATTACAATTTGAATAAGTACAAGGTATAGCTTTTTTATAATCAAGGTTTTAAGAGAGTTTTCAGAGAAACCCGTGCAGATATGTATTAATTAATCAAATACTTTTAAATTTATAATCAAAACAAATCATAATTTCAACCGAAGATCACCATTCTACAAAATAAATCCTTAAACTTATTTTTTCATTTTCATATCAGAACCGCAAAATCTATACAATGCGAATAACACTTAAAAGAATATATAAGCTGTAGTGTAAGAGTAAAATTATATTATAAAGTGCATGGTAGGTCCAGCATAGGTTCAGCATAGTAGACATTAACATTTAACAATGTGCTCTCCCCTTCTATAAATGCAGAGTTGTCTAACCTTGAAGCTACCAAGTAAAACAATCTTCCTTAGCTTTCACTAAAAATCTGACATATTTCCGAATTCTGTTTCAATGTCTCCTGTTTCAATGGCTCCAATTAGGGTTGGTCATTTTGATGATGTTCAAGAGCTTAGAAAGGACAGGCCAACAACAATCCCTGAAAGATTTGTTAGGAACATGACAGAAAGACCAGCACCAGCCACAGTTCTACCATCTCTCAGTACCATTCCCACCATTGATTTCTCAAGGCTTGCTGAAGGCAATAAAGATAAATACAAAAGTGAGATGTTGGAGCTGACAAGAGCGTGCGAGGAATGGGGATTTTTTTCAGGTACAAGTTGATATGTTTCTTTTTGCCCTTTTCTTTGTTAGTGCAGGATAAGATGGACGCGAAAGGTGTCTTTAAAATGTTTTATCAGGTGATTGACCATGGGATTGATCTGAGTTTGCTGGAGAGCATAGAGAAGGTGGCCATGGATTTCTTCGTGCTGCCTTTAGGGGAGAAGCAGAAGTATCCAATATTCCAATGTTGCCAGGGACTATTCAGGGATATGGGCAGGCCTTTGTGTTCTCTGAGTCCAAAAGCTGGACTGGGTCAATATGATTGCTCTTGGGCTTGAGCCCCACTCTATAAGGGTCCCAAAACCAGGGCCAGCAAAGCCACCCAAGTTCAGGTAACAGGGTACAAATTCCATTTCCTAAAGAATTTTAGGTGGCGAGACTTCAACTCCCTAAAATGCTACTTTTGCAGTGAAACTGTGGAGGAGAAGTGTCAGCATCTACTGAAATATATAGGCATGACACTACACATGAGAGCAGATGTTTTTGAAGAGATGTAGTTTGGGGTGGCTCCGTGGCTGTGCAAGCCATAAGGAGGCGCAAGACCGGACCTTGTTTTAGGTCTTAGTCCACATTCAGATGGAAGTGCCCTTCCAGTGTTGCAGCAAGGGAGGGGTAGTTCAGTAAGAAAGCACACTGGTGTCTATTCAAAATGCTTTGGTCATCAACGTTGGTGACACTTTAAAAGTAAGAAAATTAAACCTAGACTTTCCCTCTTTCCATCTTGCCCGGAATTGACGCTAATTCTACAGTTCACTAATTTTCTGCATGTACAGGTTTTAACAAATGGAAAATACCAAAGTGTGGAGCATTGACTCACAGGGAAAAAGACAGACTCTCTCTTGTCACATTTTATTCCCCTAGCTATGAAATAGAGCTTGGACCAATTCCAGAGCTGTTGGATGAGAACAATCCATGCAAGTGTAGGAGATACGTACAATCATGGAGAGTACAAGAAACTAACACTATGTAACTAACAAGCTGCAAGGCAAGAAGAACCTGGAATTTGCCAAAGTTGAAAGCAAGAAACCTACTTAAGAAGGCCCCGGTCAGCCCCCACCTACCTTGTCATAAGATTTCGTATATATATGCTGTCGTTCATGTTTCGATTCTACAAGTCTTCTTCTACTTAGAATGTAAGCCCAAATTAATCACAAGTTGGGTAGCATGTCAAAATGGGTAAAGGACTCTATATCATTGATGGGATATTGCACTATTCTTATGTTGAACTCCTTTGTGTTAGCTCTTCAATTAATACATGGTAGTGGGCTCTTGTTTGTTCATAAGCATTTCTTGTCCATCGTGCTTGGTTGTGGGAGTGAGAAGCAGCAAGTAGGATGGAAAACTAGAATCAAAACACAGAGTAATGTCACTTTAACTGTTCATATTATATCAGATTCCTTACAGGGAAAGACACTTGCAGTCATGCGGGGAGAACCCAAAGACACTGCAAAGCCATATTTCTGGAAGAATCAAAACACAAAAGGGACAAAACTATCGGTCTTAATTTGTTTAAGGGGATCGGAAAGCATGTTCTCATTGGTGGGAGAGAGGAGAGCCCACATGTATCATGCCATGCATGCTGGTCAGTTGTTAATGTCATAGGTGTGAGGGAGGCACTTAGCAAGCAACTTGCCTCCCCTTATTACTCTATTCATCAGAAAAACATGAGGAAAAGCCTCTGGTAACTCTAGAATGGAAATGATATTTCTTTCCGGGCACCAGAAAATGCATGCAAGAGCAACTAGTTGCTCCAGGCTCAATCTCATCAGATAGAAGTGGAAGGATGTATGGAACAACAACATTTCATAGTTCAGCAAGAAAAGATCGAGCAGAAAGTTTCTTATGCAACCTAGAAGAAATTATCTACATCAGAAAAAGAGAGAAGCCTTCCATGATGACATTTGACAACCAACTATGGAAGAGTAAAAGGGTGCAAGTTCTTGCGTTTTCCAACTGGCCATTACCGTCTGCCATTACCGTTTTCCTGACGCAAGGAAACACACTAAAAGGACGGGTTCCAACAGTAAAGCACTTCAATACCTTCTTTTTTAATCAATTCCACGTCTTAGTTTAGTTGTTTCGTGTGAGGAATGCTGAGGTCGCGAGTTTGAGCATTATGGAAGCATTCATTTTCTAAGATGAACAAAAACGAGCCTTTATATATGTTTTAATCGAGCAACGTATCAATTCCACGCCTTAGCTAAGTTGGTTCCTGGGCGTGGGATGTCAAAGTTTACGAGTTTGAGCATTGGTGGAAGCATGCATTTTGGCCTAACCATTTTTTTTTTTCCCTTTTTTCATTTCATTTGTTTTCTTTGGTTTTTTTAGCACTCAAATCTTTTTTACCAGATTAGCTTACTCTGTTTTTAAGTACTATTAAAAAATTTTATCTAAATTTTAATAAATGTTTTTTCAATTATTATATATATGATATGAAAATAATAATAATACTAATAATAAATTGTTCATGAAAATCCAATTCAAATTATCTTTTTTGTTCTTAAAATTTTTAAATACACTTTAAACATGATTTTATTATATTTATAATTTTTTTTATTAATTAAGGTTAAAAATCTAAAATTAAATAGGAAAAATAATAAATCGATAAAAACAACATTTTCTAAGCTTCATTTGAAGGACTTTTCCAACCTTGATTGTTTATAATGAGTCAAACTATAAAATTAGACTGGTAAAATTTCCCTAAAAATAATTGAGCTCATCGGATAAACAAATATGCTTGTTTTTATCAAATAAATTATTCAGCATGACCAAATCTTTTCATGAATTTTAAATTATCCATTTAGTCTAATATATATATATGTTAAGCTTTAATCGTATTAATCAAAACCTCATGCATCACCTCCCCTTTCTTTCATGATCTCTTCTGCATTAGAGTGATCTCAGCAAAACGGGTCCAAAAGGCATGCGGAAATTCAGTAGCTGCAATAATGATTAGTAGAATGGTGAACACAAGACTAGATGCCAAAAAGAAGAGAGTAGGGCACAGGCAATTCATGGATGGACGCGACTGCTTCCTAATGATTGCTTCTCGATTTGGGAAAGAAAGCAAAGAGAACTGTCGGTTTTGCTCCACTGGTGCCATTCTTGGACGACCCTGTTGCTGCTTTTTGTCCAGATTCCAAAATCTATGTTTGCTTCACGCACATTCATCGGCTCTCCTTGCAACACATCATCTGTGATGAATTTTCTTGTCTTACAAGCTCAACTTAACTGAGAAAAATCCCCTTCCTCCTCTAGATAATTTCAAGCCTCGGACATCTGGCTACAGGCCACAGCTCCAGCTCTCAGCTTAATGCTTATGGGGGTGACAGCAAGCTTCTTCATGCACTCTTCTGGCAAATTCGTCTTCCATGAAGGATCAAACAATCTCCCAAGCAGTTCAAGCATAACTGAGATTTAGAGCAAATGGTAAGCACAGTAAGTCGATCACTTTTCTGGGACATATTTGGCTGGTTCCGTGTTTGCCCACCGAGGTCAGGAAGAAATTTGTCTTATGTTTGATCACATAAAACAAGTCTTTGCCATTTCAAATCAAACCAGTGAAAACGTCATTTCATTTCTCACCATTACATCAAAACCACAAATCTTTCACGTTATTAGAACAAATCTTGTTGAAAACAACTTCCATCTTTCCCATTATAGCGTGCAAGATAGACTGCTTAAGATTTCGTTGAACTAGAAATTCCTTTTAGAAACCAGGCTCGAGCATGCACAACTCCAAACTGCTCCGAAGAGCCTACCATGTTGCTTCATGAAAACTCATTCTCTGATTGGATAAACTCTTGCTGAAGACCTCCAGGGCAGAACTGATGCAACACCAACCATCGATTCGCCCATCTACACTAGAGTGCATCGGTTAAACGGATCCTTGCGCTCTTATGTTTGACAAAAACATGCCATTTCATGCTGGCTCAATCCAAAAATTGATTATATAAAGAACGAAAAACTAAATTTCTGAAGCTCTTTTTTATTTAACAAACATCATAACAATCCATAATAAAATCAAGGAGGTGGATTAAGCTATGGGTAATATTGAATGCTTGAATAGATTACTTCATCCCAAGAAAGGGCAAAGAGTTAGAAGGGAGGATGGTTTATCAAGTGGAAGTCAGACAATTTGACAGTAAATTCTCTCATTACTATCTACAGGAGTTACGAAACAGGGTTGTAGGGTTATATCAACCAACATATGATGCTGTGGAGCTGTCATATCCTCTAGCAATCTGGTCTCCAATGAGATGAATGGTATAGAAATTGCATCATGGGCAGTAACCTTTGACAGAGAGACATTAACATGTAGTGGAATATGATGCTTATGGTTTGCTGCTCTAGTAAAAATGATCTTTCGGATACCAATAGAAAAAATAAACCTTCAATAAAATGGGAAAAAGTAATGCCCCCATCAATAACATGACGTGACTTCAAGCAATTCCAAGTTTGATAAAAGTTTAAACAATCTAAAATAGTCGATAACCAACACATCCATCACATAAAATAATGGAAACTCAGAGTTGCTCTTACAGATAATATAAAGAAATGCATAAAATGGCACAGGAAATGTTCACATTCAAAGACAAACCATTCACCTGATAGTTTCTAGATCTGCCATACAAAATGTCTCGTAAATAGAACTAAAATACATTTTTTTCCCCTTCCATCGGAAAAGCAAAGCACAATTAACAAACAACCAAGTCATGCGGTGGACTCAACGTAACAGGGTAAAGCTACACGATGGTCCCATTGGCGCATTGGACCTCATTAGGGAAACAGTTACAATTCTCCAACATGGGATCACAATCTATAGAAGTTGTTCATACCTGGCTCTAGAGGCAAAATATACAAGTGTTCCGGCTCCTGCTTCCAATCAATCACCGAAGAGGCACTCATTAGTTGCATTTATACACACCCGTGCTACTTCAACCTTGTACAGTTGCTCTTTGGTGTGATTTGCAGCAACAAAAGTCACCACTTCATTATTAATGAATGATCAAGCATGCCGCTTTATGCCAAGTATCTGAACAAGTTCGGGTTTTCTTTGTCCCTTTCAAGATAGTCTCGAGTAATCAGATCTTCAATCCGTTTTTTAATTGCCTTGAAATCAGGCTGCAAATCCACATTTCAATTTAACCATTAAGTTCAAACAGAGGAATAAAAAGGAATACAGATCATGAAGAGTAAACTAAATGTCAAAATAAACCTTGAACATGCGGCCCAACTGCTCAACACACTCCATAACCAATTGCTGGTGACCCAAAACTTTGCGACTCTTCATGATGCGCACAATTGAGGCATCAATAGCATACCTTCTATCCTTGTCAACATCTTCAATTACTTTCTTCTTTTCATCTACAGGAGGCAGAGGAATCTGCAAGTTGAGCAGAGAAGAAGGTTCATTAGCATTCACATAAAACAGAAAAGGAACAAGACATTGTAGAAGCTCTCAGCACCTTGATCCTCCTCATTTTGTCAGTAAATTTGGAGTTGAATTCAAAGTGATCAGTAGGAGATATTATTTTTGTATTTGGCTCTTTGTTTAGAATCTTATACTTCGCGCATGACAGCGAGTGGAGCAGTCTAACAACATCATCATCGGTCAAGTTCAATTGAGTCATGATCTCGGAATAACTTAATCTATCTGAGGAGTTAAAAAGTAACAGTGCAGATGCCTATTAAGAAAGAAAAAAAAAAAACAATATTAGAAATAAAGAAACTTATGGAGAACCAGCACTTCTACCCTGCAATCAGAACAAATAATAAGGAAATATGCAGCTAAATTCATTAACATAATACCTGGTAGGTTGTCACAATCAACTCCATGGTTTTTTGTTCAAATTTTCCGATAAGATTACAAGTACCCAAAGAGTATATCCAGGTAAGTTTCCTGTGCTTTGTTTTTATTTGATAAAATTCCCTAAAAACTTCAACACACTTGACCTAAAGCAGCAGCAACAGAAAAAGGTGTGCATTAGTGACTTTGCCAAGATGCTAACCTTGGAAAACCACATATCAACCAAAATGCAATGACCAGTTAAACTAAGGCATAAATTAATGAGTATACCATCTCTGCTGGAAGGTTCAGATCAAAAGACTTGTAACTAGGCCAGAAGCCAGTTGTCAAAACAGTAACTGTCAAGTCAATCCCAGGATTTGCATTTGGGTTATTGCTTAGATACTCCTCAAAACTGGTTTGGTTTTCACGTGCTAATGTCAAATCCGTAACCTAGAAAACAAAATCCAATTACAAGAAAGAATAACAGTTTGCATCCCAATCTTACATGTGTGCATAGCAATATAAACTTCCGACTAGAAGAGATGATTCAAGGCAACTGACCATCCCCTCCATCTTTGAGGTGAATTGCCCACCGCATTGCTGTTTCAGCTTTGTCAAAATGCTTCTCTCATGGTCGTCATTTGCACTCTTATCAAAAAGAAGCCGCCGAGCAAGTTTTTTCCTGCCAGAAACCATGCAGCAAAAATAATCCTCTGAGTTAAAAACTTCTCCATATAATGTTCAATTAAAGAAGCTATACACCAGAAGATGACATTACTCACCTATAAAATTCTGCAAACAGGTCCTTGTCGCTAATATAAGCAAGCAGCTTGACCACCTATGAATCAAGTAAATTCAATTATGAAGTTATATAATAACATGAGCAACACAACCAGGCAATAAAAGCACAACAGACCTTCTCCAGTGTTTCCTCAATGGCCTCATCACTCAGTTTCTCACTCCCACCTTTCTTAAGAATGTTATCGCAAAAGGTTGCTAGTAATTCTGCACTTGAACTTCCAGCAACACCCTTGTTGCAAAAGACCTCAAAAGCTTCCTTGAGGGCCTAAAGAAGGACAAGATTCAGACACAAAAGACCAAGAAGGATATGTTTGACCTTAGAATGTCCGAAATAAATGTTCTGCACAAACCTTGTGGAAGAGAGTGTGGTTCTGGAAACAATCATTGACATATGCCAGATATTTGTCATGCAGCTCAATCACCTTCCTGACAAAAACCTGAAGGCCAATAAAATCAGCTTCAATCCATTTCAACATTGCAGTCAATATTTGCATTTAGAATTGGAAAACTCACCTGTTCTTGCAAACCAACCACATCCTTTTTATCTGCCTGTTAAAAAAAATAGCAGAAAGCTGGCATGAGAATTACATGAAAAAAAAAAATGAGCATTCCCAAAATACTATGCATGTTTGTGAGAGTAATGTGGCATGCAACCAATTTTGTAAAAAGCTCATTGATATTGCAAAATTTGTGTTCTGCTGTTTGAAAATGATCAGATAATCCCAACTAACCAAAACAGACCTGAACCACATGCTTGACTGATTTCTTAGCCTAAAATAAACTCATAAAGACCCTTTAACTCCCAGGTAGTAGAAACTAAAAAATAGCTGCATTAATCAACACCAGCTGTCTCAGAGGCAAGTAGGACAAATTCAGGCCATCTCTAAGTGAAGAATAAAATTTGTGTTGTTTTCAAGATAGATCACAGACCATCTCATTAACCTTAGGCAAGTTCAGAAACCATGATGCCAGGTTTTTAACCCGGATGAATTCATCTATGGTGCACCAGAGAGCACCTATCCTCAAAATAGCCCCTTGCTATTGGTAACAGTCTTTAGACCCTTACTCCGCTTATCTCTCAAAAGAAGTTGCTTGGAGGGCCGTGCAGGGAGGTGTGGTTATTTTCATACATTTCTCCTTTCCTTACTGCTTCCTTCATTCTGTGGTTTTGAGTCTCTCAAAAAATTGGATCGGTTGGGCTTGACTACTGGAGCCCCCGGAGTGAAGAAGGAGGCACCGAACATAGCAGAAATGTCTCAAAGAGACTGGGGGAGCTCTACCTTGACTCCAACAGCTATCCTTGACGTAAGCCATCTAGTTACATTTTTTATGCAGTATCAAGTAAGCCAGAAAGCACTCTAGTCAAAGTCTAGAATATCCAATTCAAAAGCCCTCAGTAACTGTTGTGGCTTTGCATCAAAGCAGTTAGGTGAAAGGCAGTGGATGCATGGTCTCCATGTTTATTAAGGGTAAAAAGGGATAGAAAGTGGCCTCAAACACTTTGTGTCCCCGAAAAGATCCATAAAATTAACTGAGGGTCCCAGCAACAACAGCTTCGATTAATCTATAAGCTTTGGGCTACCATCTTCAGGACTATTCAGCAATGTTCAATGGCAGAGATATCGTCATCAGTCTGATAGATCATTCATTTCAGTATTGATGGTCTGTCTTCCTACTTTCTGGCATATTGTAAAGACAAGAAGAACCAGCAATGATTCAAGATTAGCACACACTCATTCAAGGATAATATGCCAGGGTAATCAGATACCCAACAAGTATCCAAGGAACTATGACTAGGGTATGTAATTAAAGATGCAGAGCAGAAGAAACTTTAGATCCTTAAGCTTGCCAAGGTTATTTTGCTAGCCTTGCTCTTTTTCTAAAGAATGATATCATTGCTATGAATAGTGAGCAAAATATTTAGAAATTGACAATGTTCCTAATTCTTAGCAAACTACAATGGTGCAAAAGCAAGCACCAGTTTGTCTTGGAGGCTGATGAGTTAGGGCCAGTGGGTGGCAGAGTTGGATGATGTGATAGAATTGGATTCTGATATTATTAAGACTTTCACCAATTTTTGGAACTTGAATTTGCTTTTCTTCATGCATTCCACAGCAAAGTGTCATATTCGCATTAGATAAGCCAGGACAGCTGATTTTCAAATTCAATTTAAAAGCAAAGCCAAAAAGGGGTAGCTAATTATTGACAACTGCATTAGGCAAAACCAGCACATATTGTATGTCTTACCATCCTCATTATAGCCATTATTATAGAAAAAAACTACTCACCAAATGAAATCTAAAGTTCACCTAAAATCACCAGACTATTAGTGAGAGATTTATGCAAGCTGTTCAAAGTTTATTTAAAGAGCATAACAAACAATCTTAGACACCAAACTGCACAGATTGTGAACTAAGAGAAAAACTGGATTTTTATCTCTAATTTTTATTGGGTGGGAGGGGCAATAAAATACAGATAAGAGAAAAGAATTTCACCAGAAGCCATATTAAGTAATTTGCAAATGTAAGAATAGTCATTAAAAGACCTACCTTCTTATTGCTTGCTGCATCTTCAGCCTGTTTGACCAAAGCTGTACCTTCAGCAGTGACATGCTGCATTATGAAACGGAAACCATCTTAGAGCAGAGGAAAAAAGAAAGGGAGGAAAAAGAAAAGACAGGATCAACAAATGCTTATTTCAGATTGCCCAAGGAAAAGAAATATTAATGCACGCCTACCAACCTGCTTAAATATACCAGAAACAGGATCTAAGCCTCGAGGTATTTTAGAAAAGAGCCTGAACATTCTTGATAAATCCTCCACCTAAAACAGCATGAAACAAAGAAAGAAAGCAGCAACTTTTAATTAATTTGGAATTGCTCTTAGGAGAAAAACAGTTAAACAAATGTATTAAGAATACCTTGTCATCTCTAAGCAAAGCATGGCATCCAGAGTGCTCTTTTTCAAGCAGTTGGGTGGCATATACAGACAACAACTCATGTTGAACTTTCTGCAGAGAAGAACATACATCTTCTAATACAGCAATAAGATTTCAAAAAGAATAAAAACAAGAGCAGCACTTTAAGTTGGGCCTAAAACCATGCAACACAGCTGTGCTTGCACCCCTGAACTGAAATCCCATTTTACAAGGTTTTCTAGTATTTCGTGTGACAATACCATCACTAATAAGCAACTAACTACCCAAAAACATAAATTCACAACATGCAATCAACTACAAACCTCAAGCAATTTTGGCTCACTACTGGAATGCAAGTAATGAGAAACCCTATCTTTCTCCCGTTTTAGACACTCCTCAGCCTGGAATCACCAACAAGATGCATAAGATACTATTTGCACAAAAGACCATTTCAGGGGGGGGGGGGATTCTTTTTAACTCATTAACAGAATACATATCCTGTTTACCTTTAGCATGTAATCTGGACAAGAATCATCAAGGATCCAGTTTGATGCCTTCCGAGAATAATAAGCAGCTGTATCTTTAAGCATCGCTGCTTCAAAGTCATTTTCATAGTAATCCATCTGTCCCATTCCAATTTCAACAAATATATCTAAAACATTCTTCAATAAAGCTCTGTCAATCTGCTCTCCTTCACGCTCTTGATCAATCTGATTAGGAAAATCATGCTAACTAACTTGTCCATGGGTTAAAAAAAAAAACCATACATTTAGGAGAAACAATGTGACCCTACCAGAGAAATTACAGCATCCCTCACTTTCCCATTCAGTTCCTGGTACACCTGGAGTCAAAAGACATGATCCATAAAGTTACATTACGATGTGTCTTTTTGAAAGGGGATCATCAAGTCAAACAGAATAAAATGTAGTTTCAATTGGGACAATGGCTCAAGAAGCAATGGAAAGAAAATATTTCCTTTGTCAACACAGAATACAGAAAAAAACATACAATAGCACTCAGCCATGACATACCAGATCACGGAAGCAAGTAAGTCCAACTTCATTAAGTGGTGGAAGTGACCTCCGGGCAATGAAATAGCGGTCAAGGTAATGGAAGAAACGAGAAAGCCACCGAACCATGACTTTATGGTTTGCCCACCTTTTAACTAGCTCTCTTAACATAAACTCATCATGCTTCTCCCTTAACGATGGCAATACCTGAACCAGAAAAAAGATAATTAATTTGTGAGAGATTGAGAGGAACTCATTAGCAAAAACACAGCAGATTATTACATCTTTAATATAATCAAAAGAAAAATAAGACCAATCCATTATACATCTACATGTATTGTGTTGACGTAAACAATTACCAGTGGTGGTAACGGAGGTTGAAAAGGTATTATCTTCTGGTAAAGGAAGGTTCCATCAACATTTTAGTAATCCATATGGAGGAATCTTAAGTTTGAAACAGAAGGAAGACCAAAAGAATAGAAGGGGGACATCATTATGGTGTTCAAAATGTGCATAAGAAGATTTCTCACTCTCCCAACCTACCTACCTAATGTACATAACATATCATTATCCCCTTTTGAAAAGGGAGGTTATTTTGCTCAAGAGTATCAAAAGATGGAAAGGCGTAACATGTGTTTTTGGAAAGGGATAGAAAGTTCAGATGACCTTCTTAAAGTAAGGGTATTACATCAACCTGGCTCACTTTTGAATCAAATCCAAAACTGATTCCCATGAACGCATAGACCCACCCAACCCAAACGCACAACTAGCCAGGGGGATTGAATTTAAGATGCCTGATTTCTGAGCCACTGCTTCACCTGCGTTTTTCTAGTCCATGATCATGAAAAACATCACAGTTTCAAGAAGCAGTTATGTTTTCCAACCATGTCATTCGGCATGACATAACATAAAAGACACGGTTGATTCACCAAGATATTTCAACTCCAGCAATAGGAGATGCTATCAATAATTGGTAGACTACACTAGCATTTAAAAATAAATATTTCCATAAAAACCATCCATTAAAAACCATAAATAGCAACTTCTCAACCCCCAGGCCATATGGTATTTGACATGAAAGCATATGCCAAGCGAACAAAGTTTTCAAAGCTGTAAAAACTAGACTTGTAGTTTCTTGGTCAAGAGGCAGACAACAGAAACAAGTTGACATTTCTTCTTGGTGAGAATTAAGTTTGATTCTAAACATGAAGAACAAATTTATGAGCAGACATAATTCTGCAATTTTGATTATACGCTCCTCACCGTTGAAGTAATGTATTCTTCAAAAGACTCCCGGTATTTGTCGTATAGCTGCTGGGAATAATCATGAGGGGGCTTCTGCGTACACATGTTGTAAATGGTTCTGCAAACAAAATGAACGAAATAACAACATCATCATCAACAACAACCAAAAAAAAAAACAAGTCAAAACACACGCTAATTCACACAGGTAAACATCAGCAAAAACAAAATGTGGCATAAAAGCGTTTACGTGTATAGCATCATGTAGTCCTCGGAGCTGAACTGCGGCTCTTGCAACCCTTCTAGGATGTTCTTCAGCTTAGTAATTCCCTTTTGCATAAACTCCCATCCTTGTTCAAGATCAATAGTCTTCCGCTCATTTATCGCCATACTTCCAAAACCTCAATTCCAAAATCCGAATACCAATACCTGCAGAATTACAACAAACAAATCATATATCTCATTTCACATCTTAACACAAAACCACAATATATTCTACGAAAAACAACAAAACATAAAACACTTAGCAAGCAATTAAATTCACCCAAGTTTATAAGCAAATAATCAATATCCAGCCACAACAAGCTGGAAATCAATCTCATCAGGAATGAAAATAAAAACCCTAATTTTATTTTCAACAAACAAGAAATCCCACAAAAAAAATTCACAACCCCTGAACCAAAATGTCTGTAAAAAAATCCCCCTTTTGACGCAAAACCCTAATTCTCCAGAGCAAGACCAAAAACAAACTAACTATAAAACTAAAACCCAGTTCGATTCACGATCAGAGAAACTACCCTAACACTAAAAGTCTTAATTTTTCACACATTTCAAGCGAATCCTAAGAATTCCAAAATCAGAGCCTTCAAACATAAACTATCAACAAAATTGATTAGAGGGGAAAAAAGGCAATCCATTTAACGTACAGTAACGATCAAAGAAAAGAGATCGAGAGAATTAACCCCAAATCGATCGATTGAAAGAGAAGAAAAGGACCTGATTTTAATTTATTTTTTCAATTTTTTGAACGAAGTCATAGAAGAAAAAGAAAATCGTGGACAGAAGAGGAAGAGGGAGAGGTCGGATTCCGACAGGGCATTGATTTAAGGAAAGGTTGGTGAGAGAGATATATTATTATGTGTTGTGTGTGGTGGCCTTGTTTTGTTCCATTCAGTTCTTGGATCCTCCCATTTTCTTCTCTTAATTATTCACTTACACCTTGTTTGTTTGGCGGAGTTGATTATTTTCCAAAGAAATGTTTGGTAGTGTCATTTTAGATGAAAAAAATACTTCGTAGTTATATCATGAATTGAAAATTATTTACTAATGTTTTACTTTTTAAGTTTATTAAAAGTATAAGATCTAATAAATAAATAAAAAATTAAAGATGGATGAAATTAAAAAATATATATATTTTATAAATTATTTTAAATAAAATAAATAATAAAAAAAACAAATTTAAAAAAAAACAAATTAAAGAATTGTTTTGAAAATTTGAATAGATTAAAAAGGAAAGATAAAAAAAAATTGGTTGTGTCATATCAAAAATTGATATACAACATGCACTATCCAAGAAGGAAGATGTCGCTGAGATTATTATAATAACATCAAAGAATGAAACCTTTGGACATAATACACAATCTAATGATTGGTGTGTCTAACGCACGCGCAAATTATTTTTTATTTTTATATTATATTTTATATTTATAAAAATGCTAGATTTTCTCTCCGTCAACTTGATTATTACTAAGAAGCTAATATAGAAATACGATAAAACCCTTGAACCCCAATTTAACAAATTTTGATTTTAAAAGTAATTTAGTCATCTCACTTTATTTTATTTTTTAATTGAAAATCACTTTTATTGATCAACTTTTTTAAAATTAAACAAACATGAAAAAATAGAAGATAATTTACGAAAAAAGTGTTTTACATGAAACAAATGCTCCATTGGTAAGTATTACATCTGATATGGCATAAGGTATGGTTAATGGATTGGTCAAATTAATCCAAAAAAATTAAAACAACATTATTTAAAAAAAAAATATTGTTTTTAACCGAGTTGATTGAAATACAAGTTGATCAATTAGATTAAACTAGGTCAACTCTTGAATATATTTTTTATGCGGGAGGGTCAAGTCTCAAGTCGACCAACTTGAGTGATTCAATTAGTCCTTTTTTGAAGAAAAAAAAGGGTATGAGTTTGTTTGTGTGAAATTGAAGCCCACTTGTGTCACTGTGACTTGTGATTTTTGTGTAACAAAGAAAGTTGCAAGATTAAGTTTTTATTTGATATTATGGTAATAGTTGTTTTTCAAATTATTTTTTGGATTGAAAATATATTAAGATATTTTTATTTTTAAAAATTTATTTTTAACATTAACATATTAAAATGATCCAAAAATACCAAAAAATAATTTTAAATAAAAAAACTCAATTAAAAAAAAAACATTGTTTCTACTGTAAAAATAAGCATACCAACAAGATATGCAAGTTAAAAGAAGTTATTAATGAAGACGACTATCCATTCAACCCTTGTAAGAATTTATTAATGACAATTGGGGATAAAAAATAGTGCAAAGTCAAAGTCATAAATGAAGTAGGTTAATAAAAAAAAATTAAAAATTAAAATAATATTGTTTTGATAGTTTTTTAAGTTAATTTAGGTTCTAATCTTGTTTTGACGGATAAAATAATATCCAGTTTTTAAAAAAAATTAACCAACCTGACCTAAAAAGCAGGTCAATCAAGTACTAGATCAATGTAATATATCGGGTTGGGATAAAATAATATCAAGTTTAAATAATTTTTTTTTAACTAATTGGTGTAAAAGGCAAGTTAATTAAGTTCTAGATCAATGTACTATATTGAATTGGGATTAATAACTATACTGAAAATAGGATCATGAATCTAGAATTTTTTATCTAAGACATGGTATGATTTGAGTTTGAGATGATCTAAAAATTTTAGATCAAAGAGGTCAAACAAATGCATTTGATCTCATGAGTCAATCGTTGTATAAAGTTTCAAGTTTATAAAATCCTGTATATATTATTATAATAAATAAAAAGGTAATTTCGAGTCTTTTAAGTTTTCATTGGTTCCCAAATTTAAATGGCAAGATAAGAAAAATGAAAAACCAAACTAAACCGATCATTTATTTTTCTTTCTTGCCATTCTTGAAAGAAAGCAAAAATAGTCTCAAAACTTCACCGATTAAAATTTGTATTCTATCATGTTATTGTTGTATA
>Ga0307515_10006933_pt1 | contig 22509 bp, 14 predicted proteins | sample 17_EM_MG_FD_194513 | JGI IMG/M metagenome (GOLD analysis project Ga0307515, IMG submission 194513) | Populus trichocarpa ectomycorrhiza microbial communities from riparian zone in the Pacific Northwest, United States - 17_EM | ecosystem: Host-associated > Plants > Roots > Unclassified | place...
TTTTCTTCCTGTAAATTTATAAGTTTCCCCTGTGTACGGAGTAGTCTGCGTGGGCCGCATAGGATCCGTATCAGACGTTAAGCAATGAATTATTATTATTATTATATAAGGTACGTAAGTTCCTCTCGCTCCTCTCGTTCCTTACGTAGCACGTCATATAACTCGCTTACCATTCCTCATCACATGGTTCCACTGGCTCCATACTGGACCGTACTTGTATCAACCAACTAGCTTCTTCTGACTCTTCTCCAAGTAGTCGTAACATCGTACTTAAAGCGTCCGTAACAGAAGAACTGAATGAGCGACTTAATTGTAAATGTAGCTCTAAAGCGTCTATATATACACGAAGTGGGTGACAAGAAGAAGATGACGATGATGCACAATTGCCGAGGCAGACAGCGCTTACAGTCGGTAATAGGTAATGGAAATAGGTAGTAAGACATACGATGTAAGACATACGAGGTGGTGACCCACAAGGTAATGCGAGCCTCGGTAGTCGGTTACAGGAAGTATATAAAGCAAAGCCTATAAAATGCTTAAGAATAGTAGAGACTTTAGTATAGCGGTAAACACTATATAAGCATTTTAGAGTAGGCGATAAGGTATAACGGTGCTGGGACACGCCACCTGCCATATTCTGCGGACCCTGACTTCCACCAACCAATTAGGATTTTCCATACCCGGCATGGAAAATCGCTATTAGCCCGCTTACCAGAAGCGCCTTAGCGACCCTCGCCACCTACACCCCTAACGATTCTTCTTCTTCTTCCTCTCCTTAGCCCAGTATCTTCATTAGATAGGAATCCACGAGCTTCGGTCTAGAGGCATTTGTGCGAGCCGTTACATAAGTTCTATTATATTTAATAAATATTAAAACCTATTAACTATTAAAGAAGCTTAATACAAAATACCTAGGTCCCTTTTAACTTTTAAGTGATATATAAAGTGTATCCTGTGGTAAAGCCTGTAATACAATTAATGGATATGTTATAGTTTGTCTAGTCGTGACCGGCCTAACAAACTAAGCCTACAAACCCACAGCCAATTTGAAAGCGTCTTCAGAATTCGGTTCACCAGTTTGCAGCGTAAGAAGTATAGCTTCGCACCGTGTAATCAACTTGTCATTAAATAAACGAACTCCGTCATGGGGGAATTAATGAGTAGGGGTATCTCTATCTCGCACCAATCCGAATCAAAAGCTCATGCAGTAAAAACCCCTAAACACACACTCCCCAATCTCCAAAAGAATACCAATTGTAAAAAGACATAACACGCTAGAATTGAATCGAAAGTAACGCTCGTCCAGAGAGAAATAGAGGAAACGATGATCCCCAGATTGTGACTACCCTGAGACACCTTTTCCCACCAGGGAAATCCCAATGCAACCCCGTTGTCCATGCAGAGAAAAACCCATTTAGAAACACACACGCCTGAGAGAGACATAGTTTGCTCCGCTACGGGGTCCTGCCCGGACTTTAAGCGAGGAAAATATGGGGAACGAGGTGGGAAATATGGTGGTAGGGTAATATAACAATAATAGTAACAACAATAATAATAGTGACGAAGCGTTTAAAGCTGATAGTCCTGATAAGTCCCGGCCTCACAAAGCCCGAAATAATGGCACACGAAACGAGTTAGCCGTGAAAACTTGGCTGTGCTTCAAAAAGCGCATTTCGGGGTGTCTCCAACCCAATCCTGTAACAGTCCTCCTTTGAAATGAATGGTCCATGCATTTTCCAAATATCTCCATCCAAAACTTAGAACCCGGCAATCTTCTTAAACCAGCTATTTCTCTTCCCCCCCGCTAGCGCCGGCGCTGGTGCGGGGCGTCCATCCCACGTCTTGACTGGCGCTGCGGTATCAAACGCTACCGCAGGCGGATACGCATAACTCCTACGCCTGTTCTTGTCTTTATCGTCGTCGCTGCTCTTTAAGCCCTCGCCGCCCGAACGTCGGCGGTGGCCGTCACGCTTGCGGTCCCGTTCCTTCTCCTTCCCGCTATCTTTTTCGCGTTGTTCGCGATGCTTGCCTCTGCGGCCTGCGATGCGGAGTCGGATGTCCTCGTCTGCTGAGGGTGATTCCTCGTCAACAAGCTCGCCCTGGCGGGCCCCCGGGGGTGGGTCTAAAACTGTGCTTTCGACTGGCGGTGGGAGTGGAGGCTCGTTGCTGAGAGAGTCGATCCAGGAGGATGTCTTGTCGCCGCTTTTGGATAAATATGGGCGATTTCGGCTGGATTCGCCATTGGTGGGAGTGATGTGCGAACCGCGGCGGCGATGACTTGTGCCGTTGCGCTCATCAAAGTAGTCTACGATGGGCTTTGGGCCCTCGGCTCTATCGTTGGATGTAATAGTTGTCGGGCGGTATTCCGACGCACGCCTAGAGCGTCGTTCTTCATGGCGGGCGCGACGGGCCTCAGGATCCTCGTCCATGTGAGATTTGCGGCGTTCGGAATTGCGAGGACGTGATGTTTCTTTCTCTTTATCGCGGCGTCTGCGACGCTCTGCCTCTTTGGCTTCAATTTCGCGTAGGTTTCGCTCCTCCATGACTTTCCGTTCCTCTCTCGCAGCTCTTCTCGCACGTTTCTCTTCTTGACGGCGTGCCTCAGCTTCAGTCTCCCTGTTCTTTCGATCTCGCTCCTCTCTAGCTTTCGACCTCTGTTCATCCAACAGAGCACGTTGACGGTCCCGCTCTCTCTCCCGCCTCCTTTCTGCCTTCGCCTCCGCCTGCGCCAGTTCAGCGGCACGTGCGACCTCTCTCTCTTTCTCCGCGAGCCTGGCTGCTCGGCGTTCCGCTCTTCTCGCTTCGCGCTCAGCATCTTCGATGTCTGTGCTCGCACTGCCTCCCGCTCTAGGAGCAGCATCTGTTGTTGTGGCTGCACCGTCCGTCTCAGAAGGCCTGCGAGAGCGGTGGACGCGACGACTTTCTCTACGAAGTCTTTTGGCTTCGTCGTCCGTAGTTGCGCCACGACCGGATGACCTCTTACGGCGTGCACGGTCGTCGTCACTCTCGTGCACGGTTCTGCGCCGTTCGCGGCGGTCATCAGGTTCAGGGCGTTCCCTCTTGCGAGAGCCAAGTCCGAACATGCTCATGAAGCCATCCGCTGGTTTCTTCGCATTCGAGGTAGTGCGTCGCACCGAGTCACGCTCGCGGCGAGGTGTGTCCATGTATCTCATCTCATCATTTCCATTACCGACATCATTGCCAATTGAGCGGGTCGGAGCTGGCGCCTCAGGCGGAGCGTCAACCATAACGGGATCGTCAGCGCTGGGAGGTGCGGTGATGGGTTCTGCAGGAGCTGCAGAGCGACGGGTAGATTTGCGTCTGGAAGGCTCCGGACGAGGTTCCTTTATGGCAACTGGAGACGGAGATGGTGGATCGTCATCGTCCCCGTCAACCATGACTATATCGTCATCCAAGGGATAGGGATCTGGAACGGCTGATTGAGTTTCGTTAGTGTCTTTCTTGTTGGATGGAACAGACTTTTTCTTGGCAATTTTAACCATACCTCTCGCTTTGCCCTTATCCCTGGTACTTGATCGCCTGCTCACCGATGCTCGCATGCCCATGACCTTTGCAGCCTTGGAAGAGACTTTGGCCATATCAGTATCGGTTTGCGGTGGCGAAATCATGGCTGCATCAGCATCTATAGAAGGTCGTCGCGAGGCTGTCTTCGGCGTGGCGGACTGACGGGCTGATTTCGACCTTGACGGTGGGGGAGGTCCGAAAAGCGAAAAGCTTGCACCTCGAGCGGGTCTGGTACGAGATGGTGTTTTTGCGACCTTTTCGGATCCAGAGGATTTCGACATGACATCTTTCTCTTTGCTCGATGTCACACGTGCCGACTTGGACCGTGTCAAGCCAGGCGTCGCTGTCTTTGCAGGGGTAGCGTTAGTGTCATCCCGAGATGTCTTTCTAGCATTTGGTCGTGGTGTAGCGGCAGCCCAGAAGCCCCAAGAAGCGGCATTCTGATTTCGCACAACACGTGCGCGTTCTTTCTTGGCGGGCTCGGCTTTACTTTCAGGCTCGGGGGGTGGAGTTGGGAGCTTAGCTGGCAAGTCATCCATAGGAAACTCTCGTGACATTTCGTCCTCTTCTTCAACGGACTCTGGGGCTGGAGGCGGAGGCGGTGGAGGTGGCGGTGGAGCCTCAACAATAGGCTCCACTTTCGCTTTACTCTTCTTAGAAGCCTTCTTTGCTGATTTCTTCACAACAGGCTCTGGTTCTGGTTCTGGTTTAGCGGGAGGCTCGAAATCTATCATATTCATAATATCGTCATCCATTGGGAAGCCTCCGGGGACTGGGGTCGACACGTGAGGAATTTCCTCAGGCGCAGGCTCAGGAACGAGCGGAGCGACTTCTAGTTCCTTCTTCTTAAAAGCCTTTGTAGCAAATTTGTCGGCCTTTTTGGATTTTGAAGATTTCTTTGGTGTTGCCTCGACGATTTCTTCAAGCAGAGGCTCTGGCGGTGGCGGTGCTACCTCAGGTTCGGGATCAGACACTGGTATGAGAGCCTTTGCGATCTCAGCAGCCCTCTCCTTCTCTTTCTCAGCCTGCAAAGCTTTGATCTTCTCCGCGATGATGCTTGTCTTAGGTGCGCCTTTGGTCTTTATAGACGTCGACGCTGTTGCCTTCTCGGGTGGCGGTTCGTCAGCAAGGTCAGCAATCGGAGGTTCTGGCATTTTCGGCCCGTCATCAACCGAGATGAGCTGATTGGCTGTGTCGTCTTCTTCCTTTTTGGGCGGTGGCTTCGACTTCCTAAGCGAGACTCCCCACATGGTACCCCACGACGACGACTCTATCTTTTCTTCTATCTTCTCCTCCTCCTTTTCTGCCTTGACCGCCGGCTGGCTATACTGGCCCAATTCGGCGAGAAGTTGCTCCTCTGGAATGTCTTCAACCAGTGCTAGGAGATCATCATCGGTCGGAGGCGGTGGCGGCATCGGTGGTGGCGGCGTGGGAGGCTTCACGACTTTCTTGACCGTGCTCGCGCTCTTTACTGCCTTCTTCTTCCTCTTCCCCTTCGCTGGTGCTTCGTCAATAATCTCGACAATCTCATTGGCAAATCGGGCCTTTTCCGCCTCTTCTGCTTCTATCCTAGCCTTTTCAGCAGCAGCAGCAGCAGCAGCAGCAGCTTCCTCCGCCTCCCTAGCCTCTCGTTCAATCCTCTCCTTCTCTTCCTGCTCCTCTAGCTCCCTTCTTTCCTTCTCCTCCTGTTCCGCTTTCTCCTGGGCTTCTCTTGCCCTTTTTTGACTTGGGGCTTCCTTCTTTCTATTACCACCCAAGACAACACCCCACAGGCCCCTAACAGCGCTAGCAGCAGCTGTTTCGGGCCCCTTTTCTTCAGGTGGCCCTTCAATAACTGGAGCTGGAGCTGGATCTTCAATAACGGGAAGTGGTTCTTCAACAACTGGAGCTGGCTCCTCCACCTGAGCAAGGTCAACCCAAGAGTCTTTTGGCTTAGTCTTTGAAGATTTAGAGTCCTTCGTGCTCGTCTTGCTCAGCTTCCCGCCGTCCTCAGCCTTTTTAGGCTCAGCGGCTGGGACTTCCTTTGCCACTGCGCCCTTCTTAGCCTTCTTCTTTTTGCTGGCTGGAACACCCCAACGATCCTCTTCTTCCTTCTCTTCTTTAATTTCCTCAAGTGGGGGAGGTGCCTCTATTTCTTTCATAGGCGGAAGCACAGGAGGCACCACTGGATCATGCTCTGAGGCAGCGGCATCGCCAGGAGGTGTGGGAGCAGGGGGTGGGGCGTCGAAGGCTGAGCCCTTCTTACCCTTCTTCTTTTTGCTGATATTACCGAGGTTCCAGCTGCCGCTGCCCCAATGGTCATCTTCAACATTATCAGGTTGCTGAACAGGAGCTGCGGGCGCGTTATCCGTGACATCGACCGGTGTATCTTTGGATGTCTTCTTTTTGCCTTTTTTTCCCCAAGAAGGAGTCCCCCAATCGTCTTCACCTTCGGCTCTCGGTTCATCAACCTCATCTGGTGTCATTACCGGCGCCAGATCTTCCATCGGTTCTGGCTCAGGATCTGCTGCAGCAGGTGGATCTGGAGGTAGGGGAGTGTGACCTGGCTCCTTCACTTTCTTTTTCTTCTCGCCACCCCAGAGACTTCTGAAGCCCCAGCCGCTAGACTCAACTTTCTCTTCTCCAGGTGCTGGCCCGGTCTCGGGTTCAGGCTCAGGCTCAGGCTCAGGCTCAGGCTCATGATCAGGATCAGGAACTGCAGGCGGAGGTGGGGGAGCTGGAGGAGGGACAACATCTGCAACGGCAGCAGAGCCTTTCTTCCCTTTCTTGCCCGGCTTCTTGGCGGTGGCAGTAGTAGCAGGCGTACTCCAATTCATCAAGTCGTCATCAACAGTATCTTTGGTCGTAGTTTGCGCAGTCACCTCTGGAACTTCGGGAACTTCGGGGATTGGTTCCTTGGAAGCCAAGTTAGGGACTAACGATGTGGCAACAGAACCCCTTTTGCCTTTCTTCTTCTTGGAGGTAGTAGTTGTTGTGTCCCAGGCCGCATCACCCCAGCCATCGTCAGCCGTCAGCGCCGGCTCAGGAATGACAGACGGCTCAGGCTCTGGCGGGGGTGAAGGAGGTGGCGGAGGCTCCTCGATCTTGGGTTCTTCTTTCGCAGCCTTCTTGCTGCCCTTCTTTTTAGATTTATTCGTCGGCGCTCCCCAACCAGTATCACCCCAGATATCGTCCGCGGGTGGATTAGCCTCTGGTGCAACAACGACCGGTTCAGGCTCAGGCTCAGGCTCAGGCTCCACTTGTGGTTCTGGCTTGACTTCCTCAACCTTAGTTCCTTTCTTTCCTGCCTTTTTCTTGTCCTTTTTGCTTAATCCCCAGCTGCTGGTCCAATCGTCAGCAGCAGGTTCAGGCTCAGGCTCAGGAGCAGGCTCAGGAACAGGTTCCACTTGTGGTTCTGGCTTGACTCCCTCAACCTTAGTTCCTTTCTTTCCTGCCTTTTTCTTGTCCGTTTTGCTTAATCCCCAACTGCTGGTCCAATCATTAGCAGCAGGTTCAGGCTCAGGCTCAGGCTCAGGCTCAGGCTCAAGAACAGGAACAGACTCCACTTGTGGTTCTGGCTTGACTTCCTCAACCTTAGTTCCTTTCTTCCCTGCCTTTTTCTTGTCCTTTTTGCTTAATCCCCAACTGCTGGTCCAATCATCAGCAGCAGGTTCAGGCTCAGGTTCAGGTTCAGGAACAGGCTCAGGAACAGGCTCAGGAACAGGCTCAGGAACAGGCTCAGGAACAGGCTCAGGAACAGACACAGGAACAGACACAGGAACAGACACAGGAACAGGTTCCACTTGTGGCTCTGGCTTGACTTCCTCAACCTTAGTTCCTTTCTTTCCTGCTTTTTTCTTGTCCTTTTTGTTTAATCCCCAGCTGTTGGTCCAATCGTCAGCAGCAGGCTCAGGCTCAGGCTCAGGAACAGGCTCCACTTGTGGCTCTAGCTTGACTTCCTCAACCTTAGTTCCTTTCTTCCCTACCTTTTTCTTGTCCTTTTTGCTTAATCCCCAGCTGTTGGTCCAATCGTCAGCAGCAGGTTCAGGCTCAGGTTCCAGCACAACGACAGGCTCCGGCTCATGTTCCGGCTCAGGTTCTACGGGTGGCGGCGGGGGAGGAGGAGGAGGTGGTGGTGATACAAACTCCTCAGTCTTTGCGCCTTTCTTTCCTTTCTTCTTGTCTTTCTTACTTAAATCCCAACTGCTGGTCCAGTCGTTAGCAGCAGGCTTAGGCTCCGGAACGACAATAACCTGTTCGGGTTCAGGTTCTGCGGGTGGCGGCGGTGGTGGCGGCGGCGGAGGGGGTTCTTCAACCTTTGTTCCTTTCTTTCCTTTCTTCTTATCCTTTTTGCCTAGGTTGCCCCAACCAGCACTTGCCCAATCGTCAGCAGCAGCAGCAGGTTCAGGTTCTAAAACAACGACCGATTTAGGTTCAGGTTCCAGTACAGGCTCAGGTTCAGATCCCTTTGGTGCCGGTCTGGCCTCCTCAACCTTCACCCCTTTTTTCCCTGCCTTCTTTTTATCCTTTTTACTTAGATCCCAACTATTAGTCCACTCATCAGCAGCGGGTTCGGGCTCCAGCTCAACAGGAGGAGCAGGTACAGGTTCAGGTACAGGTTCAGGCTCCGGTTCGGGTTCCTTCATAGGTTCCTCTTTCCCCTTCTTCCCTTTTTTGCCCTTCTTTATCGTCATAGCGAAGGCGCCCCAGCTATTATCAGCAGGCGCAGAAGCGGCCGGTTCAGCAGGAGCCGGGGGAGCCAGTTCAGCCGCTCTCTCTTCGGCAGCCTCCACCACCGCAGCAGCATCTTTCTTTCCCTTCTTTCCCTTTTTTGTTGTTGCGGTAGCATCCCAACCACTTCCTACCCACAAATCATCGTCCTTGGAAGGTTCCAGCGCAGGCTCAGGCTCAGGAACCGGCTCAGGAAATGGCTCCTCGAGGAAGGCAGCAGCACCTTTCTTCTTCTTTTTATCTTTCTTGGTGACAGCACCGAAAGACCAGCCTAAGCCGTCTTCCTCTGTCTTATCCTCCTTTTTTTCTTCTTTCTTTTCCTCAGCAGCTGGATCCGCGCCTGTGTTTCCAGAACTCCCGTAGGCATCGAAACTGAAATCAAACCCAGGACCACTATCTTTTGCTTTTTCTTTCTTTCCAGTTTCCCATGGATTATCCTCCTTCGATTCGTCGACTTTATCTTTAGAAGAGTTATCGTTACCGCTATCGAAGCCCCAGGGTTTACCTCCCCAGCTGGATCCCAAACCGCTTCCCAGAGAAGCAGTCCAGGTACCTAGGCCGAAGGCGAAACCTGATGATTTGGGTGTGTTGGTCTCGACGAAATTGAGGTTCAGTTTCGGGGCTCCATCACCACCGCCATTGCCGCCATCGTCAAGATTAATCTCATCGAATTTTGACTCTTCCTGTACAGGTGGCTCAGGGGGTGGAGATGGAGGTGGAGGTAGTGCAGGTGCCGACTCCACATTCTAAGAACTAATTTAGCCTGACGTCTACGGCGTATATTCTGACTTCCAAACAGCCGAAATAAGGGTTGCATACCTTTCCCTTCTTCCCCTTCTTCTTTTTTCCCGATGTTGTAAATCCACTATAATCATCCCCCGCACCGGTCTCGCCAGCCTCTGGCCAGGGATCATTAGTCGGCGCAGCAGCAGCAGCAGCTTCTGCTTCTGCTTCTGCTGCTGCGGCGGCATCTTCGTCCTCTTTCTTTTTCCTCTCCGCCTCTTCATGCTCTTTCCGCTTCTTCTCTTCCTCCTCTTGAGCCTTCTTCCCTTTCTTCCCCTTCTTTTTCTTACCATCATCCCAACTCCCAAAGTCGTCTCCACCTTCGCCACCGTCTCCTCCAGCTCCTCCAGATCCTCCATCGTTACCACCATCATTACCTCCATTCCCTGCATTCTCTTCACCTGCCAATCCGTCCTTTTCCCCCCCCTCATTTCCTCCATCATTAGTCAGTGTGGTTTTCTTCGCCGCCCCTCCTTTACCCTTCTTCTTGGCATGCCTGCGGATATTCTCCGGATCACAATTCGAGAAGTCGATGTCAGGAAACACGAGTTTTTCGTCCAGGATGATGGATGAATGGGGCGACGTGGCCCCGCTCCAGCGCAGACAGGCCGGGACGCTGGAAGCAACTGAGGGATTCAGCGAGGGGAACAGCGTGTAGTCGAGTATGTGCGCGGTGGCCAGCGCATCCGTGGTGGTATAGTCCGGGGGCAAGTCCGCTATGCTGTCGCCGTACGACGGCGGCGGCGAGGCTTCCGCCGGGGAACTCGAGATCCAAAGGTCTGGAGACGGAGTATGGGAGGGCGGGAGGAAACCATTGAGCTGGGAAGCGAGGTTCTGGATCTGTGGCGTGTTAGGGCTGGTTTGCGGGTAAAACTAAAGGGGCAAGGAAATCTGGGGGGGGTTTTCAAGCAGCCTCACGCGCGCAAGGGGAAGCAAAGCTCGTCCAAAACACCCATGCAGACTTCAATCCCAAGGGACGATTGGAGAAAAAAAGGAGGGCCAAAATGAGGAATTGCTTGTAAGCATCGTACCGAGATATCAATCTCTGCGTTCCTCCCTCGCTGCTGCTGCTGCTCCTGCTGCTGCTGCTCCTCTTCTTCCTTCCCTCCCTTCTTCTCCTCCACCACCACCATTCCAACTCCTTTCCACTCCAATCGGTCCAGAACCCCCCGAATCTCAGCCATCATCTGGACCACGGGCTCTCCATCTCCACCAGCCCCTTCTGCACGCCCACAGCCTCGATTCTCCTCAACCCCGCAATCCAGCTTATCAGACTCGTCCCCGCCGTCGCGCCTCCACTTCCAGCCCCGCTCATCCAACCCAGTCCTCGAGGCCACGCGCCGGGCTCTTCTTCTCACGACGGCCCCGCGGCGTGAAGCGGCTGCGGCTGCGGCTGGCGGCATGGTGCGATGAGCCGCGGGGAACGGATCTGGAGGCACGCGAGTCGAGTGTGCTGGCCGGGGGAGCAGCTGGGCACATTGAAGGTTTTGCGGAGATTTCCTTTCGCTTTTTGTTACGCTGGAAAAAATGCAGGCCGGGTTTTCGTCGAGGGTCGTCGTCGGAAGGTGAGGTTTACCGACGGGGGTTTTGGGTGCGAGGTGCGAGGGTGGGAGGATTAAGGGTGTGTGTGGGTGGGTGTGTCGAGGCTGAGGGTCAGGCGTGCGGAGTGAGGCTGGCTCACTCTGGTCTCTTGCAGCGGGCCTTGTGAGTGATTTTCCGTTGTCGAAACAGAAAACACTCTCTCCGAATTCCTCCTTGAAAAAAAAAGGCTCGAGAAGTTGAGGAAGTGAGGATTTTATTGTTGTGCGTCAGCACACACCGGTTCTCCCCAGCGTTCTGCGAATGGCGAGTGCAGTTTCGATGGGTCTTCTTTCTGTTGGAGGAAGACGACGCAGGTTCGAGAGAGATGCAGCAAGCAAAGCAAGCAAGCTGGCAACCAGCAGCTGCGGGCGAGCGAGTGAAGGGGTCGGTCACAAGGCGCGCATGGGTATTGGTTAAACAGTTTGGGCCGCTGTGTGTGGGTGTGTGTCGCGGTTGTGTGGGTGGTGGGTTAGTGTGCCGAAACGCCTTCGTCAGCGAGCGAGCGACCCGTATCCCCTGTCTGTTCCCCAGGCAAGGAGCGAGATTGGCAGCGATAGCTAGATTGGCGTGCCCGGACCCTGGCCGTCACACGCCCTTCACAGTAGCGAAGAGGCAAAAAATCCTGCCGTTTCAACTAGTGCGAGGAGGGGGGCAGAGAGAGCTGTGTATACAGTTTTGTATACGCTCGAGGAAAAAATGAGTTTTTCGGGAATTGGTTAAGGCTACATTGTTGTGCATCTAGTTAAGAGAACCCCCAGGCCGCAGCCATGAAGGAAAATTTGTCGCCCTTCCTGCACCGCTGCCGCCGGCGCCGTCGCGACGTGCATAAGACGTACATATGTACACCATAATAATAACATTCTTTCGAACCCCAAACCCCAAAAAATGCCACATTCTTTATCCGAATGAACCAACTGGATCAAATGCCTGAGCATTTCTGGGACGGGCGTAAACACGCCGCTGCTCTAAATGCCCACTTTCTCCATCATGGCTGCGCTCGCGGCAAGTTAATTGGTCGGCTTCGACTGAGGTTGTCGGCTTCACCGCATTTTGGAGAAGGGCCCTCTCAGCGGGCCCAGCACCGTCGCGGGCGAATGGCAAGCCGCCCGCGCCCCCCGTAGCGTGTTTAGGTGGGCCATGGCGGCCGCAAGCTAACGGCTTGAGAGCGCGCGCGAGGCCAATTGCGGCGCGCGACGGCGGCGAGGAATTTGGATTTGCCCGTTTTGGGGGCGAGGCGGTGATGGTATGTGGACAACGCATGCCGGTTTCATTGCTGCAGAGGGCTCTGACGATGCGTTGAGGATGCAGTTGAGCCATTGCTAATTGTGGGGCCAGTGACAGTTGTATATCAGAAACTGGAGGGGATGTGCTAGGCTAAGGTAGCTAGCCATGGTGCCGACGCATGAACAGCTAGCATTGCTTTGTCTGTATGTCCGGCAAATTCGGTGGCGTAATGCTCTAGCATGTGTTTTTTAATCTAGACGCTGCTTTGGTTGGGTATATATGATGGGGGTATATATAGATACAAACAAGTTATGAAAGCCATTAATAAGCTGCCTTCTCCGTAGAAATCGTCTCTGCCCGGGTATTGATAGATAATCGCCCCCCATTGACTCCTGAAAGAAACGGGAAAAGCTTCGCCGAGCAGGCCTCCAGCGGTAACAAACGAAATTGATAGTGAGATGATGCCGTGAGGCGTAAATTTTATACTGGCATTAAGAAGATTACCCTCCCGAGGAAAAACAGAAGGAAGAGACTAGAGACTAGACGACGGCGAATTAATATCTATAATCAATGGAATCGCTAAAGCGCAGCAAATCAAGGTATCAAAAATCGAAACATGGTACAACGAAATAAAATGTCATCTAGTCCTTGGGAAAAAAAAATTAAAACGCTTCGTCGGCTTGCTCCCCGTCGAGAATTTTTCGAGCCTCGTCGAGCCGTCGTCGCCATTCTTTTCGTTCATACTTATCCTCAGCGGTGCTCTGAAGGTTCATACACACTTGCTGGAAACTGGCGGCAAGGCCGTATACGAGCTGCTTTTCCTGCTCGTTGAGCGAAAGCCGGCGGTCTGAGTTCAAACCGGAGTCGAGTAAGGTGGAGAATATCTTCGAGGCTCGGAGCCCGCCCACCAGATCTGCCCCTGGCGATCCGCCTCGAGAGTTTTGAGACGGCCACTTTGTAGGGTCCAGGCTCTGATTTGTTGCTCGTGTCTTCAGGGCCATTACGGCTGGATCTGGTCGGTTGGCGTCTGCCACGTTTTGTCCGCCATTGGCCTGTGCGGCTGCACGTTGCTGATGACTGATAATTTGCTGCGAGAGCTCATCGAGCGGGTTAGATCCTTCATCAGAGCTGTCATCAGAATCGTTGCCTTCTTTAGCCGTAGCAAATGAAGCGACAGTTGAGATTGAGTCCACGCTGTCATTGCGTTGGTGAAGCCTCACTGACAACTTTGAGTGTTTTGGCGTAGACTCAAGATCAGGAGAGTTCCGAGTTGATGTTACTGGCCTCGTAGTCTCCACTGAATCAGCAGAGCTTGCGCTTGATCGGCGACTTCCAGTGCTATAGCTACCCATCGCACTATGGAGGAAGAAGTTCTCGTAGTCGAAAGCATCTAAGCGGTCCTCGTGTCGTTCCGTAATGATTTGTTCATAAGCCGCATCTTCGTAAACGCTCTCGCCTTCCAGCTCCAGGTCACCGTTCACCACTGACACAAAATCTGGCTCATCAAGGTCATCATGGCTCTCGACGTCCAGATGGTCGTCGCTAGAACCCTCTTCCGCGTCCTCGTAGTGGCTCTCTTGATACTCGCTCTGCTTCTCAGGCTCAGCTGGTGATAGTTGGTCGACACGTAAATCCGAAGTGACTGCTTTCGGCAAAAAGGCATCGCTGTCATCGTCCTCGTAGAGTTCCCTTCTAGTAGGTGATGAGTCTCCCTTGATGCCGATTCCAGCACCGGTGGTAATAGGGCTAGTCTTGTAAGCTTCAACGCCCGAATACCATATCTCAGCAGCCGTGAAAGGGCTCGGGGTTCGAAGGCTCTGCAGGCTGCGTCTCCTTAGGCCATCCTCACGTGCACGCTGTTTGAGCGTTGAAATTTTACCCTTCAATTCGTTCATCTGAACACGTAAATCGCTGGTTGTTGATGCCGATCGATGTAATTTCGGAATCTCGTCTTCCGGCAATGGTTCTAGACTACTCGGAGAGCTCCTGGACTCATTGGAGGCTTTACGCAAGGGATACTCCCGGTCATTGTAACTCCAGCCCATTCCCCGATAATCTCGAATTGCTTCGTGGCTCCTGCTTTCTCTCACAGATTGCGCCGAAGGAATTCCATCTACAGGTGACCAGGGCCCGCTGACTGCACCCATTGCACTAGACGAGCGCCTGTCCTTCCCATTTGCTCGATTGATCATCCCAGGAGACAATGGGGATGGGATCGATGTCTCGCTAAAAACGCGCGAATGTCCAGGACTGCTACCGGCCGAGAGAGGAGATGAATGAAATGGACGTTGTCTCGGTGGAATAAATCCAAGGCCGCCGTACAGTTTTCGATCTCGGTCTCTGGCAGCAGAAAGCTGCTGGGAGAGCTCGGAAGCCATTTTCATGTTGCTTAAGGAAGTGGAAGGAGTGACCAGGAGCGAGTGTCTGGCACCTCTCAAGTTCCCCTCCATGACCTATTCAAAATTAGTGGGTGAATTCGGCCGTAAAATAGGGACTTCGTTCATACATTTAGCCTTTTCTTCGCGTTGGCCAAAATCATCTCCGCTCTCCTACTCAGCGCTGCTGAGGAATAAGGATCATCATCACCATCCTCTGGACCGTCCAGCCACCGCTCAGTCTCAATATCATCATCACCGTTCGCAACTTTCGGTAAGTGGCCAATATGGTCTTCTTCTTCGTCCAGAACCACTCCGCTGTCATCAAAAGCACCAGGTCCATCGAAACCAGGCCACTTCATGTTCTCCAAATCCTCGCTGTGGACTGAACTTGACGCGCTGCTCAGTCTCCGATCCCTATACGCATCCCAGTTTTCCATATTGTGTCCGGAAATCGAGTCTCTCAGGGTTGGAGATGAGGCTAGCATATCGTCGTGGGGACTGCGCCTCTTTGGAGTTACGTCCACTTCAGAGATGTTTGGTAAGGTGGTGCTTGAGGGACGCGCCGTAATGGGAGGAGACATTGTTCGGGGAGAAGAGCCTCGGCGGCCCTGCGGCGCGCTAGATAGCTTGACAGTTTGGGACGAGAGGTTTCCGTGGTAGAAGAGTGAGGGGGAGGGCGGGCACTGCGCATTGGCGTAGGGAGAGGGCGAAAAGCTGCGCGTGGCCTCTGGAAGGATCATATCAGGATTCGTGAGAGTGGGAGACGGCAGTCCCATGGACGCGGCCGAATTTTGTGCGGCCATTACCAGGTAGTTTTTCGCAGCCGTTGTCCCGTCGATCAGGGGTTTCCTAGGGTCGGGAGCATCGTGAAATTGAGTTGTTTTACGACGTCAGGTTGTGTAACTGCAGCAACACCACAGCAGGTTGAGAGGCGTGAGACGGGGGACTGGATGCGTGAGAGATGCGTTAGGAGTCGTACCTTGTAATGCGCAATTTCCAGCGCAATCATCAAGGTTTTCTAGAACGGCGTGTACCGTGCGACGGTACGCATTTATTGCCAAAGCGGATCTCGCCCGCTTTTAGCGAGGCTGCCCTGACGCCCGTTTCTTTTCAATCGCTGTGGCCCGCAGGCTGCTTTCTGGGGTGCATTGGCCATGTTTCAACTATTCCCGGGTGTGCTAGTTGGGTATATCGCCCATGCGCCATTCTACTGGCTCAAACCATGCGTTATTAAAGGCATCTCTATACTATTAATCACACAAGCTAGATTCACTTTCAGCTGTGGATTCTGCCACGCCTGCTCTTCAGATTCCTGCTCTCCAGACCTCCACACATCCTGTTTGGCTACGAGAGGCGAGAGTTCCTTCAGCGCCTCCGATACAACTCAAGAACGCCTCAACGACACCCCGTGCTGGGGTGGCAAGGCACCTCCAGCCTTAATGACATGTAATTACGTTCTCACGTGGGAGACATATAAGCACCCTATCTCATCTTTTTCCCAGCGCATCCTAGGCTAACCCTAAGTCCTATCCCAGCATCAAACCATGCTAATCAAAAAGCAATCCAAAGGACGTTGAGATCCATTACCGTTCGTTCCATAAACGCTCCAACCCTTGGATGTCTTCCATACATCCTGGAGCTTGACAACATTTCAACCGAGAATATAGTTGCCCAGCTTATCCCAAAAGTAAGATAAGCCTCGTCCCTCGTCACAATCATCAAGTGCACCAACGCGGCCTTAAACACAGGTATTCGATACCATCCTTGAATTAAAGGACAGCCAACGAAATTCGAACCGCATTAATACATAATCACGCGTAAACCCGCACTAGAGAGAATGGAGCACGCAAGTAAACAAACCCCGAAAGTGCTGTAGGATCCAGTCGCAAGGAGAGCTGGTGTTGTATATCCCATTACCTACGGTTATCGATAAGAGCTAGCCAATAGAATCAATGGGATCAAGGCCATTTCGCGCACAGTCCAACTCTTGTAGGACACCACTAGCGGAAGGGATAAGCTATTAACGATTGCGCCTGCAGTCCTTTCATGGTCAGTCTCAAAGCACGTTTTTATAACCTTCAGTAACCGCATCACTCCGCCCTCGTCCGGAGCGAGACGGTTCAATTTCTTTGAATTTCCTCTCGATTCTTTTGAGTGTTTGCGATAGCTGTGGTTCGAGATCCGGGTGGAAGACTTGGTCGAAAAAGTGTTCCACGAGCCATTCGGCGACGTTCGGACGCATCATGTCCTCCCCGTCTCCCTGCTGTTTCCAGATAAATTTGCGGATTTGGGAGGTAAGGGCTCAAATCATGAGATGAAGCTTATCAAACCGTTGTACGTGTTCAAAATCGGATAGCAATTCCCTGACCCTCGAATGCTGCAAAGTGGTCAGAGCCTCTAACAACATGTCCTTTCGATTTTGGCCCTCGGAACCGGCTGTCATGCCTGTATAATTTCCCGGCAGGCCTTCACGTTCTTGAAACGATTTCTGAAACTCCTCCGTCATATGATTTTCTTGGATGCCAAGTCCAGCGCCAGGCTCTTTAGAAAAAGTAACCTCCGCCTTATCTCCCTTTTTAACGTCCTGAGACAGGTGGCGCCCACGCCCCATACGCGGGCGATGAACACCCCGATCCACGCAAGAAGCGCAAAGGTAGAATCCCCCACCGTTGCATAATCCGCACTGAAAACGATCATTGAACAACAGCTCAAAACAGTTAGAGCAGTGGCTATCTAAGAAAGCTCCAGGAACCGAAGATAAGATTATTGTTCTGGAGGTAGACATTTCCAGCCTCCGGGGTGGCTTGACTTGCTTCGGGTTCTCTACCTCAGTAGCATGTTTCTCGGAATAGCCATCGACTAAATCATCCGTGATATCTGAACCTTCTTCTTCCATACAACAAATTCCACAGAATGCGAGCCATTCAAGCGTTGTGTTGACCCTGACTATCACAAAGACAAGGTCCGCAGCGGTTGGGCGTTTATGACGATCATACTGCAGCGACAACGCACTCCATTCTAGTGGCAGATTATCGTTTCGAAGCCCTGTACTTCCCAGAACCGCTATGAGTTGTTCCGCAGCGTAGAAGTTGTCGCGAATGTAGAGGTCTTTGGCACCATGGTTTCGGAAAAAGTCCCTGTATTCTTACATTTTCCATCCTTTGAGGACAGCTACCATTTCGAAAAGCACGCATCCTAGACCCCATATATCCGAAGATTCATTACAGGTTGCAGACGCAGCGACCTCAGGAGTATAATATCCAGGCGAGAGGGGTGCAACCCCGGATGTTATATTTCCATCTCCATCTATTGAATATCGAGAAAGTCCAAAATCGGTAAGGATGTTCCCACTCTGATAAGAATATTCGCAGGCTTGATATCATTGTGCCGGATACGACGACCATGCAAGTACTCAATAGCTGACGAAAGACGGCCAAAAGTATGTTCGTACGGCCGGTAGCCGCGAAGAATGGAAAGGAACCTGAGATAAATATGCTGCAAAATCGATATCAGCGACCGGCGACATAAGGATTCCAAGCAGTGATCGCAATGATATGAATAATATTCAAAGCTTATGAATGTATATATAATATATGTGAAGCTTGAGTGGTAGTAGAAGATGTCTTCAAAGCAATCAAATATCCCTTCGGCTGGTAGATTTAGTCCTACGGTTATCGATAAGAGCTAGCCAATAGAGTCAATGGGATCGAGGCTCCGTGACCATACGCGTATTTTTGATTCTGGTGTTCGCGCACGGTCCAATTCTCGTAGGACGCTACCAGCCGAAGGGATATATACATAGAGCTCGGTTATCCACTTTTTCTACATACGATGATTCTTCTAATATTAATATTAATTTAATGTAATACTCCACCACCACCTTAATATTATATCCATGCCTCATCTCCAATGCCCCTCGCTTTATTAGGTCATATAGTACTTAACACCAGCAGCCCGGCTGGCTCTCAATCTGAGTTATCTAAGCTCAATTCCGCCATATTTAATGACCCTGAACTCGATGAGTAATCCAACGCGCCAACCTCTACCAATACTACCTCCACCAGCAAGAAACGCAAGCTCCAAGCCGTCAACACATGGTCCTTCGCACGGAAGCCTCATAGGAATGAGGAAGAGAAGAACGGAAAGGGTTTATGGAAAGGATTAATGCACAGATAGGGGGGAGGGAGGCTTCCAGGACGATCAAGACGGCGAGGTTGAGGATGACGATTGAGCAGAACGCCACCCCAGGACTCGTGATAGTCATCATATGAGCAATATTCATAGTATTCATTCATAGATAACTATTTGGGCAAAATATTCACTCATTCATTACTGCAATCACTGTAAGTAATAGAATAAAACAAGAAGTTCTAAAAAAGATGCAGCTGATATAGGCATCTTTAAATAAATCTATTATAGCAGACGCGACGTTATGCATAGGACATCATTAAAACCTTAAACTCTAGTTATTCAAGAAAGCAAACTCGAGGGACCAATTCAACTCAAAGGAACTGACGTTTGCTACGGGTCTATTACCGTTTAAGGCATTAATATTGCAGGTCTACGCAGTGAACTCACACATTATTAACATAAATTATTACCATTATCACTCCTAGCAAAAGATATTAATCTATTTCTACCTGACAGTCATCCACCCTTACCCTTGCCCTTAGACGGACTTAGTAAAGCGCAATTGTTTTGATGCTTTTCTCGCCGTCGTTCTTGAAAGCCTCACCAAACATGATCTCGTGGAGATATGCGTTGCCTATAATATTGTATGCTAGTATTGCTTCTGTTTGACCATCCGCCCTGAAGGGCTCGTCTAGCCGTCGAAGGATAAATGGGGCGGGAGATCCGAGTAGGACGTGGACTTCATCACCTGGACAGGAGTTTTCCGGAGCCAATCCAATCCACCCTTTTTCTGTTCTGAAGAGACGTCTGTGCCACAGGCAAACGAGAATGTGGTATATTGTAGACGGGGCTTGAGACATCAGATCGTCGTGTGACTTTAGAGACAGCGAAAGTTTGCTTGCAAGAAACCCCCCAAGAGGCGAGAGTAACATCAGCCACAGGTTTCGCAATTGGGTGTAGTCATCTTCGTTGGTTCGACGATAAAAGGGACTCTCGCTGGTGTCCAGTTCAACAGAGTCGTTGAGCATTGTTTTCCAGAAGATGTCAGCCTTCGACCCTCCTGGGGGCGGTTGCTCTGGCCAATCTCCCATCCCGATCCCTATCATCTGCATCCATTCACGGAAGATGTCAGGTGCTTCTTCAAAACGCTCCAATGCTTCACAAACAGGTCCAACGTCGACAATATTGCCAACTTTGAGTGTCTGACAAAGGAGTGTCCCATTTGCAGCGAGCGTTAGCTCTGACGCATCTTGACGGAACGACGCTGAAGCAGAGAACCCGGAAGCTATTCTGAGTCTCCGCTGTTCCACTATAACCCACTGTGGCGGGACTGTGGTGAAATGAGCATCAGGAATCCATGACGGCATATCTTCTTTGCCGCGAAAGACTCTTTCCCCTTGCAAGAATTCTAGCCCTCCCTGTTCTGAGATGCACTTGAAGACGGCTTGGGTGATGGCTTCTTTCTGAGAAATCCCATAGTCTGGGTATAGGGGGGTGTCGGAGCCCCAGCTCGTAACAAGACCCAGAAGAGCATAGAACAGGTCTCGCTTCTGCGAAGCCTGGGATGCTGAAAACTGCCTTCGCAGATGAAAGAGTGTCGTCGGGGTCTGATGCGTCCACGTCTCGCGTGTGAAGACCATGGGTTCCACTTGTTCTTGGAAAGTCAAGATCGGGTCGAAGGCTAGAGCTCGCAGAACATACCGATATTGTTTGCAACATGTCGTGCCATGTATTTGCAAGACCTGAACAACCGACTTCAACACCTCGTAAGAAAACTCCTCAGAGGAATAGAGGAATTTCAGGCTCTTGGGTAAAACCATTTCCTGAATGACCCAAATCCGGTTCCACCATGGAACACTCACAAACTTTCGGAAAGCCTCGAATTGGATGGTGTATTCCTCCGATACCTCAGTTCGTTGACCGTCGCTAGTTGAGAAGCATGGCAATTGGTCCAAACGTCTGCCAGCCCCAAGCATTTTCAGCATGTCGCAGGCGCGAGAGGCGACGATGGACTTGGATCCTGCCTCGGTGGTATCAAGATCTTCTCCAAGCCAAATAATCGCCTTCTGACAGCTGCTGTATATCTCCCCCATCATCGCAACCTGATGGGATTTCTCATTGTTGTCTTTCTGATTAATGCAGATAGCATCAATCCACAGTACACGGCTATCAACAGGATCCCGAAGGCGCCGCAACGCCATCCATAGATTCTCTGTCACGTCGAACAAATGATCGTTGAGTCGGATGTCTTTCTGATCTTTCTGGTCTCCCCATACGTAGGAGAGGGCCTCATAAATAGGGTGGCCGTCGAAGGAGACGACATCAATGTTGCAGCAAATTTCGTCTGACCAAGCTCTAGATTCTAATGTTGCAAGCCTGATTTGCCGATTTTTTGGATCAAGGGGGGAGTACTGATATCTCTGGTCCATGTTCCCAAGTTTGGGGTTTATCTGTCAATCGGAGGTCCGTGCGCAGGTCAAGAATGAGAAGTCTGTCTATTGAATGTGGCTCTAGAGCCTCTATAAATACATGAGGGCGACTGAGTCGGTGACTGAGTCAAGGGGTCGGTGACCGAGTCAAGGGGGCAGTGACGAGTCAAGGTGCAAACTTCGATTCAGGTCGACATTATCGAACGACTCTTTCACAATAGCAAGCTGTTCATCAATGGGTCTTGGGGCATTGGCACAATGTCAGGCATAGGGCACCCAGAACTAAATGTAGTTCATCTTTTCCCATATTATGAGTCAAACATAATGATCAGGCTGAGCAATAGCGTGGCTAAAACCCATAGGTAGATGGATCAAGAGAGTGTTTTGTTAGACAGCTGGAGGCTGACACCTGCTGTCTTCCTCGCCGTGCCAGGAGGGGCTATGCGAGGTAACAGTGATTCGGTCTAAACAAAACCCACGAGGCTGCTGCAATCTGCCGAGTAATTGGAGTTCCATGATTACACAATCCGTGGTGTTGATGCAGGTTTCGGAGAATTTATCGCAGCCCCTCCGAGACGCGAAAAATACTGTGGTTTCAAAAAGATCGGTAAAAGTCGCCAAGCCGCATCACCCCGTCGTGCGGCTTGGCGACTTTTACCGATCTTTTTGAAACCACAGTAGTTACATCAGAACTGACTAGGAATGGCACAGCGAACGCATAACTTGTGCTTTATACATGCTGCAACCTTGCACATGTCTTCTTCGGTGGGGTCTTTTTCAAAGGGTAGATGGCTAGAAAATATTGCAGTGGTGTCTAAAAGCAGTAACGGACGCAGCACATCCCACAATGGCCGTGACGTCATTACGATGAGCTCCATAGAGCTCGCGCTACGTACATTCTTACTAGAACATCCACATCAAGTCCAAATAATCAACTCACAATTAAACTAATACTCAACAAATCTTCGTACCAAACTAGTTTATCTCAAATTCCAAGTTCTCTAACGTGTCTTCGTCAAACCCCAACGATCAGGAGCAACACCCTGGCCTCATTGCCGACCACGCACAGTACATCAAAGGCGTCACAGTCGTAAGTCCTTCTTTGTACCCCAGGTGCTTCCGTTCATACCCAGCTAACGAATTCTAGAATACTATTGGTAATCTCTCTGGTTCTCAAGAGTGGAGTGCTTCGGGCGAAGAGACAAAGCATCATGCCATTGAAGCAATGGGGGAGGCCGGTGAGAATCGCCATCCAACTTAGGGCTTTGGTAAGGTAGAAGAGACACTTGGAAAGGGAGTTAGTGGTGAGGGGATGCAGAAGGAGGAAGCTGCTACCAAGAGAGATTAACAGAAACAGGAAGTGGAATGGAGGTTTGTATGACTACGATACTTGATATGACATAATATGAGCAATGTGACATGTTGGAAATAAGACAAGGCGTTCTAGGGTACCTTAACTGGATCCTAGTACCGTGATGTGGTGCAGCATATACAATGCCTTCAGTGCCATTCGAGGGCTAGCCCGAGAATGCCAACCCTCTCTTACGCGGTTGAATCCGCTAGGATTGATAGTGCTGTCTCACGCTTACCAGCTACTCACTCCAAAATAGTATTTACTCGCTGTCCTCGCCTTCCAATAGCTTCGCATAGTCCTCGACTGATGCAAACGTCGGGAGGTGCTTAAGTTTCCGCCTCTTCTTCCCCCTACTGTCTTTTTCCTTCTTTCTATCTTTCTTAGACGCTTTCTC
>Ga0307515_10006934_pt1 | contig 22507 bp, 29 predicted proteins | sample 17_EM_MG_FD_194513 | JGI IMG/M metagenome (GOLD analysis project Ga0307515, IMG submission 194513) | Populus trichocarpa ectomycorrhiza microbial communities from riparian zone in the Pacific Northwest, United States - 17_EM | ecosystem: Host-associated > Plants > Roots > Unclassified | place...
CGAGTCTTATCAGTAGAGGAGGCTCTTGAGAAGCTCCAGCAGAAGGAGCAGAAGGAGCAGGAAGAGGCTGCTCAGAAGGAAAGACGTGGGGCTTTACAAGGTGTAATAACGTTCGCGAAGAAGGTTTGGAAGGAGCTACCAATGCAGGACGATATTTTTAGATAGAATTGACGATTTGAGTGAGAGTCTGTGCATACGAGAGCTCTGCTCAGAGGGTGGCTCGATCGGGTGGCTAGTACGTTATGTGGCATCAACAATGCTTCCTGGGTAAGCAGGAGGTAGATCAAGCCTCTCAGGACAGCTGTTGCTTTGTTGATCCGAGAGTCGGTCCCTTGGCAGAAAAAATACGACAGAAGGTAAGCGTCCCGGGAATGCTTGGATTGCTGCTCAAATTCCTCAATGATACCGATCAACAGCATTGTCTTCCCCTTGCCCGGATCGCCTCTGATCCAGAGCAGCCGGCTCTCTTCGTCGTTGCGCCATCGCTGAAAATCCGCGTGATTAAGGATCCACCGGTATGCGTTTTTCAAGAGGCCACCCTTAGTTCGTTCGATACGCGTCTTGTCGTCGCTGGGATCGGTCGAGCGCAAGTCGGCTAAACACTGATCTTTTGACGTGTAAATGTTGTCTCCGACGTGGATTGTCGACTGGCCTTCGGCTCTCAATGTTTCAACAGAGTTTACCATCTTTGGTGTGTTTCGCTTGCGCAAATTGCTCCTTTCGAAGTCAATCACTGACCGACTGTGAATGGTTTCTTTGCTGTGGTCAAGCGAGGCCGTCTCGCAGCATAATGGTGTTGGGTTCCATAACTAAAGGATAAAGTCCAGTTGGAGTTCAGCCTGGCAACGAGCTCTGCAGGCCACGTCACCCGGCAGCATCACGTCTTTCAAGCTTTCTCTCCTCCTTTGCAGAGTACTGTATTAACGGCCATCCGATCAGCGTCAAAAAGTGCGGAGCTGTCGCTCGTTCTCCCTTCAGACTTCCTGACTATGGCCGAAGCGTTCGGCATCGTTGCCGGCGCTTTGAGCGTTGCTAGCCTCTTCAGCAATGCTGTTGATTGTTTCGAGTACATTCAGCTCGGGCGAAACTTCGGAACCGACTACCAAACATGCCAAATCCGACTAGACATTGCTCGACTGCGACTCTCGCGTTGGGGACCCGCCGTGGACATTGACCACAATCCTGACTTCGCCGTCATCGATCCCAGCACCGATGAAGCTCGCACCGCGAAGCGTACCCTCGAGCAGCTCTTAAAGCTTTTCCGCGACGCATATACGCAGTCATACGATTTCAAATCAGAGGCCAGGGAAGAAGATTTGGCCTTGTTCGATCCAAGGACGAACACAAACCAAGGCATAATAGTCCTCCGCACTATAATCCAGGCCTTGACGCGAAAGCGCCAGGAGAGCACCGGTCTTTCTAAAAAGATATCCTGGGCACTATATAAACAGAAATACTTCTCGCGATTAATTGATGATATTCAGAAGCTTCTTGATGGGTTGGAGAAGATCTTCCCGGTGCAAGAAGCATACAAGCACCTCGTTGAAGATGAGGTTGGCGAGTTTCAAGACGAAACAAGCTTGCGGATGTTATCAGAGGCTTCTCTTGAGACAGATGAGCTTCTTAGAGTGGCAGCGGTAGGGAAGCTTGAACGACTTAAAAGCAGCAATAGCATAGGGAAGGCGAAACTGTCTGAATCGGCAAAGGTGAAGGTTGGGAATGAATATGTTTCCCAGGCCGTGCCAAGCGGTACAAGTGGTGGAACCACGACGAACAAGATTGGGGTCTTGAAGGCAATCGGACAATCCAGGGTTCATGTTGGAGACAGTCATGGAGGCAAGGGTTTTTTTCTTGACTGAAAATTCATATTGATTGACACCATGATTATATGCCCAGAAAAAGCTGCAAAAGGTTATTCTTAAAATTTCGAATGCCAAGGTTTTCAATCTGGAAAAGACCAGAAAGAACAGCAGAACAGAAGCTCCGAAATCGGCAGGCGCGAAGCGAGCGTGACGGGTGATCTGATTCATTATCACTAAACGTATATTTGTGATAGGCCTAAGTCGGTCATTGCGAAGATGGAAGCATTCACAGGTTGCAGGATCAGCAATTCGATAGATTTACTGCAATCATCGTGAACGCCGTGAAAACGCCACCCGCTTTCGGGATACTACCTAATGGATAACTCGTTCAAACACCTTTACGAAGCTTCCTAAAGAATGTACCAGATCAAGCGACATCACAAGAGACGCAGGAAGCGGATATTAGTATTACTTTTTATTTCATCTACCACTACACGATTGATCTATTACTCATCTCATCTCATCCAGACGATCCGCAGAGAGGGTATCAAAAGCGCCTAGCGCGCGTGCCATTAAAGTACAGTCGAGGGCATAAAGATTCGTATCGCCATGCCATGATATGTATTAGGGGAAAGGCGGGGAAGAAGAAAAGTCATGTACCAGGTTATTAACCATATGCAAATGCACCAATGCACCTCAAACCAACCGTAGTCAAAAGTAATCTCCCACTCCATATCTGTCGTCCATTATCTTCAACCACTCGAGATTTTTCCATTAAGAGAGGAGATATGGTTTAGATCAAGAGAAGAGCAGCTATGCCAACAGCACCAAGGATGGGAGCGGCGGTCATCATGGCAGCACCACCGGTCGCAGTAGTAGAGCTAGAAGCAGTGGCGGCGGTAGCGGCAGATTCAGCCGAGCTGGCGACGGATGCGGCAGAGCTGGCAAGACTGGCAGTGACAGAGCTAGCGGAAGCTTCAGCAGAGCTGATACTTGATGCGGCAGATGAAGTAGCGGAGGTGATAGCGCCAGAGAGTGAGCTATACACAGTTGAGAAGCCGGTAATGGTGGCGTAGGTGGTGCCGTTAGCAGAGACAGTTGCAACGAGAGGAATAGTGGTGATGGCAGTGCTTTGAGCACCGCTACCAGTAGCTGAGGCACCGCTGGCTGAAGCACCAGTATCCGTGGCCGTAGCCGTAGCCAAGGCGGAGGACAGGATACTCGAGGCAGAGCCGGAGCCAGAGGCAGAAGCAGAAGCAAGAGCAGCTGTAAGACATTTTAGTAAGTGGCTGGCGACGCGCGAGAGCACTCATGGAAGTGGAGCAATTCACTAACCTGCGCAATAGTCCGCGCCGAAAGAGATGGTTTTGGCGGCGTCAGAGGAAGAGCATGACTCGTTTGAGCAGTCACGAATGCCATAACCGAACTTCGGGTCTGTGCAATAACATTTGACATCGCCTGCAGCGCAGCCGAACTCAGAAATAGCGATTTGCTGCATGCTGTTTATGCATGTTTGCTGTAGGAGATAGCTGTTAGCTTGGGGTTGCGTGTGGTGACAAGCAATTGGAGATAAAGATAGGAATTGATCGAGCTTAAAGTTATGCAAAGAGGGCGTATAAAAGCGAGTGTAAACTTACTCCGCATGGAGGCAGGTCACTGATGCTCTGGGCAAAGGCGAAGCTCGCACCGACAGCGAGGAGAGCAATTGAAGTCTTCATTTTGAGATTGTGAGGTGGTTGATGGTGCTGAGGCTGAAGTATAGAAGAAGAGTAGGATGCAATTGCAATAGGTAGGCAAGCAAAATAAGCAAGCTGGATGTGATGCTGAGGTGCAGGAGAAGGGAGCAGGAAGCAATTTAAATCGGGTCGAGCAAATTCGATAGCTTGGTTGCGAGGTGAATGATGGCGGCTGCTGCCAAGTTTTCTCGAGGCCAGGCAAGCACAGCAAGCAGCAAGCAGCAAGCTCTCTCACTACTGCTGCTCGTCGTCGTCAGAGCTCGGTGCAAGATCGCCACTAGTCTCCACCAAACACACCAGATACCAGCATGGACCATTCAAAATGCACCAAACAGCAACTGCGCTTGCCCGAAAAACGCAAAGAGCCAAGGCACATCAGGCACTCCCTGCAGCTCCCGCGGCCGCCAATTGGTCCTGCGGCCAGAGTGACCAATGTGATTGTGGCACAAGAAACCAAAGGCCCCGCCGGGATCTGGACAGAGGCCATGACCCCTCCCGAAAGTCACTATGCAGCCTGGGCCAAAATGAGCTGTCAGCGCGCAATCGTGCACACCGTCGCTTTTCGCGCCCCTCTAAGGCCCCAGCCACTTAATTACATACGAATCTCCACTGCCACAGCTGTGCAACCTCTTCCACGAGTCTCGCCACAACCCCTCAGAAATTAACTTCCTTCCTAGTGCCTGCGCTTGAGTGCTCGGAAGCTGAAAGGAAATGAGGCCAAAACTATCGTGAGATGGAGGAATTTTCTAAAGCGCCTCCGCCGACCCCAATTTCCAGTCGACGCCTTGTCGACGCGGACGATCTTGTGGCGCATGAGCTACCCTGCAGCGGTTGAGATTTGCGGCTTTGGTGGTGCCTTATTGCTCTCACCACTTTCCCGTTGGGCAGCGTCCAATGGACTGCCGGCGATCGCTCCGTTGGTGTGCTTGGCAGCCTCATCGCCCTCACCGTCAACAAAGTGTTTCTGCTCTGCCGACGTTATGCACTGCATATTTGCGCCTGGAGCTTCTCTTCAGCACTTTGCCCGCCTGCAAACAATCGGCCGGAAACGTGGGAAATGAAAAATACCCACCTAGCTTGTTTATCGTCTCCATCCACTCATCGTACGGATCCGAATCAAACACGATGCCCCCCCCCGCTTGGAGATACGCGACCCCATCTTTGACCAACATCGTTCTCAGTGCAATGCACGTCTAGAAAAGTCTTTCGTTAGCGGCCAATTACCGGGGCACCGAGCGATCCACTCACGTCCATAGCGCCCTCTACTTCCTTTTCCCCTTCAACACTGCCGTATCCGAAGTAACCCACTGCACCTGCATAAACACCTCTCTTTTCGCGCTCCAATTCGGCAATAAGCTCCATCGCTCGTACTTTCGGCGCCCCGCTTACGGTCCCTGCGGGAAAAATGGACCTAAAGGCGTCGAATCGGGACTTGCCTGGTCGCAGAACACCTGAGACCTCTGAGACCAGGTGTTGCACGTGCGAAAACAACGCGGATGTTAGCCAGCTGTCTCGAGCATAATGGGGTTGGTGATGCAAATGTCTTACCTTCTGCACCACCATCAATCGATCAACGCGTGTCGACAAAGGATCACAAACCCGGTTTACGTCATTTCTTGCCAGATCAACCAGCATGACCTTTGATACTACTGTAAGCTGCACCTGCAAAATGCTTAATTTGAACTTACATGCTCTGCTCTGTCCTTGATCGAGTTTCGTAGTTCGTCCGCTAGAGCCTCGTCCTCTCGGAGAGTCTTACCCCTCTTCACCGTCCCCGCTATTGGGTGTGTAATTATCCGACCCATTTCCTCTTTTACTAATAACTCCGGGCTCGCTCCCACAATTTGGAAGTCCACGCAGTCCAGGAAAAACAAATATGGCGACGGGTTGACATTTCGTAAATGACGGTAGATGTTAAATGGGTGCAATGACGTTGGCCTAGAAAATCGTTGCGAAGGAACAGTTTGAATCACGTCGCCTTTCGTGATATGTTCCTTAAGTCGCCTGACGTGACCTTCATACCCGGATTGACCAATATTCGATGTATATTCCTGGTTCAACTGGATGGGTCCCTGCTCAGGCATGGGAATGTCTTTACTCTTCAGAATGTTTACCGTCCTCTGAAGATCTACTTTCGCTTCCTCATATGCCTTGCCCAAGTCTTCCAAGTTCTCCGGTACCCTCAAGTATGTGATGACCTTGACAACCTGGAAGAAGTGGTCGAAAGCGATCATAGTATCGAAAAGCATAAAGAAGCTCTCAGGAACTTTGAGAACATCCTTCATATCGTCTCGCTTAGTCTTTGGCTCGAAGTACTTCACACAGTCATAACCAACATATCCAATGGCCCCTCCAGTCAGCGGCGGAAGTTGGATAGATGAGATTGTTGCGACTCTGCTCTTCGCAAGCTCCTTCTCCAATATCGGCAGGGGATCTGTCTCTTCGCCATGGCCAGGTCCTGTCTTGAGAACTTTACGCGGGTCTGAATGGAAGCGTTACTATCAGTTCAACCACGAGTATTTCCGGCCGACGAACCTGTACCGACAAAACTATATCTTCCTATGGTCTCTGTAGTTGCTGCACTCTCGAATAAGAATGAAAGCCTTGACTTTGAACTATATACCCTTCAACATCAATTCTTCTTGTCTAGTCCGAATGACCCACTGACTTGGCGGATACTTTAAGGTAGATAGACGAAGGCGTCAAGAACTCTGCAGATATCGAGGAGAAGATAGGAACGAGGTTTGGAGGGTTTGGCGACTTGATAGCGGTCGCAAGGACTTCTTGCACGGTGTCAAGTGACGGCTGTACGCCCAGCTAGGTCATGCGGTCAGTGTTAGAAGCTGTTTTGTATGGGTTGAAACGAGATCAGTGCTCACTTGCGACACCATCGTGGGCGTGTCCAATTGGCTAATACCAAGTTTGGAGAGAACTTCTGTAGATTTATTGTGTAGAGAACAAGACAGCAGCAGTCACCACTCGTATAGTATTTCTCTTCACAGCTTTCAATAATTATATCCTTTCGGCGCATCGGCTAGGGTCTCTCCGGCATCGCGGGGCAGTTCGAACTTCGAAAACCCGCTAGGGGCGTCAGTCACCGGCCTCCTTTGCGCGGCACAACAGCTGCCTTGACCGCCCAATGAACAGTTGAACAACGCCACCCTCCAACAACACAGTACCACGACGACATTCGTCTCCGCCCTGCCTTTTCTCCTCTCAAAAGATGCGCGCACAACTGTCGCTGCCACTTACTTTCCACATCATCTCTCCTCTTCTCACTACAAGCTTGCGATAATGGATGCGGATACTGTACCCTCGATGAAGGTGAAGGACCCGGAGACTCCACCTCTCCGGTCCCTCTCACCACGTCGCATACTCTTTGATTCACCCTTTTCGGACTACTATACCGATACTTCTCTCTCGCCCGACCCTTCACCTTCGCCAGCTCAGAAGGCATTGCTGACCCGCCTTGCTGCTATCGGCCAACAGATATTGAGGAAAGATCCAAGCGCCCAGAAGTTCAGGTGGATAAACGAGCGTCTAGACGGAGTTGAGGAGGTATTTGCTGCTCCAGAAAGCCAGACTCGTCAGCCGCCGGAGCTAGAGGACTCGGGACTGTTCATGGATGGCGATGATGAAGTTGAGAGCTCACAGCTAATACATGGGGGAGGAGGCTTGGGACTTCCAGATGATGTTGTGGAGATCCTCAGGAGAGCATCGCTCAGCGGCGGAGAGAGAAACGAACGGGTCGATTCTGTTGCAGAAGGCCTTGAGCAGGATAGAGAGCATGAGGTCCCTTGGGAAGAAGAAACCGGACTTGGCGAAATTGAAGCTGGGGAGAACGACCAAGCTTCTGCAATCGTCGCCTCCTACAAGGGAGAGAATAATGCCATCTCAACACTGCTCAAAGAATCCGGCATGAAGCCTCCTACAACCTCGGAGGACGTCATTATTCGGATTAATGCAGCTATCATGGAGCTGCGATTACGATTTGAGGAGATCAAGGTACGTTATCCCGATCCTTACCCACTAGAACTAATCAGCTAATGTCTTTTGTAGTATCTCAATTTCCTAATGCTCGAAAAACTTGATGTTGCAGACGATGAAAATATCGCGCTACGCAACGCCAATGACAAGCTAATCTTGGATCTCCACCTCGACTACTCAGAGCTCCTCTTCCTCAAGATCCAACTTCAAGCTATCGAAGCCTACGCCATACCTCGCGAGGACCAAGACCCCGATTTCTCTTTCGTGAATGCCATTGAGCGCCTGGAGCTCGACTGGCGAGATGTCGAGAAGCGCTTCACTGAGCGTATGGAAATGCATAAAAAAGAGAGGCCCCCAGAAGAATTTCGCAAGACTCTTCCGGAGGAACTGCGGATATTGCCGCAGCAGATCGAAAACGGAAACGCTCGTCCACCAATGCCCCCTCACGGGCATTTGAGCATCCCTGCTCCTGTCCTGGAACGTCTCTCCCGGCCATCCTCCCGACCCTACTCCCGCGACGGACCTAAAGAAGTGGAAGGAGGCGGGGCTTCTTTCACAGCTTCAGATATAAATACAGCAAACTCCACTATGCCAGACGAAGACGTCCAGAAACCCTCAGACAAATCAAATTTCTGGAATGTCCTAGCCAGCGCTGTTGGGATTATCGATTACTATGACCTGTTTCAAGATGATGATGAAGACTAGCTGTATCAGCCTGTTTGGAATTTTTCGTATCAATCATGAAACGATATCGGCGTAGAGGTCCTCCGAGGACTCCGTACACGACAGTGAAGTTTTGGCTTTCTTGCTATGACGAAGCCACGAAACGACTTTACGACTGCATTTGGGTATGGTATTGAAGCGTGTCTTCTTCTTGTATATATATTGACATGGCTTCTGGCGGACTGCTACCCTGGGACAACCGCCCAGCTTTGGAGATACACTGGCGTTTAGGACCAGAACTAGGTGTAGCAATACAAGTGTGGCTCTCATGCATTCTGCAATCCCTCGAAGTTCTGTACAATTTACACGCGAAATGGTTTTTGAAGATGGTAATGTTCACTCCGCCACCACGGGCTGATATTCCTTCCTCGTCGCTTGCGTCGCTCCACTCCCTTTCCACGCGCTCAGTATTAGGTTCACGATATGCTCGACGTTCTTCCCGTGCTTTACCTGCGCAAAGATTGTCGGCCCGCCCTCCCTGCACACCATTAGCATCAATCTCATCACAAGAAGTTCCTGAAGCCCTCCAGCACCCCTGAACCGCAACATGCCAAGGCCAAACCATTCCCAAATCCGCGAAAGTCTAACCGCCCAAGCAAAAACAAGACAACTCACCTCATCTTCCTAGCATCCCTTTCCATGACCCCCAGATCCGCCCCAACCGCCTCCGCTAAATCCGTCTTATTAACCACCAACAAATCACTCTGCGTGATCCCGGGCCCGCCCTTCCTCGGAATCTTATCCCCACCACTAACATCAATCACATAGACGATAAAATCCGCCAACTCCCTGCTATAATTCGCCGCCAGATTATCACCCCCGCTCTCGATGAGCAGCAGGTCGGCATCGAAGGCGCGGTGCAGGTCCTCGAGCGCGGCCAGGTTCGTCGAGATGTCCTCGCGCACGGCGGCGTGCGGGCAGCCGCCGGTCTCGATGGCGCGGATGCGGGGCGCTGGCAGCGCGGAGTTGCGGATCAGGAAGTCGCTGTCCTCGCGCGTGAAGATGTCGTTGGTGACGCAGGCGATGGAGAAGCGTGTGCGCAGCGCGAGGCAGAGGGCTAGCATCAGGGCGGTTTTGCCGGAGCCGACGGGGCTGCGGCGGTCCTGTTGTGTTAGCGCCCATGCATGAGAGCTCTGTGGGTGGTCTGCTGGGTGAGGGAGGGTGGAGGAGGGTGGAGGAGGGTGGGAGGAAGAGTGGGATGGTAGGAGGTGGGAGGGGGCGAGGGGACCTACCCACCGATTCCGATGGTGAATGCCCGCTCGTCCCAGTCCCGGCCCTCGATTATGGGCATCTCGCGCCCGAGGAATGAGCCCGGTCCGTCGAGAATCTCGTGTGTGTGGCCGTGGTCCGCTGCTGCGCCATCGTGAGAGTGGGAAGGGCCGCCGTCGTGGGAGTGGGTGTGCGATGCCATGGCGAAGAGAGGTGCGAGATATGAAAATGTATGTGAGAGCTGTGAGAGCTGTGAGGGCTGTGAGGGCTGTGCGGAAGCTATGTGGAAGCTGTGTTGACACTCAATGGGACGACTGAGGAACGCAGAACGTTTGACAGGGGTCAGGGCGGGGCATGGTGGGGTTGATCAAAACGTCAACCCTTGATGGCTGAAAACTCCAATCACGACCAAGTACTCGACTCATGCTATCGTGCTTCTACAGATCCCCACATGAAAACCCTTGTTCCCATTCCGAGCGAGTTGGGGATGATTGCCAGAACTTTTGGGTCCTGTATGCTGTCTGCAGGGGCTGACTCTAGAGCGTGTACTGCTTGGAGTACCTCATTTTCTTCTATATCACAAGAATCTAATTCTATTGACTGGCGAAATCTTCTCTTTCAGGCATAGAAATGATATCCACGCCCTTTAGACTACCGTTGGGGTGTCGTTGGCACATTGATCACAAGCTGTGACTAATTGATTCTAGTATCGTAGTCAACTGGTTGGCTGTACACCAGTCAAACTCTCCAGCTTTTAAGCCTCATCTGGACTTTCCGGCATTTGAGAGGCTACTGCCGAGCATAATTATCGGGGTTTTCATGCATTAGCTACCTCATCAGGACAGGTACGGTGATAGTTCGCTGAGGCGCTCACGCCAACGGCCTCCGTTCATCTTACCCATGTATCCCCACTTTCTTCATCTTGGCCTCACCTTAAATATTTCTGCTTCGTCCTCTCTTGTGCTTTGGAACGCTCCTGCCTTAATTCTAAGATACTTCACACCTTCGGATTGGTTTCCTCACTTGACCTTTGAGAAGCTTTCGACACCACTTCAACATCCAAAAGGAGCTCCAACAACACTTCCAATATGGCAACTCAAAAGACTCCGACACTGGTCGAGCTCGCAGAAAAGCTCGTCGAACAGGCTCGTGAGCTTGAGAAGGTCATTTCAGCACCTCCAACCTTCCAAGAAGATACCCTAGCCAACCTACCAATCGAGTATGAGAAGACACGACTATCCCTCATCGACACAAGCGAAATGTTCACCGCGCTTGTACGAGGCTCAGACGGTCCATATGGCAGAGTCATGAGGATAGCATCCTACCAGGTCTGTCCCTCTACAACCCAAAAAACTCTCACCTGCAAGCCAACACTGATGTCCCCCCTTCCCAGTACCTCGACGAAGTCGCCCTCTACGCCATTCACCACTTCCGCATCCCGCACCGCGTCCCGCTCAACAGCAGCATCTCCTATGCCGACCTCGCCGACCAATGCCAAATCGACGTAGACCGCCTAGCCAGCCTACTCCGCATGGCAATAACCTTCCACATGTTCTACGAGCCAACTCCCGGCTACATCGCCCACACCGCCGACTCACGCCTTCTCGTCGCCGACACCAGCGCCTTCGACTTCATCGGCGCCGTCAGCATGGAGCACAAGCCCGCAACGCTAAAAGTTAACGAGGCGCTCGAAAAATGGCCCGGGTCCCCGGAGCCCTTCCACGCGCCCTACAGCCTCGCCCACAACACCGACAAGCCCATGTACCTGCACCTGCAGCAGCACCCGGACCGGCTGCGGCAGTTCGCCGGCGCCATGACCAACATCACACGCGCGGGCGCGCGCTCCATCGCGCTGATCGCGAAGGCGTACCCGTGGGCGGCCCTCGCGCCCGGCAGCACCGTCGTCGACGTCGGCGGCGGCAACGGCCACATCAGCGCCTGGCTCGCGGCCGAGCACGCGGGGCTCAGCTTCGTCGTGCAGGACCTGCCGCACGCGTCCGACGACGGCATCGCGGCGCTCCCCGCGGCGCTGCGCGGCCGCGTGCGCTTCGTGACGCACGACTTCTTCACGCCGCAGCCGGTCCACGGCGCCGAGGCGTACTTCTTCGCGAACGTCATCCATAACTGGTCGGATTGGTATGCGGTGCGCATTCTGCGCGCGCTGATTCCCGCGCTGAAGCCTGGGGCGAGGGTCCTGGTTTGCGATAGGCTGATTCCGGAGCCGGGGACTGTGCCGCTGGTGGAGGAGCGCGAGATTAGGGCGTTGGATTTGATCATGCACATTTTGCTCAATGCGAAGGAGCATACGGAGGCAGAGATGCGGGCGCTGTTTCGGGCGGCGGATGAGCGGTTTGAGTATGTGGATACGCATGCGATTCCGCATGGGCTATTTAAGATTTGCGAGGCGGTTTGGAAGCCGTAGAGGGAAAAGTTGGGTTGCGAGGTGTATGGGAGTGGGGAGCGGGAATTAGGTGCGGGTTTGAGGTTTCGGCTGGAACGGTGAATCTTAGGGGTTAATGGAGCAGTGGTGGATGGTGGATAGATAGTGTGGGATGGACATGTTTATACGAGTGGGCCTGCTCATGGGAGCTGAAAAGTTACTATTACTGCTGGTGGCACTCATAGCTTGGAGGCCCTAGATGGAAAGAGGCTTAGAGACCCGGACAAATATACTCTAGGAAGAAATAGAGTCTTGAAAATCCAAATCTTGAAATTCTCGGAGATAGAGAAGAGATATCAGCTTGGCTTCTGACTCCATCGAGCCAGGATTTGAGCCAGCCGAAATATCAGCACAAATGAATGCGCTCAAAAGGTGTATGCAGACTCACTTTACTAGTATAAGTTCACAGGGGCAGATGATACTCTTAAATATGCCGTGTTCATAAAATTTCCGTCACAGCTAGCCTCGATTAGCCGCGACATAAACGAAACCGAACGTCTTGCTCACACCCAGCTATGCAACGCTAAACCCAATCAAATCGTAGCCAGCAAGCACACGCGAGATCCTCTTCTACCGCACATACAGACGCTTGGGCTGAGATAACGACACTGCACCAACCACTCACAGCGGCGAGCGCAAAAGTGCATGAGAATAGTATACCATATGTTAGGACATTGTAGTCCTCATACCCGTAAACCCTACGCACACTGCCTACGCACCCTAAGCCCACCAGTCCCCACCAAAACGCCGAAACCCAAAGCACCACCCCACTATTTTCCGCCCACCAAAAACACCAGGCCTTATGCCGCTGAAACAAATATTAAAAAAAAAAAAAAAGCCAAGTACATCATGAATCGTGTTCGCACGAGCCCGAAACCCCCATACGAATCCAAAGCCGGGAGACGGGAGGGGGGCGGAGGGATAGGATCACCGCAACGCCCGCGACAGCCATCGTTCCCACCAGTTCCGCACGCCGAGCACGGTGGCGCGGCCATCGTTGTGCCCGTCCTGGCCGGCAGGATCGCCGAGAATGGCGGAGAAGAACCAGAAGCAGCCGGCGGTCCACGACGCCACGGCCACGCCCATGGCGGCGATGGGCGAGAGGATGTGGATGAGGAGGAGCAGCGGCGCGCTGTAGGTTGCCGGCGGGTGCGAGGAGTGGATGAAGTGGAGCTGCAGGCTGAGAGATGGCGCGAGGAAGGAGACTAGCTGGTCGCGGAAGGGCGGCTGCTTGCTGCAGAGGCGGGGGGGCTGGAGGAACATCACGAGGGCGAGGGATAGTAGCGTCCAGAGGGTGATGAGGAGGGAGAGGAGGACACAGGGGCCGGAGAGGTAGAACTGGAAATGAGGGTAAGCTTCAGTCTGTTCAAATGTATGTGAGGGGAGAACTATACGAGTATCTTCAGGGCCGTCTTGTTCGGCATGTGTGGTAGAGAGTCGTGTACCTCCCTTTGATCGTATAGAGTGGCTATGACATCCTGGTCCGTTATCGAGGCGTGAGCTGGGGATATCGGGGTGTGTGGATAGATTTGCTTCTCCGGGTCTAATTGTGCTCGTGGAGGATAGGACACTTTCACGGGTGCGGCTTCCACTCCCAATTCCATATCTGAGGCCCTGCCATTGTGTTTGACAGCGGAAGAAGCAATTGAGCTCGGGCTTGGCGGAGAAGACAGTTTTGGAGAGAAAGGGCGCGATATCACCGAGTCGCGTGTCAGGATTGAGCTGGTGGCTCGCTGGGAGGTATGCTGCTCGGATGGAGGCTTCTCGGAGAGGATCTGGCTGGAGGGATTCTCGATGGAATTCGGGGTCTGGAGATGATGTTCGGGATAGCACATGCCAGGTGAGGAGGCCGTCAGCGGAAGTTGGGGTTCGACAGGCATGGCGGGTAGAGCTATCTATCGACGACCATGGGCAGGCGATGTAGCAGGTGAGAATGTAGGGACACGAGAGGAAAGGATCATGATATAGATGGGCCCTCCCCCTCGAGAGAGGCAAGGACAAGAGGTTACCACCTACATGATCATGAAATTCCTCTTGGGATCTCTCTTGGCGTTGGCGTCCTTGCCCGTTCTCTATCCCGCCAAGTACGCTGAGCACCTTGGCATGTCATACCGGCCAATGAACGCACGCGGCCGCGGCATAACTTGTCGAATCTTCATTTTACAACAAGGCTGATGCTGAAGTAGACAAGACGGAATACGCGGCATCTTTCCTGTGATCCGACCGAGAGAAGAGCGTGTGCGACGGGCTTGCAGATTCGCAACTTGGCCACTTGGGAGGGTGCAACGACGAGCCGCGACAAGATGTTTGCTGGTGAGGCACAGCACCACCAGCGAGCGCCGCGACGAGCACCCGCGACAATCACGGTGGCCTTGTCACTCCTGTCGCTCTTGTCACGAGGCAATGCCCAGGTGCAACGCCTAAAATGAAATCTATGCGTGTTTTTTTCTCATCTGCCTTGGTGAGTCTTCATGAGGTGTGCCAAGGGCAGCAGTGCGCTATTGCCATGGCTAGCTGATACACTGGACGGAGGACTCGTTGTGGTGCGTGTCTTGGTTCTTGGGCTGAGTCCCTTGGATCTCTTTTCGCCCAGCCTCTCCGCTCGCTGGTCGCTGGTCGCGTCGTCCCACAGGTAAAATTCTCTGCTCACCGATCAGCGAAGCGGGTACGCGACGGATTCCTGTGTGACTGAGGGACCCCCAAGGCCTAAGGCCAAGATACCTGTTAGGGTGTTTGGCCAAGAGCCTCCGATTTCCCTCAAGCTTCCCTCAAACTTCCCGCAACCTGCCAAAAAACCCCCGAAGCCCGTCCTGTAATTTGAACCTGCAAGGCACCCAGCCTCTGTATCAAGGGCGGGCTTGTGAAAGTCTCGTCATGTGACTTGGTGTCACGCGACTTGGTGTCCCCGCCAGGCACCCACGATGACTGAAACTCAAGCTCCCCGCGGTTGCCTTGCAGCTGCCTTGTGCTGCCTTCGGCCTGAAAACCATAAAGACGTGCTGCGAAGGAATACTGTACAAGTCTCCATCCTCTTTTGACTCTCTCCCTCTCTCTATACCATGTCCGCTCTCGATTATTAGCATCCTTTTCCGCTTCCTTCAAGCCTAGTGTATCTTACTTAGCCACCGTGTCTGACCAGCCATTTTGGGCTCCCAGGCGATAAGTTCTTATCTATTTGTCTTTGCTCATCGCACACCGAAGCCGCAGATCCCAATATATATTTACTTTCTTGAAAGTCACATCTCAGAGTCAGCATCTCATTCAAGCTGCTTCTCTCCACTACCCGTCGCTTCTAGAGCGAATTTTGTCTCAAAGTAGTCATTGGGAAAGGAGTTACATCGTAGCATGGCCATGGCTCAGAATAGTGAGGCACTCGTGTGTCCAGCCCTGCTCCAAGAGTCTGTGAAAGAAATCTCCGAATTCATAGCTCGTGGACAGCGGGTTGCTTTCGGTTTGATGACCGTCAACCATGCACTGGCGCCTCAGGATACCCTGACTGCCAAGTTGGCTGTTACACACTTGTTCCAAATTATTGGTGTCTCCCAAATTCTAAAAGAATTAATGGAGGTAGGCTCTCGTTTCAAGGATCCAATACTGCCTCTTTTCAATTCCAATGGCGTGCAAGATGCGATGAGCTGTGTCCGCTCTTCCTACCCCATCCTTAAAAGCTTGGAGACCATCTTACGGAACTCCGACCAACACATTAGCCCCGACTTGATGGGACCTTTACCTGCTGAAAAGGTTGACTCAGAGTGGCGGCTTGTGAACCCTCTCCCGCAGCTAGACTCCTGTCTTCAGCAACTCGCTCTCCTCGTTAGCGTTGGGAAATCGGAACAAATCCAGAGGATATCTTTTGGGTAAGTCTTTCATTCCGAAGGACTGTTGTCTAGGCGGCTAACAAGATATTTTAGGGATAGATCCCCACCTGAGACCAATGAACTCCAGCGACTTGTCTTTGCTACGAGGAATCTCCTTCAGAAAAAGGAACCCTCCACTAGAGACATTCTTCAAAATCCTTTTGGAGCGCATGTCTACCAGCCCCAGCGGCCTCTCTACACAGCTCCCAAACCCCTTTTCGATCAACCGATGATCAGGTCGATCAAAGAACTCCAGCATCCATGCGGCTTCCGAGGAAGATATGGCGAACCAGATTACCCTTTCCCAGACAAGAGACCCTTCGTTCAACTTGATCCAGCCGAACCATATCTCGAATTGAAGAAAAGCTTTGAAGAGTCCGAATTTGATCGTTATAACTTAAAGTAGGTGCAGTTTTTTCTTTCTAAAAAAATACTGTGAGGGTTTTACCTAACTTTGATAGCCTCCAAGGGAAATACCCCAACATAGCCATGTTCGGTTGCTGGCCACCTACCTTCATTGGAGAGAACACGGTGCAGGAACGTCAAATCCAATCCATCTTCACAAATGACAAAAGGCCCCCCCCTAGCCCAGTCCGCGAAACCACCGAGGAGAAATCCGAGGAGAAACCCGTGGAGAAAGCTTCCGACGAAAACGCAGACAAAAGACAAATGTGAGTGCGCTATTGATCTACGACACTGAGACATATCTAACCCGCATATAGCATCGAACGCGAGGACTCTGCCGAAACGCATTCGGAATTTGAAGTGCTCTCCCATTCTGACGCTGCTTTCAACACGCCCAACAGTACTCGAGACAGCACCCCTACGATAGCTCTAAATGAAAATTCGGCACAAGTTGAAGCAACAGGAGCACCCTCAACTGAAGCAATACCAATCACAGAACCGAATACATCAGAGTCCGCCTCAAAGTCTGGTGAACAAACACCGGTCGCGGCGTCGTTCAACCCTTCAGACAAAGTTGAGGATTTTGAGGCCGAGAAGCTGGAAGCATGCATACTCAGCCCGCACGTGGAGAATGCATTCAATGCCATCGAATGGTCGTCCAAAGTGGAACGACTTCCCCTTTCTCAAGCCCAAATTCAAGCACAACTGAATAAACTTGGTCCAGAATATTCGGTGGTAGATACCATTAGCACTCTGAGCCCTGAGGAATGGAGATCTATAGCGGACTATACCAAACCACGTGGCACCCTCCTCTCAGTTGGAAAGTCTCACAAAGTCACCATGCCGACTAAATTCGGATCGTTCGATATCGCGTCTCTCATATTCATCGTCAAGATAGTATATCCTCCCACGGATCCGAAGAAGGGCCCTTTCGGGTTTAGGAACCCATTTGCCGCAACTACACCAGGCCTGTTTGGCAACCCTCTACCACCAACCCAAACAAGCCACCTATTTGAAACACCCAACGGCGAAAAACAGAGGAATGGCGGATTATTCGGAACTAGGTCGACGGGGGGGCTCTTCGGCAATCCGCAGCCTCCGACACAGACGACAGGATTATTCGGCCAAAGCCGACCTCTTTTTGGGACGTCAGGTGGAGGACTCTTTGGTACCTCACAGCCCCAAACTACTAGCTTATTTGGCACTACGAACACTGGAGGGCACACAGGATTTGGAGGTCCTAGCTCTGGAACAACCGGTGGACTTTTCGGCGGTTCTCAACCGCCAATGCAGCCAACCAATCTGTTCAACACCACCACTTCTACAACCCAGACCGGATTCGGCACTACAACACAAACTGGATTTGGCAATACAGTACAAGCTGGGTTTGGCCCTGGAACAACAGGAACTAGGCCATTTGGCACCTCCATCACAAACAGCTTCAACGCCAACACCAACACCAACGGAAATCAGACAGGAGGTGGGCTTTTCGGAGGATTTCAACAGTCACAGAATGAACCTCAGTCATCTCTCTTCTCTGGCTTTACACAGAGCCAGACGGCGCCTCAGCCTTCGCCTTTCGGCTCGGCAGACCCAACCGCAACACAAAGACCGTCCCTATTCTCCAGCTTCGGAAGCTCTTCTCAATCGCAGGCCCAACCTACTCTATCACCGTTCTCGACACCTGTAGGCCAGCAGGAACAGACCCAGGCCAGGGCCCCACATTCCCTATTCTCCGACCTAGGAGCTCAGACACAAACCCTCACATCCCCATTCTCGAGTTTCTGGAGCAAAGCGCAAAGTCAGGCTCAGCCATCCACATCACTTTTCTCCAACCCTGAGAGCCAGACACAGCGTTCGTCACTGTTCGCACCAGCAACCACTCAGCCACAGCCTTCATCTTCTCTCTTCGGGCAACCAGCAACTCAAACACAAAATTCATCATCCCTATTCGGGCAAACCACAAGCCAAACACAACCAACCCCCTCACTCTTTCCCAATGTGACGAGCCAGACACAAAGCCCATCACTATTCGCAACACCAGCCAGCCAGCCCCAATCCACATTTCCCCTGTTCAGTCAACTAGCAAACCGGACACAAACTTCATCCCTATTCGGGCAAACACTAAACCAAACAAACACCTCCACATCCGTCTTCGGGCAACCCCAGCAACCCCAAACACAGCCCGCCCCCTCGCTCTCCTCAAACTTCCCGCAGCACCAGCAAACCCAGTCACAAACGCAGACCCAGCTGGCCCCCTCCCCTTTCGCCGCACTCCCCAGCTCTCTCTCCATCGACACCGCCAAACCACAGCCGCAGCAGCAGCAGCAGCAGTCAGCATCGCCTGCCTTCAGCTCCACGAAGAGAGATAACGGCATAGCGGGCCCCGCTCCGGCAGCGTCGAGCAAGGCGGCGGGTCCGGGGTTTAGATTCGGTAATCCAAGCACGTGGAGGCGGGACGAGGTTGTTGAGTTGACGAGGAAGTGGACCGGGCAGGTGGGTGCTGGGGAGCGGGATAAGGATGAAGAGAAGGAGGAGGAGGAGGAGGGGGAGGAAGTGGTTCGGGAAGAGGAGAGTGGATGGCTGGAGGAAGTCAAAGAGGAGATGGAGACTAAAAGAAAGGAGCAGGAAGAGATGAAAGGGAAATAAGCACGGCTTGCAAATACTGTGCGGATGATAGGACGGAAAAAAGATCGAAGGGAAGAGTCCGGTGTATTAGGTTCGAGCTTGAGATGAGTCGTGGAAATTACGAGGTTTAGAATGATTTGCATGGCTTTGAAAATGGGTGGGGACGGGCATTGTTATGGCGTGTATGGAATGGATAGGTAACTTATGATACTAGACTGTTAAGGCAGTGAAATTGCTTGGGAATCGATTCGAGGAATTAGGAATATCATGTCCTTTGGCTGGGTTCAGAATGTAAATCATTTAAGTTATATATAATATAGCGGTCGAAAGGGCACTAAGACTTACAAAGTAGATAAATATACTAAAGGATTTTATAAATTAATAGATATAATAACTTTAATAAAATATATAAAGTGAATATTTTAACTAATTATCTATACTTAATTATTTAATACCTAATATAGCTCCGCCTATTTTAGTACCTTATTTAACTTCCTCTTTTTAACTTAGTAGATTTTAATATAATAAAGTTATAATAGATATTATATACTATAATAGGTTCTTTAAGGTAGCTATTATAAATTTATATAAGATTTTTATATATTAAATAATATTAAATAAAATTATATAAAGGTCTACTATTTTTAATAAAAATAATATATTTTAAAAGCCTAAATTTTATTAATATACTTAATAAATCTTATAAAAGTGCTTTAGATATAATTCTAGTAGAATACTATAAATATAGTTAGTTAGCTTACAGACCGATTCAAAATCCGCACCAACGGAATCACGTCTAAGCTTGCTAAGGTAACTAGCTTACTAAGGTAAACTTCAACTGCCTCAGCGAGCTTAGACGTGATTTTTTAGCTAGCGTCGGAATAACCTACGCCATCTTCCGAATTGCAAAATCACGTCTAAGAGCCTTTAGCGAGATTTGTTAAAACCGTAAGCAAAATCCATAAAACGGATATTACGGATATCTAATTTATTTATTTATATAACGCGTTATTATTACCAAAAGTTAATATAATATTTTTAAGACTTAGGGCTTTTAAATGGTATAAATTTTATAATATAGCTATTACTTAGTCCTAATATTAATTTTATTAAAGTTAAAAAACGCGTTGTTAAAACCGTAAGCATATATTATATTTTATTAAATAGTCTACTAATATAGATAAAACTATATAGATACATAGATATCTACTACTTAAAGCTATTGTAATACCTAGTAGGTGTTATAGTTAGGTCCTTCCTTAAAAATATCCTCCCTTAGCCCAGAGAGCCTCTGCTACTACCAGGGGGTAAGCTTTGGGTAGAGCCTCGTGTAGAGCCTCGTGCAGAGCCTTAATAGACCTTCGTGCAGACCTTCGCACATTCCTTCGTGCAGACCTTCGTGCAGAGCTCCGTGCAGGCGTGTAGACGTATAGATATGCAGACGTGCAGACGTTCGTACGGGAGATCAATTGCAGAGACGTTTGTAGAGACGATTGTATAGGCGTTCGTACGAGCGTTTGTACGAGCGATTGTAGAACCTTCCTAGTATATTAGTGCTGCGTGTTAGTAGAGCTTTGGAGCTCTATATAGGGCTTCGGGCAGAGCTTCGGGCAGAGCTTCGAGCTTTGAGCAGAGCTTCGAGCAGAGCTTCGAGCAGAGCTTTTATAGAGCTTCGTGCGGAGCTTCGTGCAGAGCTTTTGTAGAGCTTTGGTAGAGCTCCGTGTAGAGCTCCGTGCAGGTCTTCCCCTGAGCTTCGTTCCGCAGAGCTCTCGTAAAGCTCCACAGCTCTACGCAGACGCAGAGCTTGCAACTCTATTAGGACCTACACCATAACCTATAAAGGGCTACAAGTAAATAAATTAAATAGGTATATAGTAGATAGAATATCCGCTGGTTATAGAGAGGGCTAGCGGCGTAGGCGTAAGCGTGTTTACTACGCGGCTCGGTAGTACAGAGGTAGAATTAGGGCCTCTACGGCGACGAATTCCTCTTAACGTTGCGCGCGTATAAGGAGCTAAATATCTCATAACTTATAGAGTAGGCTTTTCTCTATAATTTGGTGTAATTTTTATGTCGATAGGTATTATGGGAGGGTAGATTAATTTAGTTAAAGTTAATGAGGTCTTCTTATATAAACCGTGTTTAGGTTTTCTACAAATCTCGCCAAAGGGCCTCAGACTAAGAAAAACGATTACCGTCCTAAATCAGCTTAGCGGACGGTGCGGATATTCCTATATCCGCAATCGATTTCTTAGTCTGAGCTTCTGAGGTAACCATTTCAGAAGAGCGAGTCTTCACATCTTATAACTCAAACTGAAGGCGATCCTATTCCATCGCACCGTTGTTTAGCGCCATGGGGTATCGTGAGAGCTTATCAACGAACGAGGCTTTATACACGCCCAAGTACAATACGTGGACATGACTGCATAGCGTCCAGCGCTTCGCAAGATTTTGTGAAGAGTGTGCCTACGTGACAAGTAATGTAGAGGTGCCTCTGCCCTACCATCCAACAACAACAAGCCCACTATCATGGTGAGATGTATTACCTGGAGCCCGCGGTTTCACAGTATTTACCCGCTCGAGGCCAGCTGTCATCCCTTCGTCAAGATTTGCATTCCGAAGTAATTTAAAAGGCGATCCACCACCGAAACAAACGAACATTATACGAAGGAGCATTCCATCATGACGGTACATTGATCCCCGGGAATGGGAGGAGTTACTCATAGGCGGAGGCCCGCGCTTGAGGAGGGAACAAGGTTGGCGTCGGTGGATTTCGTGGCTAGTCTATCTAAGGGAGGTTAGCCTGACCTTGAATAGGGTCAGCCGTGCTCAGTGCGTACCAACGGGAGTACAGTGATATCCGGGTCTGTCTGGATCACTGTTTACGTTGAACAGCTGCACTGGCCCTAAGTCAATGCCCTCTTCGTATGAATTTTGGGCAAATTACTTAGTATACGGCTTCGCAGTGACTGCGGTCAAATTTAACGTCTCTCGGAAATTTGCTTCTCAGGTACGTGAGGGCGATGATGTGGGATATCCCAAAAATGTAGATTTCTCTCAACTCTCCGAATCCGCTCGTACATTCTTTAGATAGACTAATGAGCTGCTGTTGATCATGGAAACCCTAACAATTGATTTGAAGCGAAGTAATTTCCTTCGGCAGCAGCGCAGTCAGGCTGGGCACGTTTTCAGAGCCAAACGCCCCTAAGAGTGTTGTGGAGTCGACTTCAAGTGTAGTGAGGTTCTTAAATTTATGCAAGGGACCAGTCAGGTGATCGGCGTCATATCCATTTCTCCAGAAGTCAAGATCGTACCGGGGTCCATTCCAGTAATTCAGACAGAGGCGCTTCAGCGTAGACGAGACAGGGTCTAGGGCTTCTACGATCTCCCGCGGTTTAGCACCCAGTTTAGCCTCTAGTTCAGAATCGCTGCGATGTCGAGGTCTATAGATGAAGCTCTCCAGTGTTCTGCAACAACGGAACATTTTTTGGTTGCAGGATTCTAGAACACTACCAACTAGATACAGTGATGTTATTTTGGAGGTGGTTGGAAGTTCAAAACTATCCGAAATACGTATTCTCGTTGCGAAAAACTTTTGTAACGACGGCAGCTGCAGCAAGGGTAGCAGATCCATACGGTATGGTCCGTTCCGAGTGCCGCAGACCTGTATATTCAACTTCCGCAATTTTTTTAATGTACTAAGGTGGCCATTGTCAATAA
>Ga0307515_10006935_pt1 | contig 22506 bp, 21 predicted proteins | sample 17_EM_MG_FD_194513 | JGI IMG/M metagenome (GOLD analysis project Ga0307515, IMG submission 194513) | Populus trichocarpa ectomycorrhiza microbial communities from riparian zone in the Pacific Northwest, United States - 17_EM | ecosystem: Host-associated > Plants > Roots > Unclassified | place...
TCAAAATTTTAATCATTTTAATCGGTTTTTTTTCACGGTTTGGTTTTTTCAGTTATTTTTTTTTAATTTTTTTAATTTAATTAATTTTTTGATTTTTTTGCTCATCCTGATTTTACACCAATAAAAACAAAAAAAAAACTCCACATGAAATTTAATTTTTCCAAAACTCTTTTGAAATTCCAAATAAATCAATTAAAAAGATTAAAACCCTTTAGACAGTAATCCATTCTTAATAGCCCAACTCGAACCCATACCATTCCTCAGTCAAGCCCAAGTCTTGTCTTAAAAAAAAAAAAAAAACCGGACGCCAAAAAAAACAAAACACTAATCCTTAAATTCAACTTTCTTCTCTTTCACAGTTCCGCCCATAAAATCATTCATTTCCTCGTGCTCACCCAGACAGATCCCTCCTTACATAAACAAATCCTTAAATTTTCCAATTTCTTTCAAAAACATCCTCAAAAAAACCAGCTTCATCGGAGAAATTCAACGTCAGGCGAGTTCCCCAGGAAAGTTCTTAAATTTACCATGTGATTAGGTTTTTTAAGGGCAGGGTTACGTTTTTGTTTTCTCTTGGGGTGGTTAGGGCATAAAAAAATGAAGGGGGGCCGATCGCACCGGCTCCAGACCCACCACCAGAATGACCCGCATGAGGACTGGGTGGATGGGTCATGGACAGTAGATTGTGTGTGTGGTGTAAACTTTGATGATGGAGAGGAAATGGTGAATTGTGATGATTGTGGCGTGTGGGTACACACGCGATGTTCAAAGTATGTTAAGGGGGAAGAATTGTTTACTTGTGATAAATGTAAGAGGAGGAAGAAGGGGGGTAAAAGTAGTAATAATGATGATAGTGATGAGACTGAGGTTGCGCAGTTATTAGTCGAATTGACGACGAAAACGGTTAGTTTAGAGAATGGTGGTGATGGTGGTGGGGGGAATGTGTGTCACCCGAGGAAAGGGTTGAGGTTGTGGACTGAGATTCCGATGGAGGAAAGAGTTCACGTGCAGGGGATTCCGGGTGGGGATCCTGCTTTGTTTAGTGGGTTTTCGAAGGTTTTCACGCCAGAGTTGTGGAAGTGTGCTGGATATGTTCCGAAGAAATTTAGTTTTCAGTACAGGGAGTTTCCGTGTTGGGATGAGAAGGAGAGGAAGGTGGAAAACAGGAGGAGTGAGGAGGAGAATGAGAATATGGTTGATAAGGGTGCAGGGGTTTTGTTTTCTTTGTCGAAGGAGAGCGTGTTTGGGATGCCGGTGGCAGAGTTAGGTGGCATGAGAGAGAGGGATGAGGGTGGTGGTTGTGAAAGGAAGGTGTATTCGAGAGAGATGAAGAAGTGGGAGGGTGAGGATGGAGAAGTTGGGGGTGCTAATTTTGCAGTGCGAAGGGAGAGAAGTGCACTCAAGCCGGTTGTTGCAAATCCAGGTAAGCGGGGGAAAGAAGATCTTGGGATGTCCATAGATTGGAGTGTAAAGAAGAAGGCTCGAACTGCAGAGAAGGAGATGGAGGCAAAGAAGAGGATTTTTCATGCTTTTAAATCAGGTGATTGGATATGACTTGCTTTGCTTTATTTCCTAATTGTATTGTCTGTCTCTCCTTTTTCTAGCTGTCTAAGTGCACTTATTTCACATTAATGGCATGAAGTTTAGGCATTAGGTCACATCTTGTAGTAGTAGACACACACTTGTTGACTCCAATTCTTTCTTGTTTTTATTCTTATTACTAGCATTTACATCCACCAGTGATGCAAAACCGTTGGAGTTTTATGAAGACAGAGCTCTGAAGTCCTTCAAGAGTGAACTTCAAAGTAATAAGAACAAGAATTTAAAGGACTCTGATATTCAAGAACAGAAGTCAGATAGTTATATAGCAGTAGAAAATGGTGTTGAGAAGCTCAAGAATAACTTGGCAGTGGTTGAGCTGCCCTTGGAAGCACTGTCACCTGACATATCTAGACCTGATTCTTCAACTGGATCTGGATTGAAGGAAGAGAAGTCTAGCCATGAAGTTCTGGTTGCAGTTGAGAGTTCTCCCAAAGAGTTTAATGTATCTTGTGGGAGAATGCCTGTAAAACAAGAGGTATGCCGTGCTCTCTCCTTTTTGGTTTTGCCTAGGATAGTACTGTGCTTTGTCTCTTGATGATTGTTATTGGGAGTAGTTTACAGATCCAGAAAACAAACAAGACTACTAGAATAAAGCCAAGAATGACATTTGTAAGTGATGATAATAGTTTAGAATCCCTTGACAGGGAATGAGAAATGACAATATGTGGGAATCTAGCAAAAGCTGAGTTCTGACCAGAGCATACATAACTAGTGATTTGAAATACTGTTTAAATTTGTGTTTCTTTCAAGAAATGCAGCGCATCAATCATGATGCTAGAAGGAAGTACGAATGTCTCTTTTGAACAACCTTCTGGGTTCTTTGCTTTTTTATGTTTTTGTATGAAAATTGGTTCAGAGGACAAAAACACTAAAACTAAACAAGGGAAACAGCCCTCCTTGTTTGAATCATCAAACAACAGAGGCCCCGTTCTTCTGGCAGATCCTCAAACCAAAAAGGAATTACATCTGCCTCAACCCCAATGTTACTAAAAGAGCAGTACTCCTATTCCCCTAACCATAACATACCTAAGTTTCCAAACCCTTCTCTTAACAGCATATCCATTAATTGGCCGTTATGAGCCTTAATTGTCACTGAGTTGCACCATCGAGTTTGAAGACACCAAACTCTTATCATTGAATCCAAGCCCAACACAATGCAATGATAGTCTCTATAACAAGCCTCCTGCAAATCCACATGAAATGCTAACATTTCAGCTCTGATAGCTGTGCACCAGCCAAGCTTCAGTGGAAATCCCCCCATTCCCAGTCCCATCAGCATCATGCAACTGGCCCCTACCCCAGCAAACCCGGATTTAAACCATACATTTTGACACCTTGCCTGTTTTTTTGAGCTCTTAAATTTGACAGGTTACTTCTTCTGTTAGATATGCACATTAGTAGTTTCTCTTGTTCTACAATATGGTGGTTCCTCCTTGTGCCTTATTGATTGACTTTTACATCTTACCTATAACATAGCTCTTTTCTTGGGTGTAATTGTACGTTCACTTCTATGCTTTTAGATTTCACTTGCTGTGTTTGAATGACTTCGTCTGTGCTTGCTATAGGGCAATAACATTCTAAGTGGAAATTTAGATGATAAATTGGAGGGTTCCACTGGAAGAGATGTGCCTGCAGTTGGAGACCCAGCTAGGGCTTCACCAGAAGTTAAAGGCAATCAGATTAATGGTAACAGTGATGCAATTCCAAGTTTTGCACAACCTAGTGTTCAAGTAGAAGTGGATGATGACAACTCTAAGGGGGTCTTGAATTGTCAGTCTCCTCATGGTGATGCAAAAGATGCAAGGATATCTTATGAAAACATATCTGAAAATTCAAAAATGAATGATGCAACATTAGGTGGTTCATCAAATGACCATAAGGTTCAAGAGGTTGACAGAAATATGGAAGCAGTCCCTCTTTGTCACATGGATAAAGCTAATGAGTTATCTGATGATCCTTGTCAGCATAAACGAGAATTGGAAAGATCTGAAGGCTCAATGGAAATGCAACAATGTCCTCCAGAACCCAAAAATGGTACAGAGGCTGCTGAAGAACTGTCAAAATCAGGTGAAACTATCTCAAGCACTCCAGCACTACTCAATCACCGTAAAATGGTTGTTTGTGTTGGAAAGTCATCTTCTACTTCATCCACTGTGATGAACTCCAAAATGCCTGCCTCTGGCAATTTTAGATCTCCAGATACTTTGAATTTTAGTTCTAACACTAAGCAACAAGTTATACCTGACAGCAGTACTAGCATTAAGAAAGATCGAGCTACAAGTGAGATAGTGAAAGACGGAGAAAGGCTTGACTTGTCAACAAAAACAGTAAAAGAGTGTCCAAAATCCTCTATGAATTCTGCTTCAAAATTGTTGCACTCAAGCAAGAGTTCGCATACATCTGTTCCTAAGAGAACCAATTCAGATTCCAAAGATTCCATGCATTACTCGTCCCCTAAAGCATCTTTGGCACAGAATTCTGGTGATACTGTTGGATCACTGCAAATTGAGACAGCTTCACTTGCACAAAATAAGGCAACAGCATCAGGATTACCCCTAAGAGCTGAAAAGCTTAATCAGTCTAATGGCCAGTCATGTTCTAAGACAAGTCATGCATTGTCAACGAATCCTTCCGTTCCTATCAATTCTCCTGCAGCTTTAAGTGATGAAGAGGTGAAAACAAATTGCAAGCTCTTCTAAATATGGTTGGTTTTGTTCTCATTTTCATTTTCTTTTCTTTTTGTGACAGCTTGCTTTGCTTTTACATCAAGAACTCAATAGCTCTCCTAGAGTACCTCGTGTTCCACGTGTTCGCCATGCTGGTGGTTTACCACATTCAGCTTCTCCAACTGCAACAAGTGCGCTGATGAAGCGTGCATCTAGTTCTGGAGCGAAAGATCATAGCTCGGTAAGATGTATTTCCACAACAAGATGATTTTCTTTTAGTATTTCCTTATTAAGGTTATGCAGTGGTGCTTGAAAATGATCTGTGATTCATCATTGTTCAGGCTTCTAGAAGAAAAGGTAAGGATACATCAAAAGATGGGTTTCGCCGTAATCAGGAGCCTGATGAAGAGGCTAAGAAGACTGACAGACCATCTTCTTCTGATCAGAGGAGGCAAGATACAGGATATAAAGCTGACTCAGTGTTGAAGAGAGGGGATAATGGATCTCCGACAGCAGTACATTCTGTCAAGAACAATATCCCTCCTGCCTCCACCTCAACTGCTAACAGTGGCCCATCTTCCTCTACGGAGGTTAATGACCATCATTTATCATCTAGACGTAATTCACCCAGGAATATTTCTGATGAGGAGACAGGCACTGTTCGGGCTCCTGTTCATCGCACTCTACCAGGTAGCTACCTCGCTGGAATTTAAATTCCGTGTCAGTTTAGGGCCAAAAGGATATAATAACAACAAATGAGGCTGTTTCTTTTTAATTGCTCAGTTAATAACTTAATTTGCATTTTCCTTGCATCATCCATAGGGTTAATCAACGAGATCATGAGTAAAGGCAGGCGCATGACATATGTGGAGCTCTGTAATGCTGTTTTACCGGTATGGTTACTTTTATTTAATTAATCGCTTGTTATTTTCTGCATGTTTGTTTCGTGAAGCTTTGATCCTGAGTAAAACAAAGCAGATTTCCTTCATTCATTGTGATTCCATTTGCAGCACTGGCATAACTTGAGGAAGCATAATGGAGAACGCTATGCATATTCAAGTCCATCTCAGGCCGTTCTTGATTGCCTGAGGAATCGACAAGAATGGGCTCAATTGGTGGATCGTGGTCCCAAGGTACACAAACTGTTTTTTTTCTTATTGTTTTTAAATCACATGAAACGGTGTTTTACTGCGCAAAGTCTCCGATGCTAGTTGCCATTAAAGTATGCCATCAACCCATACTTAAAGATGATTTTTGACCAAATTAGATAATATTCAATTGTACCACATGCTTTGATAAACTGTAAGTGGGGATATTTAGTGATGCATTCTCGTTTACAATCAATGCATGTTTTTCAGTCATTTCAACCCTTGGTGGTTTGATCTTTCTGATTGTCTAATACTGGTGCCTAAGGAGCATTGGGAAGGCTTTTATTTGACCTTGGTTTTGGCCAACTCTGGTCTTTAAGTAATGCTGGTGGTGTTGCATATCCATATATATCCACATGGATTTTTAAAAAGCCAATTGGGGAAAGTAAGGTAACTGGATGACTGTAATACTGATTCTGATACTTTCTTTCGGTTATCATTTACAAATTTCAAGTAGGATTTTATGGATCGTCTTCACCTTGAATTTGCTTAATACTTAGTGCCCTTGGATCAGCTGTACTTCCTAATTATCAATCAAATCTGGCTTTTGATCATTCTGTACCAGACAAATTCAAGTAGAAAACGGCGCAAGTTTGAACCTGATGAATCAGAAGATAATGACTATGGCGAGGTAAGAACTACCAAAGGAGGAGAAAGCAAAAGGCTTGAGTCACAAAGAGAAGAGGTTCCCAAGGGCAAGCGAAAAGCAAGGAAACGAAGGCGACTGGCACTGCAAGGAAGAGGTATAAAGGATGTCAGGAAATGGCAGAAGGCAGACATGCTCACTGATGATGATGGTGGCCTATTTTCTAATTCAAGTAACGAGACATTGTTTAGCGAGGACGAGAGTCAAGACAATGGAGCAGGTGTGACTGGAAGTGAGGCCACAGCTAGTTCAGATGATACAGAAACCTCATAGCAGTGACTCCTTACAGCAGCTGCTTCTTGGTTTCAGCCAAGTCCTGCGTCCACCACATGGGGTTAATATTGTGCAGCTACCACATCACATGGGGTTAATATTGTGCAGCTACCACATCGTCATTTAGTTTTGGAGGATGCCTCGGAATCCTTTTGTAATTTTGTGAATGGATACGTGTCCGCGACCTTACTGAGTTACATTTGGTCATTAATTTTCCTGGCCACCAATTTGCAGGTGCAAGATGAAAGCTGGAGCCAAACTTGTAATGCTAGTGTACATATGAATTGTTGTAGCTTTTGTAGCAATATGTTATAAGAGGCCATCTTTTATGTAGAGGCGTAGCAGCCATTGTATTAGAGTAGATTCTGCAAAATTTAGAAAAGAAGCAGCTCGTTTGTAAGCTTCTTTAGAATCAGCAGGTTTACTTAGGTGCAAAGAATCCCTTGGATTCCATGTATCAAAAACCACAAGTAACGTGGAGATTTGCTTCATTTGCGAAGCTGCGAATCATTTTGTTCTTGATGTGAACTCACCGGATTCTTTTCTTGTCCAGCATTCCTTGCCGGGCAATTCACCTCTCTCTTCCCTTTCAACCTAAAACTGGTCAAACTGCAAAGAAATGGTTCGAATTTCAGAGGTTTAATGAGAAAACTACAATTTCAATGCTCAACCTTGATTTTTATTCAATTTGATACAATTGTGATGGGATTTGTTTTATTATTTATTGAGTTCTTTGTCTAATGTGGGATTTTAAATGTGTCAACTGGGATTTAGTCAAATTAACAAATCCAAATATTTTCACTTGGATGAAATATATACTATGCAACATATAAAAACTAAAAAATTGGCATCAACTACTACTTTTTCCCACAAAAACCGGCCATGGTGGAGGCTTTCCAAATTTGAATTTTGATAAATATTCTATGTTTACTAGGTTTATTGTTTCTTTAATTCGGTCCAAGTTGTTCACATTCAACCTCTAATTTGTATGAATATTTAATGACAAGAAAATGACCCTTTCCATAATTTTTAAAACCACTTACTAAATCCACTTGACATAAGTATTGAGTCGCTGATTAAATAGGTTAAACCGAATTGATTTAAATTATTTAAATTTTTTATTTTAAAAAAAATTAAAAAAATATTATTTTTAATTTATTTTAAAAAGATTTAAGAATTAATTCGAGTTTTTAAACAAATCTTGTTAGATTAGCTCTTCTTTTATTTTTTTAAAATCATCTTAAGTTAGATCCTGAATTAATTAAATTTTAAATTAACTTGTCCGGTCAATCTTAATTAAATAATAATGGATAAATGCATGAAAACAACAAAAGAATCTACTAGAAATCTCTCGGCCAAAAAGGGGAGCTCAGCACTCACATGCGAGGTAGTTGAAACTTTATCTTTTCTACCTTCCATAAATTAAAAAAACAAAATCCATAATATAAAATTTAGAAATCAAAATCATCAATTCCATTTAATTACATCAATCAAGGGTCATTTAGCATGTTTAAATTCTTAATAAAAATATTTAAGAATTAATGAATGACTCACCCGTCATTTTTAAAGGAAATTCTAAACAGAACAAATAAATAAATAAATAATACAACAACAAATTTAGAGTTTTTTAATAAAAAATTAAAAAATCACATGGTAATACTATTCTAATCCCTGTAGACTTTGCAATATTCCACTTTGGTCCCTATAGTTTAAATTTCCTCAATATCAACTTTAGAGTTTCCACATGGTTTCAATTTGAACTCTTGCTATTAAATAGCTAGCACCAACCAAAAGTTAACCCACCTTTAAAGGGTTTTTTTTAATAATATTTTACTCGAAATTAGCTAATTAATTATTTTTCCCCCCTCTATAAAACGGTTCGTGGCAGCCTCAAGTTATAAAAAAGACAGCAAGATGGTTGAAAAGACACCCCCCTCTCTCTCTCCAATTTTATCTCTCTAAATTCTTGCTATTCATAAAGTCCTCCATAATCTCTTCATAATAACAAATCAAACCCATTAATCTAGGGTTTCCTTCTATCTCGAATTTCAAATCCACCCCTCCCCCCCCCCAAAAAAAAAAGAAGAGAAAATTGCAGTCTCTCAAATCCGCTACTGGATCTCCGCGAAATTGAATTTCAAAGTACGTAAATTCCAAATCCGAATCCATTTCCTTTTTCTTGAGATGTTAATGATTACTAATCACTGTTTGATTATTGGAATGTAGAGAGTGATTAAGAAGATTAAGAGAGAAATCATGACGATGATTGATTCAAGTTGTTTAATGGAGAATGGAGGAGGAGGAGGAGGAGGAGGAAGTTGTTTGCCGTGTACGCCTGAAGAAGAGAAACAGATCGTTGAGGAGTTGAGTCGTGAAGCTGAACGTGATTTGAAAGAAGGGAATTTGTATTTTGTTGTTTCTTCTAGGTAATTTTGAACTTTCTTTTTTTTTGTATCTTTTGTTGATTTGTTAGTAATTCTTATTGGATTTTGAGTTGCATGATTTAATCGTTGTATTTTTTAATTTTGAACTTTATTTTTTTTTAATCTTTTTTCTAGATTTGATTGTAATTCTTACTGGATTTTGAGCTGCATGATTTAATCGCTGTATTTTTTTAAAATCTGTGGATATCTTATTTTTGTTTGGGTAGGTAACGAATGTGTTCAAGAGATTCTTTGAATAACTGGGTTATCCAAAAACAAAAAAAAAAACCCTTGTGCAATGATTATCAGTTCTAGCTACATTTTGCGTTTTGTATCTGCATGTGTTTATTTTTTTCGAACTCATCTTGGTGAGTTAATTTTTTTTTTAACTTAATTTGAATGAGATTTGTGCACGTGTTGTGCTTGATAAGTTTCATGGAAATCATGCTGATAATGGTTGGTTAGGCTAATAATACATGTGTTTTTATATATTCTTTGAATAGAGGGGTTATTCTTTATCCAATGGAGAAAAAACCATTTTGGCAATGATTGCAAAATTTTATGGAAAGATATTGCTTTTATGCTTGACTGGGCAAGTAAGGCATGTATTTTAAGGGAATTTTTGAAAGAAACTAAGTCTTTTAATTTTACAATGTCAATCCATTCAGTTATTTTAGGCTGGTTAGGTGTGTGTGTGTGTTTTAAGGGAATTTTTGAAAGAAACTAAGTTTTAATTTTGTATGTGTGTGCGCGCGTGTGCGTGCCTGAAAAGGCACATTCAATGGTTGCAAAATTTTACGGAAAGGTACTGCAGTTATGCTTGATTGGGCATGGAAGGCATGTATTTTAAGGGATCTTTGGAATGATTAGGTTAAAATAGAAACTAACTTTATAATTTTACAATGTCAACCCGTTCAGCTATTATTAAGGCTAGTTAGGCATGCTAGATATGGTGTGTGCTGTCTTACTGCCTGAAAGGCATGTGCCGCTGTGATTTAAGTTGGCTGATGTTTTGTGCACGTGTTGAGGTTGATCAATTTTATTGAAAATTTTCATTTTTTCATTGTTACTTTTTTACCAAACTTGACTGGTTTAGCTACAATTAGGCTAGTTAGGTAGCCTAAATATGATAAGGGTACATTGTTATTGCCTTAGGGATTTGAGGTATGCTTACCATAATAACGTGATTCTTTTTCACTTCTTAATAATTGAAGTTGTTTTTTCAATTAAGAACTTGCATGGTTGTGATTGGGTTTTCTTTTGCTGTTTAGGTGGTTCTCGAAATGGGAGAGATATGTTGGTCAAGGCTTTGTTGACAACTTGGATAATGGGAAATCTTTGGAGTCTCAAGATTTGGATGCTGAAAGACCTGGGCCAATTGATAACTCTGATATAATTGAGGGTGGGAGTGGTAATGAGGGTGATGAACTGGAGCTTGTTAGAGCACTGTTGGAAGGAAAGGACTATGTATTAGTTCCTAAGAAAGTTTGGGAGAAGCTTGTCCAGTGGTAAGGAATTTTTCTTATTTATTTTCCTTGTTGAATTGACTGTTTCACTTGCCAAAATAAAAACGGAAATTCATTAATTTGGATGTGATAAAATATGTAGAAAAAAGTGATGTATACTTGGTACATTTCTGGAAGTTATAAACAGCTTGGTAGTAATTGTTGAGTGTTATACAAGTATGCTGACTTGGATTGATTGTTACTGTTAGTGGTTGAATTCCACATTGGTAAGGTAGGGATCTTGATTCTTGTTATGATTTTATGTGTTATGGTCTTGCTGCCCAATGGCTTAGGCTTTTTGAGTGACTGAATCAAACATTTGTAGAGTAGGAATTTGATAAGGTCTATGTGTGTTATGATCTTACCACCTGAAGGCTTGGGGTTTGACATTTGGAAATTTATGATGACTTTATTTTTTAATCCTTTGTCCGCAAAATGTTGTGCTATCTTAGCCCACGTTAATATTTGGTATTGATATTTTAGCTGCAGGCTCACAGGTGATTTGGAAGTTTGTTCGAAATCATTAATTTTCTAAATCATTGTAGTGAATGTAGACAGTGCTTCTTTTCTCTATCTAGTTTATATGGAAACACTCTGCATTAATCTCTAAGTAACTTAGCGATTGAATTTTGAATGGATGCAGAATCTATGAATGAGCTTAATTGTTTAAAATTTTAACTTGAATCTCTCCCTCTCTCCCTCCCTCCCTGTCTCAATCACACACACACACACGCTCTTTTGGCTGTATTTTTAAACTACTATTTGTCTTTGTGAGCTGATCCTATTTTTTTATTCTTTCTTTTAGGTATAAAGGAGGACCAACATTGCCAAGAAAGATGATATCTCAGGGTGTTTTTAACAGAAAGCAGTTCAATGTGGAGGTCTATCCGCTTTGCCTCAAGTTAATTGACCCCAGAGATGATAGTGAATCAACTATACGGATAAGCAAAAAAGTAATGTCATTTTCTTTTTGCTTTTCCTTTTGTTTTTCTTTACTCTGTCATCGCAATATTTAAGATGGTTCTGTTCAACACGTTGCTATTTGCATGAAATATCATTTTTCTCACATATAAAGTTCTTATGTGTTTAATTAATGTTCATTAGATCATGGCTTTGGCTGGGTGAGTCTTCGGCTCATTGGTTTACTAGATTGCCAGATTTCTTATTGTTTGAGTAACTTCTCAGATGTTACATCCTGCAACATCATTGTGATTACCTCTTCAATTTTCCATGCTTCTACTATCACTTTTTGACATCTTCCAATGACAATGAAGTTGGTGCATGTTAACTGTTTAATTGCATCAACTTTGATACAAGGCATATATAATAGGTGCACAAACATGCAGGTAGTGCAAGTTAACACTTGCATTGCATCATAGTGGGGATTCAATTTATTGTTTCTATGCATAGGAGATATTTGAGTGACTCTTGGTTTTGTAAGGATCTGCCAAGTCTTTGGCTTTGAAGGTTATGATATGATGCTGAGTAGAAAAACTGGGTTTATCAAATTTGTATTTTATCTTCCTGAATTTCTGATTATAGATGATCTATTTGTTTGAGTTTTTGTAATATTTGCAGAAATGACTCTGAAAGTGTGGTTTTGCAGTTTTTGAATAATTGATTCAAGGTCCTCTTTATGTTGGACGCAGTCCTTTTATTCAAGTTATCTGTTGTAGACTATCCAGGTTCTAACTTGCTTTCTTTTTTAGGCTTCTCTGCAAGAGCTCTATGAGAGGGTTTGCTCAGTTAGAAGAGTAGAGCGTGAAAAGGTTTGTTTTATGTTTTGGTTTTTGCTCTATGTACTTTTACGTCTTTTTGGATGCTGAAGGCCTGGTTCTTTTTTTACCTTTCCCCCTTGATTTTCTGATTCTAATGCATGTTAGCAGGCCTCTATATGGGACTACTTCAATAAGCAAAAGATTTCACAGTTGAGCGATTCAAACCAAACCTTGGAGGAATTAAACTTGCAGATGGATCAAGAGGTGTGTAGTTTGGTATCATTGTATATATGGTGGATAACTGGTTTCAATTCTGGTACTCGTTTTTTGGTTTTATATAACAATAATTTGCAATTTCCCACTATCTTTTTTTTCAAGAAAAAATAAACCTTTTATCATGGCCAGTAACTAATGAGTTTTTATGCTGTCTTATAATTGAAAGTTGAAACACAGACATGCGCTTGAGCACACACATGCATCTTTTGAGGAATTATACATTGCACAAAATGCTTTAGTTCTTGGTAAATGCTTAAGACGGCATGTTAATAATGCTTCTGATTTTCATTCCATCTTTAAATTTTTTGCCACATTGGACTTTTAGTAATTTGATTGACTTTAGTTCTATTTCATAAGACATTTTAACAGTTCTAGAACTTGACTCACATTCTAACCAGGCTCTAGAAAGTCCAACATAATTACTATGAGAGTCTTAATTCCAAGTTGCAGCTTTCTTAAAGAGACAAACATTAACTTAAGGAGAGACTCCTTAAGTAAAATTATTGTCGTGTCTAATAACTTCAACTTATTCCTCTAGTCATTGCCTAAGTGATGTAAAACATCAATGGAGATTACTAATGCACTATTGGAACCAACTTTTCACTGATGATAACCCAACTTGCACAACTTTTGTTAATCTAAATAGACATTTGTAATGCCGTGCATGGATGCATAATTCTTTTGTGATTTAGTGCTTTTTTTATCCTGTGGGATTAGCTTCCCATTGGTCATGGGAGTTGATTGATTACCATGGTTGATGCATCCTCTTCTTTTTCACAGATTCTTTTGGAGCTGAAAGAAGATAGTTCTCCTTCTCAATCTGGAAAGGATTCGACAGGGAATGAGTTAGCAGTGGTAACCTTGGAACCTCCAAGGTCCCCCGTGTCGATTGCAGGGGGGCCAGTCATGTCAAATGGTCACTCGAGTAGTTATAGCCTGAACTTACAGCCAGGAAGTGCCTTAAACTCATCATTCACAGATATGGACAATGGATTTGGTGCTAGCTCTGTTAGGAGAGTAGAGAAGGGAGGTTTGGCAGGACTGCAGAATATGGGAAATACTTGCTTTATGAATAGTGCTTTGCAATGCTTAGTCCACACACCTCAACTTGTTGAGTATTTCTTGCAAGATTACTCTGAGGAAATCAACACACAGAATCCTTTAGGAATGCATGTAGGTGGCTTTGCTTATTTATTGTCATCTGCTGGCTATTCCATTTTGATTTTTTGAAGGACACTAGCTTTATTCTTACACTATTGCTAACTTATGTTTTAGCTGTGTAGGGTGAACTTGCACTTGCATTTGGTGACTTGTTGAGGAAACTGTGGTCCTCAGGCCGGACTGCCGTTGCACCGCGTGTATTTAAGGGAAAACTAGCACTATTTGCTCCTCAATTCAGTGGTTATAATCAACATGATTCTCAAGTTAGTACTCTGTGATTTCTACTTTCTTATTTTACTGCAATAATATTAATAGCATAATTCAAATTTTAAATGCTCTGTTTGTTACTGATGAGCTTGTAGGCATAGCTCAGTAGTACTCTTGCAAAAGCAAGAGGAATGAGGTCTCAAGTCTTAATCCCACCTTTCACAAAACTCTAACAAAAGTTGGATCTCTCGCATAAAAAAGTGCTTTAGTAGCTCCAAATATTTCTGGCCCAAGTGTTTGCATGTCCTTGAGTTTATCAAAACTATGAATGAGAAAAGATTGCATCCTCAATTTTTCTCTTATGCATTCAGAACTCTGGGTTCTTAATTATATGATTTGTTAGCGACCTGTACAATAATTTAGACACACGGACTAGTGATGACTTGACATGTGATGGGCTGTGCCTTGGCACTTGATTTTTTTTTGTTTTTTTAATTGTTAATTCTCATTGTCTTGAATGATGATAGGTGATATTTCACAATTTCCATTGTTGATGGAATCCTTTCTTTTTTAGGAACTTCTTGCTTTTTTGCTGGATGGGCTGCATGAAGATTTGAATCGTGTCAAGCAGAAGCCTTACATTGAAATGAAGGATTGGAGTGGTGAACCAGACGAGGAAATTGCAGACGAGTGCTGGAGAAATCACAAGGCTCGGAATGACTCAGTTATTGTGGATGTTTGCCAAGTAAGGAAGTGTTATATTTTCGTCTGTTTCTATGGTTGCATAATAAGTGTCAATAGAATTTTCATAAATGAACTCATTTTGTAATATCCCCAACTAGTTTGGGACCGAGTCTTGGTTGTTGTTGAGCTCTTTTTATAACATCTAATTATGAGGTCCTCATCACACAATGATCTTAGTTACTTAAACCTGGTTTACTGTCTTTGTTTGATGCTTATGTATGCCTGAACTGTAGAACTAGAAGTACCAGCTATGCCAATATTCAGATTAGTAAGGACATGGTGAGACTTCCAACCTGTTTAAGAATGCAATTCATTTCTTATGAATATTTAATATCATTTAGTTTTCTACTTGTTTCCTTCAATTGGTGATGAGAAATTGGCCCATAATATTGTTATTTAAATGTAACTCAGTTTTGCATCTCAAAGTTTAGCTCTCAAAATCTAGTATGGATTATTGTTTTCAGTCACTGACCTTTTGGCTATGTTGGAAAATAATTCTCAGGGTCAATATAAGTCAACGCTGGTTTGCCCAATTTGCAGCAAAATTTCAGTTACTTTTGACCCCTTCATGTATTTGTCGTTGCCACTGCCTTCAACTGTCACTCGGTCAATGACAGTAACAGTGTTTTATGGTGATGGAAGTGGCCTTCCAATGCCATACACCATTTCAGTGCTAAAACATGGTAATTGTAGAGATCTTAGCCAGGCACTGGGAACTGCATGCTGTTTGAAAGGTGGAGAAAGCCTTCTGCTGGCAGAAGTAAGAAGTTTTCTCTTTAACTTCATTCTTTCTAGTTACACTGTTAAGTGGCTAAAGTGTCAGACCTTTTCTTATCAGGTATTTGATCACAAGATTTATCGTCTGCTGGAAAATCCTTTTGAACCATTGGTCTCTATAAAGGATGAAGATCGTATTGTGGCCTATCGATTTTCTGGAAAGGGAACAGGAAGAAGGAAATTGGAAATTATTCATCGGGATAAGTGAGTTACATCCTCAGAGGCTGTTAGGTTTTTTTATTGGAGAACTGATAAATAATTGTTGTTACTTGTTAGTAGTTGTGCCACGGGATTAGTCATGAATATGTTTTGTTGCAATGATAGTGATCATTCATATTCCAAGTGGCTGTCCATAATGTGTTGCACATCATCACCGATAAATAATTGCAGGCAAATAATGTCTTAAATTATGGTTTTGAACTAGTAAGGATGTGTTCTTCCCAGCGGGGAATGGGTCCAACAGTGGGTAGACAGGGGGAGAAGCTGGATGCTTTCCTTGGCTGTTGTTTATTTATGTTTTTCTCTCTATTTCTTCTTATTCTTCATTTCTTTCACTTCTTTGAAATGAAGTTTTATGGTTTCACAGGTCCACTCTGGAATTACTGAAGGGAAATGTTGGGAAATCTTTTGGCACACCTCTGATAACTTACATGGATGATGACTCACCAACTGGAGCTGATATCTATTTAGCTGCTTGTAAACTTCTCTCACCTTTGAAAAGAGCATGTTCCCCTACTATGGCTCATAGTGGCAAGGAGAATGGTTTGCTTTCAGAGGCTAATGCTGAAACATCAAGTAGCTGCAATGGTCAATGTGAACCTCCTAGAGACCAATCCATGGGTGACACAGAACTAGAGGACACATCTAGCCAGGAATTATCATTCCAGCTCTTTTTGACTGATGATCGGTATTCAAGCTGCAAGCCAATCTTTAAGGATTCTGTCATAAACTCTGGAAATCAAATAAAGGTTGTCGTCGAGTGGACTGAGAAAGAACAGAAATTATACGATTCCAGCTATCTGAAGGATCTCCCCGAGGTTTATCACAAGACTGGGTATACAACAAAGAAAACCCGACAGGAAGCTGTCTCTTTATTTTCATGCCTGGAGGCATTCTTGACAGAAGAGCCTCTTGGGCCTGATGACATGTGGTATGATGGTTCTTTATAAAAAAAAAACGACTCTGTTACATTTCCTGTGAGAATATTCTTTGGATACCTGGCGAAAGCACTTCACATTTAACTATATTTGTGACAATGCACTTTATTTTGGTGCAGGTATTGTCCTAGCTGTAAAGAACATAGACAAGCTACCAAGAAACTTGACTTGTGGATGTTGCCAGATATTCTTGTTTTTCACTTGAAACGGTTCTCATACAGCAGATACCTGAAGAACAAACTGGATACTTTTGTGGATTTCCCTATTCACAATCTTGATTTGAGTAAATATGTGAAAAAGAAGGATGGACATTCTTTCACGTACGAGCTATTTGCCATCAGCAACCATTACGGTGGTCTAGGTGGAGGGCACTATACTGCATTTGCCAAGGTAAATGAAGACTCGGGGTGCAGCAGTTGCCCCTTAGTCCAGTCATCTTGGACCCTATCAAACTACTCATAATTATATAATACCCAGAAGGCCCATCATCATAATTATAGCATGTCTGTGATGAATTTTCAGACACTGATTTTCTCCGAGCTCTTAAGTTTTTTGTTCACCTACTGTGCAGTTGATTGATGAGAATAGATGGTACAGTTTTGACGATAGCCGAGTTTCTCCAGTTAATGAAGATGACATCAAGACATCAGCAGCGTATGTCTTGTTCTACCGAAGAGTCAGGACTGAATCAAAGGCCGAATCGGGAGAGACATCACAAGTTGAAGCTGGTTCGTAAAATGCTATGCGGTCACTCTGGGGTTTGGATCATAATGTTCCATACCACATTGGCCAGCTTCATGGGACATAATTCCGCCTAGCAATCCTGCAAGTTACCATTAGAGGAAGCTCTACTCATGGATTGCCTTCAAGGAAAAGAAATTGCAAAACGTAGCAGGCAATTAGTTTACCATATTTTTTTAATTCTTGGGGAGAGATTTTGGCTCTCTATTAGGCAGCTTATTGATCATCCTCTTATCAATATTAGTCGGCGCAGCCGTTTTTTCTTGCCTTTTTTGCATTACACAGAGACTTCCCCTAGTGATTGGATTACAAAACGAGAAGACTCGCCCTGCCTTTCGGTTTCTAACGACATGGCATAAAACAATCACCGGTGTAGATTCACAGTGCTGTAAAATTAGATCAAGGGCATTGAATCTGAAATAAGATTTCCCTCGTGTATTTTTCGCTCTTAGACAGTATTATCATATAATTTTTTTTTAACCTTCGAAAGACCTTAAATATCTGCCTTGTGGATCCAAATCTGATTGATTATGCTGTCATTATCATGCATTTTGGGTGTCATCAGCTAGTAACGGGAACATGAAGAAGAACATTGCCGACCATTTCTCTTCACTATTAGCACAGGTTGATCCTAGGTTTCCTAGGATCCGATCGAATAGGAGATTGATCCACTTGGTTTTTTTGTGTTAGGTTTTTAATGATCTTGCGACATCAAGAATATTTTAAGAATAAAAGGAGGATCTTCTGGGCATAAAAAATTTAATAAATACTCATCCACACTAAATAAAGGAGATGGAATACAACTACAGCAAATTAATCATCAGTAGTCTATCTGAAGCAACAAATGCAGTCCACTCTTTCTCTCTCCATCAGCAAACCTAGCAAACTAAAATTATTGAGGCATGGAAACATCATCCCCTGTAAAAGACAAGAGCAAAAAGTTAAAAAAGAAAAATTCGTTACCTACTAAAAAGAGTAGAAAGTAACCCTAATTATCAGCCACACCTATGAGCTAGTCCCCCCCTCCAACAAATGCAACGACGATCAATAAAAAGTTGGTGAAGGACCCATACAATGGCCCATGGGAAATTTCTACCAGCAATTGTGGCAGTGATAACTTAAGAAAATATCAATAAAAGTGGGTAGCGAGGGCCCAGCTGAGGAGCTATTAGGGCTCATTGGGAATGGAATTTATCCCAACAAGATTAGCACTCTGTGCGCTCGTGGTAGTCAACTAATGATAAAGAATGATGCTTTGCATTTTGCAGAGTACAAGCAAAGGAACAGAACTTCACCTTTCCCTAGCTACGAAGTTGCCTCTTATTCTCTCCAAATCCCTGCTTTTCATCCATTTTTGCTTTAACGGCTGATTCCTTTTTTTTTTTTTTTTACCAAGGGCTTGGAAAGCAAAGCACGATTCAAAATGCTAGTCTAAAGGCCAAGCAGCTCAACAACAGCAATGGAAACAGTAGCTGGCCTATGCAACTGATCCATCTTCCCTGAAAGAAAAGACAACAGCAAGATGCTAATCAATGAGTTAACACTCTTTATGTAAAACACTAAAACAATCTTATAGCTGATATATCAATAGTTCTTAGTTTCTGGAATTACATTTGTTGGCCATCACAGCTAGTTCACAACATGATTGTTTTACTTACTGTAGATCCAGACATGAACAAATCGAAAGCAATTGGATTGAATGGCTTGCTAACATTTCATATCAAGATGTCAGAACCAGTTCCTGCATCAGTACTGTGCGTGTTCTTATTCATGTGCCTTAGCATGCAAGAAGTGCACCCAATCCGAATGCTTCAATTGCAACTAACGCCAAAAAACCTACTCTAAGCATGTGAAAGTTGCTGAAGCTATCTACAGCATATTTCTCATCTAATCTACAACATGTGAGCCGACACGGTTTTCAACCGTTGTCACCATCGGTGCTTAATTCACGCTGGCTTCAGATTAGACTCCGGTCCTAATCAATGACAACCTAATAGATAACAAAACTTAACTACTAGGGCTACTTGTATAATAAAGGACTTTTCTAGCCAAATTAATTCTAATAAACTACCTTATCATTGATTAAATGAAAACAACAGTAACCAATCATATTGAACAACACTTCATCATTCTATCTTCACGCGTTAATCAAATCATGCCACAAACGACAACACTTTCCCAAGTTAGGTACACAAAACAACAACAAAAGAACCGAAAGTAAAAGCACCACCATGAAGTCCAGAACATTACCTTTACAGCAGCAGAAATTGACAAATACCCAGTTGAAGAACTCTCCGGCGACCGCGGTGCAGGAGTGGTGGTGGTGGTGGCGGCAGTGGTGGGGGTGGAGTTAGTGCTAATAGCATCAGTTCCATTAATTCCAAGCAGATAAGCTGGCGATCCATCAGGCTTAAACAACCCATAATTCCTCTCAGAAGTTGGTCCAGGCTTCATGTTTTCATTAAACAAAGCAAAAACATAAATGTTCAAATCTGTATTAGGCCTCATTGGGGTTCCCTTCCTTTGACAAATTGTCTTAAACAAGTTCCCGTTATATTTCTTAGCATTTTCGAGGGTTGCTCCTACTTCATCTTCATCACCTTTTGATGGCCAGCCAGTTTCTGATATGTGAACTGGCAATTTACTGTATCCTAAACTTGCTAATGCAGAATACACAGCATCAATTTGAGCAAACAGCATATTATCATAATGGAAGTTGCTTTTCGGATCAACAACCCCTTGATTTGGCTGAAACAACACAAAATCTAAAGAAACTTGTTTGGGGTTAGACTTGAATGCGAAAAAGGGATACGCATTGATTAAAAATGGTGAATTAGTCTTGGCATGGAAATTCAATATGGGGGTGATGCTCCCCACTAGATCTTTTCGAAAAGATCCAGCTGAAGGTGGAAATGACACATCAAGAACTGCCAAAGAATGAGCAGTAGTAACCGAGACTTGCTTATCAAGTCCCAAATTCACTAAAGCTGTCTGAATGCCTTGCATTGCAGGAAGGAGATTGTCTGTTAGACTTGTGTCATTCAAGGTTAAGATTTCATTACCAATGGTGATGCAAGTGATTTTTGTAGCTGGTAAATAAGCTTGAACATTTGCTTTTACCCAAGCTTGTGCTTTATCTGGATCTCTCATCTTTGACAAATACTCATTTCCAAGACCAACTATGAATTCCACCCCTGTATTAGCAAATGCTTTAAGCACTCTTGGATCTGCATCGTAAAGTTTCACTTTTGTTGCCCCAATTGATTTCACTAAAGGGATTACATTGTCTGGTGTTGGAAGGTTGTTTGCAATCTGACCATAATTTATCCCAATAGAACCCACCATGACAGGAAACACCAAACCTGCATATAAAAAAGCAAGCTTTAGTTGTCATTTCAAAAACAAGAAGGCATTGAAACCTTTAAGAAACATGGGATCTAAGAGAAAGTACCTGAAATGGAAAGGATGAGTGAAACATGGTAGTAGAATCTACTGTGCTCCATACTTCGCCAGAGTGGTCGAGTGAGCTCAAAAAGGCTTGAAATCCTGATGCAAGAAGCTAGTTCAAAGCTGTTTTTTGAGGGCAAACCACAAAAATATCTAGAGATTTAGGCCTAATCAGCGAGTGAAAGAGACAGAGGTTAGGGTGGCACGCAACCGTGAAAGCAATGGGCTTGGTGAGTCAGGGATGGCCGAAAGATTGGACCTTCAGCTTTTGGCTATTTGTGTGGAGAGTGCAACCCTGGCTTAAGATTGCGAGACAGTGGTGGAGTTAACGTCCAAGTAGCTTGTTATATAGTGGGCAATTTAGGGGCGGCGATAAATGTTAAGGATTCTGTCCTTGAATTCAGAAGGGCAAAAAATCAAAGAGGAAACCACAAATTAGTTACATAGTTTTCTATTCTTAAAAATGTATTTATTTTAATAAAATATTTAACTAGTATTTTTTAGTATTTTTTAATAATTTTAATATATTGACATAAAAAATCTAAAAAAATATTTTAATACATTTTTAAATAAAAAAAACATTATATACCACAATACCAAATAATCTCTTGATATAGTTCCCAACCTTTAAGAGATTCTTTAATCTGATTCTTGTTTTATTGTATAAATATCTGTATTAGACCTTGAAGTATGCGAGCATTTGGAAATGCGGTTGTACCCGTGTTTTTATAAAAATTTAATTTTTTTTGCTAAAAATTAATTTTTTTTTCGTGTTTTGGATCGTTTTGATGCGCTGATCTCAAAAATAATTTTTTTAAAATGAAAAAAAATATTATTTTGATGTATTTCAGCACGAAAAGCACTTTAAAAAATATCCGCAACCACACTCTCAAACATACGAGTGTAAATGATAAATGAGTAATTAGATTTTTGTTTTATTGTATAAATATGTGCATTACAACGTTGAAGTCTTAGTTTGAATGATAAATGAGTAAGGTTTAGCCTAGATGATAAGTGGATATTTTCTTCGCATTATCATACAAGTTTGAATTTAGATTTTTATAAAAAAATAAGTTGAAAAGCATTATTTTTTATATTTTCAACATGTTTTATTTATTTATTTAAAAGACAGATTGATAAGCAATACCTAACTAATTCTAAAAATAAAAAAAAATATTTTTTTATAAATTCATATCGTCATAAAAACTAAAGGTTGAACATGTTAGGTTTTACTACAACCACTCAAATTTTGTTTAATGCACACTTGCAACATGTCTGATTTCATAAAAGCCATTTTTTTAGCCTTGCTATACATTGATAAAATGGATGAACAATTCTAGCATACATTGATAAGGCAGACTCGCGCAAATGGTTGTTCAACTCAACATTTAAAAATAATATGTATTTTAAATTACCAAATAATAAAACTTTGATTCAATTAAAAAATATCCAATTTTAAATTGGAACACAGACAAAGATGAAAGTTTTGTTTATTATAATTATTGGGTTTAAGCCAAGTCGCCCTCACTTTTGTACGAGGAGCCCTATTGAAAACATTAAAGTTGTGGAGATGCAATTGAAAAAGTTGTAGTACCTAATTGATGATAGGAAGATAATTCGGGGACTAGTTTGATGTTTGTTCAAAACCAAGTAGAAGTGAGCAAAAAAATCGAAAAACCAATTAAACCAAGAAAACCAAAAAACAATAAAAAAAACCGAACTGTGAAAAAAAACCGATTAAACCGATTATAATATTTAGAAAACCAAACCGAATCGAAATTAATAAAAAAACAGAACCGAAAAAACCAAGTCAAACCAAAACCAAACCCATTAGAAATTGCAAAAAAAAAAAACCCAAAAAAAACAATATAGTTTTTTGTTTTTAATATAAAATAACTGAACTGAACCAAAACCAGTTAATTGAATTTCAGTTTTTATTCTAAAATAACCGAATCGAGCCGAAACCGATTAGTTTAAACTAATTTTATTTTTTAAAAATAAATTAATTTAATTAT
>Ga0307515_10006936_pt1 | contig 22505 bp, 22 predicted proteins | sample 17_EM_MG_FD_194513 | JGI IMG/M metagenome (GOLD analysis project Ga0307515, IMG submission 194513) | Populus trichocarpa ectomycorrhiza microbial communities from riparian zone in the Pacific Northwest, United States - 17_EM | ecosystem: Host-associated > Plants > Roots > Unclassified | place...
AGGAAACAAAAGAAACTCCGAAAGCTGTGGGCTGAGGATAAACTGACCAAGTTTGACCCGTTAGCGGGTCCCCAAATCAACTTCACATAAAGGGATGCAGCCGGAAATCCGGCGAAGGGGGGTTTTAAGGGGTAGGACACAGGGCACTCCCGTCCAAAGGCTTCAGGCCAACTTGGCGAGCCCTGATGGAGTCCTCCACATCCGTGTTCAGGCGCGATGGTGCATGACGCATTCCCTCCCTTTCCCACAAAAAAAAAAAAAAAGAAGAAGATGGGCATACCGTTGGGCAATGAAAAACCTAGAGTCTTAGCCGAGCCACCACGGCTTTCGAAGTGTGTAATTTGATGCTGATTTAAGCGCGGCCCCAAGGAGATCGAGATGAAGCCATTGGTCGAACGTCCGCAAGATGCCCGTGTCGTAGTCGCTGCCTGCGTAGATGTGGTGGGACCGTTGCTGGTGCGGCTCAAGTGGTCGTAGTACGTAGGTGATCGGTACTTTAATTGTCTCCACCTGCAGCATACCCCGACGGGCTCCGACAGGCTGCAAGAACCGCGAGAGGTTGCGGGAAATGAAGGTGAATACAGACAACAGCGTAATGCACAGCCTAGCGGAGCACAGCGAGGCACAGCGAGGTGATGCCTTTCTGCGCATTTGACAGTAAGGCAATACGAAACGGTCAACCCAGAAGAGCAAGTCCAACCCCCACCTCGAGGCCAGGCTGAGAACGGCGACAGCGGTACACACGCTCGTAACCACCCATAACGGCAGGGGGCTATCCCGCTACCTTCGAAAGCCGGTTACCATATCTACGCGGACCCTCAAAGCAGTTGAAAAGTGCAAATACATTTTAAGTGTTCACCTTCTGTTATCGACGATCGATGACCGCCCGCTTGAAGCATGAGGCTGGGGAGACTGACCTCCTCGCACCTCATCGATGGTAGTAGCTGTACACACTTCATTTATAATGTACACATAGAACACTATCACGCGTCCCCGTACTCAGACTGGCCTGAATAGTCCGCCGAGACATTGATCAGGCGGAAGATCGACGCACACATTTGACCTGCGCGCGCGCTGGCGAATGTCGTGTAGCACTCGTGTGTGTTGATTCTGGGTCCATCGGAGCAGTTATCCGGCCAGAATTTGGACCGTCTTGACGCCTGTGTCCACGAGGCAACCGCGTGAAAGCAGCACCGTGAGGGGAGATTTCCATGCTCGTCAACTGGGCTTGCGCTGCTTGTCTCGCCCCCACGCTGGTCAGTCCCTAAGCCATTGATTACTTCGCTCTTGAAACGCCGCAAGCTAGTCGCTCCAGTCCCAATCGTCTCGCCCAGCTTCAGCGCCTTACCCATCCATTTCTCCTCTTCAAATCGTGTCCTCGCCACTATCTCACTCGAAAAATAACCCATCCACGTTCAGGATATGTCCGCCATTGACTATGACTGGCTACGCTCGATCATTGCCCGGCGACTTATGCTTCTGGTCCCGCTTTCCGGAAAAAACATTAATGCCTACCTTCCTATGGAGCTTATGCGAGAGATCTTCCTATACTGCATTGAATCGAATCAAATGAAGTCTGGTCAATTGGCTTCTGTTTGTCGCTACTGGAGGTCTGCTATCAGCTCAATGTCTCATCTATGGGCCACGTTGAAGGTTGGGACCTGGACTGAGACGGAACAGGTTACTACTTGGTTGCGCAGAGCATACCCGAAGAAGGTTATCATTGACCCACAGAGTGATAGCCAGAGCCCATCTGAGGCGCCGATGTTTGCTGCACTCCGGAATTCTCTTACAAGCACCGGCCAGTGGAACGAGCTTATTATTTCCTCATTTCCTCCTGAGCACTTGGCTGGTCAGCTTGGCGTTCAAGTCGCAAGCCCAATGAAAGTGTTGAAAGTGCTCCATGTGGCAGCTGGATGCGTTGGCTCTCCCTCATTTGCTCATTTGCTCAGTCTTGTTCCAATCGAAGCTCCACTCTGTGACCTGAGACTCCATTCCCCATTTGTCGCCACTTACTTTCTCCAACCCCAATGGTTTCTTGTTTTGCAGAGTCTCACGGTGCTCATTGTCAATGGCGGAGATATGGTTGAGCCATTTGAGCTCCTTCCTACTTTTACCCAGCTTCAGATATTTGAGGCTGATCGTCTTCGTCTCCCATTTTATAAGCCCAATACCAATCTTCCTCTTCTTTGTACTCTTCGGAAGCTGCAGCTCAGAGCCTGTTCAGTCCAATGGATGGCTGGGAGAGAACTCCCGTACCTTGAGGAGTGTGCACTCATCCTCCCTCGTCATTGGGAGCAGATTCAGCAGCATGAGGTGCAATTGCCATCCTGCAAGAAATTGGCCTATCATGGTTATCCAATGACCATCGCTCAATATTTTCATGTTCCCGAAATGAGAGAAATGGACCTTAGATCTCATGATTGCAACGGGCAGAGGGTCCGTCAACACCTGCGCCATCTATGCAGAGTAAATGGAAGGATTTCTAACCTTACTACGCTACACCTCACATTTCAGTGCAGTGAACAAGCATTAATGAAGGTAGTGAAGTATTTGATCCCTCTACAAGAGTTGGCCTTATCCATTTCCCATCCCTCACCGTCCTTCCAAAGCTTTCTTGAGTCATTCGCCGCGAAACCCTCTACAGATGAATGGCCCGAATGTTCCTCACCGATGAGTTATCATGAGGGGTGGGAGAAATGGTGTTCCTCTCAAACCTGGCATGCCAATGTCCTCCCGCACCTGAAATTCCTGAGCATACAGTGCCCCAAAGGCTTTTCTCAGTCTGCGAGCCTTGACAATTTCCCATTACTTAGAGCTATTGGATGGACTAGGGCATATCTGACCCCCCCTTTGGAGCATTTGAAAGTATGGGAGGGGAGAGGGAGCATGGATGACATTGCGGTTGATTATGTGTCCACCAACTATTTAGATAAGCATCTTGGAATATCAAGTAAAGAACATGACGCAACAATTGTCAGGGCAATAGTCACACGACATCTGGCCATTGAAATTCCTGACCCTCCATTATTCCCACTCCATTCCACTGTCCTCTTTAGGCAGCTCCGGCATCTTGAGCTCATCTGCAAAGCTAATCATAGAAACCTCATTCTGCCATACCTGGAACAAATCGAGAGGCTGAAAATTTCGCATGGGTCCATTTCTGATTATTCCTTGAACGTTGACTTGCCATTGACTCACACTCTCCAGTGGCTTCAACTATATAGTTCGACACCACTTTGGATGCTTGGGAGGACCTTCAAGGCCCTGAGAGAGCTCAGGGTTATTGATTCACCAGTAGACGAACTCAAGAACCATTCTAGGCACGAGGGGCTGCAGGTGGATCTGCCTGCCTGCACAACATTGGAGTTGACGTACTGTTCAATGGACTATCACCGCTTCCTCTCCTGTTCAAATGTCCAAATCCTTCACTGGGCCCAATACCCATTGCAGACCTTTGATTTGGCAGAGTTCAATTCATTACATGATTTTTTATTCAATCTTTCCTGTTTGCAATACCTTGATATTTCTTTTCCCCAGGGTTTGGGGATAGATTCCTTGATTGATTTTGTCTTTTGTGGGACATCGGAGCATGGAGTATGGCGAGATATCAGGAGAGTGGAAGTGGGGGTTTGGGTTTATTCTTCCTCAAAAGTATCTCACTTCTTCGACCAGACAGTTGGACACCAGCTGCGTTATGAGAAATGGTGGAAATCGTTCACAGTCACCAAGGAAGAGTGGAAGGTGATATTCAGAGCATCCATGTGAATGGTCTTGTACAAATAGTATATCAGGAGCACACTTTGTCGTTCAGTTCTACTACATTGTGCTTTCAATCAGATTAAATTGTTCGGTACTTTCATTTTAAGAGTCCTTTCAGCACACCCTATGATAAGTAACAAGCTTCCAACTATTTGCAGCCCATTCATGAACATATCGACCTTTCAAACTATCTGCTTCAAGCACGACCTCAGCCATGGGCCGTAACAAAACTTGGAGCATTATACCCATCAAGGATGACAAAAGGGAAGCCAACTAGATGACACAGAAAATGAAGATGAACGCTGGACGGGTGGCATATTACAGCACTTAGGACTGATCATCAAGGGGGGGAAAGGGGTCCATGAGCGACAAGAAAAGACCAAAAAATGACACATTGAACAAAGATAAGAAACAGAAGAGGATGTATAGCTCGTTCGTACACAAGAAAGAGTATACGAGCGAACGGGCGGACGAGGGACTGTCGGTACGCAGGACGTGAATCGGGTCCGGTAATGGATTCGCGGTGGGTGGTACGACATCCCCCGCATTTGCATCGTGTGGCATTGTGTCTACCCTCACTTCGTCCTGCTACTTCTGGCAACCGACAAATCGTAAGGCGTCTATTCGAGCTGGCTATAGGGCTGTAGTGGCTCACAATGACGTACGCGAACAAGGCTAGGTCAACGGTTGAGCGACACCTGATGGGGTCATAGTTATAGCATGGTGCTGGTGGGGTGTTACTTGGGTTGTGGTTGCTGCTGCGCTGCGAGTCGCTGGCATTATGCACGTGCTTGGTGTGCCGGCGAGTAGCTTGGTCCTGTCGTCTGTCGAGGATAAATAATAATAGATCGCGTGGTGTTTGGAGGAAGAGGTAAAATGATGGCCGGAGGTTGACAGAGCGATACCGGCGACGAATTCGGGTCGACGTGGGTACAACAGAGGCGATGACGAAGGTCGATTCAGAGCGTCATGGGGAAAAAAGCGATGAGAAGGCGTGATGTTATGTGAGCCAAGTTGACAAATGGGAAACGAAAGAAGGCGATACGCGTCGGTGCGTGATCAGCTTCGCGATAGATAGCATTAGTGGCGCCGATGAGGTTTGTGTGGGTGGGTGGGTGATGGACTCGTAGGCGAGGGTGGTAGGGCTATGAGGTAGAGCATCAGCGAGATACACAGTTAGATGAGGAGTAGGGACCAAGCGCGATAGATACGCACCAAATAACCATTTGGAAGCACCGGGCGCTGGGCAAGGCTGTAACGTTGACCAAAGCTGGGGGAACCCGTGCCGTTCCTCTGGACGTGTGAATAGCCCTAGTAGCCCGATTGCGAACGTATGGAGGATTCACGCTCCTTCTCACCCAGGCCGACGAGCCGCCGTTGATAGCTGGTGAGCTGCAACTGCTGCTCGCCGAGCACCTTGCTCTCGTTCGATTCGTCTTCGATGAGTAGGGTGAGGAGCGCAGTGAAGATGAGGGCGAGATCGCCAGCGCAGAAGAAGGGTACGAGGTCCCAGAAAGTCGCTGGAACGTCGGGAGTGTGGAGGGGTTCGACCTGATCATCGTGGGACGAGAGTAAGAGTGAGCAAGTAGAGCCGTTATCGAGGAGATTCCTGTCGGCTGATGAGTGGTAGAATGGTCTCGTTGTCGAGTGCGTAGCGGGCTGGTTGTGGAGCGGCGGTAACGAGCGATGAGCACACAGTAGACGAGAAAAGTGGTGACGAAAGATGAGTGCATCGAAGCGGAGTGTGTAACTGGTCGAAGGTACTACGGAAGACGGCCGCGGCTGGAGAGCGAAGAGGGAGGTTAACCGTGAGGGGGGAGCCAAAAGGTATTGAAGAAACCAAAAGATGCCATGACGGAGTACGCCGCTCCAGCATCTGTGTGTTGTTGTAAGAGGACACGAGAAGAGACGAATGTATATATGTTGTATCATCAGGTTGTAACAGGAGAACGAACTGCGAAGACTGGTTATTCTGGCAGTGGAAAGAGGGAATGGATGGCACGCACCCGATCTAGAGAGCTGGTCTGCTCACAGTGCCTAGGTGAGAGAGTACCGCTTGTCCGAGTAGTCAGCACGTGCCTTTCTTCAGTCCCTGTGGAAAATAATGACAGAGGGCGGAGAGGATAGCAGTAGATGTCGTAGAGACGAAGAGATATCAGTTTGAAAGTTTGCCTGCTTCGTCGTTCCCGTCATTCGAGAGAATGTAGTACATCGAAAAACCTCAGGCTGGAATAGCAAGGGTTGAGAAGTGGGTTTGAGACGCGGAAGGGAGGTCGAGTGGACTCCCGTGCAGGATATTGCTGAAGGTGTCCTCGATGTTCCGGAGACTAGATTGTCTTTGTAGATTCCCGATAATACATGATGCACTAGAGATAAAGAACGCGTATTTTAGCATGAACGCTGCAATTGTCCAGAGCGAGAGACTTGTCGTGGCAAGGGTGGGCATGCCGTTGGGCAATGGAAAAGCTAGCGTTTTAGACGAACAAGCGCAACCTACGAAGTATATGATGACCCAAGAAGATGAAGGACCGTCGCTTGTCAGTTGAGGATGTGGTGCGGCCGTAATTACTGGCTCAGCGGCAGAACAGCCAGCGGCAGAGTAAAATGCAAATCAAGTGGTCGTTGTGGATCGCCATCGCCGCCATCGCAGGCAGTGGGTGGTCGGGTCGGTCGTTAAAACCTCAAATGCTTTGTCTCCACCTGCAGCGCGAAGCGAACCCGAACTAGGATCGGGTGCCCCGGGTGCCTTTGTAGAAATGAAGTTAATTCACCTTGTGGGCAGAGCTTTAATTGGCAAAGCACAGCGACCTTGGAGCTCTGCGCCTTGTACGTCTCTTATGACAAAACATTGTGGTATGACACTGTTTTGCGTATATATAGGCAAGACGTCCTCGAGGGCAAGCGAAACAATAAATAAATATGAGTGGGATAACCTGCCTTCGAGATGACAAATGTACTGTACAGATCGAACGCTTGAGCGATTGTTACCGCTTCGATCAGTTTCTCTCGAATGTTCTGGACCCCCATCGCTGAGATGAATGAGGCGGGCTGAGACCGACGGGTAGCCGTTCATACGTTACGTCATTTCGTAGAATATCCACTTTAAGCATTATGGCGGATCTCCATGTCCAGAACGACCTGAATCGTCAACGAAGACTGACCAACGTATCACGTACGCACACGAAAGAAATACACTCTGGATTCTGGAGAAATCCGACGGTCAGACCTCGGACCGTCTCTGCAATATCTTAGGTGCCCCGGGCGGGTGAAGCAGCCACGTGGAAGCAGAGCTGCGAGGTCTAGATACCTGTATTTGTCTGTGCCGCTTGTCTCACCACCCCACTGGTCTATCCCTCGAGTCATTGACTACATCACTATCAAAGCGCAATACCGCCGTAGCAGATCACGCTACACGTCGTACTCGAATAAACCTCTGCACATTTTGAGGGCGTTTGGCGCATACTTATGTTCCCGATAACGACTTTCTATATGGCTAGGCCGGAGGACGGATGCCGATAATGCGATCAATTCGCGTGTACGTGTTCTTTTCCCTCTGAGAATGACCCCGGGACTCCTAAAATTGGTGTAATACTGACTAAGGTATCGATATTAGTTCAGTTCCTGAGGTGATTGCGAGAGGACACGACAGACCACCCTGATATTTGTCTCCGTTGGAGTTGAAGATACCGTATTCTGTTTTACTACCAGCAGAGTTTGCACAGTGTCTCCCGCAGAAAGGATTGGTTTTCCCCGGACCACCGAAAATTCCATGTTGAAAATGCCTGAACATAACACATATCAAGACTAGAAGTACATAAACCAGATCTATATACAGATGGAATAGGTGGAGCGAGTGCTGTTTGGAAATGGAGCTGAATGATCTGTCAAGGTCCACATTCACAAACTAAACCTCGATAGGCGCTATACGACTTAATGTTGGGGGGTGAGACGTATAGGGCTGATATATGGGCCTTTGTGAAGGATAATCCTGTCCCCACCGCCCCTGCTGTACTTGAGGTGGTATACCGACCGGAGGTGCATAGTTACTTTGTTGCGATGGGGCCATCTGTGGTTGCTGGGTTTGCGTCTGCGACCAGTTCCATGGTCCTGGATCAGCAGCAGTCCTAATAAAGCCGTAGAGTACACCAGACCAGCATGCCCCGCTCACGGCCACTAGCGCTAACTCGAGAGCCAGGGGATCGAGTTCAGAGCTATAGGTCCTTAAACCACTACTGGTGATAAGGTAAATCAGGTTGTAGAGCGCACGAATGATGACCCAAGGCATGACCCAAATCAGCATTTGAGAAGTGACCTGAGTAGAGTGTGAGATGAATGCCAAATGAGTGGGAAGCGACGTACCACATCAGGGCGTCCCATTTGCCGTTTGAACGCGCTACTGAGCGTGAAGCCCGTAAAGACGAAAACGATGGTGAGGATAAAATAGAACGCGCTCCCGATATACCACAAAATATCGCTAGCATCGGAGAAGCGACGATACTCGGACGTATAGATGATATCGTCATAGTAAAGAGAGTACCCTACCGCGCCCACGGTTACCGAGACAACGATAAAAAGGAGGATGGAGGCGCTAATGATCCAGTCCACGACGAACTTCCATGTCTGTCCAGCGTACGGATTCCCTTTGGTCCCTCCGCCATATATGACCAGCTTTGAACGCTTGTGGAAGATCCAGAGCCCCGCCATTATCATGAGCGCTTTGGGCTGTCCCCAGAGGGGCGCAACGACACTGTCTAACACAATATAGGTAGTTCCGAACATTGTACCTCTTATACGGTAGTAAGCTGTATCCCCAATGAGCGCAAGGGCGAAGAGTGAAGCAGAGCAGAGTAACAAATTGTACGGTTGTCGATGTTGTGATGGTACATTACGCCTGACTTTGATAAGGGCCGTTATCATATAGAGAACGACACAGAACCAGATAATCTCGAACGCCATCATGGCCTTTACGAGCGGGGGTGCACCCCAATTGTCGATGGCGCCACCTCCGCCCCCATAACTTTTGCGTTTTTCGAGCATCCCAATGGAGAATATCTAGGTGTCGGTTCAGAGGACAAAGGACTGGGACTCCGCCTGAAGAAGAACGTACAAGGGATGAGCGTGGAAGGTCCTTCTGCCAAGAGACCCAAGTGTAAAGATAAGGACCTTTAAACGGAGAGTAGAGCCGAGCCAGGTGCCCGAGCGGTGCCTGGGACAGTCCTTAACGCCCACGGAGGGCAATATATCCAAATGGGTGCTGGGGTCAGGGGACCCCAGCACGCTGCGCCTACGGAGATGATGGGTATCTATGAAATGTATTAGCTAGGTAAACGATCGGACGTCAACGACAAGGGGGAATGGTAGGTATTAGGATTCAGATTGCCCTAGAACCAGCTCTCCTACCGTTACTATGGGTCTATATTCGGGTTATCAAGTCGTTCCTCGTTATTTCTCCGACATCTACACCGCTATATATGACCATGTTAACGTCCAAGATTTTCACGGCTTGCCAGGTCCCGAAAGGTTGCGTTCCCATCCCGTTCAACGTCGCGAAGCGGTTGTTCGGCGCTTGTATAATCGCCTCCTTCCTCCTGGTAGGCACACATATCAACGCCTCGTGGAGTTCAGCTGGCGTATGAGGCTCGCAAGGCGGCTGCCAGCGCGGACGAAAATCAATATTCGAGTCGACCCGAATGCCGCCGAACCTGCGGAATCTCCATCTCTTCGTTTTCTATTACTTCTCCTTCTTTTCTCCTATCGTTTGGGAGACGCAACACTCAACATCCGTCTACGAATCTCAATCTGCTCGCTCATGGTACGTCTGGGTCGTGGCCTGGACACCGTTCACATCCAGATTTTCTGCCAGCATGGGTTTAGGAGCACCAACCTTCGGAGCGACTTGGAACGCGGCCTGGGCGACAGGGGCTGTAGTTGTGGCTGTGGCTGTGATCGTGACTCTGGTGGGAGCGGGTCAGGAATACTCTCTTCTTTGACAATCTTCACAGTCATCGTGTTTTCGCCTGTGAAGGAAGTACGACCTTGAGTCGCTTAACGTCACTTGGAGGCTTTCGCAGCGATCCTGAAAGGGGTAGGAGCAGAGGCAGATACCCGGGTGGTTGCGGCGGATGGGTATCGGGACCGCAGCATCCTCGCCAATAGTCTCTGGAAGAGCGTCGAGCTGTTTGGGTAATATAGGCGGAGGTCGGAGCGCAGGTGTATCAGGAGGCGCTCTGCAAGAAGGATCTGGGGTAGTCTAAATGGGGCCATGGTTGAGTAGGAGAGTGCTCATAGGCGACTTGGATGGAGAGGAGGGATGGCACGCGGCACAATGACGCTGATTGACAGGTGCAATGCATGACAGCGGGGGGTCGGTCCGTGACGGATAATAGCCACTTCCGATTTGCGTCGGAAATCGGAGACGGCTGCCGCGTATGACAGTGGGGCTGGGAGCCGATCAGCCACATGCCTGGCCCTTCGGCCCGGGTTGAGGCCGAAAGGGGACAAACAACAAGTCAATGTCCGGGAAGGCAGCATGTGCCTCCAGGGCATTGTACAAACCAGGGGGGGTCGTTTTGTGAAAGGCGTCTATCGACCGCTCTAAGTATATTCCAGAGGCATAGTTGATGTTTGGCTTCAGGCCAGACGCACCTGAGGGCATTAATCTCCGACTGGTCCTTGTCAGACAGCACAAACTCGGGATTAACTCCGAGTGATTTGGTAGCCTCTATCCATGCCATCAGTGCTGATTGTTTTTTGTGCGGCCTTGCATTTGCCTCGGTTGTATCGAAGAGATACGATAGTGGCAACCCCTCACCCAGCATATCGGCGACGCCAGCAAAGAACTCCATATGGTTCCTATCCGTTTTAACTGTATATTTGGTTAGTATTAAGAATATAATCATTAAATATACCCTCACACGTTGAATCTACTAAAAATGTGTCAGTGTATTGTGCCCATTCCTGCACAAAATCTTCCACAACGAATGCGAGTGTCTGAGCGCCTTCTATCTCAGGCATCTCAAGCAGCCTGATATTCTCCTCAGCCCCGTGCTTCTCCAGGTAAATCCGGGCAGATTTCACAGGATCCTTAATTGTCATGTAACCACTGCTCATTTGCAACAGCAGCCCAAGCGTAGCGGACACTCTTTTGTGTGAAGGCGATGCCGTCCCCTTTGGATTGGCAGAGAATCTCTTGCCAAAGCTGTCACAGTTCATTCAGTTTCATTGAATTCGGAGGACTTCGTGCCATGTACACATAGTACGATGACACCCTCTTGCGCATTGGACAGCAAGGCAATACGAAATGGGTCAACCCAGAATAGCGCCCGATCTCGGCATTCGTCATCTCGATGCCGGACTGAGAACGCCGACAGCGGGACGCACGCTCGTAATTACTCTCAAGCAGAATGAGGCTTGGGAGACGGACTCCGATGACTTCATTTTATCCGCATTCTGAATAGTCAGCCGAGACACGGCCGAAGCGCAATTAAGCCAGTCGGTCAACTATGCCCACGCTTTTCTCCTCACCACCATCACACAGGCCAGTCCCCCAAGCGATTGATTATTTCGCTCCTGAAGCGCTTCACGTCGTCGCTCTAGTCTCAGACGCTTTTTGGTGCCTTCCAGCCCAACTTTGGTGCCTCAGCGCCAATTCCTTCTCGCCATCATCTCACTTGAAAAATAACCCATCGACGTTCAGGATATGTCCACCATTACCCATATGCGTCCGCGCTCGACCACTACTCGACGGCCCAGGCGCCGCCCGCGTCTGGTCACGCCTGATGACGAAGAAATTGATACCTACCGTCCGCACCAGACCATTGCTCGACGTGCCGGGCGACGTATGCTTCTGGTCCCGCCTTATGGCAAAACCATTAATACCTACCTTCCTATGAGGCTTCTTGGAGAGGTCTTTCAATATAGCGTTGAATCGAATCAAATGCAATCTGGTCAATTGGCTGCTGTTTGTCGCTACTGGAGGTTTGTTATGGCCACAATCAAAACCATTAATACCTACCTTCCTATGGAACTTCTGCGAGAGATATTCCTATATTGCTTTGAACCGAATGGAATGAAATCCGGTCAATTGGCTTCTGTTTGTCGCTACTGGAGGTCTGTTATCAGCTCGATGTCCCATCTATGGTCCACTTTGAGGGTTGGGACCTGGACTGAGACGGAACAGGTTACTACTTGGTTGCAGAGGGCATACCCGAGGAAGGTCATCATTGATCCACAAAGTGACAGCCAGAGTCCATCTGAGGCTCCAAGGTTTGCTGCACTCCAGGATTCTCTTACAAGCACCGGCCAGTGGAACGAGCTTACTATTTCCTCATTTCCTCCTGAGCACTTGGCTAGTCAGCTTGGCGTTCAAGTCGCAAGCCCGATGAAAGAGTTGGAAGTGCTACATGTGGCCGCTGGATGCGTTGGATCTCCCTCGTTTGCTCATCTGCTCAGCCTTGTTCCAACCGAAGCTCCTCTCTGTGAGCTGAGACTCCATCCCCCATTTGTCAGCACCCACTTTCTCCAACCGCATTGGTTTCCTGTTTTGCGGAATCTCACAGTGCTCATTGTCAGTGGCAGCGATATTGATGGGCCATTCGAGCTTCTTCATACTTTCACCCGGCTTCAGATATTCGAGGCCGATCGTCTTCGTCTCCCATTTTATGAGCCCAATACCAATCTACCTCTTCTCTGCACTCTTCGGAGGATGCAGCTTAGAGCCTGTTCGGTCCAATGGATGGCTGGGAGACAATTCCCATGCCTCGAGGAGTGTGCCATCCTCCTTCCTCGTCATTGGGAGCAAATTCAGCAGCACGGGGTGCAATTGCCATCCTGCAAGAAATTCGCCTATCATGGTTATCCAATGACCACAGCTCAATACTTCCATGTTCCCGAAATGAGAGCAATGGACCTCCGATCTCATGATTGCAATGAGCAGAGGGTCTATCAACACCTACACCGTCTATGCAGAGTAAATGGAAGGATTTCCAACCTTACTACTCTACACCTTACATTTCAGTGCAGCGAACAAGTCCTAATGAAGGTAGTGAAGTATTTAATCCCTCTACAAGAGTTGGCCTTATCCATTACCCATCCCTCACCGTCCTTCCAGAGCTTTCTCGAGTCACTGGCTGCGAAACCGTCTACAAATGAATGGCCTGGAGAGGACCTGTCGATGTATCATTATAAAAGGTGGGAGAAATGGTGCTCCTCTCAAACCTGGCATGCCAATGTCCTCCCGCACCTGAAATTCCTGCGGATACAGTGCCCTAAAGGTTTTTCTCACTCTGAGCGCCTTGACAATTTCCCATTACTTAGAGCTATTGGATGGACAAGAGCATACCTGATTGCCCCTTTGGAGAATTTGAAAGTATGGGAGGGGAGAGGGTGCATGGATAAGATTGCGGTTGATTACACTTCCACCAGTTATCTGGATACGCATCTTGGAACATCAAGTAGAGAATTTGACGCAATGATTGTCAAGGCAATAGTCACACGACGCCTAGCAATTACAATTTTTGATGCTCCGTTACTCCCACTCCATTCCACTGTCCTCTTTAGGCAGCTCCGTCATCTTGAGCTCTACGGCGAACATATTCATAGAACCCTTATTTTGCCATACCTGGAACGAATCGAGAGGCTCAAAATTTCAGATGGATCCAATTTTGAATATTCCTTGAACCTTGACTTGCCATTGACTCATACTCTCCAGTGGCTTGAACTTAGTTTTTCAACGCCACTCTGGATGCTTGGAAGGACCTTCGGGGCCCTGAGAGAGTTCAGGGTTACTGGTCCGCCAGACGAACCCGAGAACCATTCTAGGCATGAGGGGCTGCAGGTAGACCTGCCCGCCTGCACAACCTTGGAGTTGTGGGATTGTTCAATGGACTATCTCACCTTCCTCTCCTGTTCAAATGTCCAAATTCTTCGCTGGTCCCCACACTCATTCCTGACCTTTGATCTGGAAGCACTCAATTCATTACATGATTTCTTATTCAATCTTTCCTGTTTGCAGAACCTTGATATCTCTGTTCCCCCGGGTTTGGGGATAGACTCCTTGATTGATTTTGTCTTTTGTGGGGCATTGGAACACGGAGTATGGCGAGATATCAGGAGTGTGGAAGTGGTGGTCTGGATTAATTCTTCCTCAGAAGCATCTCACCTCTTCGACCAGACAGTTGGACACCAGCCGCGTTATGAGAAATGGTGGAAATCGTTCACAGTCACCAAGGAAGAGAGGAAGGTGATAGTCAGAGCATCTATGTGAAACGTCTCGTACAAATAGTAGATCAGGAGCACTCTTTGCTGTTCAGCTCAATACTACATTTTGCTTTCGATCATTTGGATTGTTCGGTACTTTCATTTGACTCTAAGAGGGCTTTCAACACACCCTATGATAAGTAATACGCTTCCAACTACTTGCAGCCAATTTATAACAGATCGACCCTTCAAATCATATCGTCTACTTCAGGCACGACCTCAGCCATAGGACATAGGACAACTTGGAGCGTTATATCTATCAAGGATAACAAATGGAAGCCAACGGTATGACATAGAAAATGAAGGTGGACGCTGGACAGGCGGCATATTACAGCCCTCAGGACTGATCATCAAGGGGGAAAGGGGTGCACGAGCAACAAGAGGCGGGGCTAAATGACACATTGACGTTAGGACATGCAGAGAGTATCAGACGAACCCAGTCACATAGTCACAGGTAAGCAAACTGAGTGTTCCAAGACGACATTCTGAGCGTCCGTCAACGATGAGCGAAGCGAGAAAGCATGAGAGGATGTATAGCTCGTTCGCACGCAATAAAGTATATATGGGCGGACGGGCAGACGAGGGACTGTCGGTAGGAAGGACTGGATTCGTGGTGGGTGGTACGGACATCCCCGCATTGACATCGTGTAGCATAGCGTCTACCTGCAGTTCATCCCCATACTTCTAGCACCCGGTACATATCCAGCGAGCGTAGGGTGACTTGTAGAGTGGTCGTGGCTCACGACAGCGTACGCGAACAAGGCCATGACAACGGTTAAGCGACACCTGATGGGGTCATATTCGTAGCAGCGTTCGCAATGGCGCTGGTGAGTGTTATTTGGGTTAGGGTTGCTGTTGCTCTGCTAGTCGCTTGGTCCTGTCGTCCATTGTGGACAAATAAAAATGGACCGCGGGTGGTGTTTGGAAGAAGAGAAAAGGTGATGGCCAGAGGTTGACACAGCGATACCGGCAACGAATACCTGTGGTGGATGCAGAGCGTCATCGGGGAAAACCGCAATGAGAAGGCGTGATATTATGTGAGCCGAGTTGACAAATGGGAAACGAAAGAAGGCAATATAATACGCACATGTCGGTGCATGATCAACTTCGTGATACATAGCATGGGTGCTGCCGATGAAGCTTGTGCAACCTCCCCAGCTCTCCCCCAGTTCCGGGGATTGTTTGGCCAAACCAAACACGTCTTTTCGCGTCTCGTATGTTGAGATTTGTCTGCTTCAAAAGTGTGTATTAGGTTCCTACTGCTAATACATGTAATCTGCTACGACTTTTTTGGCTCCATGTGTTGTCAGCGGCGCACGAAACCAAGCCAGTTTGGCGTTTGCGCAACTCAACACCCTCCCCACTGGCTTCACCTTGTCGGAGCCAGCCACAATGCCACCAAAATGTCGAGAATGTGTACATCTACCTGCTAAATCTGTCCAGATCATCGAGAGGGATAGGGCGAGGAGGTAGAAGCAGAGGGCACTGTTACAAGCCCAACAGTCCGAAGCAGAACCATCCCAAACTCCACCTACTCCCAACGGATCAGCTCAGACTACAACCAGGCGTGTTCGCCATCGAGAGGACGCTGACATTGTTGTTACAAACTTGAGCAAAACGACGGCAGTGGCCCTTGTGAGGTTGTAAGGGACAGCTGAGGAGAAGCTAATCTTTCATAATCAGACTCCAACTCACTACAGAACGCGTATGGACCTTTTAAAAAGGATGATTGCAATACTAACCTTGTTATGTTCGCTCGCGCCCGTACCACTGCCCGTATCAACGCATACATGATTTATGCTAGCTCAACCAGTACACTACAGCCCGAACAAACTGATATTTTGGTGTTCGAACTTTAATTATTTGTTGAGTCGCGCAAACGTCAGCGCCGAGCACCGTTTACAACACATAGAGCCAAAAAAGTCATAGTAGATTACATGTATTAGCAGTAGGAACCTAATATACATTTGTGAAGCAGCCCAATCTAAACATACGAGACGCGAAAAGACGTGTTTGGTTTGGCCAAACAATCCCCGGAACTGGGGGAGAGCAAGGGACGTTCGAACCGTGGGCCATTCGCGCTCCTTCTCACTTAGGCCGACTTTCCGCTGTTGGTATCTGGTAAGCTGCGACTGCTGCCCACCGAGCACCGTGCTATCGTTCGAATTGTCTTCGGCGAGTAGGACGAGGAACGAAGTAAAGATGAGGGCGAGACCGCCGGTGCGGAGGAATGGTAAAAGGTCTCCGGAATGTCGAGGCGGGCGGGGAGGTTCAACCAGGTCATCGTAGGCGAGAGTAAGAGTGCGCAAGTAGGGCCGTTATCGAGGATATTCATGTCGGCTAGTGAGTGAGAGAATGGTCTCATTGTCGAGTGCGCAGTGGCGTAGAGGGCTGGTTGGCTGAGTGCTGATAACGAGCGATGGGTACGGAGTAGACGAGATCAGTGGCAGCGAAAGGTGGGTTCATCGAGGCAGGGTGTACAACTGGTCGGAGGTTACTACGGAAGACGGCCGCGGCTTGGAAGGGGAAGAGGAAATACATGGGGGTTAACCGTAAGCTGGAAACTCGGAGGTATTGCAGGAACCACCAAATGTCACGACGGAATATGCCAGTTCAGCATTTGTGTGTTGTTGCGAGATAAGACGAGAAGCGGTGTATCTGGTCGAAACAGGAGAGCGAACTGCGAACACTCGTTAGTCTGGCAGTGGAAAGAGGGAAAGGATAACACATACCCCATCTAAAGCGTTGATCTCGTTACAGCGCCCTGGAGGCCACTTGTCCGAGTGGTCGGTAGCTGCCTTTCTTCTCTGCAGCTGGAAAATGACAACGGAGAAGAGGGGAACTTGTTGGTAAAGCAACCGTTGCAGTTGGGCTCAGGGAAGAGGGGGGTATAAAGGGTACCAGTGGATGTAATTGTAGAGGCGGAGATTTTGAGCGGAGATGCCGGTTTGACGTGAGCCTGCTTCGTCGTTCGTCCCTTCATGCGAGAGAAAGTGGTATATCGAAGAACCTCGTGCAAAAATGGCAAGGGTTGAGAAGTGGTTTAACAACTTGGATGAGAGTTCCGTGGACTCCAGTGCGGGTTGTTGCTGAAGGTGCTCTCGATATTCTGGTGAGTAGATTGCCTATGTGGATTTCCGATAATACACGATGTACTAGAGACGAGGAGCAACTATTTTAGCATGAACCCTGTAATTGTCCAGAACGAGTGACTCTAGAGTCGTAAAGATGGGCATGCCGTTGGGCGATGTAAAAGCTAAGGCCTTGACAGAACCAGCACGACTTGCGAAATAGCAACGTCGTTTTATGACCCAAGGAGATGAAGCACTTGGGCGAACGACTAGTGGGGCCGCGGTTCGGTTAACCGACATGTGGTTAACCGCTCTGAAAATCCATAACCATAACCGACAGCGGTTATGGGCGGTTAACCACAATTAACTGCCAGTAAATAAGATGAAATAAAGCGTTTTGTTATATGGTAGCTATACTAGTGCTATCAAACACTAAGAACTGGTACATCTGCCATGATAGATGTGCCTTCAACTACTTCCAAAGCCTTTTCAGGAACCGTGGGTTCTATATCATCCCCAGGCTCTTCACTGTCGCAGTCCAAGAGGGATTCCAGCGGCTTGAGAAAGTCATCTCCTGCCACCCTGTCCAACTCCGCTAGTGGATCAGTGTTGGCCTCATCTCCGAAAAGGCGAGCCGTCAACTCTTCCACATCTTTCTCTTCCAACTCCTCTAACTCCAACTTCCCCTGAAGAGAAAGCTTGTAATCGTATTTGAGCATTTGCAAGGCCTCAAACATCTCTGGGCTGAGTCTGTTGCGACGGGTAGTATCGGTTTCAGCACTGGAAGAGAAGATCCTTTCACAGGGTATAGATGTGGCCTGGATAGAGAGATAGTCCAAAAGCAAAACGAGGCGGGGGGCAGGTTTGGTTAACCACGGTTATGGGTTCGGTTAACCGCGGTTATGGTTTCCCTCGAATCTCATAACCGTTAACCGTTTCCATTATTTAACCGATTTACGGTTCGGTTAACCGACCAAAATTGTTATGGTCGGTCATCGGTTTTGTAAGCGAACCGCGGCCACACTACGAACGACCGCGAGTATGAATCGCTGTCAGTGAGGATGTGGCAGGGCGATTGCTGGCTCAGCGGCAAAAACCAAACACAACTCAGGTGGTCGTATTAGATGATCAAGGCGCCATCGCAGGCAACAGGTAACTGGGTCAAAACGGTCGGTCGTGAAACCTAGGATGCTTTGTCTCCACTTGCAGCGAAGTGGGAACTAATCACATCGAATGCCTAGTCTACTCGTCGATGATTTGAGAGTAAAGGACACAACGAGGGTATTCGGTCGAGTTCTCGCGGCGCAGCTGGACCGCAAAATTTTCAGGGTGCTTATATATGCATGCATGTGTGCTTGTGCAAAAAGTCAAGGTAAATGCAGACAACAATTAGTTGAAAAGGTCTCGTGGTATGACACTGATTTGTGCATGGGATTAACCCGCAAGGCGTGGCGACTGGCCCTTGAATGCAAGCGGGATAGGTAAAAGCGGGTTATCCGTATCCCCCGCCAGGGCCTGTCGTCGTCGTTCTCGGCCAGCGTCGGGATGACACATGTGGAGATCGAAAGGCTGAGCGCCCTCCAGCCTCAAACCGACGATTGTTACTGTTTTGATCTTTTCTCGAGAATGTGCCGCGCCCCCAGGGAATATCCCGCTGCTTTCGAAAGCGATCGCTATGTCTACCCGCTTGCTACATGACCCTCAAGCTTACCGCCCACTAGAAGAATGAGGCTGGCGAGACTGACCTCCACACACCTCATCGATGGCGGTAGCTGTACACACTTCATTCTGTAGAATATACACATGGAACACTATTGCGTATTCCCGTGTCCCAACTGGTCTGAATGAGTCTCTCTCATCAAGGCCGAAGAGGCACACATCTGAATGTTATGTAGCGCTCGTCCATGTTGATTCCGGATTCAGCGGAGCAGTCAGCTGGCCAGACTCTGAACCATCTGGAAGGACCTTGGCGTCTGTAACCCGCGAGGGACAGCAGCACCGCGAAGAAGATTCCCGGACTCGTCCCCACCACCACACTGGTCGATCCCTAAGCTATTGACTAATTCGCTCTTGAAACATTGCACGCCGCACTCGAGTCATCGCTCCAGTCCTCCCAACTTCACCGCCTCACCATCAATTGCTCCTCTTCAAACCGTGTCCTCGCCACTATCTCACTCGAAATAACCCATTCACGCTCGGGATATGTCCGCCATTGACCACCGCCCCATTGCCCGACGTGCGCGGCGACGTAAGCCTCGAGTCCTAAAGACCATTAATACCTACCTTCCTATGGAACTTATGCGAGAGGTCTTTCTATATCACATTGAATCGAATCAAATGAAATCTAGTCTATTGGCTTCTGTTTGTCGCTATTGGAGGTCTGTTATCGCCATATTGCCCAGTGTATGGTCCACCCTGAGGGTTGGGCCATGGACCGAGAGGGAACGGGTTGCCATTTGGCTGCAGAGAGCACATCCGAAGAAAATTGTCATTTTTGACACCCAGCGAGATGGTCGGCTGTCATCCAACGCTATGTCACTTGCTGCACTACGGGATGCTCTTGCACACACTGGCCAGTGGAACGAGCTTACTATTTCCTCATTTCCTCCTAATCTGCTTGGCCTTCAAGTCGCAAGCCCAATGAATATGTTGAAGGTGCTACACGTAGAAGGTGGATGTATGCATTCTCCATCATTTGCTCATTTGCTCAATCTTATTCCAACCGAAGCCCCTCTCTATGAGATGAGACTCCATTCTCCATTCGTCAGCACCCACTTTCTCCAGCCTCATTGGTTTCCTGTTTTGCGGAATCTCATAGTGCTCATTATCAATGGCAGGGATATTCATGCGCCATTTGAACTTCTTCCTACTTTTACCCAGCTTCAGACATTTGAGGCTGATCATCTTCGTCTCCCATTTTATGAGCCCAATACCAATCTGCCTCTCCTCTGTACTCTCCGGAAGCTGCAGCTTAGAGCCTGTTCAGTCCAATGGATGGCTGGGAGACAATTCCCATGCCTCAAGGAGTGTGCAATCCTCCTTCCACGACATTGGGACCAAATTCAGCAGCATGAGGTGCAATTGCCATCCTGCAAGAAGTTGGCCTATCATGGTTATCCGATGACCACAGCTCAATATTTCCATGTCCCCGAAATGAGAGCAATGGACCTCAGATCTCATGACTGCAATGAGCAGAGGGTCTATCAACACCTACGCCATCTATGCAGAGTGAATGGAAGGATTTCCGACCTCACTACTCTACACCTCACATTTCAGTGCAGTGAACAAGTGTTAATTAAGGTACTGAAGTATTTGGTCCCTCTACAAGAGTTGGCGTTATCCATTACCCATCCCTCACCGTCCTTCCAAACCTTTCTTGAGTCACTGGCAGCGAAACCATCTACAGATGAATGGCCTGAATGGTTTTTATTGATAGATTATCATAAACAGTGGGAGAAATGGTGCTCCTCTCAAACTTGGCATGCCAATGTCCTCCCGCACTTGAAATTCCTGCAGATACAGTGCCCCAAAGGCTTTTCTCAGTCTGCACGTCTTGAAAATTCCTCATTACTTAGAACTATTGGATGGACGAGGGCGTATTTGACTCCCCCGTTGGAGCATCTGAAAGTATGGGAAGGGAGAGGGAGCATGGGTGATATTGTGGTTGATTACACTTCCACCGGCTATCTAGATAAGCATTTTGGGAGATCAAGTAAAGAACATGACGCAACGATTGTCAGGGCAACAGTCACACGACATCTGGCCATTGCGTTTCCTGATACTCCATTATTCCCACTCCATTCCACTGTCCTCTTTAGGAAGCTCCGGCATCTTGAGCTCATCTGGAAATCTAAAAATAGAATCCTTATTTTGCCATACCTCGAACAAATTGAGACCCTGAAAATTGAGAGCGGATCCATTTCTGGATATTCCATCCCTGAATATTCCATTCCTGAATATTCCTCGAATCTTGACTTGCCATTGACTCATACTCTCCAGTGGCTTAGTCTACGCCGTTCAACATCTTCTTGGATGCTTGGGAGGACCTTCAGGACCCTGAGACAGTTCAGGGTTTTTCGACCACCAGACGAACCCGAGTACCATTCTAGGCACGAGGGGTTGCAGGTGGACCTTCCTGCCTGCACAACATTGGAGTTGATGTACTGTTCGATGTACTATCTCCCTTTCCTCTCCTGTTCAAATCTCCAAATCCTTCGCTGGTACCAACACCCATTGCAGCCCCCCTTCAATTTGACAGGGCTCAATTCGTTACATGATTTCTTATCCAACCTTTCCTGTTTGCAAAGCCTTACTATCTCTGTTCCCCAGAGTTTGGGGATAGATTCCTTGATTGATTTTGTCTTTTGTGGGCATCGGAACACGGAGTATGGCGAGATATCGGGAGGGTGAAAGTGGAGATCTGGTTTTATTCTTACTCAGAAACATCTCACTTCTTCGACCAGACAGTTGGGCACCAGCCGCGTTTTGAAAAATGGTGGAAATCGTTCACAGTCACCAAGAAAGAGAGGAGAGTGATAGTCAGAGCATCCATGTGAATGGTCTTGTACAAATGGTAGATCAGGAACACTCTTTGCCGTTCGGCTGTAATAATACATTTTTTGGTGGGAAAGGGAGGGAATGCGTCATGCACCATCGCGCCTGAACGCGGATGTGGAGGACTCCATCAGGGCTCGCCAAGTTGGCCTGAAGTCTTTGGACAGGAGTGGTAATAATACATTTTGCTTTCAATCGGATTGTTCGGTACTTTCATTTGACTTTTAAGAGAACTTTCAGCACACGCTATGATAGGTAATAAGCTTCCAACTATCCGTAGACAATTCATGAATTGAACTGATCGACCCTTCAAATCGCCTACTTCAAGCATGACCTCAGCCATGGGACATAACACAGCTTGTAGCGTTATATCTATCAAGGATAACAAGATGGAAGCCAACTAGACGACATAGAAATGAAGGCGAACGTGGGACGGGTGGCAACAACACTAATCAAATTGGTCAGATATAGCAAACTCGGACCTCCTGAAGAGTATTCTCATAAAACTAAGGACAAGACCGGCTCGAACAGCATTCAAATGGGTCAAAGGCCACGAAGACAATTACGGAAACATCAGAGCTGACGCCTTGGCAAACGAAGGCAGGGAAAGTAACACACCGATGAGAATTGACGACGAGAACCAGATCGATAACCATGAAGCCCTGCAGGACGGTGCAAGACTCCAGGCTCTAGATGCGAGCCATATCTATAAAGCTTTACTTAGATGGCACACAAGAAGAATCACACCGATAGCTCACCAAGACACCCTAAACGAGTCCAAAGACAGCGTAGAGCTGGAGACAGGCCTAAGACCCACCAACGAGAAACTACTAAAAGGAATAAAATCGCTAGGAGTCCCAC
>Ga0307515_10006937_pt1 | contig 22505 bp, 16 predicted proteins | sample 17_EM_MG_FD_194513 | JGI IMG/M metagenome (GOLD analysis project Ga0307515, IMG submission 194513) | Populus trichocarpa ectomycorrhiza microbial communities from riparian zone in the Pacific Northwest, United States - 17_EM | ecosystem: Host-associated > Plants > Roots > Unclassified | place...
TCTAGCCTCAAAAAGACGGCGCCGTCTCCGTCCTGCTCTCGGACGGACGGATTCTTGCCGTCCGTCCCCGTCCTGACCAATCCCGGACGGACGGGACGGTTGCGAACACTGCGTCAACCTGAACCGGTTCGAACCGCACCAGCTACCGCCGGGCCGAACTATTTCATCATCGAACCGTTAACATCACTGCCTGACACGAGCTGACCGTAAGTGGGGCTGATGGTAGGCACACTTCTCTCTTCTCTCCTCTGTATCTAAGTTAAGTCTATTCACACCGTTCTCCCAATATCGCGACATACCCAACACCGACCGCCATAGCATCGCCCTCCACAAGCACCGCAGCCGCAAAGAACAATCGCTGTTCTATAGTATGTGTTCTAGTCCATTCACGGAGGCGGTTCCTCCGCGGAGTACCTAGTCAGTTCACGGAGGCCCACCTTCCGTGAACGAACTGTCCATTCACGGAGTCCGTACCCCACCTCCGTGAACTGACTAGTTCGTTCGCGGAGTCAGTCAAATATTACAAATACTGTGCTCCGCACGCATGTATGTGCATTCACTGGCGTGTACGTACACTCAGCTGGCTCTATGCAGCTGAATTCAATCAGCGCAACCGCGTACGTTCAGCACAGCGCAATTGAGTACATTCTTCACAGCGCAACTGAGTACGTTCCACGGATTCTATCGTACTAACAATATGGACCGCCTTACATCTACCATCCCACATCAAATTCCGTCATTCAAAAAGTGTAGCCATCGAGAACTTACTCTTCGAGAAGCTGCTCATCTTCAGTCCCCTGCTGAGCTCATCCAAGTACGTTGGAGGTGTAATGGCAACTGCACGACTGTTCGTTGCAAGTGTTTCAATGCAATGCCGAGTGCACACTTCATTGCCATGGCCGATGTTGGTACGGGATTTGGCCCGATGGCTTGCAGCCTCCATCGGCCGCCACCAGCCCCCATGCTAAAGAGTAGGTCTAGCCCCAGCAGTGATGCTCGGCATTGGTCTCCGGATGTGATACTCGGCTTCGTGGAGTATGCCCTCTTCTTTCCCATATATATTTGCCTGTCTTTCTCTCTCTTTGCTCCTTAGACAATCACTTTTGTACGATAGTCAATTCAATATCTCTATTCGTACTCGATTGATCTCAACAGCCGAGATTGTGGGTCGCAGTGCATACATACTGGACCTTCTGCTGCGCCATCAGGTACTTTCAATGTCGAACGAAACACAAGATCAGCTCCACCGATGGAGCACAGTGTAATTGTAGTTGCATCAGGACGTCCAAGAGGCATCCGATTGTAGGGATCACGATGATGTATAGATTATTTATAATTTTTCATTGACTCTGTGAATGAACTAGTCAGTTCACGGAGGTGGGGTACCGACTCCGTGAATGGACGGAAGGTGGGCCTCCGTGAACTGACTAGGTACTCCGCGGAGGAACCGCCTCCGTGAATGGACTAGAACAGTATGCAAATCTTGGCAAAGTTATAAAGCTTCATATACTAAGAAGAGGGAGACACTTGATTTTCGGTAGGGAAGTGTACAAGTATTTTCGTAAAATGATACTCGTGGGTTCGAAGTAGAATCCTGTCTCATGACAAGTATTACGGTACTTGACTTTAATAATAGAAGTATTAAGTCCATCCGTGACTAGTCTTTGGAACGCCGCTGTTGTTTGACCGCCTAGTTGCCGCCTCATAAGTCCGTATGTGATCTACACGATGCCTAGAACACCTGGATACATTCTGGACGTCCCTGAAGGACGCACTACTATTACGATACCGTAGTTTCTCGGTCTGAAGTAGAAGATGTGCTCTGGCTCCTGCCCGGATAATCCCTGATCTAATTATAGAAGTGCTTACCATCCGCGGAATCCGGATAGGTTGACGCATCCATGGATGGGCATAGTCGTATGGTAACTTCGGTTGTCACCACCAACCACCACAACCGCCACTATACTCATAAATCCCACCATGACCGTCACCGTCGAACACGAAGCTTTTCATCTTGTCGTCGCGTTGCAGATTAAATCACCACCGCCATCGACACAACTCACTATTATGCACCTACCTTCTACCACCTGTCAGTGTGCCCAAGCTTGACACCTGATGTGACAAAAAAATCGGCTAGCGCGTGAACGGATAAAACGGATTTCTATCTAATCTCATATGGTCTATTCTCACCAATCTACATCATCTTTAGCCTCTCGTCTTCTGACGTTGATCGTCATCTTCTACACTCATCCGGCGGATGACACCCTCCACGGGCTTTAGTACTAAATACGGCTGCGTCCCATGCTACACCGCTACGTAGATTTGCGATTGGCGCATAATCTGCAGGGGTCTTCAACCAACTAAAAGCTTACACCTCAGAACCTTAAGTGGCATGTAGCCGTATTCAGTACATGTTAGCAGTCGACGAGATATTGAACCGGTGGCCCGGGTTGGCTTACGATAGAACCATTGGCATATCTGGACATTACGAAGACGGAGCTTTGTTCGGATAATCACTTAGTATGTGGAGTGCTACTGTTACTCTCTCCTATGTATCCAGTTCCTTTTGGCAGTTGGACACTCACTAGACATGCTAGAGTACTAGTACTGCCAACTCGCGTTATCATATAAGCTCTCCTATTGAGCTGGATATACTGTCGTGGTGGACCCCTCTGCAGATGGAGCGAAAACTGTCTTCCGAGACCCACTCCAACCAGCTGTTTGATACTCTAGCTATCTAACCAGATATCAGCATTAGTATGGGGGGCTGGAGTTGTGCTCCCGGATATCAGTGCGCTAAAGTGCGTGGTTGAAGTATCTATTTGCTGACGTGTAGCACCGCCTACATCACCATCATCCACTGACCGCATTTCTTCTAGGGTCTAGCCGAACGACTTTGCTGCGTTGTTGCAGAACAGACCGTACAGAAACCCAAAATTTCAAGAACAGGACCTATAGCACGATTCCACGCAGGTAATGAAAAAAACCCAGACGACAAAGTATTCCATGAGAATGGGTACCTAGAGCCGAAGTTCTATTGGCTAACCCAAATATACGCAAGGTGAAACTCCAGTTAGTTACGTACAGTACTGCCGAACTAAGTGCTGATACTAAGATATACGTACCACATATACCTACGATTCATAAATGTTACATAGCCGTGGCACCAATACATGCACACGAAATACATAGTTTAGCCAATTGTTATTATACCTCCATGCATTTTATGTGGTAAAAGCAACATCAATGTCTCGGATGCCAGGCAAACCAATAGGCATGGATGTTTGTGTTTCGATGGTCGGTGTGCATATCACTTGGTGTTTAGTCTGCATGTTACAGTTTTGCGGTTGTGCTTTTAGAATTCGCATATCCCGATCTATTCTATACGATGATTGGCGTCACATGTCTTAAAATTATAGCTCCAGGAATTGAATGAACAGTCTCAGTTCTCCATCTGGAGTATCAGTTTAATGCCGCAACTGGAACTTCTGGCGGTTCTCAACCAATCTTTCAAATTTTGATACAAACAGCGATTACCAAGTGCATCCTCCTGCATTGGGTTATTTTTTGTACGTAAAACACCAGGTATCCGTGACCATAATAGGTACTCCCTCTGTCCACTACCACCACCCCCGCTATATTATTCATTCACCCCCTATCACGCAAGGCCGACCCTAATGCTAATGTAAGCCGCGGTATTGGTGATGGTGGTGTGATGTTAACGGTTCTCTAATTTATAAGCCCAACTACAAAAAAAACTTCCATTTTATGGTGATTGTGATGGCAATGGATGACTAATTTGAACGGGTGGTAGTTCGTGGCGATGGCAACGGTTGCACCGCACCGAAGTTTCACCCAATTCATCGATTCCGTGAACTAGGTTCCCATTCATGGATTTGCCCCATCCACGGAAGGGGTGGATCTGCGAATGTGGCTTAGCATTACAACTCACCGCAGACTCCACTTCCGAATACACCTCATTCACTGCGCATCAACTTCGTGTGAATGCTAGAGATATTTCACGTGGCCTCGAACTGGATTGGCTTTCAGCATTTCTGGGGCGATCAAAAGGCCAATATTATAAACACGTGAAAGGCGACCCCACTTGTACTATTTTCGGTTCATTATAAAGCAGCGTACGGTAGTCTAATTAATAATTATGAGGTAGAGCGAGAAAAGAATGCAGCTTCCTTAGCTCTGAAGCCTCGACCAAGCATGGCAATAGTCCGTCCAGTCTGTCCGAAGGCTGGCCCTGGCCCAGATTACAAATTCCCGGGTGCGTTTATTTTGGACTAGGGGTTTTACTCCTCTGACATGTTAGACTGCCAATTTATAGGGTGTTGCGAATGTAAAGCGGAAGAAGTCTATTGAACTATGTATCATTATGTACAAGAGAGCTTGGAGCTCTGTGGAGGTCTATAGAAGTACATGATTGGAAATGCCAGCGGCGAGTGAAACCCGTGTATGAGTCTACAGCCTGTGAGTGAATTCGGCGATCTCAGTGTATCGGCGACTTCTTTCTAGGCCACATAGTAACATATGGCCCTGCACGCCATGGAGTGATAAATCGGTGATTGTGAGTGATGAAATGATGATCGCCAGTAATAAGGTGATGGCTGAAGACTATGAAATAGCTATGATAACTAAAAGATTTCACGCTATCTCCCAGAGACAACACAGGTATGGTACACCCAATCGCACAACTAAAACTACCAATGGCTCATGCTGAAATTCACTACACAAGCTGTTATTTGACGTGTGCTTATAGTCTAGTGTCGCATGTATACTTAGATCCTCCGTAGGAGTTGCAGATATGGGCTTACGGCATTCAGCTGCGCCGATAGTACAGTGTTTCGCAGATGGGAGTCAGCTAGAGATGACCAGCTGAGAGTGCATATATCCCGAATGACTACAGTCCATACAGACCATTGCCCTGACCTCGACCACTTATCCGCCTGCTCAGCACGTGATCGGATCTAACCGAGCGCTATATAGTCAAATCTCATCTATCTCCGTCATGCTCTCGTCGATCGTCATCTCGGAAGTCTGTGACTGCTTGCGGTGAATACCTATCTAGAACATAACCCGAAATCGCCCGCTTAATTAAGTCTGTGAGTTTTACTCTAACCACAGCGTATTCTATACCAACCAATAAAAGTTACACTTCGGATCCCTTAGAGTAGTTGGGTGTAGCCGTATTCAAAGACTTGACTTTTTTCGTTTTAGTTTTCAAGTGGGAATATTTGCAGTTAGGAAGCTATAGGTTGCCGCTCGAGGGGATAATAAACTAGTCGCCCTGTTCTGTCTCATTCACGGAATTCGCGAATGGGCGGCAACGGCTAGCGATTTCTCACATGAAAAATTTGCGATACCACAACATGCAAAAATACTTGCGCAATAACGCACAACGTTACAAAATTGATTCTTAATAGCATATCTATACTACATTCTCATTTCCAGGTTTCCTCATCGCTTACAATAGTAGTGAAAGATAATTGTCTGGTATATGTATATGAGCACCAGAGCTCGAGTAGCATGCTAGCAAGAGACTTGATTTTTATTTTTTCACATCACAATCATGGTGATTGATGGCAATGATAGGTCAGGACAACGATGTGCTGTGGTAGTTGTGTATGTGACGGTGGCAACCAGATTTACAAATTTGCTACTCCATTCGCGGATTCCGTCAATGGGTGCCGCGGATCCGCCCAATCCGTTCCAACTGAACCGTTGGCTTCGCTAAACACAAAGAAAGGAAGCTTTGATCGGAGAATTACTTAAATAAGATATTATTAAGCTCGCCATTATGCAAACTCTTTAGATCGTTAGCAGGTCCCTACCAATATCCTTCCGTACCGTAGACAGGCGTTACCAAATCATCGCTACTTTGAAGCTAGATGTAATGTGGTGAGCAGATCCGTTTGTGCCTGTACACGAATCTCTCTTACGATATCTATTCTAACTAACTGTTTGATATTCTAGCTATCTATTCAACAAAATGTCTGGATTAGTACCTATCGCTGGATTTGTGCACATAGATATCCGCGCTCCAAAGTGCCTGGATGCAATATCATTTGCTGATGTGCAACACCGCCCATCGCACCATTATCCAGAACGCGTAGCCACAGTCCTTTAATCCTTCTTGGGTCTGGCTGGACGACTTTGTCTGTTCTCATGAAAACACCGTACAGAATCCAAAAAACTGTATCAAAAGTTCACAAAACAGGACCTACGGTGCGGCTCTACGCAGGCCAAGCCACGATCAATAAAAGCAGTACGTCCTATAAGAATGGGTACCGAGAGTTTGCGTTTGATTGGCAAACTTATATGTACGCAACCATGAACACCACTCAGCTTCGAACTAATTACGTGCTGTGCTGTTTCACCTACCACATACTTATAGCTGTGGCACCAACATCGCGTCGAGGGCAGGGCATGTTTAGAGACATCTAGTGCCCTGAGCGGGTATCTAGTAGGTCCAGGCAGCTTCCTTATCTCGAAGTTTTTTAGATTAGAAAACCATCCATTTCATAACAGATTACATAGCATAAAAATCTCGTCTCCCAATGCTGGGCACAGAAACTTTGTAACTAGTGTGCATGAGCACATATCCGAGTGAAGGCCAGTCACCGCTGCATCATTAGATTCACCTAACCATCACTCGATTTAAATACTGGCCCGATAGCCCCTAATCCAAAATCTCTCCGCCCGATAAATCGTAGTCCGCGATCGGGTAAACATCCGCCTGACCCGGACGGATTTTGGGATGCCTGCATGGATCTTGTGTTTTCGATGGTGGAAGAATCGTTGTGTGTGCTTCTTAGTTTTGCACTGCGAGGTAAGCGATCGTGAAATGCAGTTGGCGCCATGAGCTGTCACATTTCAGATTGAAATTCAATTCAAGGAATTGCATGACGCGTCTAGGTTGCGACTCGGTACCACCTCCACCATATCACTGCACGAATGCGTCCTGTTTGAGTCTTGTGCAGGTCTCCTGTTCAACAGTTTTTTTCGCCATTAGAACTTGAAATCTTACATAGCCAGAAACTCGACGAATAGATGAACTGTATACAGTCTGTAATGTAAGCTATAAGGACCGCAAAAAGGCCGCATCCATCCAGATTATACCGTCTTTAACGCCGTAGCTGAACTGTGGGAACTCCTAACCGATGTTCTAGAACTGTCCATGAACACCAATTGCAAGATGCAGCCTCATGCATTATCTTGCTCTTGCCAGAATAAGGCGTCGCAAGCGACTTGTCTCACATGCAATGCGAACACAATTTTGAGCTACCTATTCGCTAGTGTAAATTTTCTTTTTTGAGCTGAAGAATTAATATTATTTGCAGCAACTTATAGGCCACCACCACCACCCCCGTCGACAGCTGACAAAAAGATTTGGATATCCATCATAATCAACATTCAGGAACGGTGAATTACCGCACTACGCTTCCGCCGCTACGAGCTTACTAACCTGCTACCAAAATACGCATAACCGGAACTCCCGACGAAGCCACCACAGCTACTACTATACTAGTCGTTGAGGTTTGGACGTCAGCAGTCGTAATTGGGTGTCTGTCCATCGGTTTTTGTGCTTTTGGTCAGCATCAGCAGGTCAGTATTCAAGTAGTAAAAGTTATCAGCCCCTCAAGTTCCATTCTAATTACACTTAAAACAAACCCAAATGATAAGGCGTTTCCCACTTGGCCTGCCCTTTAACCCACCGATCCACCCTGCACTACTTGCTAACTGTGCTGGCGTAAGCCCGGAAGTTCAGTCTCACCACGGGAACTATCATCATTAACCTGTCTATCTATTCCGAAGCTATTAGCACCAGCTGTCCAAAGCGGAATTACTTGTCAGCAAAGGACTGTGTACTAACCTCAGTGGCTAGTACAATACTCGTGTGCGCAATCAAGTCGAGGAGCTCTGGCCAGCAGGTACCCGCTCCCCCGCCATTTATTTGCACGGGCAGGAAGATTAATATCGTTGTGCGCAAGAGTAACCAAAGTTAGATGACCTAGTCGATTAACCACCACCACTAGACACACTCCTAGATGGATTTCTATGATACACCCGGCGTCTGTGCTCTCAATCGGTACGAGTGGTTCGACCTACCAAGGGAAAACGGTTCCTTCGTCAAGGTCATCGCTGTCTCCGCGGGAGAGGCGGTTTACTGGATAATTGCCTATGCCATCTTAGTCGCGCTCCTATTCACGGCTGTGTCTCGGCTCATTGTTGATCTGGTCATTACATTTCTTCCTATCGAAGGTTCGGGCAACCGAATGATCATGTTGGTGGCCTTCTACAATGCGAATAATCCTACGACTGCGATCCTTCTCATGCTTGAATACTGCCGGCGCGCGCTGTTCTACGCAACTGTAGGCCACAAGCACGCAGTGGATTGGAGTACGCTTTGGTGTGCACTTGCTCTTATAGCGACAGCGATTGCACTCATTGGAGCAACTACAACGGCGCAGTTTCTCATATCGGGTCAGCGGCTGACCGAACGCAAAGCTTGCAGGGTATATCCATTCATTCCGGATTTCAGAGTTTGGCGGGAGAATAGCCAACTACCCGATGAGTTCAAGCCTATTCGAGCATCCGCCAGTTTCATGGCATTGGGAAGCTTTGAGACCTCCCGAAAGCAGTTAGTGGATAAGGTACACGTGGACATTGAGGAACTTCCAAGAGACGCCGGTAGATGAATGTTACGACTTAACTACAATTACCAGGTAACTGGATACGAGATGGGACTTCAGAATGCTCCGATATTGAAGCAACGTGTTAGTGGTTGGTGCAAGACAGAATATAATACCCAATCCATAGGTGAAAGAGAATATTGGTACTTAGGGCAATACACCCTGGATGAATATAATCCAATTGACGAACAATTGATGCCGCCATTTATCAATTACAAAATCCTGCCCAACCAAACGAACGCATCCACGATAAAGGACGATTTTATATTCTCGCTCACGCCGCATACCGAGTTCCGGTTGTCATTAACTGAAAATCTCGATGACCCATGGTATGGAACAGAATTTAACCCCAACTACAAAGAATCGGACAGGCAGGGGAGGTATGCAAATGGCGGAAAATTGCGTGTCAAGCGTGGTAGGCCAGCATTGATGTGTGTACAGAGGGATAATTATACTTTGGATGGCTACAGTCAAACTATGCATAATGTCAAAAATCTTAAACAACTCCATGGATTGAAGCTCTCAAGTCTACTGCGGGACGAAGTTTTTCCCAAAGAGTTTGATGGGCCTGTTATTGCAAAACTTGTACGCAGTCTAAGTTTCAGCGGCCTCGCATTGTCAATTTACTTCGATGCTGTCCAGCGTATGCTTTGGGTGGACAAAGCCTCCCTGGAAGAAGATTTTACAAAACTGGTTTCCGTCGCCTTCTTATATTCCCGAGAAGTCGCCAGAAACACAGTTCTACTTTACGCAAGGTTCGAAGGAAAAGGACTTCAAAATGTGTCTATAGTAAATGATGCTGCTGCTGTGCCAAATGAGTACTCCGATATCATCATCGAGAGCAGCGATGTTGCAGTGTTATCAGTCACAGTTCTTGTTACTATACCAATTATGTGTGTGTTTGCATGGGTTCTCGTTATCACCCGTCGGTTCCTTATTCAACCGAAAGCCACCTCAGTGTCCGATAACTCGGGGTCAGCCCGTTTGAACCTTCATACTATTGGATTGCACGCTACACAACTCTACCGGTGTTTGGATGAAGTAGTGAGCAAACAGAGAAAGTGGTCTGGGCGGCTATCAATGGCTCCATATATCAAAGAGATGGCGGAAGGCCGTTTCAGTGACCAGAACCCCTCGGAGAGAGAATTATTCATTGTTCCGAAGCTAGTGAAACTTGAAGCCGGTGCAGGATTCCATACTGGCGATGATGCCAAAAAGAACCCCGCTGGATCAGAAACCCCACGGACGGAAACAGGGGGTGTAGTGCGAGTCGATTCTGATGGCCGGGCATTGGATGGAGATGAAAGCTACGACATAGTATTGACGATCCAAGGCCCCCAAACATCTCAACCGAACGTAGGCTAGTGGGATATTCAAAACAGCAAATCTGCTTTAATTTTCAGTATCAAGTGTAAGTCTAACAACCACAGTGCTGTCAATGAAAGCTAATATCTCGGGCAGTTCTAGGTTGTTTGTGGGGTTCTATTAAGGAGGGGCTTGATTTGATACTATACTACGGCGTGTTTCGGTATTGTTGGGTTGGAGTGTGTATACCATTTTATTTTGAAAGTTATACTTCGGCGTAGATCAGTAAACCTTGGGATATGACTGGGTGGTGATACATACTTTTACAATCAACAGCCGCTATAACTATGTATCTTTAGTTTGTTAATGTGGATGGATAATATAGATTCATTCTACTCTTATTGAACAGGATATTACTCACTATATTCTATGCATTCGTACCTTTTGTGTGATTTCTGCATTCCTAACCTAATTATTTAACTAGAAAATTCAGCGCACCAGAAACCAAGTCTCATGAAACCATTTTGAAATCATAATTGAGAAAACGCACGCTAATCCCATTCACAATGAACTGTCGTTCGTTATCTACCGTTTGTCATCCCTACAGTACTTGTGCCTTCTTAGATAGTAAGCTACCTTTCGGCCTGTTCCATCCTACTCATCTTTCAGAGTTTGTAGGATGACTGCAGTGTAAGGTAGTGGACAAGCCCTTCAGTATCCCCGCAATCTGTGGCGGGCTCTTATCTTGAGTAGGGGTATTGTGTTAGCGCTGATTGTAGCTAACTCGCTGTTATTTATTACTTGATTGTCTGTCTCAGCCTCTTAGATAAGGTTAGAGGCTGTGAAATCAACCGTCCGGTCCGTCCGAGGGCAGGACGGAAACGGGGCCGTCTTTTTGAGACAGGACGGGGACGACGGACAAGTCGGCCAGGGACTCCACGTTGCCGTTCCCGATCATTCCCGGCAATCCCCTGCAGCCCCCGGCAGATATCCAGTGATGATGAAATTCAGAAGTACTAAATCGAGTTGAATCATTCCAACACTCAACTTTATCCATACTATGTACTGCCAACGCTATCCCTTACCATTAGTTTAGCTACATGGAACACCTAAATGCTTAATGTCGGCCGAGAACTGTGGATGCTGGCCGGTAACGGTGTTTTCGCCGTCCCCGATAGTCCCCGGCCGTCATGCCATCCTCCTCGAGTAACGACGGGACGGACGGCCTTGGCGACATCCCATCCATCCTGGAGAAATCTCGGGCGACCTACAGTCCCTGGCCGTCCGACGGGACGGTTGACATCACTGGTTAGAGGCTTGTATCAGGATATGGGTGATACGGGCGAATACGTATATGGGTAACTATACATATATAGTCCTTAGAGTCTCAGTAAATACATACAATTAAACATCTAGAGTATAGTCAATGTTAAGTAGTGAGGTCATAGAGAAGCTTGATGGATTCTATCTAAGAGGATATTAGAGCCTTCTATATGTATGGATGTATGGGAGTCCAAGCATGGATGCGTACGTACTCATCTATGTATAGACACGGCTGAATACCATCTGCCCGTATCAGTCCCAGTAATAATCTCCCATACGAGGTATCATCGTTGGCCATACGAAGGCTGAGATCTATTTGTGCAATCCCACTTTCACTATAGTACGAAGGGGAGAACCGTGTACGTGTATTCTATAGTAGAGAGAAGAGAGAAGGAGAAAGACTCGAGATATATACAGGAGGCATCAGCCCCTACAGCAGTGACCGTATATCAAACTTGTAACATCATGTACATCTGTAGCACTCACCACGAGTATGCAACACGAGTAATAATGCATATCACAACAACCAGACTGCTACTCAGGGTTAGGTAGTTGCCATTGGTGCAGCGAGTTTTGGTTACAGTACCAATAGATGAACGAACAATTGTTTGAATGCAACAAATTTTAAATTTGAAAGTGTACCAAATGATAATTCTTGAGAACGAACTGAGATGGGATAATAACACTTTCTTAGCTGCGTACCACAGAGTCCGATCACCGATGACGCTCATTGTTCACCTGTCGGGACAGTTAACCCACTCCGAGCTGTACCAATTCTTTCCGCATGCACAATCTCGGACTACTAGTTCAGGATTAACCTAATATGAATATATTATTGGTGGATTTGAGACGAAACGATCTAGTATAAAGCGGTTCAAGACCGTTCGTCTTGTTTCATTCTACGCGTATATAGGTACAACTTTGATAGATTGTGGTGTTTTCATCCAAGAGCTCCTGGCATATTCCAGCGGTCTAATGTAATAGCAGTGGGATCAGTTGATCAGGAGTTACATGCAAACCTAAACATCCAAAATATTATGACCCTCAGTACTTAAGATAGACAGGAGCATCGATCAGGATGTCAATAAAAAAGCGCCTCTGGTGGGACCTGAACCCACGACCTTGAGAGTACAGGAAGCCCCGCATGTGCATCGAAGAGGTTACTCCGTACGTAGAAAGCTGTTCGACGCATACGCGTGGCTCGCTAAATCTGTCTCACGCTCTACCACTGAGCTACAGAAGCTTATCATTGGATATAAATAACCGCACAGAGAGGATTCTTGGTAACGATATGTGCGACATCAGCACGTGCCCAAATATTTTCCTACGCATCTCTGGTTGCAGAGTACAACTTTCGCATAGAAACCTGCGTCACGGTTGCACAGAAACGATACTGCTCTGTACGGGGTTTTTGTGTGTCTGCGTTGTAAGGTTTTCGGTTCTTTGAGCGAAATATAATTCAATGATTAAGCGAGCTCCATAGCCGCGAATATGTTTTTGAATAAGTGTCGGCCGGGATCGTTCTTGCTTAGTATCATTCACTTGGTATCGGTTGAGCATGGTCTCAACAATAACTGTGCACGATGCATACACTAATTTTTTGCCCTTACCGTCCATTAAGTCCGTGAGTTTTACTCAAATTTGAACATCTATTATACATAAAAATTCGCTCTTGAAGATCTTACTCTCCCATAGATATCTTGAAAACTCGCTGCATAGCACCAAAGTAACTACGGCTAGCATATTGCTCATTGCTGCACATACATACATCATACACGGAGAGCCTTGGTTCGCTGATGAGACCTAGTCACGGAAAGTATCCTACTAACGCTTAGATCACAGTGGCATCCTGTCATCGCCTCTTAAGATAACAACCCATCTTGATAACATCACTATCAACTAAAATCAACGTTGCGACTATAAGAAAAAAGACGCTAGTCACTACATTGAATACCGACATCTCGCCTCATCAACAATCAAACTCATCATCGCTGCATCGTTCCTCCCACCGAGTATATCCCTACTAACCACGTCAGTCTATGATTTTCACGATGTTTCATATCAAATAGGACTTGACCATAGAAAAATCCCACCTCTTCTTTCGCTTCTCGTGATGGTGGTCACTAACATTCACCATTCTCCACACTACTCTCCATTATCGCAGCCTGTCGCTCCTTACTTGCAATATCCAATTTCTTCGACTTCATCTCTAACTCAAACAACAAATCCTCACGTTGATAACGCACCGCAACCCGACGAACCATATCTGTTTCTTCTTCGAGTCGCAACAGCTCCTCATAGCGACTCAACTCAATCCTCAGCGACGAAATCCGCTCACGGTACATGGCTAGACGTTGCTGCCTGCTCCCATCGTCGCGAGTGCTCAGACCATACTGCTGCTCATCGCCAACATGCTCTTTCGGATTCTTGGTCTCCTGCATATACGGCAACTTTTGTTCCTCAGTCGATGATGCCATATTTTCGAACGTGTTGCCTTCGACTATTAATTTTTCGATTGTGTAAATGCGTTGAGTGCTGACTGGGTTCTTCGAGTGGGAGTTACGTGACCGTCCGAAAAGCGATCTATGATAGAGAAGAAATATCCTTTTCTAGATCGGCGACTTATATATGTTCGCTACACTGCCAAAATCTTCCCATGCTCACGTAGACAGCAGGGATAACTTGTCGGTTGGTGTGTCTAGAGCCATCCGTGGGGCTGGATACGAGACTGACAAAGGGGGGTGTAAGCTTTACCCCAGGACACTATATTGGGGCAATGGGATGGAGTGGTGTTTAGGAGTCACGTCCATTGGAGGTATTACTATGATCATGTCATTTTTATCTAGCTGGTTCTGAATATGCTCGAACCCAGCAACTTCTCCGCCCTCCACACCTAACTCCAGTCCAAGGCAGACCATTCTTTCTAGGCCCGATGTCTTCATCTCGTATTGGGCATGATTTCAGAAGACTACGTAGTCCGGGGCAGAATTCTACCGTCTTAGGGCCCCGCATAGGTACCTAAAGGGGACTGGCGCGTATGGCAGTAAGCACACTGTGGTAGTACCGGTAATGAGCTTCAAAACTATTCATAGTTACCTGAATTTTCGCAGCCAGATGAGGCAGAAGAGGTGAAGATTATCCATCGCTATGCACTGTAGGTAACTGTGCGCTTCAGACCTAACTATAAGGCCATGTAAGGAGCAAAACAGTATCAGATGGTGTGCTTTCCGGTCCCCAAAATTCATTTCTGTAGTTGATTGAACTAGTGTTATGAAGACTGGGGCCTTGTAGGTGTATAGTCTTAAGAAAGGTAGTTCAAATTTACTTCCCCGAAACCTGTTGTCCGGTCTGGGGCAGAGTCTCACCCGGACAGAATAGACAATTGAGATTCTTGATAGTACTCGGTCTTGTAGACACCACTAGTGGTAGTTACCGTTCATACAGTAGTAACCCGTATTATAGTCAGCATTATTATAAAGGAGTGATTTACCTTGTGTCAGTTACTATGTTACCGCTATTATAGATTGCGCAGCTGTCACCCCGAGCCGTCCTACAGCCGTCCTCCATGACATATTTAGAAGCATGTTATTGGAACAAATCCTGGCGCAGAAGGAAGCGTATGGCGACTTGTGGTACAGCTGCAAAATTGGTGATGCGTATATTGACTCTATTCATCAAATTGACACCTACACAAGAAGCACGCAGCGGGCATTGATGGTACAGTTTGTAACTATAGCCTATAACCTAAAACCGTTTAATACACCTTAACCATGCATAATATCGGTCATCTTAACCTCCCGTAGTATCAATAACCTAGGTATGGTTGGTCGAAAACTATCAGTCATTTCATGCAGTTGAACTCATTCAACAAAGCTGCCTACTCACGTTCCACATCCATACAGATTCTGAGGCAGAAGTTACCCAATAGCTGTTGCAGAATCTATTGGTTACACTGGAGTACTCGCTGTGCTCTCCGAAACTGTTACACTGCATACGACCAATTCAATGTTCAATCTAGAGCGGTCTGTCACAGCTGACGGTGCATAAACGAATGAATCTGAACGCAATAGCTCTGAGTCACTTGAATTCATATGCGCCATCCAATATGTAACCACCGGTCTCATGGCTGGGAGTTCCTCATGCAGGCCATGGAGAGGTTTGAGCTTCAGCCTCACGATATCAGCCATACCAAAAAATTATTTTCTTGCTTAGCGGCTGATTCCTTTATCAATTCCTATTAATCCTATAACTGAGATTAATTATTGTCCTTTTGGGTATTTTTGACTCCAACCCGATGTCTCTAAGAGAGTTCCCAACTAGGATTATTTGGTGTACGTTTGTAGTGTCCTTTCCGAAAGTGTTCCAGCATACCCTAGCACTGAAAGCCTATCAGTGGGTGGTATTATATGTTTAGAGTCGTAGTCTACAGACTATCAGTGTCGCGACGGTAGGTATGACTATTTAGGGGTATGACAAATATCATTATCTAGCATGGTATTCGGTGATCAACATCTACATAGGAGCCCCTGTTGCAACGCAAATCGGTGATATCCATCATCCCTCTAAATCCGTCACACCTACCGTCGCAACTCTAGACTAAGATTCAGTTGGCTACCAACCCATTCACCTCATGCATACGGCCCAGGCGCCTTATTAGGGGTGTGGGCGCGTCCAGCGCCCACACCTAACAAGCCACTAACAAGCCACTAGCGGGGCACCTCGTAGCCACGCTCCCACCCTCAGCTCCTACCCTCAGCTCCCACCCTCGGCTCCCCGCTCCCACATCTATCCAACTTTGAGCTCAATTAACTTCATAAGTTTTACTTTGAGCAGGATATTGTTTATATATGAAATGTAGTTAACAAGATGCTCTTTCACTTGCTTGTCTCCTCTTTTAGTTTCCTCTAATATTCAAGGAGTGGTTGTAGATCAACTACAGTGGCTTAGACTATACTTAGCACTGTTGATGCTGCTAAGCACTGTTTAGAACTGCTGGTGTTTTGCATCAGGGAAATTATTTCTACCTGATGCTTAGATACATGTCATACACCGTCAGGTAAATCTTTTCTACCTGACTGTATGTTTCAGATGTTCATGATGTTACAGGTTTGATACATGGTGCTGCTGCAGAGGCCAATGCCTTCTGTATATATCTCGAGTCTTTCTCCTTCACTCTTCTCTGTACCTTAGAATACAAGCATACGGTTCTCCCCAACTTCCATATCGTAACACTGTAAGGTACATCTGTGATGAGTGACAGCTTATGACTCAAATATAGAGACTGACCAGTCTACAACCAGTATTGGTACCAGGCCATTAATAATTCCAAACCCATCTGCATATGGTATAACTACTCTGTGCGAAAGAGCTTTGAATTTAACCAACAATTTTTGGACTTATGGGTTGACTGCGAAGGGAGACTGTAACACCGGGAGATCCACCCTAAGTCCGAATCAATAAAAGCCTCCAGTGACTTCTGGACTAATAAAGAGAAGAATGATCAAAGCTTCACTCAGGATGGGTATAAGGATTACACCCATGGTAACAAGGTAACTGTTCCGTTGTCTGCTCCCGAAAGATAGTATCGACTTAAGAGTATCGTCTTACGCTATCAATATACTGGACCACACGTTTCAAGAGTATCCTACTCAAGAGATCCTCGGAACCAACACACTATCATATCAGCCCTCGGACTCCCTTCGGACTCAAGAGTATCGGCCCAGCAACCGGCACGTATACTCAAGGAACAACTGTCCTTAAGTGCGACGACTCCAAGTATAGACCTGACCTATACGAAGCAGCAAAGTAGTTTTGCCCAAGCAGAAGGAGTAGTGCCGACTCAAGAGTATCCTTCAAACCACCACGTTATCAGGATGGTTCTTTGGATTCGAAAGTATCGTCTTGCTCTGCTCCCGATTCACGACTTGCTTCCACGAAGGTACTAAGAATAACCAAGTATAATGAGTGATAGGTTTATCCGTGATATAGAACTGAAGAAAAACGTACAGCTCTGGACTTCAAAGGAGAAGTATCCTCGTTGACTTCAATACAGAACTAATAGATAATACATGGGAATCAAGTTAAGGCTTAACCTCCAGGTCGAGAAGGTCAATAGGTATCCGTAGATCAATCTGAATGTAAATTGTATATTCGATAGAACTGTTATCAATGTCCTTCCTCCATGTTGGTATTGCTGATATATATCAGACGATCCACAGCCTCAACAATCCTAAGACTGCCAAAGCCTGTTTCTGAGTTCTCATACGTACTGCGTTTGTCATCCTTGCTTTCTACCATCGATGGTCGAGTTCTAACTCCCAAGAGTACTAACTACATCATCAAGGTAATGAGCTCATATTGCGACACAATTACTATTGGCAATACCTCGTATGAATACGAGCTAATCTGAAGCCAATTATCAACAATTAGGTTTATGTCACCAAGAGCCAGTGTGAGTGCCCTCTCATATACCCACCAGGTACGTAACGGTTTAATGATTGCGGCAAACGACAGAACCTTTAATTTGACTTCGCTTTATTGCAGCCAAATATACAGTATTCTATAACTGAGCTGTTTTGCCATATATTGAACGGAGAGTGTCCCGCGCCACTCAGGACATATGAATTGTAAGTCCCATTTGCACCAGACCAAGAACGTGTGATCGAAATAAGGGTTCTTTCGTACAAGTCGATTCGGTCAACAGGACTTTTATATATCAATTATTGGTTATTGATTTATCTCGTATATGACTCTGCATCTCTCGAGATGTCATAATGGTTTGATGTTGACGACACCTCATCTCCCCTAGGACCAAACTATTGGAGCATGAGAGAGTAGTCGTTTGTTCGGCGTCTAGGAATAAGGTTTCCTGCTGATAAGGAATAGCCATTGACAATAGAGATCATACGACCAATACTGGCTTAAAGATAATAACTATCTTATTTGCGCTCGGCTTGATCGCTGTCATTGGTCTATTCATATGAATGTAGGGTAATGGAGATATTACCAATAGGAGAACAGATCCGGAAGGTTGATCCAATTAGGAAATCCGAGTGATATTTCATGAGTTGAGATTGAGTATCCATATTTGGATTATCGAGTGATCCCTTATGATCCTGGAAGTATACCTGTAACACCAAAGGCATAACAGAGACTATTGAAAAGGAGAGCTATCTGCCGCATCCAAATTCTCCACCACTTGTGGTTGGAATTCATTTCCCTTGCTACCTAGGTCTCTTCAGCATGCTACAAGGCTACTTGGGTGCAGTTTGGCAGTTTCTTGGGACAATAAAATGTCACTTGGGCAAAATTACCTGAGTTATGTCGCTATAGAGGGTCTCAGACATCAGCAACTCAGAACCAGTACCTATCTCAACAACCACGTACCCAAATCTGCCAAGACTGACATTCATTGGCAGCTAGAATATTATATATGCTCTAATAGTATTACCAGTGAATTCCATTTACAATTGGTAATAAAACAAGGGGTGTTAGGAGGTGGGCAAAAATCCACCAGTGTCACAGACTCTCACCCACATTTTCATCTTACTCACAATTTGACCATTTGACTTGATTTGTGGATTGACATGTAGGCTTTGGAGTTATCTATTATACTGCTCTCTCTGATATTCTCTCCATTGTGTGGTTGTTGAGCAATTTGCAATTTTGGAAAAAATTCCGGGATTTACAAGGTGCCCCTCTAGCAGCTTGCTTTGTGTGGGTGCTGGGCGTGCCCACGCCCATAGTAAGGTGCCTGGGCTGTATGCATGAGGTGGAGAACTGAATATTACAAATAGCTACTTTTTTTAAATGACAAGCGTATACTGGGACTAGAGCAAAAATTCCAATATAATCTAAAACACGATACCGTCACTAATTACAAAAGCGGAGAGACAGTCAGCCTTACAAAATACCAGCCAAAACTGAGACGAAGAAAGTAAAGCGCTCACTACCCTGCGATCTCAGCTTCCTTAACACCCCTCAACTACCTCAATCCTCAACTTCCCCCTACTTAGAGCATTGATCACCCCACTACAGTCTACCGTATCTAACTCCACGCACTGTTCATCTCATATCACATCCCTCCCTATACTCATGCACCATCCCAACCCACCCAACCACAGCCCTGTACTCGTCGATATCAAATGTTTCCGGACACCCCATTTCAGGAAACAATCGGAGACATTGCCTAGGGGCCCCAACTGTATTTAGCTTCAATGAGGTCAGATATAGAAATGTCGCACAGGCTCATGTCGACGTTATAACGAGTAATCTAACCTAATTAATCTAGGCGCTGTCCGGTAACTTTTGATATCGACAAGCATAGTGTCATGTTTTCTTGTATGTCGCTGCAGTGTTGGTTCTGAATATCTCCAGATACAGAGTCACGGTGGCACTCGATACCAGTGCCGTGTTGGTCCTAGCCAGTTCCTGTACCGCGTCATCGCAATGCTCTATACTACTGCAGTATCGGCTGTGATTATCATGATCCCCATTATACAGTTTAGTTACATGCGAAGGATTGCGAAGGCGGAGAAGGTAGTGGCGGAGGAGGTGGAGGAAGCGGAGGAGGCGGAGGAGGTGACAAGAACAGTGAGGATGTAGAGGAAGTTGATGAAAATGACGACTAGTGTTCTCAGCCGTCCTGTCAGTCCAGGGATCGCTCAGGACGAGGATGAGATGGAAAGACGCCATCCGTCTGTCTGAGAGTAGGGTAGAAACGAATCCTTCTTGTTGACGCCGATTGAAAGGACGGTCGGGGTGCTACTTTGCCGTCCCGATCGTTCCGGCAGTCACCGGCAGATATCCATTGATGATGAAATTTACAATTAGTAAAACGAGTTGAATCATACCAAACCTTAAATTTATCCATGCTATGTACTGTAAACTCTATCTATTATCTGTGGTTCACTCATCTCTAGCCATGTGATAAAACTTGACTAGGTGAAATAAAATAAGAAAGCAGAAAACGGGCGCAATGTGCTCTTTCATGCAGCAGAAGAGTAAAAAGGTTCTTATAAATCATTTGGCTTTCAATGGACTCCCGGTGTTACCACTGAAAGCTCTGATTGCAGTATTCAGAATGAAGGGTTGTCGAACATGGTAAAGAGTGGTGGAGACTCGAACGGGAAGGACAGTATTCATAACCGGCTAGGCCCGTCCACCCTGTATGAAAGCGGGTCCCCCTATCGAGGCCGGCCTGATCTGTGGGCGACCGGCAGGCTTTTCAAATGGAGGCCGGGCCTGGTCTGCGGCAAGGCAGGCCTCAAATTTAGCGGCCGGGCCGCTTAGGAACACTGACCTGGGGAAGGGGTTATTCTGAGCGTTCGGATATTTGATTATGTAGAAAGGGAATTTCTCCGTTCCTATAGCCGAAATAATGTGCACTCCTTCATGCACTGGTGAGTATCTCAATCCCTGTACCATGCCGTCCCCGCAAATTGAGGCATTTCATTTGATCGTGCTATCAACATGACTTGGAATTCAACTGAAAAGGAATAGACTAAAAGCTAACCCCCATTCTCTGTGGCCAGGTTTACGTACAATCATACATCATCACTTACTATGGGAACTTGAACATCATCAAGATATATCGTAAACCAAGCGTTGCTCACATCTTAGTTCTTGCATTGTTAGAGGTTGTTGTTGTTTGTTGTTTAATCATACTGTATTGACTCTAATTAGAGTATGACAGGACCCTGATATCCCCTCCGCCTCCGGGCGAGCCGGCTAGATGGCAGAGCTCCCCCCCCGCTACCCTTCGTCCCCGCTGGCAAATGAAGGATCAGAGAAAGACAGAAAGCAAGACGAAAAGAGAGAAAGAAAGAAAGAAAGAAGGAATGGTATAGCCACGCTGCCTCCAATGCCACCCCTGAGCCCCAAGCCCTGAGCCCGCTCCATCCCGCTACTTCAACTGGGCGGAAACTTCCCGACCTCAGTGGCCGCTAGGAAGTCCATCACCGCTTGGTCGCACTCTTTTATGGAAAAGAGCTCAGATATCTGCACGGGCCGGCATCTGCCCGCTCTCCAGCCCGTTACCTTTCTCACCGCCTTCCACATCGGCAAAAAATATTTCCGTCCGGGCGGAATGGCTCCGTCAGAGTGGACGCGCTCCGTCAGAGCCGTCAGAGACACCCCGGTGGCAGATTACTCCGCGCCCGGAGTCAATTCAACCCCGTCGCGTTCCATATCGCCCTCTGATCGCTGTTTCACCGTTTCTTCTCGTTCTGTTGGTCTCGTATTTCAAACGATCACTCTGGCGTTGTGGCTAACTGTGACTATACGTCGGAATGGGTTCATTGGGTAAGCGCTTGCATCGGGATTGCAATGCGATGGGTGACGCTGCGAAAATCTCTCCTCGCGTTCCTTCTACCGGCGCGCAAAAGCAATTCTCTCTTTACTAATTATACGGGATTGCAAGGCGATGGGTGACGCTGGGAATATCTCTCCTCGCCTTCCTTCTACCTGCGCGCAAAATGCCATTCTCTCTTTACTAATTATAAACATCATTCCACGTCGCCAGATCTATGTGGCTATTGACAATCCATTGTTCGTTCCGTCCGTCTCCTGTCTTACTACTAGTAGCTATCTCTGGAATGACGTGCACGCAGCCGACAATATTTCCCACGCTGAAAACTTGCAAAGCAATGGCTGCCAGTGGTTTTCTCACTTGTACAAATTTCGAGACGGGATCCAAGTTACCCGAGTTTTCAGGTATTGTGGCGAGCGCCAGGGCTAACCAGTACTCAACGAAAGCTCCATCATCGTTTAGGAGTTTGATTTTGAATAGTCGTTGCAGTTGCCACGGAAGATGCCCATTCAGGGCGCCATAACACCTCCCCGGGCGTTGCTTTACCCACACCCAGTCGTTGCGTCGATCCCCTCCGTGCCAGCTCTGGCTTCCTGTGCATCGACACATCTGAGATATGCGTTCACCATCTAAACCCTCAACTTGAACCTTAATACCATGGTAAATACAGAGCTCAATTGCGTGCAGTTGTTCATCCAATATATACGTCTTGTTACGACTCTTATGCTTGATACACTCCCGCGTGCCGCTGTATATTGCCACGCGGTGCGTTGCGTCTTGTGTATTGTCGAGTAATGCTCTGAAGTCTTTGATCATAGCATCAGGATGCTTTCCATCACGGCGGTTTTGGGGCCCCATGAATTCGG
>Ga0307515_10006938_pt1 | contig 22502 bp, 13 predicted proteins | sample 17_EM_MG_FD_194513 | JGI IMG/M metagenome (GOLD analysis project Ga0307515, IMG submission 194513) | Populus trichocarpa ectomycorrhiza microbial communities from riparian zone in the Pacific Northwest, United States - 17_EM | ecosystem: Host-associated > Plants > Roots > Unclassified | place...
GCCCCGATTATTACCAAAAAAAAAAAAAAACAATGAAAGATGACATTTTATACTCAAATTAGCACATTATTTAAGGTTAATTTTTTGATTGATTTATACATAAAAATCGGGTCAATATTTTTACATTTATCCTAAATAAGGGAATATAAAGGGCTTTATTTATACTAGAAATAATCCATCCACATGTTATATGATTAAGAACAATATTTGTTCAATTAAGTCTTACAATACTAATAAGAGCCTTTAACAAGTTAACTAGTGGATTTTATAGATTGACATGAATAAATATAACAGTGAAAAGGATGCATACAAATAAAAAAGTACATATTGTACTATGATTTTTCTCTGTTATAAACAATTTATATACGATTAGAATTTTATATTTACATGAAACTCTATCTTTGTAATATTATAAATAGGCCATCCAACAACTTGGAATAATGGTTAGCCCTATATACATAATTTATATGATTTATTCATAAACTTATGCTTTTTATTGCTTTTCTTTTGCTTATCATAGGTTATTTTCTTAAAACTTATATCTATAACTTTATTTATTTACCATTTTATATATTTTCTTTATGTTTTTTTTCCAATTTTTGCATTATCTATCTTCTCTTTGTAACTTGTTAAAGTTAAGAACTCCACATTCCATTTGATCAATAAGGTTGCTACATGCTTATTCTTGGGATTAAATTTTTTAATTGTATTTTCTCCTTGTTGGAAGGAAAAAATAAAGAACAAGTAAGCATATTGATCAAGAAATTGATGATCGATAAACAAGTTGATGATGATCAATCATCAAATTATCTGTCAGATTAACATAAATTAAGAACTTCACATTCCATTTGATCAACAAGGTTGCTATATGCCTCCATCCAGGATGAAGTTTCTAACTATAGTTTCTCTTTGATAGGAAAAAGAAACGAAGAACATTTAACATATTGATCAAAGAATTAATGATTAATTAATAGGTTGATAATGATTAATTAAATAGATTATCTATCAAATCAACATATTGACACACTCAACATGAGTAATTTGTTAACACCATAACTTATTAGTAATGATGTTGAAAACAAGAACATCATTATAATGAATAATGACTAGTCGATTCACGCAACTAATAAATGCCATTCTTTTGGCCACGAAGGTTCGAATAATCATCTACCAACACAAGTGACAATGGAATAACCTGCAAAAAGTGCTTCATATGATGTCTCTTCATCATATAATTTCCTATAATAGTAAAAGAGGCAAAACTTTAGTATCTGTATGCAGTCCCTCATGCTCTTATCTATTCCAATGTAATTACCTATTTCGACCTATAGTGAATATGTTGGTGCTTTTATGTTTCCAACATAACCCTATACTTATTTTTTTTAGGAATCTAATGGTATGATTAAGCGGTCATAAATAATTCTTCAAAATCCAATAAACCAACGATGACTCTTTTTTAAAGGAATGCCTTTTTATTAGAATTTAAACCTATATAACGTTGTTTTAAGGCTATCCAGTTAGAGATGAAAAATATAATCAAAATAAATTACCACAATAAAATTGAGTTAGTGACATAACCATGCATGCCATAACAAATTAACTCAATTAAATTCATAATGAGTCTAAACAGGGTAGATTAACACTTATTTTATCCAACACATCTAAAAAACAAGTCTTAGGATATTTGAAAATAACAAGTACTCTAATAAAAATGTTTGAAGGTTCTCAACCTTCTATTGGATATCACGTGACCACATATTATGCATTATAACAAACTTAGTCTAATTTAGGCACAGTCACTTCTAAAGTACCGCTTACACCACAAGTGTATAGTAGGCTTTGCTAATTACATGACATAACAACCCTATATACAATAACAAAAACCTGTAATTGAACATTTCAGTGCTCCACGTGTTGCTTTCCAACAAAGAAATCTCAGACATCTTATACCTCGAGCACTTGTTGTCGACCAACAAGTAAGTAAGAGTTATAAATTTTCCAATAAAGTAGCGGTCACCATAAATTTAGTATAATCATAACCATAAATTTTATCATTATTTTTAACATCTTATTAACCATACTATATTGTCAATTTATCATTATTATTATTATTATTATTATTATTATTATTATTATGTTGTTGTTGTTGTTGTTGATGTTATGACTTATGATAATTTTTTATCTTTTTATTTAAAATATATTATTATAATATTAAAAGTATGAGGTTTTTTTTTTATATATATATATATATATATATTTTTTTTTTTTGTTAAAAACAAAATTAACATTTTTTTTAAATAAAAAGCTAAGAAAGTAACAAACGGCCTCCAATTACACTCGAAGAACGGAGTCAAGTCTAAAACCTCAAAAGAAAAGCCTCTTGTTCTTATCTAAAACCCCGAAAGCCTCTCGAAGTCTTCTGTGTTTCTGTGTGCTGCTTACAGTTGAGAACGACGAACATGTTGGTGACTTGTTCAACACTAAACACTTTCTCAGCCTCAATCTCAGTGTCCTCAACCAGATTCTGTCAATGTCAATCTCTCTATCCTAACAATTTCTTTCTCCAAAACAAACCTCATACCACACTAAATTTCTCCCACAAAGTCCGAATAATAAAATGCACAGCCTCAGCAAACCAAAAAGAACAGCAACAGCAAGACTTGAATAATAACGGTAGTAAGAAGAAGAAGAAGAAAAAGAAAGGTGATGATGAAACAGAAAAAGACGAAGAGAAAAAAGGGATAAACCCAGTTGGGTTTCTCACCAGACTTGGCATTTCTCACAAACAGTTAGCTTACTTTCTCAGGGAAAGGTAAGCACATAATCAACTCTTCTCCTTTGAGAAACCACCAAGTGTTTTTTTTTTAAATAAATGTTCCCTATTGTTTGCAGGTATAAATCATTGAAGGACCTCAAAGATGAACTTTTCAAACGAAACCTTATGCTGAAGGACATTGCTTATGGGTTTGGTTCCTTTCATTCCACCCGCTTTCTCTCTCTCTGTTTTTTTTTTTTTTGAATAATAAGAGATTAAACCAACCAGGATAAAAAACACTTCACTTTTGTTGTGTAGATTTGAGCTTATGGGTTTGCATCGTCACCCAGAGCATCGGATGGATTTTATGGAATGGGCTCCAGGTTATTGAATTCAGACCACATTCTATTCGATTTGATTCATTGCTATTTGTTACCACCACCACCACCACCACTTATTGAGTTTTCCGTTTCATCAATCTTCATTTTTTTACTTTCCGGTTAGATAGCTTTGATTTGTTTTCAACTTCTTGTTTGTTTGGATGAAATTGAAAAATAATAAGGGATGGTGAATTGGATACAGGTGCTCGCTACTGTTCATTAATTGGTGACTTTAATGGGTGGTCACCCACGGAAAACTCTGCTAGAGAAGGTCATTTTGGTCATGATGATTATGGCTACTGGTTTATTATTCTTGAAGATAAACTCAAGGATGGAGTACAACCTGAACAACTTTATTTTCAGCAGTATAATTATGTGGATGACTACGATAAAGGTGACAGTGGCGATGCTAGTATTGAAGAAATCTTCAAGAAAGCAAATGATGACTACTGGGAACCTGGAGAAGATACTTTTGTAAATAGACGTTTTGAAGTGCCGGCAAAGTTATATGAGCAATTATTTGGTCCTAATGGCCCTCAAACACAAGAAGAACTGGAAGAAATACCTTTCCCAGATGCAGAAACAAGATACAATGAATGGAAACAACCACATAAAAATGATCCACCAAGTAACTTACCTCCTTGTACGGTGATTGATGAAGGAAAAGAATATGATATATATAATATCAAGAGTGACCCTGTATGGCTTGAGAAAATTCGTGCTAAGAAGCCTCCTCTGCCATATTGGTTTGAGACACGTAAAGGAAGGCAAGCATGGTTGAAAAAGTACACCCCAGCTATTCCTCATGGAAGCAAATACAGGGTCTATTTTAACACTCCTAGTGGACCACTGGAACGTGTGCCTGCTTGGGCTACTTATGTGCAACCAGGTAAACAAATTCCGCAACTCATTTGTTGCTTTTCTAATATTTTTACTGGGAGCACTGAATCCTGTTTAATTTTGTTAACTAAGCATCGAAGTACTCTTTGGTTGATGGTGATATTATTGTAATGAAAAATAAAAGATGGCTGAATGGAAATTAACTATATTCACACAATGATTCGCCTTCACCCTGCATGTGTATACAGCCCCCAGAATTACAAGCACCACTCTTCGTTCCTGAAAGAAAAAACCACGTACTGAACAAGTCTTAGTGTTGAAGGTGGGGTTTTGTATTTGACCGTAAGGAAAACATGGGACTTGATTTCCATTTATATGGCCCTCTCAATGTATATCTCTGGGCAAGACCTTTCCCTCCTTCTGTCTGCCTTTCATCCTCTCTCATCATGGATGATTAATTTGGGCTCTTAAAGATCGCCTTTCTTTCCTAGTTGTTATAACTGGTTCCCTTACTCCAGACTAATACTGGGACCCTACCTTCTCGAAATTAGAAATGCATATGAGGTGAAACAGCTTCTCTTGGATAGTATTTTTCTAGACAACCAGTGTTGTTCTGCTTGCTTGAAATCTTAGTGCCTCGCTCTGTTTCAGGAATATTCCCATTGCCTTCAAAATTTCTACTGTTCTTTAGTTCGATGAATATACTCTGCATATATTAATTATTGGATTCATCTGAACTTTGTTCATGATTATCAGATACAAACGGGAACGAAGCTTTTGCCATCCATTGGGAACCACCCCCAGAGCATGCTTACAAATGGAAAAACAAACACCCAAAAGTGCCGAAGTCCTTGCGTATATATGAGTGCCATGTTGGTATTAGTGGCTCAGAGCCAAAAATATCTTCTTTCACTGACTTCACAGAGAAGGTAGCTATTCATGTTTTTCTTTATTGATCTATTTTTATACACAGAGTAACATGGCAACCCATACTTCTGTTCCTCACTATGATTTTTCTCATGATAGGTCCTTCCTCATGTAAAGGGAGCTGGATATAATGCAATCCAGTTGATTGGAATTGTTGAACACAAAGATTATTTCACTGTTGGCTATCGGGTGAGTCAAGCACTCTTCCCACACTCTGTATCTTATTTAGAATTGAAAAACCTGGTGAATCTAAGTTTCCCTGAATTGCTGACATCCATAATTTGTTCCTTTATGGTGGTAAGCTGAAACGCATATTCTAATCAATTAGCAGGTTTTGGATTTACTGGATGCTGTAAAATCTTAATGTTTTCAATCCCATTTCTAATGAAGTTTAAACCCTTGAGAATAATTGCATCTTAATGATAATTGCTATTGCAGCCTCTTGTTTATTTAATTGTGTTGTATAAATGGAACATCTTACAGACAATATATTCAATGCTAATTGCTATCACAACCTCTTGTTTACTTAATTGTGTTATGTAAATGGAGCATGTTACAATACATAATATATTCAATTTTACTTGTATATCATACAACTAGCCCATTTACTAGCGTTCTTAAATTTCTTTCAAGATTTTATTGGTTTTGTAATCTCAACATATGTTTGCATGTTTGGACCCATCAAGTACTTTTTTTCCTTGTTCAATGATGGGCGATCATCTCTATGGCAATGCAGGTCACCAATTTGTATGCGGTTAGTAGCCGATATGGCACTCCTGATGATTTCAAACGCTTGGTTGATGAAGCACACGGTTATCATTCCTCATCTGATACTGATTCATTTGATTCATTAACCTTAAGGTTGTGCTTGGTTTGGGGTAAAAAATTGGAGGTTAAGTGTTAAGGGTGTAAGAAAGTGGTTAAAGGGTAAAGTGTTAAGGATGTTTGGTAGATGTGTAAAAATTATATACAATTGTTGGACCAATAATTTTTAAGTCAATTTAAAAATTTAAATAATAAAAACAATAATAAATAAGGTATAACGTCGAGACTAATTTGTTGGCTGGGTGTAAAAGAGAGGGAAAAAGAAAGCTGAATTTTGAAAAATATATTGCACAAACTTTAAAATCTTTCTCCCTTAAAAAATTGTTACCCCACCCCTCTCATAGGTTAACGCTCAACCCCCATTTGGGGTAGGTGTTAAGCCCCTTAACTTTTCCCTTCCTAAAAAATATCCCAAACAAGGTTAAAGGCGGTTAATTAACATTTAACCCCTTTAAACTCAAAACCAAACACAACCTAATAAATTCATTTATGCTTAGCTAGGGGCTGAGTGGCTGTAGTTACCTTTTATTGCTTATATAATAACTATGTTTGCATGGAATCTCATATTGCACCAATTAGGGTGAAAGAAAAATAACAAGGCTAAAGGTCTTGTATCATCTCGTTAAAATTCTTATGATGTGTAGATTCACAACTTGTTTCTAGGCCCTTAACATACAATAGAGACGAGATGTATATATGAAATAAATTCTTAATTCACCTTGTATGTGAACAGAAAATAATCCCCAAACAACCAATTATAAACTTTTGAATACAAAAGTGTTTAAAATTGACTTCTACCTTCAATATTCATCCAGGCATATTTTTTCTTGTCTCCTTTTGGCACAAACACTCTCTCTTAACATACACATTGATCATGTTTGTCATTCATCAATTAATTTTCAGCTGAGGCTCTCTTATTGGGGCCTTTTGTTTTACAGGATTGGGACTGCTGGTGTTCTTAGATATTGTGCATTCCTACTCAGCTGCAGATGAGATGGTTGGACTATCACTGTTTGATGGATCAAATGATTGCTACTTTCACACTGGTAAAACTGATCTTATAATCGGTGAAATATGTTTGTCACCTCTCTGTTTTCCTACCAGCTTCTTGATTAGCTTGAAGCGAAATACATCATGTTTTCACTTGAAAGAGTATAATTTTTGTTTCTGTGTAAGATGTCACCTTAGAATGGTTTATCACAATGACTTGCCCTGCGATGTGCACATTATGTATCTACACTTATAAAGAGGCTGTTAGGCTTAATTGTCTTTGGCAAAAGAAAATGAAGATGAGCCCGATTCTTTTTCATAGTTTTATTAGGCTTTAACCGAGCCAGCCTTGTGCTTCTGTCATGTAGTTGCTGAGGGAGATGGGGAGGTGGCAATATGATGTCTGTGTGCGAGGTAGTCTCACAGAGGTCTTTAAGTAACCAATCTCTCATCTAATGGAAATATGAGTTGCTCTTTCTATATATAAGTATTATTATGACCTAAGTGATCACAAGGTAAATCAGCACATAACAGGAACACATACGAAAAGTTAGCATGTGGATTGACAATAGGCGTGTCAATCTACTCTAGTGACAGAGTTGGTGGTCATTTAAAGGCTTGAGGTTGCATAAAGCAGAATTGTTAAGCAGATTTCCATGCCTTGACATTGTCTGTTGTTTTTGCAAGAAATCTAGGAACAAATAATTTCTTTTTCCTAATGTACTAGAAAATCATATGGAGCAATTTGATGAACGTGTATATTTAGTGTTCTATCTCTACTCCTTGAATGTTGTGGCATAAAATCAATAAATTGAAAGAAAAGGTACCTATTCTATTATGATGATCGGATTACAGGTAACTTGCCTTATTTATTAGTTTAAAATAGAATTCCTGATTAATACTAATTAGGGAAGTCAATTTCAATATTAATTTCTCAATTTGTGCATATCACACTTGTGCAAGGGCGGAGCTAATCTTCTCTGTATCCTTCCAATTTTATTTGATGCTTCACAGGTCCTATAAGTACAATTTTTCTTATCTCACAAGGAATCCCATACTTGTATAAGCTTTCCAAGTATTTCCTATTCAAAGAGGGACAAAAAGCTCTACCTAATTGGTAGTAAATCTGCCCAAACATCCACCTCTGCCAATGAGTTAAAACATGCACTGAAGAATCATGCTGACAAAACTTTTCCTTCTAGATGTTCATAGACAAGCATATCTTCATAACAATTCCTTTACCAAAAGCCCATGGTCCTATATAGCTGAGTAATAGTTTATATACTCAAAATAGCATGGGAAAGAGGTTACACCATGTTGTTTTATATGAGTTGTATACCTAATTTTAGTTGCAAACATCAAGGATAATGTAATAATCTCAGTCCATATCCCTAATGTAAAATCCTTTTCATGTCCAAATCAATACTTGTCTATGTATCATGCTTTTACTTTTTACTTTTTTAATCTTCATCTTCTACCTGCTTTACTTGGACAAATAATGAATGTTCTAAGAGGATGCAACATTCCTTCACTGAAGATCTTAGTAGTGTTTCTTCTCTCATGTGTGAAGTATTTAAGGGAGTCATATGCACTTATGGGCAATCCACCGTTTCAATGTCGTGTTAAGATTAACTTCTTTTCTGTTCACACATGTTTCTGTGAAATATTGAAACACCATCAAAGAACCATCTCAACCCAATAGTTTAAGTTATTAGGCGAGGTCCCAAGATATAATTTATATTATTCTCTAACACACCCTCTCAAGTGAAAGCCCTTTGAGCTTGAAACTTGCACATACCCACATTACCTTATGCTTAATTTTTATCAAATAATAGGAATGGTGAGATTCGAACTTGTGACTGCTTGGTCATCAAGGTGATACCATGCCAAAAAACCATCTCAACCCAAAAATATATTAGAGAATAATATAAATTATATTTTGGGACCTCACCTAATAGCTTAAGCTATTGGGTTAAGATTGTTCTTTGACATGATATCAGAGTCTTGATAACCAAGCAGTCATGAGTTCGAATCTCACCATCCTCATTTATTTGATAAAAATTAAGCACAAGGTAGTGTGAGTCTGTGCAAGTTTCAAACCCAAAGGGTTTTCACTTGAGGGAGTGTGTTAGAGAATAATATAAATCATATCTTGAAACCTCACCCAACAGCTTAAACTTTTGGGTTGAGATGGTTCTTTGACCAACACAAGGTGGTGCAATGGTCTTGCGAACTTTTCCATAAGCCTGTGTCCTTCTGTTATATATACACATATTTTTTTTAATTCCATATTTAACTTTCCCCTCTTTGAATAGGTAAAAGAGGCCATCACAAATATTGGGGTACTAGAATGTTCAAATATGGCGACCAAGAAGTATTACAGTATCTACTCTCAAATCTGAATTGGTAAATGTGAAGCACAAGAAATCATTCAAAAATTCTGTTTCTTTATAGTATCTCCTGTTGGCTAATAATTCTTGAAACATATTGCATCATATACTTTTCCAGTACATAATTCATGGCATTTCTTAAGATGTTGTCTTTGAGCAGGTGGGTTGAGGAGTATCACATAGATGGTTTCCAGTTTCATTCACTCTCATCAATGATGTACACACACAATGGTTTTGCTTCTTTTACTGGCAACCTGGAAGAGTAAGGCATCTGTTATGTCAATCTTGATTTCCTAATCTTAATTTCATTTTCTTCCCATATATCTATTAATTGTTTTCATAGCTTCTTGACTTTATAGGATCATTTAATTTCTCAAACATTGCTCGAGTCCTCTCAATTAATCAAATCTGCCCCTAATTTGCTTTTGTACCCTTTGAATAGATGATTTGTTTTTTTGGTGCTTATCCAAATTATATATGTTGCTTCTAAGATGAGCAAATGACAATAATCCCTAAAATGAATTGGAGGCATGGTACAAATGAATTGGAGGCTAATGGAAATAGGAGCTATGGGTTAGTGGTACAAATAGAAAGAGCAACTACTATTAAGGAAAAAGATCCTATTCCCATTTGTCCAAAAAAAGGTCTTTAGTTCTTCTCAAAGCAGGGTTCTGGTAAGTTATCCGTGTCACTAGTTTTAATTATCATTTATTTTTCAAGAATTTTTTCAATGTATGCACTCAAGGTTGTGGCGTGTTTTGAAACAAGTTTTGTTTTATTGCAGTTACTGCAATCAACATGTTGACAAGGATGCATTCTTGTATCTCATTTTGGCAAATGAGCTATTGCATACTCTTCATCCTGATATCATAACAATTGCTGAAGATGTAGGTAACTATGGTTTATGCTGTAGTTTACTATAATGGCCTTCCTTGTTTATTTCTTTGGAAGAAACTTCTCAAGCTAATGAACTGCAAAAAAAAAAAAAAAACTTGTGCTTTTGTTGACTTGAAGTCATCTCCTTGAATTTAGTGGTACACCATCCCCATGTAAATATAATGCAAGTCTTTGCTATAGTTCTCTAGGTTAGGAAGTTCCTTCTAATCATTGTCAGGGTCTAATTTTGTGGTATAGCTCACTGCAATTTCTTCCATGTACTCTTTTACTTGTTGTGGGGGGAGTTAACTCCGTGTTGTTTGTTAATTGATATAAATTTTCATTGTTTGGTAGATATTTTCACTTAAAATTTTATTTAGGATTGAACATGTGATGAGACGACAATTATCTCTATCAAAGGAGAAGTGGGGACTCTATATTTTGAACTCTTAAAAAGGGCTATCTCTTCTAAGAAGTACCACCGTACAAAAAAAGATAGGAGTTTAGGAAGAAAGAGATTAATGGAATCTAAAATGTAGGAAAATAAAGGGAAAAAAAACTATAAAAAAAGCAATAAAAAAAGCAATAAAACCCTCAATGGGAAAAGATAAATAAAGGTTGATCATCGTTTACAATAGTATTTGACCTTATTTATATTGTTACAGAGTTCAAATCCTACTTAAATAGGTCATCCTAATTCTATACAAATATTGATATTAGATAAAGAGGTTTATTAAATTCTAATACTAGCTAAACTCCTATTCTATTAATACACAAGTGAATCCTAAGCTAATCTTTGATTTTTGTTTAGTTATTTTGATGAGAATTCCTGCTCTGAATCGGATTGTATCTTCTAGTTATCTAGTGTATTCAAACTCCGTTAGTTGATTGCTTCTTTTTGGTTGACCGTGATCTCTAATATCATGGTCATTTGCTCATTCAACTTTTTTAGTTGATTGCTTCCTTTATGATTGATTTCAACACTTTTTATCTGTTTTGTGATGAACAATCATTATTCTCTATGATTGGTATGTGTATATTTTAGGAGTACAAAATGCCCCTATATTGTTGTATTTATCAAATGAAGGAATGTTAACCCCATCACACTTGTATTGAAGTCAAACAATTAAATCAATGAAGTATATGTGAACATTGTTCACCTAAAATTAGTCGATCATGTTTTAAAACATATCTGACATGTCAATCGTTTCAGCCAATTATTTTAATTTACATGTGCTCAACATTTAGGTTTCCACTCATGCATGTCTAACCCATAATCAAATACCTTGCCCAATAATCAATGCCATACCTATAAAATCTAACCTTCCACTAAATTTACTCATAAAAAAGAAATGAAATTAGAGTTATAATCCTCTGTAAAATGATATCTTCAATTCCTTTTCCTCACCACTCCAACTATGTTCCTCGGACGAGCTAATGTATTAATATACATGTGGATAAAACTAGAAAACGTCACAAAGATAGAATCCTTTTTACAAATCAATCTCACAAACCTTAACACATGGAAAAATATAGCTCTTTTATGGCTCAACATTTTTGTAATCTCAAGTACATTCAAATCTATCACAAAAATACTATGAAAAGAAATGAGGTGTTACTTTTTTGGTGTTGTCACTCCACCTGGAACTTCTACCAAAGAGTTGTTGATCTCTAAACCTTTGTGTGACATTTTGCTAGTTTTTCTTCAACAAGAAGTCAACGATGTACAGAGACATGTGAACACTCTAGGAGGCTTGTTCACCTTCCTTATCACAACTACCAACAACAATACCCATTTTGAAGTTTTTCTTTTTCTTCACCTAAAACTTCAAGGTTGCTTTGATCTCGTTAACCTTAGACATAAACAAATCAACAAAGAAAATAATCTATTTGGAAACTAGAACCTCTACAATCCATACAAAATAGAAGCTAAATGAAGAATTTTAGGGTTAGCTTTTAGAAAGGGATTTTCCTAAGCTTTCTAGCTATTGTAACGGACAACTTTGTCCTTTTACACATCTGATAATTCCATCAATCTGTATTTCATAATCTCTTTGAAGGAAACAAGCTTATTTTAATCTTAGTGTATTAGTCTTCAAACAAAAATATCTTTGATTATAATTAATTAATAAACCTGCTCATTCAATTGGTCATACAAACCAAACCCTTGTGAAGAAACAAAAGCTTAAAGTTCATTCTTGAAAAAAAATTCAATTCAGATCAATGATACTTAAACATCGAACAACTTTGATTTATTTTTTTATTTTTCTGTATAAATTTGTTCTATCAATTAATTGATTGTACTCTAAATAATAACTTAAATTCATGTTTTAATTAGAGAAACACAAAATTTAAGCCAAATCAAAGCTTAATCAACCAAGCCTAGAGCACAGTCAGCATACACTTGGAGCTATTTATGGTTGTGATCTCCAAATCAACCTCTCAATCTCTTTAAGAGTACCATCCTTAGTAGGGATAATACTACAAATACATATCATTGACCAATTGATAATTTAGATCCCATCCTGATATGTTAGGTGATAGGCATCCCTTTTTAGAACTTTAGCAAAAACATATGGACCCTCCACACCATATTGTTCTCTAGGAAATATTTCAATGGACCATGTTTGTTGCATCCCCTTTCAACCTCATTTTTATGTGCTTGCAAATAATGTAATGCCCTTTTGACTTTTCTCTTAGTTAGCATGACTAATTGATAATATAAATTGTTTTGCAGTCTTTCTGAGTAATTATAATTTTAACATTAAAGGTAACATGACATCATGGTCATACGTTAGGGTAAATGATAAGGTTCTTTAAGTAATCTTCTATGAATTCTTTGACGCTCATATTACTTGTAACAAAGCATTATGCTAAGCTTTAGAATTGTTTCTAACCAATTTATGAATGTTGATGATTATAGTTTTATTAGTCGATTTTACTTTCATTGACTTGGGCATAATAAGGAGTTGAGTGGACTATTTTGAATCTATATTGCTATGCGAATTGCTTGATATCTTTCTTAGTAAACATAGACTCTTGGTTAGTAGTGATAGTTTTTGAGTGTCTAAATTTGTGGATATGTTTTTTAATGAATTTGATCACTATTTTCAACCCACTAGGTGAAGTAATTCGTTGCTACCACAATGTAGTTATGCCCTTTTCATGATGGAGGATGTATCATGCCAATGATATCCGTTGCCCAACCTATGAATGTTCATGGTTTGACTCCTACATTTTGTTCATTAGAAGGCACATGTTGGATTGGACCAAATTGTTGATGTTCTTGGTATCTTTTTACAGAATTAATCTTTGGTTATGCTTGGTAAATGAAAGTCATGATTCATGATAAGCCACATCATCTTATTTCTAGTTTGATGAGTTCCAGAATGCCTTTCATGAAACATGACCAACAAGGTTTTTTTTGGTCCTAAACATTTCAACAATATTCTAGTCTTATATCTCGTGTAATATATATTTGCTAAGAGTATATAATTGACCGTTTTTATTTTGAAAAACCTTGAAACTTTTTGTTAAGGATTTCACAAGCTTGTACTTGATAGAAAATTTTAGCAATAGTTTTGTGGTTATTGTCATGTGCTTTTTTGCATTTCTCAAATTGTCATGATATTCTTGTTGGACATCAGCCATGGTTGATTGATCAATGATTTTGATAAGGATAATGCCATAACTGAACTCGTCTTGTCATGTACTTTGATCCATGTTGACCTAAGTCATTAGTTTTTGTATTTTCTTACTGCAAAAACAAAATAAGATTTTTTTTTTTAAAGGTTTGTGGTTATAATATGATATGGAGCTAGAGTTGAGTGTTTACACCTATATTCTCCAAAGACATGATTCATAATAAGTAATGAATCCTTAGTTATCGTGATTGATTGTGACTGGTTTTGCTCCAAACTCTAGGAGTATTTATAGACCTATAATGAAGACATCATATTCAACTTGATTGTTTATGCAGGAAAAATCAAGATAAATGGATAAGGTCACTTTATGATCTATTGAGGGATATTATGACTACCTTTACACCAATTTTATTTTGGTCTTGGATTTATCAAACCATAATTGCCATGAAATAATTTATTGACCAAGACCTTATGTACTGGTACAATGCTTCAAATGGCGTCTCATACCCAATGTTGGCATAGGAAATGTGAGTCCTGACTCTTTAAATAGCTGGCTCTGACTAGTTGACCTTAACAATTTATGCTTTTCTTTTGCACTATCATCATAGTCATTTTTCAAATAAGCTAGTTGGCCAGACTTGGCTTTGAAGGAGTATGATAGTGTGAACACCATGTTTGTTGATGTAACTCCCTCATTGTCGCTCATTTATGCATTATAAGGTTTTTCTAGTTCCTCGGACCTTTAAAGTATTTTGTTCACTTACCTATTGCATAAGGACTTAGAATTCTAGTTGTTTTGCCTTCTCCTCCCATGTGTTGTCATCAGGAAGGGTTTTCTAACCTTGATTCATCATGCCATCATCCAAGAAGCCATCAACTTCAATAATCATGTTGATTTTTTCATTTAGTTGGTTTTTTGTTTGGATAAACGTATATGTTGAAGCGTTCTCACAGCTCATGGGCTCGTTTGGAGTTTTGACATTTTTGTTGTCTTCGAGCATTGTCAGTGTTGTCTCTTTTTCAACGGGTGCATGTTCTTCTTTTATTGAGGTGGCTTTCTTAATAGCATTTTGTTAGAGAATAATATAAATCATATCCTGGGACCTCACATAACAGCTTAAGCTATTGGGTTTAATTGGTTCTCTGACATGGTATCAGAGCCTTGATGACCAAGCAGTTACGAGTTCGAATCTCACAATCCCCATTTATTTGATAAAAATTAAGCACAAGGTAAAGTGAGCTTGTGCAAGTTTCAAGCCCAAAAGGCTTTCACTTGAGGGGGTGTGTTAGAGAATAATATAAATCATATCCTGAGACCTCACCTAACAACTTAAGCTTTTGGGTTGAGATGGTTCTTTGACACATTTTCTCATTGCTTTTGCTCGAGAGCTAACACTATTTTCTCTTATTGCACAACAATCAATGACTTGGACAATGTTATGGTGTTTGTCTTCTTTGTTCAATCTCCAAGGGTGCTTAACATTATGGACAATTTTGTTTTGTCATTGTGGTTGTTGATTGATCCCTGCCTTTACCTTGTTGCCTTTTCATCTTTGAAGTTGGTTGCTTTTTCACATTCTTTTTCATTGTCTTAGCATTAGCTTTGTCTATTTTTCTAAAGATTTCTTCCATTATTTGTCTCCTTAGCCTCCTAGGATGGGGGTGGTGTAGAGATAAGAACCCTCTCCATCCTTTTTGTTAAGGTTTGTGGTTGTTTGATGATTATGTTCTTAACAAAGATCAACTTAAGATCAATTTTTACTTGTTTTGCATAAGAGCAGGTGAGGTCATGTCCAATACTGATAATTTTGGTGTACTTTTAAGAACCTAATTGGTACTTGTGGCAATTTGTTTTCGACCATTTTGTTAGTCTGTGTAACATCCAAAACATATTTCTTAGGCATGTGTATCCTCCTTTTATCAAGGTGTCCATACATTGGATTCTCCTAAAACGAGCTTTGGACAACAGTTCTTGTCTCCATCTCCTTTCAAGATCTAAGAGATATTGGTGATGGCTGACAAGTTCATCACAACTCATCACTTGGCTTTGGATGATTTATGTTGTGATTGGTACTTGTGTTAGTCATTTTCAGCAATTCTTTTATGCCTAAATGTTTTGGCTTGTTGCTGAGGTATTGCTTGCTTAACATTACCCCTTAACTATAAGGAAGAATTGTGTGGTGGGAGGACATCTATAGACCTCACTATGAGACTATGAGGCATATCTTGGGTTTGTCAAACCATCCCTCTGACTTTCCATCGTCTATTCCTTTTTCTAGTATTAGCATCCGTGACCAACTTTATCCTTTAACATGGTCGATGAGCCTTTATTGTCTGGAGCTCTCCCTTTACAAGGAGCCCATCAAGCTTGGGGATAACTGCTGCCGTAGTGATTTTGAGAATGGATTATTATCTCCTTTCATCTTCTTATTCAAAAAACGGATGTATCTAGATTCTAGAGCCTTCTGGATTCATTTTCTAAAAACTACACAACTGTCGGTGTCATGTTTCCAAAAGTTATTATGTCAAAATGGTCTGAATGCCTCTTAATAGGGAATCTGTTTTCTTTAAATAGTCAAGTATTAACATGTTTACACCCTGTAATCGCTCCTGGACCTAATTACAATCTCTCTAAAAAGGTAGTTATGTACACCTAATTTCCTATCAATCAATCTCCTTAAACCAAACTACCTAAATCAATCAGTCTTCCTAAAACAAGATAGTATAGCCAAAACCCCCCTTTAAATTGATGTTGTTGGATAAAGAAGCATCAATTTGTCAACCATAAATTAATGTCAATGATGAGATAGAGCGTAGTAAACACATCAATCATTTGGGACTCAATGAAAATGTAAGAGCGAGTAATCATATATCTGTTAAGTACTATACGAATAGAATGATAATCTATTTCAATGTACTTGGTGCGTTCATGAAAGACTGGATTAGCAACAATTTGAATAACATTGGTGTTGAGGAGTAAGAGGTTGAGGAATACCAAGTTCACCCAACATACCCTGAAGTCAAATAATCTCAAGGCATATGAATGACATAGCACAATATTTAGACTTGGTTGAGGATTTAGAAACTTGATCTTGCTTCTTACCATCATTTACTGTAAGTATTTGGCCCTATGCATATTGTTATAAAGTTTAAATTTTATTTACATTGATAATCCTAATCCTAATCCTATACATATATTGATATCAGATAAAAAAGTTTATTAAATCCTAATACAAGCTAAATTCTTTTTCTATTGATAACCAAATGAATTCCAAGCTAATCTATTCTGTTGAGTGACTCATGCTCTGAATAGGACTATATCTTCAAATTATTTGCGGGCATTCAAAACTTTGTTGGTCAATTGCTTTGCTTTCTTTTGGTAGATTATAACCTCTAGGTCGACTGCATCTTCAATTCTCCTGGTTGATCAAGGACTTTTCCAGCTAGGTCGATTCTTCTAATTCACGATCGATTTTAGCTCTTTTTTATTGTGATGAATAATCATTGTTTTCTATGATTAACACATGTATATTTATTTGAGATGTAAACAATATAACAATATCATTTACATCAATTGTGTTTTGTAGCCATATTTCTGATGGGCAAGATAGAATAGTCGGTTAGCATCCTTTGTCTCTCTTGTGTGGTCAATTTTTGCATGAATTGATAACTGTTGGAAGAACCCTAAAAAACATGTGATATGATAGTTTTTTGCATTTTCTTCAAATGGCAAAAAATTACCACATGGATAGCAAGATAAATGCCAGCATGCCAGAAGGAAAAAGAAAAAGATAAAAATCAGAAGAAACCATGTGTTAACTGAACAGACAGATCCTGTTCTCCCAATGATCAAATCTTTTTTGGCAAACCCTAAAGCCCTATGCTCTCTTCACCATTTCTGCTCAAGCATAACTGCTATATGCATAAGCAAAAAGTTCGGATGCAATGAAGTCTACTGAAAGCAGTGAAACCACTTGATCATGCATGCTTTTGTTTGGGCCACATTCTAATCAATATCCTCGTCTGTGTTTTTATTGCAATTGGTAATTGTGTCTCAATGCCTTTGTGTTGTTATCTAGATAACATTTAGCACTAATTAGTTAGCTGAGCTGGTTTTAAATAAAATTATGTGGCTCTAAAAAAGTTCTGTTTGTTTGTCGCTCAGGCAACATTTTATCCTGGACTTTGTGAGCCTACTTCACAAGGGGGGTTGGGATTTGATTATTATGTCAACCTTTCTGCACCAGAGATGTGGACGTCTTTTCTAAAGAATATTCCAGATCATGAATGGAGCATGAGCAAGGTGTGCTGTTGATTTTTCTTTCTCTCAGGTGAACATTTACTAAATTTGCTTCTATGCTGCAGATAGTCAGTGCTTTAATGGGCAACAGACAATATGCTGATAAGATGCTTATATATGCTGAAAATCACAATCAAGTAATCATCCCTTCAATAAATCTTTGTTCTAGCTCAAATGTTTGCATGGGACTTTACTGTATGCATGTTTGAATATCGTTCACATCCTTCTATAATGTTCTGCATGTCAGTGTATCTCTGGAGGGCAGTCATTTGCTGAGATATTGTTTGGTGAAATCAACGAGCACACTCCTGGCTCGACAGAATCTTTGCTTAGAGGATGTTCACTACACAAAGTAAGTGTTGCCACTAGCCTTCGCATATGCAGAGTGTAATCAGCTTTAATTGTTTTAGTGGCACTGTAAAGTGAGATTAAGTAAATATCCATTTCTGAATGGCAGTTAAAGAGATATTTCCTTATGTGAACTTAGTGAGCATAAATCAACTTCCATTCTCTTTTCCCACATTTTCATTTCACGAGTGTTTGGTTCAATATATTTTATTCATCTTGACGTAGATGATCAGAATGATTACCTTCACAATTGGTGGGCGTGCTTACCTCAATTTCATGGGCAATGAATTTGGGCATCCCAAGGTGAGATTTTGGCTTCAGTCCCTTTTATTTTCATCTTATATATTGGCTAGGTGAAGCATCTACAATTTGAAGACTTGACTTGTGTTTATGAATTTTCTCTGTCTTAGAGGGTTGAGTTCCCAATGCCAAGCAACAACTTCTCATATTCGCTTGCTCATCGTAGTTGGTATCTTCTGTCAAATGAAGTGCATCACAATTTATTTTCCTTTGATAAGGTATCAGTTTTACTCCTCCATATTAATACAGTTTATGCTGTACTGCTTTAAGCTTAGATTTGGAAGGTGAAGCTTCCAATTGGTTTGCACCATACATGTTCTAATATAATATGCGCAGATTTATTTTTGTTAAATTTTATATTCTTTCGGTTTTGGACTTCAAATACATTGACTGTTGTGCTACCAGTTTAATAGACTTTCCCTGTGTTTTAGGACCTTATGAATTTGGATGAAAATAACAGATTGCTTTCAAGGGGTTTACCACACATTCACCATGTGAATGACACTACCATGGTACGGGTGTACTTTCTTTCCATACAAATTACTTTGTGCACGTCCATGTGCATTTGAGTGTATCAAAACTTGAAAAATATCTTGCTCCTTTCTTAGAAGCTTGCATTGTTGTAAAATTTCTCAGAATCAGAATGTACAAACATGTATAAAGCACCTTAGGTATGCTAAAACTCTAATAACAAAGACATTTGAAACTTCTTGGAACTCAAATTCTAAAATGGCCAAAGTTTGAGACTAAGATACTAGCCATAGTTGAACAGACCTTTTGTGGTATTAATACAGCTACTCACTTTATATTAGCTATTGGTAATTTTTGGTGTATGGCAAGTCGTGTAATATTTTCAGTAATTGGATGATTCACTGATGTTTACAGGTAATATCATACATAAGAGGACCTCTCCTCTTTGTATTCAACTTTCATCCAACTGAAGCATATGAAAGATATAGTGTAGGTGTGGAAGAAGCTGGAGAGTATCAAGTATGTATGGTCGATGCCTGTTCTATAATTATATTCATGGGTCAGATATGCTGTTCTCAGTTTTTAGTTGCTTTGAGGATTATATGATCAAAGCATAATACAGAATACTTTTTTAGTCTTAGCACTACTAAATATCTTCTAGTTCATTGCTCCTCGCCAAACATTCCTGGTAGTCTGATTCTACTCTTCAACAAACGTCCTTTTCTTATTTAACTTGTATTGATGTCGCAGATCATACTAAATACTGATGAAAAGAAGTATGGAGGCCAGGGACTTGTAGATGCTCAGCAACATCTTCAAAGAACAATCAGCAGAAAGTAATTATTCCTCTTTTGGATCTTTCGCTTGTATAAAAATGTTTTTGCCAAATTTATTCTTCCTTTTCTTTTCTTTTCTAATTGTATTACATCCATATATGCGCAGAGCTGATGGCCTCCAAAATTGCTTAGAACTGCCTCTGCCTAGTAGGACTGCTCAGGTTAGTATTTGCATTTCATATTTTTTTCTTTTTCACTACTTTGGACGCTTAACCTATACCAGATGACTCCAGACACCTAATCTACTGCTTTCTTTATTAACAAATAGTGAAGAAAGAGCAAGAACAGAAAAATTGGTAGCAATTTATTACTGTCAAACTAAGATTTCGTTCCTAATCCTCAATATGCATTCATGCCAGGAACCCCAATCTGGTTTACAGTTTGGGATAAACTTCATGAATATTTAAACCATACATGCAAACCATCACATCCACATGCCATGGAGTAAGCTTGAATTTGCTTCATCTTTTATGGTCATCAAGTGGCTGCCCCTTGTACAAATTCTTCTGAATTGATGCTAGTCTCTGAACTTAAAACCTGGAAATGGTAGCAACTGAATTCTTGATCCTACTTTCCTTTCAAATTGAGTGTCATGCATACTGCTTAAACATTGTTTGAGCTGTAATGAATTGTGATTATGGCAATCAGAGTTTATGCAGTTGGGTCTTCATTCCAGAAGATCCATTTAGCTATTGCCAGTGTTTGTTGCTCGTGTGAATGGCACTGCTTTTGCATGTTTTAATGGTATGTTAGGGTTCCTGTCGCATTTGAAATCAAAGCTGTAGCATCCTGTGCCATTTCTACTCATCATGTTCTAGTTACGAAAATATTCATGGATCCGAATACCCTATACTATATGGAAGAAAAAAAATCCTCATCAACTATGCCACCTAACAAATTGTCCTCTTACGATTGTTTACTTTAACCACATAACAGTTGATTTTGCAGGAATTATTTGTGTGACCAAAAGTTTGTTTCTTTTCTACAGGTTTACAAATTAACTCGCATATTACGAATTTGAGTTGTCTTCTGTCATTTTGGTTTCTCCAAGGAACTTGAAGGGTAGCAACTCAAAACCCACTGCTTACTTCGACTGTGTCATTTCCAAGAGCAGTTTCATGAAATATCGAATGTTCAAACTATGCATGAGATGGGAATAACATATTGCGCTCCATGGTTTATGATAATTTTTTGAGGTACTAGCAGTTAAACGGTTGCTGCTGCATCGAAGGCTTCACTGCATGAGTTTGGACAGTGATCTTATCTTTGTGAGACTGGACCAAGTGAATATAGAAGGTTTTCTGCATGCCAACCTCGACAACTTCAGTAACAAATGGAAATACCCCATCGTTGTCTACATGGTAGAATGTAAAATGGTCGAAATTTGCTTGTGAACATGGATACGCTGTTTACCATTATCAGGGGAGGGTCCACAGCAGAATGTAAACTAGGTGGAACTGGACTTCCAAACAAGGTATTATTGTTCACGAGGGAGATTTATGATCGAAACCAGAGCCCCTTTTTAGTAGTATTGTTATTATCAGTGCATTCCACCATTGCCATGTTGGACTTTCAGTAGATATTCAAAACTCAAAAACATTTTGGTCTTTCTTTCTTTATATATATATATATAGCTACGTAAAGAGGTGTTGCAAATCTAGAACCTCTAAGGTTTCCTTGTTAATAAAATTATTATAAGATAAATTTTTACATGTAAAATAAATAAAAAACAGGTTTTCATAAATGAAAAATAAATTATTTAAGTTTTTCTTGTTGCTCTCAAACTCCACATAATAGCAAACAAATATGATTGATGTTATTTGCCTTAATTTTAGGTAGAATCGCATATCCTTGCAGCCTAGCTTTCACTAGTTTCTAGTTTGATGTCCCGTGCTATGTCTACAGTCCACTAAAATTTATTGAATGGATTTAATTTTGTATTTAGTTAATTCTTTCTTATCATTTCAAATAAGTTTCCTTTATTGAAAACATGATTTATTTTTCTTTATGCATGTATTTTTAAATAAAATTTATAAGGGGGGTTTGAAAAGCCTCTTTCTTGACTAATAATATTAACAAAAACCTAAAAGGTACGAAAAAAAGATTGCTTTTACATACATAAAATATTTTGGATTAGAATATAGTTTTTTCTTTTATTTGTTTTAATCCCTTTTATTCGGTCACTGATTTTTTTTCAATTTTGACAATGTTGATTGAGACTTGGAGTTGATAATTTATTTTAATTTGTTTTTTTTAATTATTATTAAGTTCTTAGAAAAGTCTTCGCATCATATTGGTGTACTCAATTTCATGAAATAGAATTCAATTTTATTGTGTTGCAAGAAACTGAAAATGAGAGAATCAAAATTGAAATAAAGAAAAAATAACAGTTTTTTGTTTTTTTAAATTGTTAGGTCAACTTTGTTCCTCTCTCTTTCTTTTTTTTTAGTTTAACGTGGGTGTCCGGGCCAGCTTGCGCGCACCTCGACTAATCCCATGGGCCCTGAAGTTAACGACCATGTAAGCCTCCAGTGGCCATCATATGAGCAACCACAGGGCTCGAACCTGAGACCACAGAGGGAGCAAACCTCTTGGTCCCAAACTCTTTTCTTTTCTTTTC
>Ga0307515_10006939_pt1 | contig 22501 bp, 7 predicted proteins | sample 17_EM_MG_FD_194513 | JGI IMG/M metagenome (GOLD analysis project Ga0307515, IMG submission 194513) | Populus trichocarpa ectomycorrhiza microbial communities from riparian zone in the Pacific Northwest, United States - 17_EM | ecosystem: Host-associated > Plants > Roots > Unclassified | place...
CCTACTAAAAACATGTTATTGATGCAAATAAATTTTAGATTATTGCCTAATAAAGTCGTTTGAAGGATTCTGTGTAAAGAATTGGATTAAAATTAGTTCAAATCATGGAGTTAAGATAAAATTCTTTCCAAGAACACGAAGAACACTGTCTAGGAATCCAGAAACCCAGTACATTGTCAAGCCTTCAAAACCGGCATTTTTTATTTTCTAAAACATGCTTTCTTCATTCAAACAAGTTACACAACTATAACCAAACATGTATGAATAAAAAACACTAACAAATAACATCAAAATCACGCAAAAGGTTCTAAATTTCAAAACCGACAACTTAAAACAACCTATAAAAACATCAAATTTTGATTTAAAATTGACTCTTTAAACACTTGGAATCTAAACCATACCCAGGAACCAAGAACACACACTAACAAACTAGAAAAAACATCAATAACCTTACTATCAGATTTTCAAATCACTATATTTCATTTAATCTAAACATTCAAGCATATTTTAAACATTCAACAACATTAACAAACAACTCCAAACATGGTCAAACAAAGAGAAAAACGATATTTTGTGCATTAATCAAAATCAAAGCTAAAAGCAATATAATGCAACAAATGTTCAAAAACACCATAAAACATGAAAGATTAGGCTAGAGATGTGCCTTGTGGACATCATCTACCAAGATAAATGAATGTTTTATACAATTCAAGCTCAAATAATAGTTGCTGCCTTTAGTTTCTTCTTTTCCAAGTTTGTTACTCTCTCTCAAAATTATAGAAATCCTTGTGTTAGGCTATTAAACTTTCGTACGTTAGAGTTTCGTTATCAATCTTTTTCTCTTCTATTTCTCTCCCTTGCTATGATTTTTCAGGGGGTATTTATAGAGTTTTGCTAGAGTTTTTAATGGGTTCAAATATAAATTGATCAAAGCTTAACCTTTTGATCAAAATGAGAGGGTTCTAAAGTAAATTTCATAGCTGTGAGCTCTATACCTATGCTGGTTTTTCAATGGTGGTTTTACAACAAACTTGGTTTTTGGAGGTTTTGGTGGTTTTCCAAACTTGGAGATCAAGGAGCTTGTTTATGGCTTTTTGATCTTGAGAGAAATGTGACCAACCTTTGATAAGAACATGCTAATAAAGCTTGAAGTATGAACACACTAAAAAAGATTACTGGTGTTATAAAATGAGTATCACATTCATCAATGACTGAGTTGATCATTTTCAAGGCTTTGTTAAAGCAACTCCGACATCATTGTCATTGAAGACCACGTGGTCTTAGTAGAAGGGGTGAACATCTTTTATTTGGATTCAACCTGTCTTAGTATTTGGATTCAACCTTACTCAATGTAAATGTTTGTAGCTTCATATTCATTCGTTTGAAAGTGCCAACTCCATTAACCTAGAATTTGAAAATGCAGTGATGGCTGATCGAGGATAAGATGTTGAGTTCGTTGAAGAAAATGGGATGTAAATTAGTAGAAGGGGTGCACATCTTTTATTTGGATTCAACCTTACTCAATGTAAAGGTTTGTAGCTTCATATTCATTCGTTTGAAAGTGCCAACTCCATTAACCTAGAATTTGAAAATGCAGTGATGGCTGATCGAGGATAAGATGTTGAGTTCGTTGAAGAAAATTGGATGTAAATGTTTGTTGGGAGTAACTGATGTTTGTAGAGGGGGTGTTTCTCAGTTGAATAATAGTGGTTAAAGCCAAAGCCATCGAAGTAGAAGCTAAACAGTGGCTGAACAACGTGTCGTCTAGGTTAAACCCTAGAAATTAGAGTTTTTAATTTGGGATTTGACATATTTCATTTTAGTTTTTATTTTTATAATTACTTTTAATTGCACCCATAATTGCTTCTCAAACTTTTAATTTCATATAATTTCACTTCTACTAAACTCAATCATCAACTCTAAAGTTGAGCACCATTTTCATCTTTGTTCTTAGTTTTTGAGTTGAGCACTTTGTTCTTAGTTTTTGAGTTGAGCACCATTTTCATCTTTGTTCTTAGTTTTTGATTTGTGCACTTAAACCCTTAATTGACCATCAAACTTTTTAATTTTTTTTAATTTGACCCTTGATTTGGTTAAATTCAACTCCTACAATCACGCACCTTTTTCAACTTGGTCCATGATTTTGAATTTCTTCAATCAGGTCCCTAATTGCCTATCAAACTTTAATATTTATGCAATTAAACCTTTAATTTGACTAAATTAACTTTTTAAAATTACAAATTGATCTCTAGACTTTAATTTCTTCCAATTAAGTTAAAATGAGAAAAAATTAATTGAGTAAAAAAATAGAAAAGAAAAGTGATGAGTGCCAAAAAGAGAAAAATAATTGAATAAGAAATGAAAAAATATGAGAAAATAAATTATAGGGGTTAACTTTATTATTGTCCCATTCTATCATAATCCAATCCCATACAATTTTTTTTTTTTCAATATCCAAACTAAGCACCTCAATTATGGGTTTGCCCTAAAACATATCTTGAGCAAGAAAACACACCTAAAAAAAAAAAACATAAATACAACACATCCTCCCAACCCTTTTCCCTTCCATCTCTCCCCAAATTTCAACCACCAAAACATCCGAAAACCACTTATAATTTATCCACAAATACCATCAAAACACTTTCCATTTTTATGGTTCCTTAACATAAATACATGCCCCTTACCGAGGGATGCATTTAAATGGTTCGCTTCTCTCCGAAGCAGAGTGCAATTCATTTTGAGTGGCAAGGAAAAAATAAAATGAAATTGGGTTGATGAGCGATGATATGTATAACGCAGTCGTATCAAATGTATGAATTGTCCACTCCAAGTATAAAAACTAATAGCAATTTAACAATATTTTAATTGTTTGTTATGATTAGAATTTAATTAGTCATAAATAAACTAAAATGTCAAAAAATCATGTATTAATTTCTCAAGAGTTACATGGAAAAACTTCGTTTATAAAAAAGTAGAAAGAAATTGACAGACTCGAATCATTGTCCTTACTGTTAATCAGTAGTGGAAGCGAAAACATGCTATACTCTCTCTTTTCATGAAATGCAAATATCTTCTTTTCCCATGTGAGTAGTGAAAGTGAGCACTTGCAGACATGCTACGGATACAAGAAGTTGCTAATAAATCTGATTTCAACAATTTTACTTCCTGCAACTACAACAGGTACTTGAATCAAACAAACTCACATCATCTAGCACCATTATAGGGATTGAAGTTCTCATCATGGTGAGACACGAGCTGTGAAAATCTCATGATCTTATCACAATCAACCCAGTTGCTAAAATCTCGAACCAAGTCTTCTGTAGTAGGCTTGCACATATAATATCACAGAATTCGATCATCAAGACAGAAAAATACCTTGGTTTGTCGATGACACAATCAAGAGACAGTTTAAGATAGAAATTTGAATTGCCAATAGACACAGGATGAAAAAAAAATGTTGCTAGTCATGCTTTTTATGAAATAGCCAGATATTATTTTGGTTCTTTGGCAATGGAGATTGATGGTGAGACTATTCCATTCTTTGGAAAGAAGCCTGCATCACCCTACAATTTTCATTGATGAACGGCTTAAACGAAAATAAGAAAGATTGCTGGCTTTCTTGGAAGTTGAAAGCTGGATCTTCTTCCTTTTCAGATTGTTTATTTCTATTTTTTTCTCAAAAAAATAATATTGCATGCATACATACATATATATAGACGAACACATACTTGAAAGAGCTTTGTTATGCTGCAGACCTTATCTGGCAAATCTACCCACTTCAATGCTTTGTTTGCTAAGGAATCGACAGTGGGATAAGAATTCTCATTTTAATTCCTATATAATGTCTTCTTTAGTTGATTTACCTGCAAGGAAAACCATGGTTTCACATAAGCGAAATGTCATACCCTGAAAGTTAAACTTAAAATTAAAAAAAAAAAAAAAAAAAACAGCCACTCTTGCTTTACCAAAATTTGTAAGGGGATGTGGATGATTAGAACATTCTGCCTTTATAACACAGAATATGATTTCCTACGCGCGGGAAATTACATAGATCCCAATATGGTATCAACAGTGAATTAAGGGTCTGCAAGCTACCAAATACTCAAAATACACAAATAACATCATGTCCACAAGAACAAAGTACTGAATACATACATGCTGTGGTAACATGGCACAACATAGAAAACCTGACTGGCTAAAGAGTTAGCTGAGTTGAGCATGAGATAAGTGCAGAGGTGAGGACCCACACCCATATTAATATCAAGGTCTAGCTCTCTTGTTGCTGCATGATGGGCATTTGTACTGCTTGATGTGCTCAGCCCTGGCAGGAGTGATTTTCACGCACTTGCCATGGAACCACTTTTCACATATGTCGCAACAAATCCAGAACTCATCTGCAGCATAGTTCTCTCCACACGCCCCACACAAAGTATCCCCGTGCTCCTCCTCCTCCTCATCCAGTCCTTCCTCCTCATCCTTTGGTTGCCCCTTCAAATACTTGACAGAATCTGATGCTCGCTGTTTTCATATTCATCAAATTAGCACGTAATAGTGACCAGAATTAGCATTTGACATCACATCATGACATCAATAATCATATTGGAAAAGACAATTTTGTCTCTAGGAAAAACACAAACACCAAGTGTTGCAATAGTGGGAAACAACTTAGTGTTTACAACAAATCGTGCTTATATAATTCAGGATTGGGTCGCTAGTCCACAATCATATCATTTCCTTTTTAACATCTTAATCATTGGCTCAGACAAAACAGATGTGATACCCTTGCAACCTATTACCCATGAATCTTCAACTACATCAGACCATTGCAGACTCACTACCAATAGGAACCATGATGATTTCCATATGCACAAAACCATCTGAACTAAATTAGGATTTGAAAGCAAGCTCTGTATGAAAAAGGGATAAACCCTTGTACATGATAGTATACCCATATTTTTGGCAGGGTTTGACAAAAGTAGTGAAAAGGTCATGAAGTCAAGAATATATATTCAAAGACTTACATTTTTAGGATTTCTAAAATGAAGACTTTTTCTAACTTTGGGGATGTCATGGCTCCCCGGCTAATGCTGTAGGTCCGCCCTTGAACATACCAAACCAAACCTAGTGACACTGTGAACTGAGAATGAAATGTCCATGCACCTTTCACAAAAAGTTTATTTTTTCAAAAAAAAAGGGGTGGGGGGGGGGGTGTCATGTAAAATAAACATATATCAAACATAGCAAAGAAATCAGTCCGGTGCACAATTGGTCACTGTTAAACAGAACCTTTTAAATTTCGTAATTGAGTTCTTAAAAAACGTAACGTTGGGAACCAAAGATTAAATTTTAGTTAACCCTCTTATCAGAGGCTAAAAATAATATATCCGTTTAATTCAGAAGTTGAAGGAATTACATGGTGTAGCTGATATTCCCAAATCATTTAATCAATCAAGAAAAAAAAAGTAATTTTACCCCTTTTGAGCTTGACTTGGACTTGTTGCTGCTATGATTTGAGACGGATGATTTCTCCTTTGCTTGTTTCTTCACAGCTCCAGTTACAATCTCAAATATTGTTGGGAGATCATTTATCATAGTGAAAAGACGTTTCCTGTGTCACAACTTGCATTATATGATTGGGAAATGAAAGTTGATAGAGATTATTCACATCAGCTGGCAACCACGTATTGCAAAGAAGGAACGAAAGAAAAGAAAACAAACACAACACTAGAGAGGCAAGTTTCTATGCTCCACCATGAAAATCTTTCAAGCAGAGTAAGCTAATTTCAAGAGGAAAAAAAATCTTGTTAATGCAACTGTTGTTTCATCGCTTTTAGCAGCAGTCTCACCAAGATGAGGCCATCAAAGAGTTAAAAACACAAACTACTTTATTACACAACAAGCTCATACATCTAGTACTAAAGTGACAGAAGAAAAGTTCTTTTCATATAGAACTGCATCAAGAAACAAATCTCTGTTAAAAATCTATTAAAAAAGGTAGAGGCATCAGTATAAAAAAGATATTGGTATGCAGCATTAACTTGGTTGTTAAGAATTTAGTTTCTAAATTCTATAATTTAAATCAATTGTAGTAAAAAAATGTCAAACAATTTTCTTGCAAATAAATAATTACTTTGGAATTTTGATAAATGATATGAGCATTTCTCAACCTATCAGACCTTGAAATCAGATGAGACCATAAAACAAATAGTTGATCATACCCTTTTCTCTTCTATTCAAAATGTCACAAACATTAAATTGTGGGCTCTGAGAACAATGTTATTAAAAATCTCCATAAACTGGATCTGGGGTGATTTAAATTCCCAACAAGAAAGCCAAATCCTAAGCTTCGGTTAAATTACAATATGAAGAACATAACAGACATTGTGAGCACGACTATGAAAGTGCATGGACATCTGACCCTCCTTTCTTTTTTCTTTTTTTTTTTGGAAAACTAAATAACTAGAAAGAACAAAAGATTCTTTTATGTAGACATTGAAACACCAAAGTTGGAAGCAGGAGAGGGGGGGGGGGACTTGCCTATCAGTTTTATCAAAACCAAATCTAGAGCCAAAGTAGAAAGCCACAGCAAGCAACCACGCGTCACTATGAACAGCAACTAGAGAGAGCCAGTCTTTTTCTTGCATCCCATCTCTGGCAAAGTTAATTCCAAGTGCAGGCTCTGGGAGTTCGGGAGGCACTTCTTCAGCAGGTAAATTGACTTCCCACTGTTCATTAGGAAACCCATACAGGCAAAGATTCTCCTTCTCTGTAGGGCACACTAGTTAGTTACATGTATATTTGAACATCATCCACTGTTAAAATGAAGTGAGAGACTATAACTATAATTAAAAATAAAATAAGTTTAGAACTCTAGTTTTCTCTTTTGCAAGCTATCCAAATCACTCGGCAAACAAAGATCACAACAGAAACAGTAATATCAGCATCCATCTCAAAAAATTCAAATGCAATCACAGATGCTGGAAGGTGCAAATGCTATTGGAAGTGATAAGGTGCAGTTCCTCCTTGAGCTGCAAATACAAGGCGTACAAGGACTTATACAGAAACGCAACACTGAAACGTAAGAAAAATAAGGCTCCTAATTATCACCCTTGACTTTGTTATAGACGTCAAGAAAAGTTAGTTAGCAGAACCAAATGAATGAAAATAGAGAAGCTTGATAATCGTAAGAACAAATATAAAAGATTGTTTGAGTTCTACGTTCAAAGTTAATTTTTCTGTGGTTTGAAACCAAATCAAGCATACTTCTAAGGTAGTATAAATTTCAACTTGTTTTAGACAACCACTGGATTTAAAATCTGAAACCATAAATAATACAAAATCCAGCATATCGATATTTCAAATCATAACAAACAAGTGGAGTGTAAGTAGGAGTTGAAAAACTCACAGAAATATAGCAAATAGAACTCATCTCGACACAAATAGAAGAATCCACCCAGATCAATGCCAAATGTTCCAATGCACAACAGAAAATGATTCGCTCAAGGATCCCTAAACAAAGTTTGCTTGAATTTTTGAAGAAAACACTTCTCTGTCCCCAACTCAAGATTGTGGAGGCTGGAAACGTAGCCTATGGAAAATGCATGTAGTATTTCTCCTTCTTAACAATCAAGTAACGTCAATAACTGTTCGAAAAGAATAACTTAAATCTCAAGTGCGAAGCCGAAAATAAGTGAAGTAGAACACATCGTATAAAAAAAGACGAAGATTTTAAGCTTAAAGCCGCACTAACCAGTTTTTTTATTTTTTTCAAAAAATAGCAATGCTTTTATTAATCAGTTGAACTTTACTCCTAATAAAGTTTTTAATATACAAAAATTCAAACAAGTAGAACACATCGTATAAAAAAAGACGAAGATTTTAAGCTTAAAGCCGCACTAACCAGTTTTTTTATTTTTTTCAAAAAATAGCAATGCTTTTATTAATCAGTTGAACTTTACTCCTAATAAAGTTTTTAATATACAAAAATTCAAACAACAGAACACCACCAAGAAATGAACAAAAATTAAAAAGCGTGGTAGAAAGATAAAAGAACCCTAACCAGGATCACACCGCTGATAAAATTCTTCTACATCTGCCAAAAAAAAAGAAAAAAGAAAAACCACCACAAACAGACGTAACATAACTCACAATGCGACATAAAAATCCGAAAAGAGAATTGAGAGAGAGAGAGAGAGAGAGAGAGCAGTACCAGTAGTTAGGGCTTTGATCATTCCAGCTCTACGGCCTTTAAGATCCCTGAAAACCTCCTCTACAGTTCGGGGGTTGTACTGGGCGCCTCCATCCATTTTTCCGTACAATTCAAACAAACAAATTGTGCTGCAGATAGACCAAGATAAATACTAAATAATGTAATTATTATAAAAGAGAGAGAGCGAGAGAGATAACAAAGGAAATCTATCTTGTTTTGGAGGGGTATTTATATTTATGAAGAATCCAAAAAAGAAGTCCTTTTTTTTTTTCTTTTTTTTTTCTCAGTACTTGGTAGCAGAAGCAGGAGAGTGGAGACAGGGACAGGCCAAAAAAAACAAACTAGTCCCAATGACTAATAAACTTCTGGTCAAGTGATGGTGAATTCCTTATATTTTAAAAAAGGATTTAAAACATGACTCTAACTGTATAGGTCCTATCTATGATTAAAGAGAAACAAAAATCTCAAGGGCCCACCCAATTTGTTGTTTGCTTCCTTCCTTCCTTCAGCTCAAGTAGTAGTTTTTAATATTTTTTCGGCAATCATCATCATCTGAGACTGGGAGGGTGTTCTTCCATCCTTCAAATCAGATTTTAAGCTAGCTTTTGAGACATCTAATTGAGGTGAATTCTCCAGCCGAGTTCAATATAAAGTATAAACTAGATCCTGTCTGCCTTTCTCTGCAGCCCACGAGTCGATGAAATTTATAAATCAATTACAAAAAAAAAAAAACAAGTTTGACGTGGATGATAGAGGCTCTCGTTATCCACGTCGCATTCAGACCTCGGCTGGAGGATCCATGATGTGATGTTTTTGGGCTCACAGACACAGCCGCGGGCACACAGATTTCTTGAATCCAAATCCAGAATTAAATGGTGATGCTGAAGTGAGCTGGGGTGGTTTTCTAATCCCTGTGCTTTGATGGACTCTCTCTCTCTCTCTCTCTCTCTCTCTCTCTCTCTCTCTCACCAGTGAATTAAGGTGGGAATCAAAGAGCGAGAAGAGTACGAGATCTCAATCAAGAGCCATCTTGCTTTACGGTGATTGAAGATCACGTACCTGTCATACACGTGTCATGATTGTTTGCTTTTTAAAAAACATACAGTTTTGTTTTCCTTTTTAAAAGTGTTTTTAAATTTTTTTTATTTTAAATTACTTTTTTTTATTTTTTTATATTCTAATATCAAAAATTAATTTTTAAAAATAAAAAATATTATTTTAATATATTTTAATATAAAAAATATTTTTTAAAAAAACTACTGTCGCAGTATCAAACTAAGGGCTGGCTGTTCTGGGTGGCCCCGACAGCTGACTCTATTATAGTTGACGCGATATTAACCTGCCTCGTGGACTTCCAAATTATAGTTTTTGTGTTTCAGGGTATGTTTGTTTTTTCATTTAAAAAATATATTTAAAACTTTTTTTATTTTTTTAATTAATTTTTTTTTGAATAACTTTAACATGTTATGTTAGAAATAAATTTAAAAAAGTAAAAAAATATTTTTTTAATTAACTGGAAAATAAAACCAAGCATTGCAATGCCATAAAAGTTCTTAATTAACCATAATTAAAGTTCATAAAAGATTGATAAACTACTATTAAAAACCGTTTGGGAACGCGGTGCAAACCGCATTCTCAAAAAATTCAAAATATATATATTTGCTAAAATTTAATATGTTTTATATGTTTTGGATCGTTTTAATATGCTGATGTTAAAAATAATTTTTTAAAAATAAAAAAATATTATTAGCATGTATTTCAGCACAAAAAATTATTTAAAAAACAACCGCAACCACACTGACAAGCTGTTTATTAATCAACTAGTCTCCTTGGCTCTTTATAGATGGACCTTTAGCGGAGAACCTTAAACTAGTGATCAAGTGCGCAGGTTAAGATAGGTGCCTCCAAAGTCCAAACAACATAAATAATTAGCATTGAGGAAACTTCAAAACACCTAGATTTGTGGAAACATGCAACCAGTCCAGCATCTGAACTCCGATAATTTATTTCAATTTTCTGAGACTTCTTAGTTCATACAATCACAGCAGGTCGTCGGAGTTTACTAGCTAAGGAGATGTATATCAGGATGGTTTACACTATACCAGTGGGCATTCATATTTTCTGAACATCTGCTGAGGCTTGTGAGACCAACAAAAATTCTCTGAGAAAACCAGAATGCTTTGGACTGATTTCACTATTCAGTGAGCAAACCCACAAAGTGCTTTTACTCTCTGCAACTTCACGGAAAAAACAGAGTACAGGTACCAATACTTTTGAGTTCGAGGTGCTGCCCTGAGCCAATTTATAACATCTCAAAATTCTAAATGAAGTCACCTCCCCTCAATATCTGGAAGCAGAAATATAAAAATCTTCATCAAGAAGTGAGTAGAGAGTATTGAGCTTGGGCCAACACAGCAGTGATAAGAATCTTCACCACAACTCAGATTCTAGAGCTGGCTATTCCACATCTATCATAAGACAGGTATGATATGATAATAACATGGAAATGTATAAGAGTTAACACGACATAAAACAGGCTGTAAAGGATAAGCATCAGGTGGTTTTTCTCAGGTAAACAGTGTCTTCATATACAATGAAAGTGCCTGTGGCAGAAAAAAAAGACTTATCAATTGAATACAAGCTTATCGGACCATCAAAGTATAGAGCTTGAAAACTGACAGATCATCTTTGGTTTACAAGAAATTAGCTGTAATGGTCATCAAGCGCAACAAAAAAGGAAAAGCTAGAGAGATTTTGCAGGCTCTCTCATGAAGGCTAAAAATCCAAACCATGGGTCGTGCGAAAGTTAACATCAAATGGTGTAGAAGAAGAAGACTAGAAAAACCCAAATCCAGGGGCAAAGTCCATCCCATCAAATATAATCAGATCCCAGTTTTTTCTTTAGTTATTACATGAAAGGGGATTTTTTCCAGACATAATTTCATAAGATTTCAAGAAGAAAAGGAATCACCTTTGTCATCATGGGATGAATAATTTTCCTTTATCTCTGGAACATGCTTTTCAAGAAACTGCTGGGTAGTTCTCCAGTAGTGATCACCACCAGCAAGCCAAGTGTCCATATGCATGCCATTAGGAAAATCCACAAAGACGCATTCTCTATTATGAGCAGCTGCTTTACCATAGAGCATTTGCATATGGAATGGAGGAACCATTTCATCTTGCAATCCAGAAAGGAAAAGAATTGGCTGCTTAATCTGCATTAAGAAGGTCAATCCAACAGTGACACATCGAAAGAGGAAATTACAAAAAACAAAAAGTAGAAAAGAGTCACCGAACTGTAATTGCCATTTCCAGAAACGCAATTCTGAAAATAGCTAGTTCAACTTCAACAACCTGTGTTATATAAGCAAATCATACAGGATCGGCACATGCACTTTAATTCTTCCACAAACCAAAGAGAAGCAGGGGACACATCCAGCCTATAACTCCAAATATATATTCTCGAATAATAGAAGATATAGATGATGTCCTCTGGGTGGCAACAAATGATTGACATGGTCTTCCACTCGTTTTCATATGCACAAGTGCTTTGCATTCACAAATAGTCAATAATGAAAAGCTTGAGATTCCACTGACATTTAACCTCACCTGGCCAACAACGTCAATGGTACTCCATGGAGAACGTACAAGAAAATTAAGAAGTTTAGGCCCTTTTGAACTCGTGCCTCCAATAAACCACTTTAGGAAGGGCAGTATAACTCCAGCCATGTCCAGAATGGATGTAAAAGTGTTTTCCAGGATCAAAGCAGCAACCTGAAAGGATAGACCACATAAAAGATGACGACAAACACACAAGAAAAAAAAGGGGTGAAAAACAAATTAATACTCACAAATATAGTCTGAGGACCTCCAAAATGGAAAGTGAATAAATTACAATAACTCCAATAAACAGTAACAAAGATAAATAGTAACTCGTAAGTGTGCTAATTGAATTGCAGTGAGCTTGGACAAATCACCTTCTTTATTTGGTTTCTTTCATGTCGATGAAACGACTAGTTGGGAGAAAAAGAAAATGAAGGTATAGCATATCAAGATTATCATATTTTAAACTGGAAAGAAATGCAAGATGAAAGCAAAATACAAGGAGAAGAATAAAGAACTGTCCTAGCCATCACAATAGCATCTGCAACAAGATGAATACCAAGAGACTGTATCATCAAAATTTATGAGAACCTAAAAGCACAATACGAGTGATTTTAAACTACATAAATACATGAAACCGCATGACATGATTAGTAAAAGCTTGTTCAATTATTCAGGAAAAAACATAAACAAGATTTTAAACTACATAAATAAACAGCATATGGTACTAATAGAATTATCTGGAGCAATACCTTATCAGGATTGTTTTTTGTGAGCAGAGCCCCAACTGCACCCCCAAGTGACCGCCCAAACACGACTATTCTAGATGTGTCAATGTCAGTCCTCTGTGAAAGATGATCCAAAGCAGCCTACCCAAAGAAAGAAAAGCATATAAGGACTGAGAACAAAGCTATAGTCTACGCATGTAACCATTGGGAGATAAAGGTGACAGGGCCAAGAAAACAACACACCTGAGCATCTTTTGTGATTCCGTGCTGCGAAGGATATCCATCACTTGCTCCATAACTGTTTAGATAAAAGAAATGACGAAGCATTTGTTTTCAATCAGACAAGCAGCAAGAATACAGAAATATAAACAAAAAGAAAAATGGTTAGCAAATGCATACCCTCGATATGAAAGCATGAACACATTGCACTGCAACCTCTGAATCATTATGCGGACCATTTCAAGACGATGGGCAATGTCTGAAGGTTAATAGTTAAGGCCTCTAGTTTCAGAGAGCCAATAAGTAAAAAAAACTTAAAGCTGAAAGAACCCAATACAGGACAAATACTTAAGATGGTGAATCATGGTAAGGATACTTCCAGCATTCTCTTGGAAAAACAGGACAGTCGGACCTGCAAAACCATCAAAACTAATTTCTGAGCTTCGGAATTTATACTATCATGAACGCAACTAAAGAAATGACACGTTCAAATTTAAACTAAACCTAATCCCAATTAAATTTTAAAAAATAATAATCCTTTACTCTAAATTAAATTCCAATTTCATGTCCGCCTATTTAAACCCTAGCTGAGATTTAAGAAATAAATGAATGACCGAAAGTAATTGGAGTGATGACCTCGGCTTTCAGGGAGTACTTTAATGAACCACGCGTGAAGGCGGACGCCATCGGAGGATCGGAGCCAAACGTCCTCGTAAAGGAGACGGAGTCGGGCAGGAGTGACCGGGTAGGATTTAGTGAGACCGGGTAACACCGGGACGTAGACAAGCTTCTCTTGAAAGGCTACAAGCAAAGCCATCCCTGCTACCACTATGCCTCCTACTCCGTACAGCAACACACCCACGTACGACACCATTTCCTACTGTTGCTCTTATCGTTTTGATTTAACAGTCTTCACTCTCTCTCTCTCTCTTTTGCGGTGACCGTGAGGAGCTGTTTGTTTACGATTTGATTTGAAATAGAAAAACAAAAAAAAACATTGATGTTTGTGTTGGGTGAATCTATCTGTCCATTTTTCTTTGGATCTTGGGGTGAAAGGAAGAATGTTGCACAGGTGTCAGAGTTAGACCCTAGGCCTACCTGAGATTTAACCCGATTCAAGGCTCGGGTAGCTGGGTGGCTGGGTCAATTCCCAAGTCAACCCGCATCTTTATCAAAACAAGTTGTTCTGGACTTTTAAAAGAAACGATGTTATTTGGACATGAAGTCAAAAAAAACTGAATTAATTTTGTTTTGGAAAAAAATTAAAAAAAACAAAATTATTGGAGTTGATTAAGTAGGTTATCAGTTATATTTGGTTAGATAAATTAGATTGTAGGTTAACCTGCTAAGTTATCTAAATTTAAACGGATCAACTTTCAACCTAATTTAATAATAAACTTATCTCGGGTCAGGCTTTGCATTGGAGGATTATCGGATTGACCTACTCAACCCAACAAAGTTTAATAATAATAATTAAAAATATATAAACAAAAAATGATTACATAACAATTTTATTGGTTTAGTTAGCGAGTTATAAAATGTATTTTTATATTGGCTTCGCTATAAAAAAGATAGGTGAAGTTTATGTATTTTTTTAGAGAAATGGAAGTAGAAATTATTTTTGGGACATCTTTCAAAAGACATAAATTTTAAATTGAAATGGTTTTTTAATTGTGTAACTTTGGTAACCAAATATCAATTAATTTAATTGTGCGAGTAATATAAAATTACTTTTCAAAACGCTATCTTAATTTAAAAGTTTGAAACTAACATTGACCCATTATTTTCTTACATTTAATTATAATTAGAAGAATAAAATTTATGAGATTTTAAAACTCTAATACTATGTCAAAGAATTTTATCAACCTAGATTTTTAAAATATTGGTTAAAATCCCAAAATTGATTTATATTACTACTAATACTGGTGTTTAAACTTTTAACTTGAAAATAATATTCTGACATGGGTGTGTTGAAGTCCGTTTCTATCTCATGGGCTTCAAGGCCAAGTTGAGGCCTAGGATAAGATTGTTAATCTCATGGTTCTAGTAATATGATCCATCATTTCTTGGCGAAGTGACTGGTAAATCATGCTTATTACCTGTAAAAGATCCTTTTTGCAGGTCCTCTTTTTATTATTTAGGGACTCTCCAACAATTAAATTAGTATCAGTTCAGAGGGAAATCAATTATACTTTTGAAAAAATAGCTTTTTAGAATATATCTGCCATTGAAAAATAAAGAGTAAAAAATTGAACCTGACGGAAGGTTATCTTTTTCTTCTTTTTTTATAACCCATGAGGTCTCTCCTGACGTATTAGCAAAATATTTTTGTCTTGTCCAGATAAAAAGTCTCTTACGATATCATTGTCTTGTTATTGTAGAAAATATTTCTGACTTATCAGGGTAGAAATATCTCTAACTAGTTGGGATAAAATATTTTTGACCCACGGTTATAGAGTTAAAGAGAGCATACGCCTAGCATCAGTGGATCTGATAGATTTCTAGACTTATAGACATTGAGAGATGGTGGGTCTGACAGCTTGCCAGACCCATACACGTCTAGACTCAGCGTCTGGTTGAGGCCGGAGATGGTAGGTCCGGTAGCTCGTCAAACCCACACATGTATGGGTTCAGTGCTTGGCTAAGCCTAAAGATGGTGGGTTATAACCCTGTATTTGTCCATACTTCTGAAAGACAGTCCCACACAAACAAAAAATAATAAATGTTGATCCATCAATAGCCCCCCAAATCTTTAGGTATCATAAACAGATTTTGAAAAGCATTTATCAGCAGTATATGGGACCATTTTATCTTTTCCATAAGAATGTGTGCACCTCTCATGACACTGTTGGGATCCTCAAGTCCATGTGTCTTTTTTTTACAGGAAGAAGGTTTGACTCGAGGAATGAAAAGACAACTGGTTTTCAATGTAGTATTTAAGTAGTCTTCTTGAGATATATGGTGATATGAAAGGTTTTTTATCCAATGGTGAAGATGAAGGGATGTTTTCTTTATAACCTTAATCGCTCTTGATTTTACTTATCTTTCACTTTTACTTTTTTTTTTATTTCTGAAAGAAAAAACTACTCTCGCATAAAAAACCCTAAGTCACCTCTTCTTTAATCTAAGAAAAAACTCATATAGCCATCCATAAGACCTCTTTCCAAAAATTTCTTTTTTAATCAGAACTAATGGAGCACAGAAACATTAGACCCATCTACAAAAAAAAATGTGTCACGTCCATTGACAAGGAGTTCATGTTTAAACCAGAACCTAAAAGGAGTAACAAGGGATATAGGTCCCTCAGATTAGGTCCCAGAGTAAGAGTGGGTGCCACATTGACGACCTTCTCTAGTAAGGAGTAGGAGAGAATATCCCCTCGTAGGAGTCCATCTTCTGCCCCTACTAGAAACTTTCAAGAAAGAATGAGGTTGCCTCAAACTCTAACGACGACGTCCCTAACAACATATATACTACAAACATAGGATTCATGGCTTGTCACTAACTTGATGAGTATGTAGCCCAAGTGCCTCACCCTAATGATCGCATTAACCAACTAACCTTGGGAACCTTCTATGGTTATTTTGAAATTATCGCCCTCATCTACATGTATATGATGGGATACTCATTTTTTATCCAAGGATTTATGAGAGATTTGTCCAGCTACTACCAGTTGGGTCCAGGCTAGCTACATCCCAACAGGTGGACAATCATGTCCTCCTTCAAAAAATTATATAAAATGGTTGGGCTTGAGCCCATGGTAAATGTTTTTATGATTTGCTACCAATTGGTCACTAGCACCGATTATAGCAACAACATGCGATGGTTCTTCACCTTTGCTAATAGAACCAATGACAATATAAAAACATGTTAGCTAGGAAGCCAATGCATGTAAATAAATTGAAGGGGAGATGGTTGGTCATAAGATATACTAGAACAATCAATCGCCGAGAAGGATTGCAACCAATCTAAGGTTGTTCCCTCTACTAAAGGGTCCCTCCCCTGAATTTGACCCGCACTAACTATGAAGTTGACAAAATGGCCAAGGGATATTACCACGTTGTTTTGTAAGTATAAAACCATTCTACCATTTTGTTTCTTTATCGCATCATTTCAGAATTTAACCTCCATTTATCCCTACAAGACTAATAGCTGAAGAAGAAGGAGATGCGTTATTAGAACCTCCTATAAAGAGCTTGCCTAAGGGTCTTTGTCTCGTGCCACTGATGGAGACAAAGGTGAAAATGGAAGGAGAGATTCCTCCATCGTCATTAGAAAAGTCCTTGCTCTTAAGGACCCTACCTCTTTGAAGACAACAAAGGGGTCATAAGCCCCGTAGAAGCTGGGGGTTGTTATCTTTCCTTATCTAGGGAAGAAGTAAACCTGACTTCCTATTCGAATGACTGTAAGGGAAAAATTCGTTGTAGAGGCCAAATTGCGGAGCATTGACGTGGTTTATACCACACTGAAGGACCAAACACAAGGCCTTGCCCTTGAGTTGAGTTCCAGGAAAAAATATTTGAGGCCTTCTACAACTAGGTGGTTCCCCTGATGCAGGAGCTCCTTGAAACTAGGGCCTCCCAAGTTAGTTTGCGAGTTGAGCTTACTACTGTCAGGAAAGAAGCCCAGCGTTTCCAAACAAAGTTTGAGGCTTTAAGGAACTCTTCTAAGGAGTTCAAATAATCTTTCAGGGGTTTGACAACTTTGACCAAGATGGTGGGAGACAAGATTTTCCTTGTCATGTCCAACATGTATTTCTTTAATTTTTCAAAGGGAATGCAAATAGATTTCAACGCGACTTTCCATCTAGTCTCAGTCCCTGATTTCACAGATGTATTCCTAGTCAGGGTCAATGTAACCTAGCGAAAAGAGTATCTAGCTTAGGAGCCTAAGTTGGATTTTTAGATCCCTTTTATATGTATATATGTATTCATCTTTCATGTACATCATTTCTTTTATAATATAATTCTTTTATCTTCATATTGTTTTTCACGAGTTTAGAGTCCTTGTGTAGAGTTCTTGTTTGGGTTCATTGCCCATATTTAGTTAAACATTTCCAGGTCTAACGTCTATACTTAGAAGATCATTTCTTGGTTTGACGCCTATACTAAGGGGATTATTTCTAAGTCTAACGCCCATATTTAGAAGATCATTTCTAATGGTTAGCGACGAATCTTCTAACCTTAGTAAGGTTTATGATGGTTCTGCCTTCTAGGAACTGAGAAGGGATATCATTTGTAGGCGTTCGCTTATTGCCGATGTAATGTTTATCCCATTCAAAGTAAAATGTGGCGTAGTACTAGGGAGAACATGTCAATCTCTTTCAAGGTAAACTGTGTTGTAGCACTAGGAAGACGTTCATTACTTCCAAAGTAAATATGCTATCGCAATAGAGAGAGTAAATTCATCCCATCTTTGAAAGATTTGATAGGATTGTGCCTTGTGGAGATCGTATCCATCCCCGTTATTGATGCATTGTCTATTTCATCCTTGGAGAAAAGTGTATGGCATTAAAAAGAGCATGTTGATCCCTTCTAAGGTAAAATATGTCATAGCACTAGGGAGACGTTCATTACTTCCAAAGTAAATGTGTTATCACACTAGAGAAAGGAAGTCCATCTTATTCTGGAAGTTTGAGAGGCTTGTGCATTCAGGAGACCATATTCATCCTCATTATTGATGCAATGTCTATCATTTCCTTGGAGAAAAGTGTATCTGCACTAGGGAGAACATGTTGATCTCTTCCAATGTAAAATGTGACATAACACCATGATGACATTCATTACTTACAAAGTAAATGTGTTATTGCACTAGGGAGGGTAAATTCATCTCATCTTTGAAAGGTTTGAGAGGCTTGCGCCCTAGAGAGACCGTATCCATCCTCGTTGCTGATGTAGTGTCTATTTCATCCTTAGAGAAAAATACAATTGAACTAGGAAGAACATGTTGATCCCTTCCAAGGTAAAATATGTTGTGGCACTAAAAAGACGTTTATTACTTCTAAAGTAAATAGTTATCGCACTAGGAATGATAAACTTATCCCATCTTTGAAAGAATTGAGACATAGAAAGTATAAAACATTTGTTATTTTGAACAATATAATTCATATACAAGAAACTTGCATTTCTAGTTATTAACCATAATACATTTCTATCCCACTTTGGGGTGCAACCAACCAGAAAAATATTTTTGTTGCGATTATAGTCCTGGTCCTAAAAGGTATATGATAAGTGCAAAATATACATATGTTTTTACTCCTTCTACAATATGCTTTTAAATATATTTTGAGTTTATTGAAAGTTATTTTTATGAGCTGGCATGCCTAAAAGACTTTGTGAATTAATTACTAAAGATAAGAAATTCTGCATTTTATGTTTTGAACCTAACTTCTTGTGACAGGTTTTTTGCCACGTTAGAGTTCCCGAATGAGAACGTGGGTTTTATCTAAGTTGAAGTACACATGTCAAGCTTTCCAAAAAGGTATTATGGGCAAACATCCAATCTCATTTAGATCTCTAATGAGACCAGCAAACTCGGAACAGAATTCTACTCGCAACAGGATTCTCTACTTTTAGACTAGATATTTAAATGGAAATATCTTGAGCTTCAAATATCGAAATCAGGCGATTCAAAAGCCCAAATTTATCTACACATCTAGGACTACAACTTTCATAAGTACTCCAAGTCAGATAAAATCGTTTTAAATTCCAAAATCTAGATGCAATCTAAAGAACGAGACGGGTCTCCTGATATGATCATGAAACTAACGGTGCCGAGCATCTCACTACATCTGAGAGTCTGACATAAAAACGGCAAGCCTTAGGACCCAAGAAAGATACATATCAAGCCTCTAACATGCCATGAATGAATTAATACAGCTAGGATGGTCGGAAATTGCAAGAAACCAAGTCAGAAACAAAGTCTAAGTTGCAACAGAATTGAAATTACAGTAGAGTTGTGACAGCAGCAGAGTCAATTTTTAACACAAATTCTGAGAGACTTATCCAACCTTAAGAACCAGATAAAGAAGGAAAGAATTAAGTATCATGAAGACTTCTAATTAGCCTAATAATCCTAAAGAAATTTAGCAGTCAATGGAGAGGATAGATAGAGCAAAACACAGCTGAAACAGGGTCAAAAAAAAACATTCATTTCTTCTCTGCTTTTTTAATTTTCCAGAAACTATGAACTAAACTCCTAAATTCAGTTCAAGAGATGGCATGTTAAACAGGGTCAGAATTATGCTATTAATTGTTATTCAAGCTTATTGAATTGTTTTAAGATGGCATGTATGCTTTCTAGTTTCTTTCAATCCGTAATTGTTGTTAGGAACTAAAGTAAGAAGCAAAAGAATTAATTTGATTGCTGCAACTCTCATCTTGATTTATTAGGGAAGAATAAACTAAGTTAAATTGTCAAGCTTTAGAACTTTTGCTTAGAATAAATGCACGGATTTTATTCCTAAAACTACTGCCGATTGAATGAAAAATGCTTTCAATATTACAATCGCTTGGTGGTAAGAAATTGATTAGAGAGCTTTTCCTAATTAATGTACTTGTAATCACATTGATTTTCCTCAGCTTTAAGGGATATCAAATTTATTTGCTTGACATGAAATAATATTTATTTTACTTCGATGATCAACAAATTTTTAGAAATAGATGTGTAAACTCTTAAACTGATTTAACGACATATAAATTTATTATTTTTGGAATTATTGTTTCTTGAATTTTCCATTCAAATCCCATGTTTTTTCTCATTTCAGTATATTGTAGGAAGATTAAACGAGATTTCCCTTAGGTTTGATCTGGTTTTCACGATCATACTACAAATTTATTTTGTTTATGATAGTTAAGTCAGAATTATATTTTGGTGGTTTCGACGACCGACCAGTATACACTTACCTTTGATGAGGAGGTATAGCTCAATGAGCATACCCCCTCTCTTTTAATGCTTTTCAAATTCTTGTCCGAATGTTTATTGTGCATCTATTATGATTAGTTGTAGTTTCATGGACAATATTTGTGTTTTAATATATCTAATCATGTTTTAAGCCAATATACATATTTTGGAATATATGTTCAAGATATATTTAAATGCATGGTTTAATGATTTAAGACTGTTGATATGTTGAAGATAGCATGTTTAAATGTTAGTTTTGATGTTTTGAGATTTAGGTTGATCACTTGGTTTTGTTTTGATTTAATAACTTGGTGTTTGTTATGATTAGATTATGGTCTTATTTTACTCTTTGATATAATGTTAGGGTTATCTTATCTTTTGTACATGTTGAAGATGATCAAAAACAAATGTCAAAATTGATGTAATAGTGTTTTTGTTAATGGAAATGCATTACTGAAAATTTTAGGGTGTGATTTGGTTGAGCTACTATGTTAACTTTTTTTTTTCTTGTTTCTTTTAGTATTTTATGGTTTAAGTAGGTCAAGTTAGGCATGCCTAGGTTAGTTTTGATAGGTTTATACTTTGCTTCTTTGGTTTAGGTTAGTTTCTAGGTATAAGCTTTTTCTAGGTAATTTAATGGTTTTTTTTTCTGGATTTAGGTTGAATGTTCATAACTGACATTTTTTATTTCATATAAACTGTAATTTTGGTCCATCTTGTATGCTTTGATCAAAGCTTAGACTCATATATGAGTGTTCTCTGCCATTAATTTGTTCCTTGATAACTTATTTTGGATCAATTGATCTTTGCTATTAATTTGTCCTTTGATTGCTTTTTTTGGATCAATTAATCTTTGACAACTTTGAACACCTAAGTTAGGGTTAGAAGTTGTTGGGTTCGATTCATGAAATATACAACATGTCTTTCCACTTGGATATATTATTTTATCTCGATCTTTCATGCTCTATCTCTCTATGCCTTTCAATTGATGAAATTTGGTCTTTATCGTTGATTTAGTTTATGAGTTATTTGCTTGGTCTTCGTGTTTTTCAACAATTTCAAACTTCTTTCGCCTTTTCATTTTCATAACTTACGTTTTGATTCTGGGATTTGTTTTTGGGCTTTGGACCTAGGCTAGGAAGCCCACCCCATATGGTTAGACTGAGCTCATCAGTTTTTTTAAAGACGTGTTTGGCGCGCCAGAAATCTATCAAAGAAAAAATGCAAGATTTTGTTTTTAAGGCGTGTTTGCCAAATACGGTCTTTAGAAAAATTTTAATCCTATGATTTTTAGTTAAAAATGCAAACACCCTCTACTGATTTTTTCCATCATTATTTTCCATCTTAATGAAAAATACAACCACTTTCTACATAAACATTTTAAATTTGAAAAGTTTAGATAGTTTTTTTTTTTCCATATCAACTAAAGAACTAAATGATGTTGGGAAGATCATCTATTAGTGTTGTGAAGTGCTCTTTCAAATCGATTAGTGATTTGTTTATACTTTTTAAGTACTGGTTTTAGGCACATGTGTTGCATATGGATTATTCAAGTTGTGTGAAACATTACTATATTAATGGCTCTATTTCCATGAATTATATTCAAAATATTAAAAAAAAAAATATAGCATTCACATTATAATATTTAAAAAGTAGAACATTCAAAGTATTTTATTTCTAATAGATAAATAAAATTATACACGATAGAAGTCCCTTTTAAAATTATAAAGGGCGCCAATAATGCAGTCTTATTTTTTATGTTTATTAAATTAGATATAAAAATTGAGACCATAATCTATAAATTATGTTAATAAAAAAAAACCTATGATGTTTTGAAGTA
>Ga0307515_10006940_pt1 | contig 22501 bp, 35 predicted proteins | sample 17_EM_MG_FD_194513 | JGI IMG/M metagenome (GOLD analysis project Ga0307515, IMG submission 194513) | Populus trichocarpa ectomycorrhiza microbial communities from riparian zone in the Pacific Northwest, United States - 17_EM | ecosystem: Host-associated > Plants > Roots > Unclassified | place...
AACATGGGGGAGGTGAGCGAAAGTTCGATGGTGGAAGCGAGGTTCTTGTTGTGCTCTGTCTGCAGCGTGCCCGTTTGCCTTCTCTCCCATTCTCTGATCAGTTGGTCAATGTCCCACTTGTTTTGTCGCGCGACGGTAGCGAGTAAGGTGATCGAGAGGGGATGGAATTCGAGTTGTTCCAGGATTTCATTGACCAGGTCGGACCGATTGTCACTTTCATAGATGTTGTAGAAGGTATTACGTGCGGCGTCCATCGACAGCGTGGGCGCATCCAGACGCTCGTAATCCGGGGGAGCAGTGGAGGTACGGGATGTGATACAAACGCAAATGTTGTCGAATCGACTCAGTTCTTCCACAATGGGATAGATCTCCTGAGCATCCGCCCCCTTCGGGTCGAGAATAGATTCCGCATTATCGAGGACTATGAGCATCTCATTCGAGGATAGGAATGGTCGTAGGGGGGTTAGATCCTCGGGGTTTTCGACACCTGCACCGATGGCCTTGGAGAGTCGGCTGAGGAAGTGGGCGCGAGAGGCGGGAAACCGGTCACAACGGATGAACCGGCGGTTGTCGCCAAATCTTCGCTTGATGCGGTCGCTGTGGAGGGCAGCCAGAGCGACGGACGTCTTTCCAATCCCGCCAGCACCGATGAGGGCGGTTGGAATGAGATTCTCTGCCAACGAAATAATCCTCTCGATCAAGCGGCTTCGTCCAAAGCATGCCCTTGGCGGTGGCGGTGGGGATTCCCCGAACATGCTGTATGCAAACGTAAGATGCTGGATTCATTGGTATTCTAGATCGCTGACCTGGCTCGAATCTATGCGACGGGGACCGTTTATTCATTCGGTGGTGGAACAAAGTACAGATGACACTCACCGACCGATGCCGACCGTCGACTCCTTTCTGACTCTTCAACATGTCGCGATGGGTGCCGGAAACCATGATCTGAGTGTTGAAAACACCGCGATGGACATCGTAAACAATTAAATGGGTACCCATTCCAAGCTCGGTCTGCAAGCGAGCGGTAAGAAATAGCCATAAAGAAACGACGGAACACACGTTAAAGACACGAAGGATCTTGTTGAGGTCTACCTTCCAGGCGGCAATCGCCCCCTTATCGCTCATCGCGTGAAGAAGTCGAGAGACTGCATTCCGCTTGCTCCGTTTGATGACCTTCCTTTGTATTTCCCCAACGATCCTGCGATAAAGTGAACGTTGGGTGGGCGGACTCGAAATGTGCATTTCTGGCTCAACTCACGTCGCCAATTGAGCCATCGCACCACACACGGACTGGCTGAGTTCTTCCAGGTTCTTCCCATTCACCCCCAGGTCTAGCGCTCTACAGATATCGGCGCAATGCAACCCGAGCTCGACGTAATCCACCTCTTTAACCATTGAGTCCTGGCTACGTGTGAACCTGGAACATCCCATCGCGGAAGAGGAGCAAACGTACCTTTATCGTCGTAAGAAGGGCGCTGACGGTTTCAAAGATAGCCGTGGCTAGTGAGATATTCGAGACCTTCTTTGCGAGTCTCAAGGCTTCGATGGCCGCGTTCAACGCCGGGACAGCGCCCTCCCCCTCCTTCGCCCGTTGGGACTTTGTATCCATAGTCGAAACTGGAGATGGTTGCAGGAGAACGACGCGGCGTGATGACTGTGAGGAAGAAACCTAATAGAGGTGAGCGGTCATCTATCCATCTCCTCATGTTACGCTTGGTGCAGCGAGCCATCCGATCATCTCAACGCTGAGCGCACACTCATCACAAGCAGACGCCCCAACAACCGAATACCGACTCGAATCCCCCCTCTCGAACCTCCCATTGACGTCAATGTCTCCCCCAATCGAACTGTTTCTTACGACGATTGTCTCGTCTCCTGCTCTACGGCAACGACAAGGTAGCACCATTCACAATCCATCCACTCCCACCGCTGATTATGCGTGTTATCTGGACTTTTGCGCGCCGGTTCTGATCTCTCCGGTCTCCCCCAATATCTGCATCTCTCAGAGTATATCATGAGAGTATTGCAAGTCAAGAAGATACCATACACGAGCTATGATGTAGCTTCGGACGAGGATGCGAAGAAGTTGTGGAGGAGAAAGGCGCCGTTATGTGGGTGCCGGAGCCGCTTTGACCCACCTCTATTATACTGTTTGGCCTTATTGACCTCTTCATTTGTTACATGAAGCGAAACAGCAGTTGCCCGGCTTGCTGATTGGGGGTGTGTACCCTGGTGGCTATGATGAGTTGTACGCATTCATACCCAATCCATCCCCCACTGGAGGCTAACTAACCTAAAAACAGCGAAGAAGCCGTAGAATGCGACGAACTCGATACATTCCTCCGCCGCAACGAAGAATGGGACGAAGAGCTCTTCGGACCTTCCAAAAAACTCGAAGTCAAACCTGTCGGAGTCCCCGGCGCGTACTCCCCCTTACAAATGAACCCCTCGCACAAGCCCACGATCTCTCCGCACCCCACGCCGACTAAATCTAAGGGCGGGTCTCGGGGAAAGGAGATTGACGTAGGGGATGAGTTGGGTGGGTTCGGGTTGGAGGGGGTTTCTGTGAGCGAACAGGATTTGATGGACCTCGTGAGCGAGTTGATTGGGGAGGAGGGAGCGGGGGATCTAGTAAAGGGGTTCAAGATCCCTAAGAACGAGAAGAAGGAGGTTAAGGAGGAAGCACAGAAGAAGGAACACGATGCCGTTGTTCAAGAGCTCGCCGGGAAGCTGAAGGACGTCAAACTTGGTGAGGGGAAAGACAATTCGACACCGTCGAGCACGAAGCACGAACCCGACACCAAACCCACAGAAGGACCGCCGGAGGTCAAGAAGGAGGATAACCTCGTCACAGAGGCTACACCATCTGACGCTGACAAGGCTACAGTTTGATTCTTTCTTTCATTGAGGTCCCGAGGGTATATATACGGTTCCACAGAGTTACACGTCATTTGGATGAATGTATGGACGACGCTCATACGAACAGCGATATATAATCACACCCTAGGACTTGGGTGTTTACATGCGTGGGCGAGGGTAGGTGGAGGTCAAACCACCGTCGAGAGTGATCGTAGCAGCTGTAACCCACAGTTCGCTCAGACCTGGCACAGAGGGTGGGAGGGATTGTTGACGCACCGTTAACATAGGCCCCGGCCCTACTGGCCAGGAACAAGGCGGTCCCAGCAACGTCTTCTGGAGTTCCAACCCTCGTAAGGGGCACATTCGAAACCATACGGGTCGCTTCGTTCTTGAAACTCCATGCAGTCACTGGATGATAAAAAGGTCAATAAAAATGATCGCAGGAGGCCGATGCGTTCCAATTTCTACGAACTTTTGCTCAGGAATGGACCTAGAAACCCAACGGATTCAGTCCATGTTGAACGAAGGAATAGGTTGGAGGGGCAAAGAGACTGAAGTACTGACCACACGCGATGGTATTGCTGGTGATACCCTCCCATCCGAGCCTACCGCCCATAGTGCGAGAGAGGTGATGGAGACCGGCTTTGCTAGCACTATAGGCATAGGTTTCGTGGTCCGGGACCACAATCCCCTCAACGGAGCCAATCTAATGATCGTGAATAAGCACGATCAATGGTGTCGCGAGAGAGATAAATTGCACACGTTGATGATACGAGCAGGGTCGAGATAGGCTTCGTCCTCTTTTCCACCCTCATTGGCAGCAGCTCGAAGGAGAGGCAAGCATTTCTGGGTGAGGGTGAACACTCGGTGCAGGTTCAACGTCAGTATTTTGGTCCAAGCGTGGTCCTAAGAATCCAGCCACAAAAGTTCAATCACCATCAAGGAAACTTGAAAATGGGACGTACGGGGTAGGTATCGAACTCGTCTCCCCAAGCGGCTCCAGCGTTGTTGACTAGAACGTGAAGAGTCTTCTCCCTGGACGAAATCTCGTTCACGAGCTTGTCGACGTCCGAGAGCCTTTGCATGTCTGCCGCGATTGGGATACATTTCCCGGGACCGAGGGCGTTGAGCTCTTTGGCGGTTTTTTCGCAGTCTTTGGCCGTTCGGGATGAGACGTAAACCTGCAGTACGAAGTACAGTGCGTTCAATCCCACGAGGTCAGGTTGACAGGTTTAACCACGGAATGGGGGTGCCGCACCTTGGCACCGTTCTTCACGAACCCGGTGGCAATCTTTTGGGTTCCAAGGAGAATTTCTTGCGTCAGTTCACACTCACATACACATCCGAAAGCCCCGAGAAACAAGCAACAAGCGAACGAATGAAGGTGAATCCAGCACACACCATTTTACCGATACCACGACTTCCGCCAGTGACCAGTACGACTTTACCGTTGACACCGAAGAGATTCTGAACGTCGAAGGAAGACATGAGTGTCGGTTCAAGAGAGGATCCGTGCCCAGAGCAGCTCGGGAACCAGCGGTCCGGCATCATTACAGCAAATACAGTAAATTACGTCAAGCCTTATCGAACCCCCCTCGGCAACGACGGAGATGCGTGAAATAATCAGATGTGAAAATCCCCAAACGCGGGGAAGGAAAAGGTCCGCGGCAGTTTGGTGTAAGCCTAAAAGATGCGTATCATGGTGCGCGATTTCATCCACAACTTGGAGTATGCATATACTAACGCATTTACAGAGTGATTAGGCAGGCACTTACAAGAGATAAATTTCAAAGGTGTACAAAGGGAACCATCTCACAAGTCGTTTCATTCGTCCTCCCAATCATGCTCTGACAATCTCCGTGAACCTCTCCTCCGAAGTGTTGTACTCCCGGAGGCGGCAGGTTCCCCAGCCAGTGGCACTCCCTCGCTGCTATACTAAAGCACTTGTGAACCACGTTTCGCCGACAAATGTGTAAGGGGACCTACCAGACTCCGACGACTCGACTTGCTTGATCTACTCCTGCTCGGTCCGACACCGCCAGCAGTGTATTGGCGTTGCCGCCTTGATTGTTTCTCTTCATCTTCGTACCGCACCCTACTCCTCGGTTTGGGTGGGCCAGGAGATTTTGATTCCCGCTTCGGTGAGAAATCCGGTCGGGCAGGCAAACGTCCCTCGGGTCCTGGACGGCCTGCCCAGTAGACCATGGGAAGGAGTAGGGCGGCGAGACATGAGGAAGAAATGAAGAAGAATGTGGTTCCGGCAACGAAACCAAAGAACACCGGGAATCTGGTTACCAGTCCTCTGGACACGTTCCATTGTGAGCACACACGCACATGACTGAGGTAAGACAAGGGCATACCGCACGCCACGATGCCTCAAATTGCCTCTGAAAGTGGCAGAGTACACACTCAGTTCTCTTCCCTCCCCGCGTCCAATTCCTTTCCACCCATCTCTCCTCCCAAGATCGATCTTCGCCATCACCAAGTTCGTCCCAGTCGCAAAGTTGTCCATCAGGGACACCTTAAGGTTCGACATCCCTGGTTGTAGCAAGCGTGTCAATGAATACAGAGCTCCCGGGACAACAATCGCCTGGAAAATAGATTCATCTCCTCGTCTCGGAAACCGGAGTGATGGTGACGTACAGACCGACGGGCAGAAGCTAGCGTCTTGTTTGAGGTGGTGGTTAGTGTGAGGGTCGCCATGAAGTTCCCTAACGCGATGTTCGCCTCTGTAGTTGGCACGACCAGATCCAAAGAGAGGTCATATGGGTGATGAGGAGCAAGTGCCGGTAACGGAGTTTCAGCGTAAGGTATGACACCATCCCTAAAATACGGAGGGGCGGCATTCGGATTAGGAACACTTCATGAAGCACCGTAAACCGTTGACGCTCACCCGTATTGCAAAAACAGCGGAGTTTCCCAACTAACAGCGGCAGTTTTCCACACGTAAAAGCCCGCACTGGCAGACAAGAGTCCGAGGAGCGGTATTATCGATAGTCCGACGAGCAACGGAATGAGTTGCGGAACCCATGGTCGAGCGGATCGAGCGAGAGGGGCGAGGATCCTCAGAGTGAGTGTGAACGGAAACCATATCACTCTCGAAACCAGACCAGGGGGAGGTCGGTCGCTTGCATTGGGGTTCGTGAGTGTCTTCTCGTCTTCGTCGACCATCGTGGTGTAGCGATATCGGCCGACCACGCGTCGGTGGTGAGGGGGATGATGATTATAGTCAAAGTGAAGCGTTCAGCTGGACGACGATGGTTGCGAAGACTCTCTTTGGCCTGCCTCCGACATCGCAGAGCGTGGAGGGGTACATTTCCTCTCTCTCCTCGCTCGCAAGTGCCGGAAACGACGATAAGGCTCAAATCAAGGCGTACCCAGACGCGGTATTCGTCAACTACTATGCTCTCGGCTGCAGCATCGAATATCGTCCCACGAACGGCTACAAACCACCTCCCAATGTCCAATCCATCACCGACCTGCAGACAAATAACCTCGCACTAGACAAAATCGACATCTACAACTCTCCCTACGACGACGAGCCCAACACCTCTTCTCCACCAGCATCACAGAAGACGAAATCAAAGACCACACCCGTGTTCGCCAAATACCCCAGTCTCCCCCTCGTCATAACCTTTTCACATGAACCCAAATCGATATCCGTATCGGCAGAGAGTACCGGGAAAGACTTCGTGGCCGCGCTGGGCGAACCAGATCGCAAGGGCGGCGGCGCCGGTCCGTCTTCGGGGTCAATTAATATATGGTGCGAGTGGACGAAAGAGGGTGTCATGGTCGAGTTCGGGGGTCGAGACGCGAGAGGTCCCCAGGCATGGGACAAAGGGAAAGATGCAAAGTGGAAGGTCATCTCTTTTTATCCCCCTCTTCCCCCGCAACCCTCCTCCTCAAAGTAGTCACCTGTAACCCGTCCGTCCAATGGCTGCCCCAGATAACATCACTACCCTCGACCTCAACGGAAAGTTTATCCAGGCGAGTTGGATCTCAAACGGCAAGCTGAAACCGGGGTCTAATCAATCGGTCGCAGAACCACGCACTTAGCGATAGCACCGACAGAATCCTGGAATTGCAAGGGGTCAATTGGATAACGAGGCGAATAATCAGCTACGCCACTATCACTCTTGATATAAAGCACTACAAAGATGAAGAGAGTGCAGAGCACATCGACATCGAACAGACTATCACTGGTGGCATCACAGTGTCTCCCGAACACAGGACCCTTGACTGGACCTGGAGGAAGGTAGACCACAGTCTCTTCGGGTCTGTTATCAGCAGGTCTCGCAGAATCCCAATCGCAGACGTCACCGATAAGTACCTAAACAGTGGTTGGTTACCCGACGTACCTCGGGACGGTGCGATCCAAGCGTATGCAGAAGCAGACAAGGAGAAAAACTCATACTCCTGGAAATCGGATATGGTGAGTGATTTTAGCCCACATGAGTCGTGGACCCCGCGTGTTGACGTGATGATGTAACGTAGGTTTGGGGTTTCGAACATATCAACAGCGAGCGTCGCCATACCAGAAGGATCAGGTTCACAAATTCGGACGGCGAAGACATTACGGCTCGTCTAGTCTACGATTATGGTATGTCATCCGCTTTTGGAGCTGCAGAGGGTTTCACTGAAGCGACCTTCTAGTTGAACCCGTTTGAGATCAGACGAAATATTACACATTATACGCTCTGAATCACCAACTAGTACGGATGTGGGTACGCAGTGAGATCGCTATGTTTCCCCAATGTATGTCATCCTTTCCGTTTGGAACCAGGGGACCAGGGAAAGGGGACGTAGGACCGAACACGCCTACATGGCGTGGTTCACTCCGGATCCAAAATTATTAACTTATCGGTGCCGCACCGCGCTGACCGGTAGATTGCCACGAATCCACGCAGGTGGTGAATAACGTGAAGAGAAATTTGAGTGGAACTTACCCACAGGCAACACCCAGACAAGGGACAGATTCGCCTGGCCTGGACTCGTGCATCAAGTCACTGTCGTATAAGTAGGACGTAATGCCCTTCCCACAGACGATTTTCTTTCCCCTCCCTCTCACCAGGAACACCTCACAATAAGATGCGCCCCCGCGTAACGACCTCCGTGCCCTACTATAAGGGAAGCATGTCCGCCCCGCCCATCCTCACCACTAGAGATCTGAGCGGGAAATACATCCTCGTATGTGCCTTTACCGTGACACTCGGGATGGGGGGTTTTGATATGCTCACGTTGCGCATCAGAACAAACGGCTGAGCGACAGCACAGAAAAGATATTCAAAGAGCAGGGTGTCGGATGGATGGCTCGGAGGAAGCTATCTAAGGCGCAAGTGGTGACCGCGTGGATAAGGCATTTCCGGGAGCGCGGGAGAGAGTATCTCGAGATCGATGAGATGTTTCACAAGAGAAACTCTACGACGACAGAGCGGTACGCCTTGGACGGAATGCCGCTAGAGTTCGATGATGTGTGTGGGCGACCAGCAGTCAGTCGGGGATGGAGGATCCGCACGACGGATATCCAAGACCAGTTCTTGAGGAGAGGATGGGTGAACGATGTCCTCTCCCATGGCGCGATTTACACGAGAGTGGAGGGGTACGTTCGCGGGGACCTCGGACGAAGGTGGATTGAGGAGCAGGTAGGCTTGATGATCTTTTGGTCCCAGTGGTTGTGCTCAGGGTTTTCCGCAGACGATGGGTTTCCAAGATATAGCGGGTGATAGACGCTTCGTTCGACACATCAAGTTCACGACAGAGAAAAACGAAGTCGTTGAGGCTCGACTGGTGTACGACTACTGCGAAGCTGGCCTCGATGTTACGAAAGCTTAGGGTTTCGGGGGTAATAGCCATGCCCTGTAGTATACGCTGTAAACCTATCGTCCGTCAGAGTTGACCCCTCGAAGCAGGCATTTCCAGGTTGCATGAACTGACCGAGGTGTACGATACAGTGTCCGGCCAGATAAGAGAAAATGAAAAGCTGGTGGCTGTCAGTGCCGGCGTCAGTATCCATCAGGGGTGAGTAGAAGAGGCCGGTGGCTGTGAGTGATCCGGTGGACGCAACGTCCGGGACCAGGGAATCATCGACATCATCGGCTCCCACAACTCTATGTATTTTGCCTCCTCCCCGCCGCTCCTTTCGACCAATGTCTTCTGAACTCTCAAACTCCGTGGAAAGGAGCCGGAAGGATGAAGATTCTCGCACGGACGTCCCAATCCTCACCCTCGGTGGATTCGGTGGGTCAGAGCCCACGCGGACCCAGGAGAGGACCCTCGTGCGCAGAGCCAAACTCGCTTTCGCCCGCAGTTTTCCTAGGATGTATCGTATAACTTCCAAGACGTTGTTATACTTGAGAGGGCCCCGTCCGAAACGGGATTTAGACCGTGCGTTCTGTTCTGTCTTGTGATACCAATTCTCCGTCGATCTAATAGACCGCCACTTTCTGAATTACGGTGTCTGTAGCACCGACTCCCTTCTTAACTTTTACTTGCTACTTTGGCTTTGATCACCGAACGTGGTCGCTCGCTTTGGAGCCGGCATGGATCCGGTTCACACGATTCTTCACTCATCCTTTCCTCCTCGTCCTAGTCGTCGTCGGCTACATCATCGGTCTCGCATTCTTCACCCGGGCGCAGTGGTATCAAACACCTTCAGACACGTACGTCGGATGCACCGGTACATATTGGCTAGCCAACAGCGGGTGTGGCTTGGATGGAACGGGTTGTCTACCCTCGGAATACGGGCGATCCGATTTTAGGTGCCCGGCCGCGTGCGACGTCATCCTGCAAAATTCAAGGACGGTGGGAAATCAGAAACAGGAATATGTACCTCTCATAGTAGGAGGTGGAGATGTGAATGCAACTTATCGTGGTGATAGTTTCATTTGTTCTGCGGCGGTTCAAGCGTGAGCGCCACATGTTGTGAAAGTGGTGTGTCAGGGTGCTGATATATTTGCCGAATCTAATAGCGGCATCGTGTCCCTGTCCAAGGGTGGTTGTGGAAGTCTGCAACTCGTCGCCAACTACACCAATTACATTCCTACCACCGGCCACGGGTTTGACAGTATAGGTTTCCCAACAACATTCCCCATCGGATTTCGACTGTCTCCATCATCCAATTACTCGCAATGTACAGACAACCGGATGGCAGCGCTCGCGATGAACGTCATCCTCACTTCCTTCCTCTTCCTCCTCTTCCGCCCAAAACCCATCGTCATATTCTGGTGTCTATTCACCGTCGGGTACTGGCACACCATCATTTTTTCTCACCCTCGCGGTGCTCCTCCTTCAATGAGTGTTGCCTTCGCGGACTTCCTTCCAGGCCTCTTCATGGCCTACGGCATATGGCGAGTGGCCTTCAGGTTTGTCCTGCCCGCTTTCAAGAAGATGCCGCTCGAAGCCACGGTTTGGTACATCGGTCCGTTCTGGGTCGGCGTGCTCGCGAACATCACGTTTGGCAAGCTTCCTATCAACCGTTTGCTTGCCTCGGATGTGGCGAGTAGGCCGGGAGCGTTGACCGCTCTGATAATCATCGTTATCGTGGTGGCGGCCATAGCTCTGAACCAAGTCAGGGTCATCCGAAAGACAGGCTGGTTGCCACATTACGTTAGGTGGTATGTCGCAGGAGGGCTGGTGCTGGTCGTCTTGGCATTCTTGCCCAGTCTGACGTTGAGGCTGCATCACTACATTATCGCTCTGATCCTGTTGCCCGCTACCGCGTTCCCTACGAGGCTGTCTGCGATGTATCAAGCCTTCCTGCTGGGACTTTTCATCAACGGTGGGGCGGCTTTCGGATGGGATTCGATCTTGCAAACTGCAGACGAGGTTCGTGACCGGGTTGTGAGCTCCCATCGTTAGGTGAACTGACACGCGCATGTTCTAGCTTCGTCAAGATGCGACATTCGGCTCTGGTATCCCGACTTTCATCACCAACTCGACGACGTTCAACCCTTCGGTGCCGTTACGAAATCTGACGCTGCTCTGGGAGGGTTTACCATCAGGTAGCGACGGATGGGACGGGTTTTCGTTACTCATTGATGATGTGGAGAGACTCCGCGGGACAGCGACCAACTTCTCGTTGGCGTTGCTCGATCAGAGTCTACCTCATTTCTTCAGGCTGGCTGTGAGTCGATCCCTTCTCTCCTCTCGCAATGCCTTTGGTTGACCCTGACGTCTCTCAGTTCACGAAAGGCGATGATGTGGGAGATTACACCAAGGCTGCTTCGTTCTTCCCGAACGGATCTTGGGTTGACCCTCCACCTGGCCCGTCGTATTAGATTAATCTCCCACTGCTTTATGCTTTTCTGCTGCGCATCTTCCAGTTTTCACCATTCATTAGCATTTCTCGTTCCTCTTTCATCATTCCTTCTCGTGGACAGTCTGCTCTTGTATTTGGGTTCCACTATCACCCTGTACCGTTGTCGCCAAGCCGAATTGAGAAGTTCGGTTGAAAGGACAATAGCAGGAGAAAGTAGTCACCGAAACCGAACGCAAAGGAGGCGAAACAATTGTTTTGGGTTCACAGGAAAATTTATGGACGTATAACAGGTACATAAGATACCGGCCGCCATTTGCTTCTATCTAGACATGGGAGATTCCATGGGTAGTCGAATCCATTCGTTGCGGAATACAAAACTCCGAAGCGTAGACCCGCGTCTAGAGCCTCAAGAGACCAAGAGAATTCCAATAATACAACCACTTCTGAATTTCCTCGACCTTGAGATCCCTCAAGCCCTCTTCGTTGAGAACCGGACAGACACCTCTGATAACCTCTGTGCTGCATGATGGCATCCCGCCAGCCTCTGTCCCACTACCCTGGTTGAGAGACCCGTAGAATTCCAACAAGCGCAGGGCCGAGTGGTCCTGTGTGTTTTTCACGGTCGTAGACGCCTCTTTCAACTTTGTGAACCATTCAGGGTACGATACGAGGGGAACGTCCAGTCCCTTGGCGATATACCCGAACACATCGTCCCACTGGAATGGTGTCGGATTAACGAGGTGAAGGTGGAGAGCCAGAGGTGTGGTTTTGGCGTTGAGCATCTGCACGAGGGCTTGCGCACTTGTCTCCAAGGGGAGCAGCGAGATGACCCTTCCCAATGAAGGCAACGACCTGGTAAGAGCCGCAGACTGCACGATTCCAGGGATCCACTCGAGAGGATTCCAGCAACCGTTTGCTCCCCCGCTGACCTGCCCAATCCTGACAATTACAGGGCGGAGGGAAGTCTGTTCAGCGGCGAGCTCGAGTATCCTCTCGGAAACCCATTTAGACTGGCTGTAGCCGCTAACTATCGCAGAATCCGGAGCCATCGACTCTTCTGGGATAAGGCTAGGGGTTCTCGTGACTGTTGGAGACCATCAGCACGCCGAAATGCGCCGAACGCTTGTTCAAATCTGACTCACGGGCGACAACGGCAATAGTGCTGGTGAAGATGAAGCGAGGGGGGGTCGGAAGTTTTGATTCGAGAGAAAAGTTGACCAGGTTTCGAACACCTGCAACGTTCGGTTCGAACGACGAAAGACCCAAATTGAAATCCACTCTCCAGCCTAAAATCGATCGATCAGACGTCAACTCGAGGACACCGCGCGCGCTCTTTCCTACGTACCGATATGTAGGATGTGGGTAATGACAGACTTAAGTCCCAATAAGACATCATCTTCCAACCCGAAGCCCGGCAAAGCGGGGTCTCCCTCGAGCAAAGTGATTTTTGAGGAATCAACGATGCTTGAATCGAGACCACGATCCTCCAGCGCCTTCTTCTGCCGAACGTAAATAGGTGCGGTAGACCTTCTGGCGAGCACAAAGATTCCGGTGACGTTAGGAGACTTGTAGAGTTCTGCCAATGTGTTAGATCCGATGGCGCCGGTCGTGCCAGTCACCAGGACCGTGAGTCCCTTAGATGTAGCACCACCAGCGGGTTGATGGGCAGGGAAGTCCTTGGTGTATTTGTCCACGAAGCCCGTCATCTCCTTGACCGCGTTGTTCATCTGTCGCGAGACACCAATCGATGTGAGATCATGGATGAATTTCCCAAGGGCAGAGACGCTAGGGTTCCAGTAAACAAAATTCGCCGGGATATCTCTGGTGTTGAGTTTCGTGGTATTCTTCAGCGCATTCAAGACGGAGTTGCGAATCCAAGTTGCTTGCAAACTGATTGCCATATATACGTTAGTTGGCGGTCAGGACAAGAGTCGAAGAGGGATAAACCCGACCTGTCACAACTGTGTTGGAAAATATCATCATCATCCTTAACGGGAACCTTCAACACGTTGGCAATGAGATTCCTAGCAAACTCCAAAGAGCTCTCTTCGGTCCATTCTTTAGGGAAGTACTTGACAGCCTGGGAGGTCTCGCCCACCGCATCATACAACGCGTCAATCTCGAGTTCATAGTCCGCGAGAACCGCCTGCCGTCGGGGAGTCAGTTTAGCCGTGATAATAAACGGCTTCTTGGGGGATGAGACCAGGACCATCTGTTCCGAGGATCAGTGCCTGTTCACATACGCAAAAGAGATAGTGCCCCCAAGAAAAAACTTCACAAAGGGGCGAAAGGTAGAATGACATGCCTCCTTGAACAACCTCGAATGTTGCGGCGCGAATTCGTTCATCCGTTCGATCGTTGGCCTGCGCACGAGGGGCCATGGTCAGGCAGGCCCCGATCAAGGAACAGGACCTTGATCGAAGACTCTGGTTGGTGATAGGAAGAACCGTGATCAACGCACCAAATCGCATTCCTGAATTCTGCCGACTTCCCCTGATCTTCCGGATCAAAAGCGAATTCAGGTTTCGGATCGATGATGACCCCCGGATTGAATCGCCCACGGCCGAACATCACCGCTGATTTGACGTGGGGGTCCCCATTAAGAATAGCCTCTGGGGGTTGCGTTAGCATCAGGGCGAAGACCGCGGCGCGAGCTCGCTACCTAATGGGACTGGGTTTGTCTGGAGTTGGGTGGTGCGGGAAAATTCCCGTCGTCAGAGAAATAGACGACAGAAAGGTGACAATGGATACAAACCTTTTCTCCCGTGTTGTGCATGAGTTGGTCGTCCGCACGACCAAATACTTTCCAGTAGCCTGGGAGGGTGGGATGCGGTATGACGAGGTCACCCGACGAGTAGCCATCAGCGTCTCCTATTTTGGTATTGTGGACGCTGACCCGGTGTGTCGGCGTGGACTGGGTGTGTATATGTCAACAACCAAAAATGACCGTATGGCCGTGTAGGGAATACCATCATACCTCGACCACCAACTCGTACGCGCCATTTCCGTCAGGAATGAAGTGAGGCTTGACCGATGGACTGAACCTAAACCACTCCCATTCCTTGGGCATGTCCTTTGGCAAGGTCTCTGTGACGGTGCCCATCTCGGTGCTGGACACCAGTTCCGAATGAGACCGAGTTTGGAGGCTGAGCGTGCTACCTTACCTTCCGTAAAGTTGGAATAAAGTGATCCCCTGGGATACAACGTAATCACCAACGGACTTCTTCAATGGCGCTCCAGCATACCACTGAGGTTTTCTCATGAGAGAGCCGCACGGTAGTATCACTATCATTACGGGACATACCAATCCTTGAATTGTTTTGAAGTATTCCAACTTTGCGGGGTCTTTCGCCCAAAGTTCAATGAATAGGGGAACACAGAAGGTGAGATCACTGTGACGGAGTTTCAATAAGGGGGGCCTGCGTTATCACAAGGAGTAGAAATGCTCATTTACCTTTTTGTTGCAACTGACCCCGCGTAGACGAGATCTGGGGTTGGGATGGTTGGTGGGACCGCCGGTTTGAACACAGCGGAAGTGGTTCCGGCTCCAACCTAGTTAACGCAAAACAATCGTTCAACCTCAGGGCGCGAACCTTGAAACAGACAAACCGTGAGCATCCCAAGGGCTATTCCCATGGCGTGGAACACCGGTAGTGCATGTGCACCGATAACGTTACCGCACATATCACGGCCGCCGTACCATACAGAACGCGCGCAACAAATCCAAACGCGATTCGTAAAAGTGATTGGCTTTGGGAACGCAACCGAACCTGAGAACAACAATCACCGTCGTGAGTGCCGATCGCAGACCAAAACACCTGGACGCACCGGAGGAGTGCAAGATGAGGACTGGATCGTCCGGACGTTTGAGTTTAAGTTCGGGAAGATACTCAAAGTTCTCGGAATCGTCGTTTGGGAACAAGTCTTCGAAGGCTGGCATCAACTGGACGACAGGGATTTCAGACCCCTGTTCCTTCAAAATAGCAATTGCCGCATTTGCAAGTGGCTTGAGGTCCGACGTGATCAAGATATACTGGCTCCCCGTCTTATTGATGAGGTAGGCAACAGCAGTGGCAGAATTCCTGGGCGAAACCGGGAAGGCGATACATTCTGTACGGATGATCCCGAACTTGGTGGTGGAATACGTGATCGTGTCTAGAAGACGTCAAGTCAACGTGGTAGGACGGAAGGACGCAGCAGGGTATCTTCACCAGAATTTGCCAACAGGGAGATGACGGGCTTCACGCCGCCGACCTGGGGTTCCGGGAGTTGGAACAGATCGCGAACGTAACGTCCAGCACGATGGATCGCACGGACCCATGTGGAGAAAACGATCTGCTTGCACTCTTCAGGGGCGTCTTCGTAGACATACGCGACGTGGTTTGGGCTGTGAGTACGGTGGAAATCGACGATTTCTGCCACGCTTAGGCTCAAATCCAGAGGAGCTGGGACAAAGGTAGTGGTGTTGAGAGCCTGAGTGGGGGGAGGAGGAGGGATTATCTCCGACATGGCGCTGCTACAGTAACGGTGTGGGCTGTTGGTTGGGCTTTTCTATTGAAGGTTTGCCTTGGCAATAAATACCGTTACAAATTTGATTGCCGATGGTTCGCGCCGGGAGTGGATTATTCCCGTGCAAACAATACACGAGTTGAAACCGGGGTTGATGTATGTAATTGTATAGGGGGGAAGCATGGAGTTGAGGAAAGATCCACTCCGCATATACTCAACATCCGATTCGTCGGAAAGATTCTGGCGGAATTCTAGTTGGGTTTGACTAAAATTACATATAAATCTCTCCTCAATTGGTTGTTGATTCCCGGAGACCGTTTTTGGAACTGAGGATGCGGGAAGAAGGGAGAGTGACTACTCGAGAGAGTACGGGATGGAGTGTTTGGACGAACTGGGGAATTCTTATCCCATTTTGAGAACCATCTTTCGACTTTACCAACCGGTTTGAACTAAAAACGAGATTTCAATCATGGTCCCTGATAAAAATGTATATGATTGATGCGCCCAAAATGGATTTGAATGGATGATGCATAATTGACTCGGGATTTTTTGTGATCGTTCCGCAGCAAAAACCCAAAAAAGTCGAACGATTGTGAGTCGTAACAACTCCAAATGTACGAACGCTGACCGTAATCGGACTTACAATTTGTACGGCCGCTTGCAATTCAATTTCTCGTTTTCGAACAAATACACACAACGTTTTTGTTTGCATGCGGAGCCCGGCTTGAGGATTACATAATAAAAGGAGCCCGTGGACGATGGGAGAAGTCTGGGCTCGAAGGAACTGAAGCGGGAGGCGGTACCGAGTGAACGTTCGCGACATACGGTGTGCAAGTCAACCGATAGTTGCATGCCTTCGTATCGCAGTATCCACGACGAGTTTGATATGGGGAAAGGGTTCTCGATACCTCGAAGTCTCTGTTATTTAATCTCCCGAGCTGTATGTATAGATGATTGGCGCAGGGTTCCGTCGAGTGAAAAAACAGCAAGTATGGAACGTGAACTGCCGTCACCTCGATGGGTTCCCGTTTTGTACTAGGTACATCGACCCGCGGAATGGCATTGAGACCACCGAACCCGTCAACGAATACTGCGCTGGTCAGTCTGAGCGATAATTCTGCGAGACCGCGGCTCGCTTCTAAATCTCCCTCCAACTGGTGGGTGAACGGGGGATATACATGTTGCTACTACGATTTCCCAAGTGGCCGGTTGTAGGACATGATTTTTCGAATTGCAAGCGGCTACTCACGCCCAAAAAGGAAATTTTTCTTAAGCGCTAAAAATACCCTGCCTCACGCCAATCCTGGGTAGGAGCCTGAGTTACGATACCGTTGCGACGTTATCTCCGTCCCCGCCATTGGAATATTGTGTATCGAGCCCTGATAGAAGACGGCCTACTGGCGGGAAACTGTAATGTGGCCGAAGAATGATGATTATCATCAAACGCAGAGATGACCGGAGTGTCAATACTGTATCCATTCGGCGTGAGAGGATATCCGACTCCTCAAGCTTGCAAGGCCTCAATATCAATCTCTATCTCTATCTTGAGATCAGGCTTCTCTCCTATCACGAACTTAAGAATTTCGTTGCATCCACTCGTTTCCACGACCGTCATCATACCTGGGGTAATGAATCGCAGATGCTCTCCGCAACCGATGGCCGGTTCTCTCATTCAACGGTGTCACGAGGGGATAATGCAGCGTATGGATACGTGCTCTGGGGGGTAACCAGAAACCCTTAACACGTCTGGGCAGAGGTGGCGGCTCACGAGCTTTATGTCTTTCACTGCGACAAATCTTATAATCCATGACAGGATTCGCACACAGGCCAAGCAAGACACCAAAGGGAGTCGTGGGTCCCGCACAGGCCACATCCCCTTTGCCACGCCGCGTGAACTTCCGACCCCAACTCGGGCTGTTTTGCAGCAGGACCCCTTCCGGCCAAGTGTTCGACACGAGGGCCAACATTCAAGGGTTCGTAATAGAGTTTGGAATATTTATTTCCATTCATTCGCGAACAAGGATGAGACGATAACTAGTTAGACAATTGACCACTTTGGAAACCAAAGAAAGTTCTTGGGAGACTACAACAATGAACCATATCAAAACACACCTATCCAAATGAACGTGGGGTACCCCCGCCAACACCGAGTGGGTGGTGGGGTAATGATGAAAATGAGAATGTCACGGGTGATCTTACGTCTTATGCCATGCTGCCATAAGAACCCCCTCCGGCAGTCTTGCTCTCCAAGTCCGAATCGCCGTCGACACGTTGAGCGACGTTGACGCTAATTGACCGAAGGGGGTAGCTGGTCGAATCTCTATAGTGATCGCCACTCGTGTTCCTGCTGGAGGTGCTCAATTCGTACTTGCTGAAGTTCAAGCGCAACAGGATCAGCAAGAAGGAAATCCCAACAACTGGGCTCGTGACGTCCAAAAGGGTATACTGGATGTTGTAACCCCCAAGGAATGTCGCAAAGGTGACCGTCATGAAGACACTGTCGATCAAATTTAGTTTTTACAATGAAGTATCCCCAATGTGAACACGACTCACGTAAGCAGCGAGGCAGACTCAGCCAGGAGCCTCAATGCACGCCAAACGTACGAGTTTGAAGTGACGTGAGCCACGGAACGATGGCTTCTCCAAAGACGCAAAATAATAGCCGTTGTGCAGTAGACGTTATTTCTACATTCACCCCAAGTTAATGGATGCCAAGGCGTGCGCTGAAGGCCGGACTCACGAGATAGTGAAGGCAAACGATATGGTGATCCATCGCTTTACATCGTTTTGGAACACCCCGGATGAGAGGTCGCCGTGGCCCATAGCATATAACAAAAGGCTACCGGATACTAATCACAACGATCAAATTCCTGCCCTCGCCTGCGAAGACAGGTCGGCTTACCCCAGGCACCGATCCATGCAAGGGTGGGGATAATACAGAACCACCAGTGGGGTTTGCACACGTGATACAAGCGATACACCTGGATCCGGACCCTCGCATAAGAAGTCGAGTGGTGACCAGAAGGGTGAAAACGCTCACGAGAACGAAGTCCACAATGATCATCTGATACTCGAACAGAGCCGTGACGGCAATCTGTTTCTTCAGAGTGACGTCGGCGAAGTATTTGGTCAGGCTAATCCGACCCTCCAAATGCACGACGGCCTCGTAAATCCTCGCGACCTCGATAACCCACCGCTGGGATTGCGAAGGCATGAGAAAGTGGCTGCGGATCCGGTGCCTTCGGAAAAGGGGGACTCACAGAGGTCGTCAGCACGAACAGGAGCGTCGAACAGACAAGCAGAAACACGTTGGGACGCATGGAATTCCTGTCCGAGAGATTGCGTGTTTGCAAATACGTATTACACACGAACATCACAAGGAATATGCCTTTCGTCGCGAGTCGTGGAAGCGAATGGTGAGGACAGGTGTAGGGAACGAGAACAGAGACCGAGTGCTCACCATATCCCAGTGTTTCGAGGAGAATCCCAAGAAGTTTGGCAGCACCAAGGCTCATCATGGTGGCAACGAGTTCTGGGTGGAGGACGAAGGAGGTGATGGATGGATTCTGCTCGTGCAATCATTATATGTGCAGAGGAAATCTACACTCATCATCTCGGTTGGTGATATATGATAAGCAACGCAATGAGGGATTGTAGTTCCTCGACCAGCGAGAACAAGATCGGGAGAAGAAAGATGTTGACGCAGGGGAGTCATTGCACCTTAGGAGTCGGAGTCCGCGGGTACTGCCCGTCGTGGCGTTGCATGAGATCGGTGTGTGATGGGCGCCCGGGTGTAATTCGAGAATTTGACCAGATGGAACCGGACGGCAAGAGCGGTGACAGTGCGGACGGGAAACCACCCGGATCGTGCGCACCTTGAAGGTATTTCTTCTATGCTGCGAGATACGTGGGAGTGAAACGCGCATAATACGAAGGCAGGGGGACGAATGCCTGGTGGGATAACGAGATGGAACGATGCGTAGGCATAGGAAGTCAACCGATGTAGGAGAGCGCGTTATCGGAAATAAACAGGGAGACATGGGGCGGTAGCACTATGATGAATGTCATCGTAAGAGGATATTCATCCCAAGCGGTTATAGAAATCCGTCCAGGGAAAGGTTCGAAGCGCTTGCCGGGAGGTCCCCTGAACTGGGAATGGAGAGTCAATAAGTGCAGAAAGTAACACCGTTTATGGGATCTCACCGGTGTACCATTGAGGTCCAGTTCACCAAAGGTAACAAGGTGTCTTGAACTAACTCAGTTCTTCCACCACGGCGTAGATTTCCTGTACGTTCATCCCCGTGAGTCGAGACCGGTTCGGCGTTTTCCGGTATTATGAGCATCTCCTTCGACGATAGGAGTGGTCGTAGAGGAACCAGATCCTCAGGGCTCTCGGTGCCTGCACCGATGGCCTCGGATACCCCGAGGAAATGAGGACACAAAGCGGGGAACTGTTCGCAACGGATGAATCGACGACCCCCGCCAAACTGCCCCTTGTCGCGATTATCGTGGAGGACAGTCAGAGCCACGGCAGTCATCTCTAATTTCGATCATAGACGCCAAGTCTCGACGACCAAAACGTTGGGATGGTACCCTCTCCTCCTTGAACGCGGCGGCCATGAGGCCACGAACCTCGCAAAGGAAGCATAGGGCATGACACCAGCAAAGGCCACTTTCGGCTCCGTCAGCGTTATTCTCACTGTGATCAGAGTGGGGTTCCTTCCGGTCAGTTCTAGTCGACCGCTGGCTAATGTACGCGTGATTAACACATCACTGGCACACAATCGACTTTTTCGCGCGAAGAACGATCACCACCTGGAGGTTGGACCTCATCGGGACCCTTCATACTTTCAATGTGCGTTGGGTTGATGCTGCTTGGGTGTCGCTGGTTGTTCACTTCCAGACCGAGCTCGAAATTAACACCCATGTAACCACTGTCGACGTTCGTGCTGGCGCCACGAACATGCACACAACCGTTTCCGAGGTTCAACGCGATACTGTGAACACCTATGCCATGGTTTCCGACATTCACCGTAACACGCTCAAGAATCAGGAAGGTACTGACAACCAACATCGATCGGTGAGTGATACTACCCATACTCTATTCACCGCCAGGTACATGCAGACTCAAAATAGGTCAGCAACCTCGACTAGTGATGGATCCAGTATCTTATATTTGCATTTAGCATACCTAGCGAATCACCTTCCCCGGTGCCAAGGGCCTGTTTCGGACGTGGCGAACTGATTGAGGATATCGTTGATCTACCAGAAACCTGACGCCCATAGCTCTCATCGGTGACGGCGAAATCAGCAAGACGTCCAAGAAAATGCGGAGTGGCGCGCAGACTGCAAGGATGAACCCAGATCATATAGAAGAGATATTAGAAGAGATCATCCAGTCACCATGTCCCCCGCGCAGGGCGGTTCTTTGCGTTTGGGCCTTTGGAACCTGATTTGCTCGCATAAGGCTTTACGGTACGGGATTTGCGAGTTTTTTCAATGAGACGGGGATCCATACTAGTGGGAGCAACGACGGTGAAGCCGACACTACACAGACTCTTTCGCGAAGCACCACCGCCCAGGCGGCCGATCTTCCCACAAAACGAAGAACTAGACTCGCGCTCGCCGACGCTGGGGGTGCGTAAATGGCAGAGGGACACGGCCAAAATGGCTACGCACCATTACTGTACTGTGTCCATCTGAGTGAGAGGCTGAAGTAGGATGTCCGGCTCCCCAATCCTTTCTCCATCTTGAGATCAGGCTCCTCTCTGTTATCACGAACTCAAGAACCTCGTTTCTTTTTTGTTGGTGTAGCGGTTGAATCTTCTGAAGAACGACGCTTGTCAGTCAGGGCGCATGATCGCTCCATGAGACCCCCGGAGTAAGAACTTCGTTTCATTCACTGGCTTCCATCATGCATCATACGGGGGAATGAATCGCAGGTGCTCTCCGCACCGGTGGTCAGCCCCCCACTCAACAGTGTTACGGAAGGGATAATGCAGTGTGTATATACGTGCCCTGGGGGTAACCAGAAACCCTTAAAATGCCCGAGTAGAGGTGTCACCGAAGGAGGTCGTGGGTCCCGTATGGCAGGCCGCATCCCCTTTGGTGAATTTCCGACCCCAACTCGAGCTGCTATGCGGCGGGGGTTTGCACGACCACTCGCTTCAAGGGTTTCGTAATAGACTATAAAATATTTATTTCCATCCATTCGTGAACGAGACACAGCACGACGGTTGAATGAGACAATAACAAGTTGGAAAATACTCTACTTCGAAAACCAAATAAAGTCCTTGGGAGTCTACAACAAAAAACCAGATCAAACACAGTACCCGCCAACACCAAGCGGGTGGTGGGGTAATTATGAAAATGAAAATCTCACGGGTGATTTTACATCTTACGCCATGCCGCCATAAGAACCCCCTCCGGCAGTCTTGCTCTCCAAGTCCGAATCGCCGTCGACACGTTGAGCGACGTTGACGCTGATTGACCGAAGGGGGTAGTTGGTCGAATCTCTATAGTGATTGCCACTTGTGTTCCTGCTGGAGGTGCCCAATCCGTACTTGCTGAAGTTCAAGCGCAACAGGATCAGCAAGAAGGAAATCCCAACAACTGGGCTCGTGACGTCCAAAAGGGTATACTGGATGTTGTAACCCCCAAGGAATGTCGCAAAGGTGACCGTCATGAAGACACTGTCGATCAAATTTAGTTTTTACAATGAAGTATCCCCAATGTGAACACGACTCACGTAAGCAGCGAGGCAGACTCAGCCAGGAGCCTCAATGCACGCCAAACGTACGAGTTTGAAGTGACGTGAGCCACGGAACGATGGCTTCTCCAAAGACGCAAAATAATAGCCGTTGTGCAGTAGACGTT
>Ga0307515_10006941_pt1 | contig 22496 bp, 21 predicted proteins | sample 17_EM_MG_FD_194513 | JGI IMG/M metagenome (GOLD analysis project Ga0307515, IMG submission 194513) | Populus trichocarpa ectomycorrhiza microbial communities from riparian zone in the Pacific Northwest, United States - 17_EM | ecosystem: Host-associated > Plants > Roots > Unclassified | place...
ATGTTGAACCCGTAAGCTTTGACCTCTGCATATAGCGTCCCAAGCAAATTACAATATAGAAATCTGATTCTGACGAAGACATGGTGACGGCTCCTGCGTCGCCGGAGGAATGAATAGGTAAATTGGCATTTGTGACGATCTATCAATTTGAAATGCAATAGCTGTACCTATTTTGCTATGTGTCAGCTTTCACTTGATTTCAGTGACCAAATTGTGAGACATGATGATTCGTCTATGCATGTGCAAGGGTCGGATAAGCCATGCCAATGTTCTAGACTTCAAATCTGATTGACTGACGACCAATGAACGTGATATTGTCCTGCCCATTACTGTTAAGCTAGACAATTAAAACTAAATTTCACACAAACCTCACTAACAAAATATAAGTCAGTGATGTCATATGAGTCATAGATGCAGCGGTCAAAGCTAGTGTTAGCAACGGGCCTGGGTTTGGGCCGGAATAATGGTTTGCTTCGGCTCCAGACCTGTCCAAAAACCCGACCCGCAGCTTCTTGGTGGGTCAAACCCGCACCCATATGTGTTAACCGGCGGGTTCCATTGGGTTTGGCTAGACCTGTCAGTTCCAATCTCCGGTTCTAGTTTTCGGGTTTTTCTATTTATGGTCGCATTCAGATATGCTACTGTCATGTGCAAAATATTAACTTTGGTACATCATTGTCTTTGTTCGTTTTATTGGCTGTCTTTATACTCAAAACAAGCAGAGACATGCTCTCTGCTACATCCTGAAGTTGAGTGTGAATGATTTTTTGTCTTGCATCATTAGTAGGATTTGAGGTACAGAACAGTCGTATTGACAGTTAAGGCAGTCATTAAGCTGCAAATGGATCAGTTTGCACCGGCTACTGCTCCGACAACATTTGGAGAGCTGATGGAGATACACGATGGTGAAAGCGGAAAATGGCAATGCCATGTGGACCTTCACGAGCAGAAAGAAACCGTCTGAGATTGGCATCCGGGGAATCACAGCCTTACAAATGCATATCGGCTCTCACACCCAATGAGGTACTCACTTCGTCACCGATAATCAAATCCAAGCTTGTTAAACCCGTAACCTTTTACCCGTGCATGTAACCTCCCTAACTAATTACCATACAGGAATTGGAATCAGGTGAACACATTGTAATGGCTCTTTTATCATCTGTACACTACCTGCACAAATAGTGATTATTGACGACTTATCTCTGCGAAAAGCAATTGGTGTACATATTTTGCTCCGTGTCAGCAGTTTATTGATTTCAGTGACTAAATTGTGAGACATGATAATTCCTCTGTGCATTTGCAAGGGTTATACAGGCCGTACGAAAGTTCTAGACTCCAATCCGAGTTGATTGACGATTGATCAACGTGATATCGTCCTGCCTCTTACAGATAAGGGAGAAAGCGCAATTGAAATTGGAGTCAAAATTGACAAATGAAATTTCAGTCAGTGATGGCATACGAGTCATAGAGGGAGCGGTCGATGCGCAGGGCGAATCTGTAAGAACGACCACCATCATGTTGCATGCATCCATATATCCAACTACATTACTCTGCTTTCAGACCTGGTGCACATAGTCAACATTTTGAAAATTGCTTATAGTAGGTCTAGGAAATCGAGGAGAAGGAACTGCATAGGGCAAAGTGAGAAAGTTGGGCTATATTAATGAAAAATTAGTGTATGGATCTACATGCGGTGAATTGCCAGCTCAGAGCACTGGAATGTAACAGCACTACATTATCCATCGCTCAGAGATCATGTGCTACAGTGGATCAGAAGTTGTGATGCCACAAAGCTTTTGGATACAACTGAGTATTTATACACATTATACATTGGCTGTCAATAATTACTATATGATTTTTTGTACAAAATTATTGACCATACAATAACAGTTAGGACATGTTTATGGTGAGCGTCAATGGGGCGTCAACAATTTTTGGTCTTGTAAGTAAGTTAATTGGGAAGCAATATGCTCGCTGTTATGCATGACAAACATAATGGCTGCCTTGATAGGCAGAGGAAACAGTAACATGGTTACAGACACATGCTGAAAATGAGAGTCAATGGAGTGTCAATGATTTTTAGTCTTACAAGTAAGTTACCTGGGAAACGATTTGCTCGCTGTTATGCACAAACAATGTATTGGCAACCTGTATAAGCGAAAGAGAAAGCGGCACGGTAACAGCCCTATTCTGAAGATGAGCATCAACGCAGTGTCAACGATTTGTGGACTTGGCAGCAACTCAATTGGGAAGTGATTTGCTCGCTGTTATCCATAATCAATGTATTGGCAGCCTTTATAGCCGAAAGAGACAGCGACACAGTAACAGCCTCGTTCTGAAAATGACCGTCAATGGAGCCTCAACGATTGTTGATCATCTAAGTGAGTTAATTGGGAAGCGATTTGCTCGCTGGTATCCATAACTAACGTATCGGTAACCATTATAGGCAAAAGAGAAAGCGACATGGTAACAGCCCCATGGTGAAAATGAGTGTCAATGGAGCGTCAACGAATTTTGGTCTTGTAAGTAAGTTGTTTGGGAAGCGATCTGCTCACTGTTATCCATAATCAACATATCGGCAGCCTGTATAGGCAAAAGAGAATGCGACATGGTAACAGCCCCATGGTGAAAATGAGTCTCAATGGAGCATCAACGATTTTTGGTATTGCATCTTGTATAATCCAATAGCTGTGCTACGGCTTTTACCAATAATCAAAGTATTAGCCTCCTGTATAGGCAGTATGGTTAATGTCGATGTCGCTACACCAAAATATCAGTGTCAACCGAGCATCAACAATGTCGGGTGTTGCATGTTGTGTAATCCAAGTTCTATACTACGGCTTCTACCCATAATCGAAGCATTGGCTGACTTTATAGGCAATATGGTTAATGTGGTTGTCACTACACCAAAAAATGATCGTCAACAAAGCATAAACAGAGCGTCAACTGAGCATTAACAGAGCATTAACTATTGTGAGTGTTGAATCTTGTATAATCCATGCACTGTGCTGGGGGTTTGATGCATAATCGAAGTATTGGCCGCCTTTATTGGCAATATCGTCAATGTCGATGTCACTTCACCTGAAAATGAGGGCCAACAGAGCGTCAACAGAGCATCAACAATCTTGGGTGTTGCATCTTGTATAATCCAACGGCTATGCTACGGCATTTATCCATAATCAACGTATCGGCAGCCTTTATTCGCAAAAGAAAAAGCGACATGGTCACAGCTCCATTGTGAACATGAGCGTCAACAGAGCGTCAATAATTTCGGGTGTTGTATCTTGTATAATCCAAGGGCTATGCTACTGCTTTTACCCATAATCGAAGTTTCAGCTGCCTCTATAGACAATATCGTTAATGTCGATGTCGCTGCACCTGAACATGAGCGTCAACAGAGTGTTAACAGAGCGTCAACAGAGCGTCAACAGAGCGTCAACAGAGCATCAACAGAGTGTCAACAGAGCGTCAACAATCTTGGGTGTTGTATCTTGTATAATATAAGGGCAATGCTATGGCATTTACCCATAATCAACGTATCGGCAGCCTTTATACGCAAAAGAGAATGCGACATGGTCACCGCCCCATTCTGAAAATGAGCGTCAACAGAGCGTCAACGAATTTGGGCGTTGCATCGTGTATAATCCAAGTGCTGTGCTACGGCATTTGCCCCTATTGGAAGTATTGGCTCCCTTTATAGGCAATAACGTTAATGTTGATGTCGCTTCAGCCAAAACTGAGTGTCAACAGAGCGTCAGCAGAGCGTCAACAGAACGTCAACAAAGCGTCAACACAGTGTCAACAGAGTGTCAACAGAGTGGCAATGATTTTGGGCATTGCATCTTGTGTAATCCGAGGGCTGTGCTATGGCATTTACCCATAATCGAAGTATGGGCCACCTTTATGGGAAATATTGTTAGAGTCAATAGTGCTACACCCAAAAATGAGCGTCAATAGAGCATCAACAGAGCATCGACAATTTTGGGCGTTGCATCTTGTATAATCCAAGGGTTGTGGTACGGCATGTACCCATAGTCGAAGTTTGGCCGCCGATATATGCAATATAGTTAGTGTCGATGTCACTACCACCTTAAAATTATTGTCAACAGAGCATCAATGCATTTTGGTAATGTAAGTACGGTAATTGGAAAGGGATATGCTTGCTGTAATGCGTAACCAACATATTGGCAGCCTGTATAACCAAAAGAGCAAGCAACACGTTCGCTTCCCCATTCTGAAAATGCGTGTCAAAGGAGCCTCAACGAGTTCTGGTCATGAAAATGAGGTGATTGGTTAGTGATTTGCTCGCTATTATCCGTAACCAACGTACTGGCAGGAATTCTAGGGAATGGAGTGAGTGACACGGTCACGGCCCCATTCTGAAAATAAATGTCAACCTAGCATCAACTGAGGGTCATCAATTTCTGGTGATGCATATTGGGTAATGAAGGCATCGCATGGATATTTGAGCTTATAATTGCACTATTGACCTCCTCCAAGGTCAAAAATACAGATTATTAAAGGAAAAACATGAATTCAAATATTATCGATATCGCAACCTGCAAAACATGCAAATTGAGATTCCTGGATGTCAAATAATCGATTTTGATCGAGTACTAGTATCAAACAGCAAAGGCAAGCACATTCTGTGTATTTACTGATGGACCTGCTGGACAACCCTCTGAGTATCCGCCCAATTCAGACGAGTAGGGAGTTTTCTACTGAACCGTACCTGAATCGACAGTTCGGATTTATTCCCAACCCGTACCGCAAATCTGGCGCCGGTTCAGTTCCAACCCGGACCCAGACCTGAAGCGACAGTCCAGAACCGTTGCTAACACTAGTCGCAGCGCAATGTAAAGCGGGATGAATAACGACCGTCATGGTGCATAAAATCATGCATTCAACTGCAAAACTCTCTGCACAGACCTGGTGCACATGGTCAAGATGTTGAAAATTGCTGATGGTAGGTCATGGAAATCGCGGAGAATGAGCTGGATGAGGAAAGGTGAGGAGGTCGGGCAAAAGATATCAAAAACTAGCATACGGATTTACATGCGGTTGATTGCTGGCTGAAAGCACTGCAACATGATAGGCCAATGGCATTTATCACTCAGATAACGTGTCTAGTGGTGGATCAGACATTCACAGGCTTGGAAGCGTTTGGATGCAAATGTTTATACATGGAAACGATTTATTGGCTGCCAATAAAGACTATATGCATTTATACCTACAATTGTTGAGAATCCACTGACTGTAAGTATGTGATTAGGTTGAGCATCAACGGAGTGTCAAGATTTTTAGTCTTACATTTTCGGCAAACAAACAGCTGCAGAGTCACATCCTACCAAAGTGATTATATTGGCAGTTATTATAGGTTAAAAGGATAGTGACATGCTCGTTGACCCATCCTGGAAATGAGCATCAACTATGCGTCAAAGATTTTTGGCCATGTCAGTCTGATAATCAGGAAAAGACATGGTCGCTGTGACACAGATTCAAAGTATTGGCCGCCATTAAGGCCAACAATCCTAGCGTCGACTTCGCTACTATTGCCTAAAAATGAGCGTCAACAGAGCATCAACAATTGTTGTTCCTGCATCTTTGACAATGAAACAGCTGTGCGACGATATTAAGCAATAATCAAAGTGTTGGCCGCCTGTAGGTGTGAAAATGGCAGTGACGATATTGCTATCATCTTCTAACAATGAGTGTCATTGGAGCATCAATCATTTTTGGTGTTGCATCAGGGACACTCAAAACGCTGTGGATTGGCGTTAACCCATACTCAATGTATTGGCCGCCATTATGGGCAGAAATGCTAGTGATGATATCGCTACCACCATCTAAAAATGAGTGTCAACAGAGCTTCAACAATTTTTGGTCTTGCATCTTGGACAATCCAAGGGCTACGGAACTGCGATAACCCACAATCCACTCATCAGCTGCCTTTGTGGGCAACAATGCTAGTGCCGATATCACTACCGCCTCCTAAAAATGAGCGTCAACAGAGCTTCAACAATTGTTGGTCTTGCATCATGGACACTCAAAGTGCTGTGCATCACCGTTGACCCATAATCAATGCATCAGCTGCCTCAATGGGCGAAAATGCTAGTGAGGATATAACTACCATCTCCTGGAAATGAGCGTCAACGGAGCGTCAATGATGTTTGGTCATGCATCTTGGATAATCCAAGGGCTATGGAACGAGATTATCAAATAATCAACTTATCAGGTACCTTTCCGGGGAAAAATGCTACTGACAATATCGCATCCGCCCCCTACAATTGAGCACCCACCGAGCATCAACAATCATTTTGGGGGCTCAGTAAGCTACACAGCAATGAACTGCATCGCATTGTTACTGAATTGAGTCTTACGAGGTCAGTCTTTTCAATATGTCCTTGTATACAACCTCAGAAATATGCATGCAATGCCTCACAGATCTGAATTTTGTACTTGTAGCTGTAGAGTCAATAGTTCAGAACCCGCAGTCTGGTTTACAGTATCGTTACCTTCGGCAGTGTTTGGAGTCAGATGACCCAGCATTCTAATTCCTATGGCCATGTTGGATTCGAAATCTTTGAACGCCACATTGCTCGAGGGTATGATCTCTTCCAAACATGAACATGTCATTATTCGTGATTTGAGCAACCTTACTTTACAAATCATCTTCAATGCTTGGTGGGCTTCAATGAATGTAGGCTCGAAGCAGCATACTCCTTGGAATGAATCTAGACATGGGCCTTTGTGGTGATTGTATATTCACTGCGGAATTGAGGAGACCAGACGCCCTGGCATGATAACTATTGTTTGTTATCAAGCTCGTCGGCACCCATCAGAACATGAGACCAGCTCAATGGGGAAATAGTTGCTGGCAAAAGCTCACATTGCAAAGTTAAACAAATTGACAGAGTCAGAGGTGACTGAATTGACTACTTCAACGGTTGATGAAACAGCTTTAGCCATCTTGAAGAGGGAAGAAAGTTGAGGAATCACAATAGTAAGTTCGCACAGGAAGATCATATTTGACTTCCAGGTTGATCCATATTGACCCAAATGACAGACAAGATCTTCCAAACTGGCAGCTAAGGACTTTGAAACTTCCCAATTTCACCAAGACATGTCAAATCAGTACCTCATGTTAGGATTTGTTTCGGCTCACATTCCATGGAACGTTATACCAAATCTGCAGCTACGACAGTCATATACAGCATTACGTGATGAACTAGTGCTACCATCCGCTTCGACCCTTAGACTCATGTGCTGGAGGAAATCTGCACCGACCAAGGATGCAATTGGGCAGCAATTGCTGTCACTAGATTAAGATACTTTAGTATTTGATGGATGGACATCATCGAACAAACTAGACATAACATCGGTCATTCCTTGCTATATGGATCGAAATTGGGCATCGCGTGATGTTCAACTCGCTTTCCATGAGGTTGATCGCCTGTACTTTCCCCATTTTGAAAGCTAATTAAGGATGCAAGATCAAGTGCCAACATACTGGAGCAAGTCTAACCATACATTTGAAGGACGTGCTTGATCGTTTTGAGCTTACCGACGGCCATTTGCTCGGTATTACGACTGAAAATGCTTCCTCAAAATACTCGATGACACACGAGCTGCAATCAACACTCGAGGCATCTGCAATCCCGTGGCCTGCTTTCAGGAACCACATTCCATGCACAGCGCATGTGATACAGCTAGCTTTAGGTGCATTCATGCGAAGTCTTGGTGTAAAAGGCCACACCAAGTCTTGGGAAGCCCATGAGCGCGATCAGCAATTTGGAGAGAATGAAAGCAGAGACATTGGGAAGAGTCAAAGACTTCGAAAAGAGGGCAACGCAAGAATCAATAAGGTGTCAGCCATGAAACCTGGTTTAGCAAACATTATTCAGAAAGTGCGTATTTCATGATGTTTTGAAAGTCCTGAAATTGACCTTTATATAGCAGAGCATGCATGCTGTATTGATTATGCTGACACCTGGTTGTCGAAATGAGTTCATTGACTGCCAAACACCCATTGTTTGCATTGCGGTACAACCGACTCTGGATGTGGAGACATGTTGGAACTCAACACTGGAGTTGCTTGAGCGCGCCTACCGATTACCGGAATTCACCCGTGAGTGTCGCCATAATCCAACATACACCGCTTACCAGTCACCTTTCACAACTCAAGATGAGTGGACCAATGCGAAGTATTTCATGGAATTATTGAGGCCATTTTGATATTGGACCCTGTGGATGTCGAAGTGGGATACAGTCACATTGCATCATGTTATCAAAGTGTACAATGACATGTTCGATCATATGGACGTGGTGATGCGAGCTTTGGCCAAGAAGAAGATTCCATGGATGGAAGATATGTTCTTGGCTGTGAAGTTGGCTCGACAGAAGCTGTCCAAATACTATGCTCAAGTGACTCCAACGATGGGCATGCTTCGCATTTCGACACATCTACTCAATTCTCTTCGGAAGTTGAAATCGTTTCGAAAGTGGGACAAGGGAATAGATATCAATCCTGAGGACGACACATCCTATACTACCCATCACCAAGAGGCCTTTCTGCAGTATGTGGAGAATGAATACTGTGCCAAACATCTACGGGTGCCAGTGAATAAGTATGAAAGCTTACTGGGCAGCAATCTCATCCCCTCGGCAACGGCTTCAGGATTCCTTCAATCATCCTTTGATCCATATGATTTGTCCAGCGATGGTGAAGGACACATGATGGCTAACAATGGGGCTGAGACAACGCCAGGATGAAGCTATCGCGGAGCATGTCTATTGACCACCACCAGGCTCCATTTGAATTTGCTGCCTGAGGCACCAACGCACTGGGGGCAACTCAATTCAAATCTCAATCATTACCACTCCGACCCAATCGGGATTGACAGTATATTTTCATTACAGGACATAACCCATTGGTGGCGTCAACAGGATGAAACTCACTCAATGTACACCGATCTCTATAATGTGGCATGCAACATATTCTCTATCATAACACATTGTGTCGGAGTGGTGGCCAGTGTTTCCCTTGGCCGAGATGTTATCGGCTAGAGGCAGTCAAGAACCACAGGCCAGACCCTTCACGAAATAGTTGTTGTAAGGCAGTTTTCTGGACCCAATCACCAGAATTTGGTAGGTGGTGACCCAGAATTTGATACAACAATCACAGAAAACACCTCAGACATGAAGAAAGATGTGGAGAAAATAACAATGCACAGAATGGCGAAGGTTCACGACGTTTTGGAGATGTGGCAGGGTAGTCAAAAGCTACGTGCTACCCAGAAGGAATTTCGCTGTCAAAACAAGCAGATGACCACCATGGGATATATTTCAGACACGAAAGAGATGGTCAAAGTATCAAGGTCACTCTTTCAACATCATGGTGTGGCTGCATTCATATTGTCAGAAAGATCTCCTTTGCCACCACCACCTTTGTCTGCAAAGGACCGCCCTGGAGGATGAACTCAAATTTTAAATGTCCGCCAAATCTGAAGAATCAACTGTCATCCAGTCGAAAGTGATGAGGATAGCACACCTGAAAGCATTTCGGACACGGAAGATTGGCTTAACTGGAATGGGGACAGAGATAATCCAAATGATAGCGCAGACGATAGCGCGGCAGATGATGAATCTGATATAGAGCAAAACAATAGCATCCAGAATCCGGAATACGCAGAACAGCCGGATGTGATCTCCGCGCCAAATGTTCCCGGATTGATTCGGCCTTCAAGGAAGTCAAAGACACAGGCTGAAAATGTGTATATGACGGGCAATGCAATCGAAATGAAGAGGACAATGGGAGTGAAGAAAAAGTACGACAGAATGTGTCAATGTTTCACCAGCTTCTATATATATTTTGACTGAGAGTTTTAGTTAGAGATCTATTATGGGTGAATGGTGAGCGGTAGCTTGTGAATACCGGTTGACAAACAGATGGATAGCAGGCGCAATGAACCTTTCAACAAGATACATAAAGTTCAGTCGTGCAAGTGTGATCAGTGCAGAAATTTTACGGCGCTCGGCTTTGCCACAGGGCGAAGTCTCAATCTGTGAGAAAGAGTACGAAGAAGTTCAAATCTTGATGAAAACCATTATCGATGGCAGCAGATGGTGATTGGACAATACAATAAAATGAGCATCAAAGGAGCGTCAACGATATGTGGTTTTGTAAGTACAGTAATTACACAGTGATTTGGTCGCTGTTATGCACAAATGATGTATCGGCAGCATTTTTAGGCAAAATAGATAGCAACACGGTCATCGTCCCATTCTGGGAATGAGCGTCAATGGAGCCTCAAAGATTTGTGGTTTTGTAAGTATGGTAATTAGAGAATGATTTGGTCGTTGTTATGCATAACCGATGTTTTGGCAGCTTTTATAGGCAACAGATACAGCAACACGGTCACTGCCCCATAATGAGAATGAGTGACAATGGTGCGTGTATGATTTCTAGATTCGCATCTGGGATAATGTATGTTCCGATTGGTTGCAGACATCCATTTATCAGATATTGGCTGCCTTTACTTGGAAAAACGGCAGGGATATGCATGCTGCCGCATCCTGAGAATGAGTGTCAACGGAGCGTTAACAATTTTTAGCTTCGCATCTTGGGTAATTCATGTTCTGATTGGTTGCAGACAACCATCCATCAAATATTGGCAGCCTTTACTGCCAAAAATAACAGTGACATCCTTATTGCCAGATCCTGAAATTGAGCGTCAACGCAGCGTCAACAGTTTTAGTTGTTGCAAATTTAGCAATCAAGGCATCGCGCTGATCTTCGCGTTCATAATGGACTTATTGACCTCCCTGATAGTAACAAATACAATATATCAAAGGTAAAATACTGATTCCAAATTCATCGATATTGCAAGCTGTAAAGAATGCAAAAACATATCCTTGGTTGTTGGAAACGCGATTTTGATAAGATACTATTAACATACTCCAAAAACAAGAGTCTTAAATGAATCCATTGATGGACCCGCTGGGCGACCTGCTGTAAAGGCATGTACGCCTACGCTTGACTGCAGACGTAAGGTGTAGTGGTATACGTTTGCACAGGAGAGCGAGTGAGTATATATGTAGAATAGAGTGGTAAGATATTTGATACAGATCTAAGTGCCGTAGCAGCAATCTATATACACTGGCGCTTACCCGGCCTCGGGTCATGTGTCGCCGTCACATTATCCCCCTCTTCAGGCACAGACCTCCTGGGCTGCCAAAGCCAGTACAAGACAAAGGAATGAAAGGGAATGAAATGGAGTAATCAAACAACCGTTCAATGTACGCAATCGTACGAACCCGTATGTCCCACAACCAATCGGTACAGCTCAATGGTGACCTTTCGGTGGATCTGGTGCACAGGGAAACTCCACCTCGGTTGGCAGGTGGTACAAACCCATGCCGACGCCATTTGTACTGGGCCAAGATCCAAAGAAAAGATAAAGAGAGAAGAGAAGAGAAGGAAACAGAGGGACAAAAGGAAACGTCTGAACTGCTTCCATATCCTCCGCACCGCCACTTCTGAACTGATTCTCCACTGACTATCCATACCCGTAGCTCGTATATCTCGGCGTAGGTTGTTGTCCGAATCATCAGGGTGGCAAAGAGCTTCCGCTCCTGACTTGGCATCGAGGGGAGCTTCCGCTCGTAACTCGGCATCGATGGGAGCTTCCGCTGCCGGCATCGTTAGTAGCGCTCGGTAATCATTGATCGTATACATCAATTGCGTGTTGTCTGATTCGTCGACATCTAACATGTATGTTCCTCTACGATGGTTATACTTGCCAAGTTCAAGCACGCTAGCGCTGTCTGAGCTCTGTGCGGTGCTTCTGCATGCTCTGTGGAGTATATCTTGCAGCCGGTAGTCAGTGGTACTTGGTGATCGTCGGTGGAAGTCCGCTTCGGTGACCATCCGGTCGACTTCATAGATGCGCTCCCGAATGGTGGCTTCAATTGAATCCTGGTTGACTTGGTAGACTTTGCTGGTCGACTTCTCGGTGCGTGTCTTGGTAGACTGCCTCCAGAAGGGCTTTGGCTTGTCGGTAGGACTTACTTGTTGGTATAATTTATTGTATAGACCTGACTATCTCCCTCTTTTTGAAGGTCGTTGCTCCGTCGACGACTTAGACTGAAATCGGTTGTTGATTGCGATTGTGGCTCGGTAGACTTTTGGTGATCCCGTTCGGTACGTCTCCTTGTTGACCGACGCTTTACTTGGAATCCTTCGTATGTGGATTTTGGAGGTCTTCGACTTCGCTTATCTCTTGGCCTGCTTCAACTCATTTTTCCACTTGCTTTGTCCTTTCCTTGACTCGCTTTGATTGTTGACTTGCTTCGTGTTTCGACTTGGTTTTTGCCTTTTCAGACTTCGCTTGGTCTGTTCTCGTTGTCTGACTTTGGGCTCTGGCCGTGAATTCTCGTGGTGGGCATATCATCTTCCGAATGCTAGGTGTGTATGTTAATTCTTCTCTAGGTACGCTTATCCCCCCTCTCTGGGTGCCGCTGGACTTCTCTGTTGTTAAGTGTACTCTGGTTCTGTATTGAGGCACCGCTGGTAGGGTCATCGTATGAGGATATTGGTTCTGGTCGGGTCATCCTTCTCTTTAAAGGTCGTTGCTTTGCTGACGACCTATCTCCTGCAATTGGCATTGTAGCTTGGTAGTACTCGTTGCCTTCCTTGATTTGGATGAGGTGATAGGCATACCTGAGGTCCTGTCGAGCATCTCCGAGATCAGTGGGAGAAGATATCGGTTCTTCACCGGGACTGTATTGAGAGCTCGATAGTCCACACACAGCGGCAGTTCGCCGTCCTTCTTCGTAAATCAGATCGTTGCTGCCCCAGGCGGTACCCATCTTTCCCAGCTCTTGGTCTCACTCGCACTTTCTGAGATTTCGTAGATCCACGCAATGTGTGTGGTTCCTCACGGCCGGGTTACCGTGTCATTTCCTCTCACGCTCTTCCTACGCTCCTCAAGCCAGAACCGCTCTTCCTCACAAATTCCCTTTGGATGCCATAAATGGTACGGTGCGAGAGCCGCCATATCTTTGGTGAATACGTCCACATAGTGCTTGTATCTCATGGGGATACGACCTCCATCATCAGTAGGTACATAACCTGTTCCAGCATCTGTGCATCAGCCTCTATCTCCGAAGTGAGATTTGGGATTTGGGATGATGGGGTAAGGAAACCAGGGACCTGCGGATCAGGCGGTTCGCCCAGAACTGAGCCAAATCCCGCAAGTCCAACAACCTCCCATCGTGACTCGGCGAGCTGGTAGCAGTCGTTCATGGATTCAAGGACGCTCTTCTGCCACAACTACCGCCGCTGCTCCCTGCTCGCTCATCCAGCGCTTGGGTTGATAGTCTCAATCTCACCTGGATTTTCCAATGGGGAGACCTCCATAGTCGCTCCCAGCAGCCACTGCATTCCTCATTCGTTGAGAGAATGTCAGAACAACCTCTTGCAGGCTTTCAGTTGTCCTTCATATGCGGTATAGCGATGAGTTTCGGAGGAGGAAATGACCTCACCGCACTCCACAAGGCCGCTTGCGTCATACGTGGGGGTCTCGGCAGTGCATCTGCTGACACCGATGTAGTGTCGCCATCTTGTGGCCTTCGTGCTGCACTTTCGTCATCATATGACCTTCGTGCTGCACTTTCGTCATTACATGACCTTCATTCCTCTCCGTCAACTGGAGGTTGTACAGATTAGACGACCTGCAGTTGCCAAGTCGACCTCCAAATTACGGAATATACATAGCCCTAGATATCATGTTACCTCTGGATAGAGGGGCTCTTTATAAGTGTGGCCGTCACCTCCGATCTGAGACCGGGAATCAGTCATTGAGCTTGTCAGGTTCGTCAACCTGAACGGCTGCAGCACATTGAGTTCATCAACTGCGGCTGTGTTCATAGTAGAGAAGTCCTTGGCTGGAACGACAACTACCTCCGGTAGGATGACCGGGAGTCTCTGAGCACATTGCAGTCCGGCATGAGAATTGCCAGCTCCTCCGGTACAATGACCGGGAGACTCTGAGCAAATTGAAGTCCTGCATGAGAATTGCCAGCTCCTCCAGTATGATGACCGGGAGTCTCTGAGCACATTGCAGTCCTTTGTGAGAATTGCCAGCTCCTCCGGTAAAATGACCGGGTCTTCATGAGCATGAACAGGTCCTCCTGAATAGGCTTTAACTTTTCGTCTCTTCGGTAGGCATGTCGAAGCTTTGCGATCTAAGTGGACCCGATCGTGGAATGCAGCTTTGTTGCCTCATATATCTATTTCTTGACTTAGCTGGTCTTTGCCATGAATTGACGCCTTTAGGGGTACGGCGATCGTATAGACTTCGACAATGGACGCTCAATGTAGCTGTCGGTATTTGAACTCGTCTCGATCGACCGTATGCAATTGATTCTGTCGCTGTCTGTCCATCATCCTTTGCATGGCCGCGATCACGGATTGCATGGTAGCTCAGGCGCACTCGAGTTGTCGCCCAGATCATCCCTTCGGTCATCTTCCCTGTCGGCAGTGTTTTCTTCGTCGTCGTGATCACTCTTGTCCTAGATTTCATGCTCCTGAGGTACGGAGACTAGTCAGGTGAGAATAGGGGTTACTCGGCCGAGAGGAGATCGTAGGTATTCTGTGCTCGAACGTGTACAAGCCAAGTGCAATTGATCTCCGGCAGCTTTCTTAGGAGGCATAGTAGACGATTGATGGTAAAACTGACGCGCAAGCTGTTCGTTTGCTGCCGGTTGTGTCATTCTTTGACAATAGGGGTAAAACTCGTGTATCTTCATGAGTGAAACGTATCTGACGACTGAAGAATCAAATATAATGTAAAGGCACGGACGCCTACACTCGACCAGAGATGTATGGTGTAGTGGTATACGGTTGCACACGAGAGCGAGTGAGTATATATGTAGAATAGAGTGGTAAGATATTCGATACAGATCCAAGTGCCGTAGCGGCAATCTATATACACTGACGCTTACCCGGCCTCGGGTCACGTGTCGCCGTTATACCTGCTGAAACAATGACCAATTCAGACGGGTTGGGAGTTTAAAATTGAGCCTTACCCGAGTTGATGGTTCAGGTTCATTGACATCCCGGACCGCCAATTCGGAAACGGTTCGGTTTACACCCGGACCCAGACCTGACTAGACGGTTCGGAACCGTTGGCAATACTAGTATCACACGACATGTTCAATGACAGCAGCAGCTTTCGACCATTCGATAAACTTTCACATTGAATAGTGATAAACCTCGGAGACAACAATCGAGTCCCTGCCACACATTACAGTTCAATCCGCATTGTACAGGGCTACCAAGTGAAAGCTTTCCATACATTCATTTTTCGACTCTTCCTTTTCTGGATCAAGCAATTGGATGTTGGTGCGCACATCATGATATTTCTGGATGGAAAGTCCTCCATTACTTCGCCATCTTCTTCCACTCTCTCTGGAAAACTACTCACTGGCATGTATATCATTATCTCTGTGACTGTACGCCTGTTATCCACAACCCAGCATGGGAGAAATGGAAACAGAGTAAGCTCCCTTACCAGAGGTATAACTACAGAGCATGTAATTGCAGAGCCTACCATCCCACCTGTGATCAGGCCTATAATTTAGTCTTCAGAGACACCTACAATTACAGATACAATATCCCCTGCTTTCTCTGTTCGAAGTGCACATTCCAATGTCATATCTTGATCCACTTGCAAGTGTCTTACCACCTCACAGTTGAGACTTTCACAACGATCACAAGCTCGTATGAATTCTAGTGCTATCCAGTCTGTAAACGAGGCAGATACACATAATGATTCTATGTGCACAGTCTGTATCCAGGCAAGCACAAACAAAGGTTCCTTAGAGTGGCACTTATGTGTTCTACAAAGCTCTTTGAACTTGATTAGTGAAATGTGTACAGTCCCATCTCCACACCAACCTTTCGAGATATTTGATAGTACATGCCATTCATTGATGACTACATGAGGCATACAGTCATATGGTCGCTTCCAATAATGAAAGTCAAGATTTGCACCTCTGCCTACCAATCATTTCAGGCCCATGTAGACACCATGTGAGAGATGATAATTTGATTCCAGTGCAAATCTGGACATGGAAAGTTCAATAATATTACGTTCAGATTTGTCATCACCAGCCAATGGACTTCCTATGGATGATGCCATCCATGCACTCCCCATGATAATGGTTCTCTAAAATGACTAATCTGTACAGTTGCTGAAAAGACCCAGGCAATGATAATTGACCCCTAAGCTCCCATTCAGTTTGTGGAAGAAGCTGTGAGGATCTAAGTCTATTACTATCAACAATCACGGAATCAAGGTTTTAAAAGAAACAACAATGATAGCTATCAAGCACCACACAAAACACTGCATAAGATGGTCCATGAATTTGGCAAACCGATGTGTCATGCTGCCTTCTACAAACTATTGTTTCAACCCCCTCATCACAATGCATGTTGATTTGGAAACTATGCTAGTTGACTTATTATGGATATTCAACACTAATGGAGCTAATTCAGCTCAAGGTCAATGAACTGAATGATAGTAGGCTACATACAGAATTCAAAGACTCTCGGGAGCATACGGGATCCCCAATTCCTCCAGATGATAGCCCAATCAGAAGTCATCATTGATGCGAAATGAAAGGTACACATGTCATGTAAACATGGAAGCAAGGAGATCTACATGTTTGGAGTACCAGACAATGAGAAATATGTTAAGGAAATAGACACTGGAGATGAATGTCTCCAAAGACAAAATAGTCAACCTGCACAGTTAGGGAAGACATCATTATCTTACATGCTTAAATGTTCTGACATAGAGGCGGAAACAACCCACAACCAGCTCCTCCACCGAGAGGATTGCACTGTTCAGTATCCAACAGTTGATATGGAAATGGCCCACTGCCAGCACCTCCACCAAGAGGATCAGACAGCCAAGAATTTGGTTGCAGACAAAGAATTTATTACATACAGCCAGTGCCTTCACTGAGACGATCGGACTGCCCAGAGTGTGGCAGCAGCAATCAAGAAACCAAGCTAAGTACCACCAACAGTACCAGCTCTGCCAATGGCAAGTTGTAAGTCAAGGAGTCAAGGTGAAGCCTCCATAGATGCCCTAACAGCATCTATAAAAGATCTATTGAGATATGCCGAAGTTATGAATAGCTCTCATCGACATCACTGGAATAGTGTTAAGGAAAAAGACAGCACATTGATCCTCCTCAATAACACAATCTCCATACCCAACTCTCAGGGAGCACAGCATCTGCAACTTAAGCCAATTGGCTCCAAGTGGATTTATAAGAGTAATCACAATCCTGATGGGTTTACAAAGTACAATGCACTAATTGTCATACAGGCATAGTGTTAGAAAAGTTCCAAATTCCCGACTGTTGCAACGGGTTTTACCACACGAAAACCCAGACCGTTGCAATTGGGCCGGTTTCACCACCAACAACACGGCATTTCAACCTCACAACTTTGGCTCCAATTAAGTATCTGTGTTCTGATTGTATCGTGACATGATCAATACATGGATTGTGTAGTATTGGCCGCTCTTCATCCTCCCGCTGTCAGATTTGCGATCCGAGCAATATTCTTCGAGTCGCTATTGAAAACCCAAGAATTTCGCATCAAATCTGGTGTTATTTCACCGCCATTCAACGAATACTGGTCGCATCACAAATCTGAATGCGGGAGGCGAAAGAGCTGGTAAAACTGCACAATCTATGTATTGATCATGTCGCAATATGATCTGAACTTAAAAAGTTGATTGTATCCAAAGTACTGCCAAAGGTGTAGGAACCATACAATGGGAACACGGTCCGGGTAACAACCTGGCGCTAGTCACCTTGTTCGGGCTCCTTGGCGGTTCCTGACCCGGGACTGTTGCTAACACTATACAGGGATACGAGCAGATTGATGTTGGTGAGACGTATGCTCATGTTGGGAAGCTAGCTACCTTTTGGTATCTCATCTCTCTCATCAAGATATACAGGTGGAATATGAACCACTTGAATGTACCTACTGCTTTTCATAATTCCAAAATTGATGATGACAACCTGTCTGTGACTATGCCAAAAGGATTGCCAGAAAGTCTCAATATATCAAAGATTACCATCAGACTTAGAATAGCTCTGTACTGTTTTGAATAAGCATTATGGTGATGGTATAACGATATCAATGCCTTCATACTCTCTCTGGGATTTGCACAATCCCTTGTTGAGCTTAACCTCTATCTATGCAGTGATGGCATTCTGATACTTCTGAATGTCAACAATATCACCATGTAATGCCCAGTAGCCACTGAGAAAGCTCCATTTGAAGTTAAAGCAGTACTCTCTGATATAAAGGAAGTTTCGAATCTCGACCTAGCTTGCAAAATTTTCAATATCAAGACCCACTGCGATGGTACTTGGTTCAGTCTGTTTTCGAAAGTCAATTCCACCACAATTCTCAGACAGTGTAGTATAGTGCATACTCATGCTTTCTCAACATATAAGGATGCTAATATCAAGTTGTAGTTGGCTGAAGTTCTGGGGGAGATTGAATTGGAAGATATCACAGACTGAACAGCAGGTGTAGGCTCACTAATGTATCAGCACATGAAACTTGAAGAGATATCTCGAATCGGATGACTACACTTTCTGGTTGCAACTCGTGAACATTCACTGGGTACATGACCACTGTACAGAGAGTTCTATGGTACCTAAAAGCTGCCGCTGATTATTGACTACGTATCAATGGCACTGGCAGAGGCATTGACTCTGGCATTGACATTGGCAAAAGTGACATAAGGGACTCTGATTCCATATGGGCCAATGATACGATCAACCGAATGTCACAAGAAGGCCCAGCGTTTTACTCCACCAATGGTAGAGTAGTCATGTGGTAGTCATGGATGTAACGCTTCATCGCCAAGTCAACTCTCAGAGCCAAATTCAGCTCCTGCCTGGAGGTCTCCAGAGAAGCCCAATGGTTACTCCAATTGCAATTAGATATTCACAACTTACAGAAAGACCCACTGCCACTGCCAATTAACTGTTACAATCAAGGAGCATTCAATCATATCACCACTGGGATTTTCGAACTATAAACTATGTACTTCAATGTTTATTTTCGGATCAGTCAAAATCTGCGCCAACTACAAACAGTCAACTACTCCTATACACACAAGGACAAAATTATGGCAAAAGTAAACTAAGCACGCTGAATTGACGCGTGTCTTGGCAAAATGAAAGTGGTGAATTGAGTTAATGACGACTACAGTAATTAACAGACGGACAGCAGCAATCGGTTTCTGACGTCGAATTGACCACGAAGCAAGACTCCGAGCAAAGCGGGACCGTCGGAGGAGAGTCGGTGCATTAGCAGAGGAGACGCGCATAGAAATCCACGCAATTGTGTGGAGTCTAGGAAAGTCTTGGCGAAGATCTGAAACAGTAACATCAAAACCACTAAGCAACCCGGACAGAGAGCGACATACGGACAGCAGCATTCGATTTCTAGCATCAAAATGACCCTAGACCAACACTTCCAGCCCCCCTGGACAACCGAAGGTGGCTGAACGGGAGCGATGTGATGCGACTGCACGACATCAGGCAAACTAGCCACGATTGTGACCCAAGAGGGCAATAGCCTTATTGGAGGAACAATTGAGAAACCCCCAGTTGAGAGAGATATGGACATGGCGGAAGCAGGAGAGGGCAGTGGCGCGGCTGTCCAAAGATTGGGAAAGACAATGCGAGTGTCGTTCGCGGCTGCGAGCGAGCATTGGAAGCATACCAAGAATGGGAAAAGGCTGTGGAACGAGACCTCAGAGCCAGTAAGCGCACCGGGAGACTGGTAGAGTAGAATGGAGCGAACAATTAGGCAGCAGGCGCGCTAGGTGGCTCAGCTGCACCAAACAATCGACAGGATCGCAAGAATGCTACAAGCGCACGCGGCACGTGACGAGGTGCATTTCGTCGGCATCAGCGAAAGGCTGGAGGATAGGTAGACGAAGTGGGATGAACGCCACAAGGACAATGTGCTATGCGGGACGGGCATTGCGCACATGACCGCAGAGATGCTAGCCAAGGCTAGAGTACACCAAGCGGCACCAGCCCTGGAAGTGAGAAATGAAGGAAGTGACGAGACCACTAGGCGGGATGGGGGAGGCCTAGAGGCCTCACAGCATGCAGGCGCAACGCAGGATGGAGAACCAGAGAAGCCCCAGCTGCTGCAGCAGCAGCACCAACCCAAACCCAAATTGCAATTTACACTGCAGCCTGAACCACGACATGAACCCAAACCTAAACCTAAGCCACCACCTGTTCCGGCCAAAAGGTGAGAGACAGTCCAACCACGAACGCGGAGTCAGAAGGTGCCCTGCAGGCCAGGCCCCGCCCCGACGACAAGATCGAGCATGGCAGAGAGACGCCTCATTTTATGGAGAGACGAGAGCGTGCCACCCCCCAATAAGATGGACCCAGAAATTGCGTTGGCAATCAAGAGAGCGCTTTTCCACCAGCAGGCCCTGGCCGACATTAGAATCATGAACGCAAGAAAGAACGCCAAGGGCGCAATCACCACAAGCAGGCACCAGGATGCGACAGCGAAGATGGTTCTAGGATACCGTGACATCATCATCACAGCCGCGGGGACTGTTGACAAAGTAGTCGTTGATGTCAAAGAAAATCAGTCTTGGGAAAGGCTAAAGATCCATGCAGTACCTCTCGTACAGAACATGGGAGAAGGCACGGGAGGTCTGTAGCAGATGCATGAGGACATTGAAGTGGATGACGAGGGCGTGACAATCTCCACCCAAGTACGGTGGCTGGTGAACCCCAGCGCCATCTGGGAGAGTAGGCAGAAAAGAGAAATCGCCGCATCATTGGTTGTTTTTGTTGTAAAGGGGACTAAGGTGGCAATGGGCTTGGTCAAGAAGGTCATCAAGGAGGCGGGAGTGTGGTACTGAGTTGAAGTGTACGCGAACGCAGGCCTTCACAGCAGATGTGAGCTCTGCTGTGGATGGGGTCACATCGAGAACAAATGAGGCAGCAAACCCACATGTGGCTACTGCTCAGGTGATCACCGGACAAGCAACTAAAAGTGCAACATGGTGGGGTGCACAAAGAAACAGGGATCACTCTGTGGTCATACGCTGGAGAGGTGCCCCAACTTCAAAGGGAATCACATTGCATTCAGCAACAGATGCGCAAAGATGACTGACGCCGCCAAGGCGGCCTGGCAGAGTAGGGGAATATGGCCAGCAGGGCGGGCATCTGCGAACGCAGCCAGTGGTGTAGCATTGGGCATGAACAGAGAGATGCTTGGACATAGGCCTAAGGGAACTGCAAAAGAAGGGGGGGGAAGCGGAGCAAAATTCGTGGATGCGGAGGAAGAGGAGGCAACGGGGGAAGTACAGGACGTTATAATGACCGAGAGTGCGACTACGGCCCCAACTGGAACTGAGACTGAACTGGGGGCCCTGGCTACCAATCATTAGAGCGATCTAACACGACTGCGCTAGGTCGTAACAGTGGACCATTGCGGCGCTGGAGACAGGGGTCGAATGCAAGGCGGGCGTAGTGTGCTTTCAGGAGCCAACGAGGGACAGGGGAGGTGTAGGGATTAGCCACTCAGCATACGAAATGAGGAAAAGAGAAAGAGCTTGGACTGCGATACAAAAGGGGAGTGGCCTGGTGGTTGATGAGCGGATGGATTTAAGTAAGGGAGCTAACAACGATGTCACTGTCACCAATCTCAGGAGGAGAGGGGAGAAGCTAACGAGGATTGTCAATATTCACGATCAAGAAGACATGCAGTCAGGAGGGAGACTGGCACAAAGGTTGAGCTTGCAGGGAGTCATTAGGCAGGGCGGAATGGTCCTCGCAGGAGATTTCAACACACACAGCAGTAGGTGGGACCAAGGCGCTAAGTGCAGCAGAACGCCGCCATCTGGGAAGAGGTGATTGAACAGAATGGACTGGAAGTTGGGAATAAGAACCAGCCCACACACTACTGGACAAGAGAGGACCACGAAGGCGAGTCGGTCATTGACCTGATATTGGCGAATCGACTGATAAAGAAGTGGTTCATACTGGCTGACGACCACGCCACCGGATCTGACCACAAGGTTAATGAGTGGGAGGTTGAAGGGGACAGGCTAGAGGAGGCGGATCACGAGAGGGTGGTAGGGTGGATGTTAGCTGCAATGAGGGAGGAGGATGCGGAGGCAGCGGAGAAGCTGTGGGTGGAACTAGCGAAGGAGAGAGCTCATCTGGATGGAGAATGCACAGAAGACAAGGTGGAACAGGAGGCCGCATGGTGTCAGGAAGCAATGAGCAGCTTTCTCAATGCCACGGCAAAGATGATCAGGATCTGCCCCAATTCAAAGTGGTGGTGGAACGCCCACATCAAAGAGAGGAGAAAAGCTATCGGAAGAGAGAAACGAAGAAGATGGATTTCG